>Ga0315268_10003286_pt1 | contig 17850 bp, 16 predicted proteins | sample C1_top_MG_FD_204535 | JGI IMG/M metagenome (GOLD analysis project Ga0315268, IMG submission 204535) | Sediment microbial communities from Yellowstone Lake, YNP, Wyoming, USA - C1_top | ecosystem: Environmental > Aquatic > Freshwater > Lake > Sediment | place: USA: Wyoming | collected 2017-08-01
TCCGATCCCGACCTGCGAGCAATCCGCAACCGGATGTGATCAGCGCCCTGAACGCGGTCTAGTGTATCCGATCCCGACATGCGAGCAATCCGCAACCGGTGCGCCGCCGCAGAGAACTCGGTCCTGAGTGTATCCGATCCCGACCTGCGAGCAATCCGCAACGAATCATGGGCCCCTCAGCACCTGCACAGAAGTGTATCCGATCCCGACCTGCGAGCAATCCGCAACCTCGTCATAGACATGGAGCACGACGGGATAAGTGTATCCGATCCCGACCTGCGAGCAATCCGCAACGAAGACAATGCTGTGCACGATTACCACTTAGTGTATCCGATCCCGACCTGCGAGCAATCCGCAACACACTCTCTCCGTCAGTCATGGATGATTGAAGTGTATCCGATCCCGACCTGCGAGCAATCCGCAACCGGATGTGATCAGCGCCCTGAACGCGGTCTAGTGTATCCGATCCCGACCTGCGAGCAATCCGCAACCGGTGCGCCGCCGCAGAGAACTCGGTCCTGAGTGTATCCGATCCCGACCTGCGAGCAATCCGCAACCATTTACGAGGCGGGGGCAACCCGACGGGAGTGTATCCGATCCCGACCTGCGAGCAATCCGCAACAGGAGGACGCCGATGCCCCGCCGCCCCGCGAGTGTATCCGATCCCGACCTGCGAGCAATCCGCAACAGAAATCCTCGCGGCCGCGATCCGACTGGAGTGTATCCGATCCCGACCTGCGAGCAATCCGCAACGGCCTGCAGGTGGGCTCGCAGCAGGCCGTCAGTGTATCCGATCCCGACCTGCGAGCAATCCGCAACACGGAGCGGACGTTGTCGGATGAATTGAGAGTGTATCCGATCCCGACCTGCGAGCAATCCGCAACTCTTGAGCAAATCTCCCCGTTATTTCTACGAGTGTATCCGATCCCGACCTGCGAGCAATCCGCAACAGGTAAACATGGCCCCATCGCGCTTAGTCTAGTGTATCCGATCCCGACCTGCGAGCAATCCGCAACGAGGGACTGATAACATCGCGTCGAGCTGAGAGTGTATCCGATCCCGACCTGCGAGCAATCCGCAACGCCGAGGTGATGTGGTGCACTGTGGGGATCGTGTGCTTTCGGCAAGCGTGCGTGAGTTGATCTTCCGCGGCAGTTACCGTCAGCCGTGGCCGGCAAGAGCCGCCCGATGCTGTGTCGGGCCTTCGGTGCCGGCACGATATGGGCCGCCAAGACCTGCCCGGAACTGGTCTGCCGCAATCGGCAGCCCGCGGCGCGGATGCCATCGCAGGCCGCCAGATGCGCCTCGATCGCCCCGATCTCGATGCGATAGCCGCGCAGCTTCACTTGCGCATCGATGCGGTCCAGGTATTCCAGGTCGCCCGCTTCGTTTCGCCTTACCAGGTCGCCGGTGCGGTAGATCCGGCCGAATTGCGGGCGGATCGGGAACTTTTCGGCCGTCAGATCGGGCCGCTTGTGGTAGCCTCGCGCCAATCCGGGCCCGCTGATGCGCAGTTCTCCGCTCTGGCCATCGGGCAAGGCGCGCAGCGATGAGGCGATGAAGGCCCACCAACCGCTCATTGGGCCACGGATTGCTTCATTCCTCGGCCGCCAGGCGCTGAATCACCGTGTAGAGGGCCTGGGTACCGGATTTGCCAAGGCCGGCGGCTTGGGCGGAGGTGAACAGGTGGTGCACGAGGCTCGAGGCGGGCAGGCACACACCCGACTCGTTGGCGGCCGCCATCAGCAGGCGCAGGTCCTTCTGCATGAGGTCGATCATGAAGCCGGGAGTGAAGTCGCGGGCGATCATTTTCGGAGCGAGGTTGGCGAGCTGCCAGGAATTGGCCGCCCCGGCCGACACGGCGGCAAGGGTGGTCTGGAGGTCCAGGCCGGTTTTCTTGGCGAAGGTGAGGGCCTCGCAGACGGCGAGATTGGTGACGGACACGAGGACCTGGTTGACCAGCTTGGTGAGCTGGCCGGCGCCGCTGGGGCCGCAGTAGAGGATGGCTCTGCCGAGGTGTTCGAGGATGGGTCGGGCTTGGTCGAAGGCAGCGCGGTCTCCGCCGACCATGATCGAGAGCGCGGCGTTGCGTGCGCCGACATCGCCGCCGGAAACGGGGGCGTCAAGGAGGAAGGCTTGCTTTTCGGCGAGGCGCCGGGCCATTTCGCGCGTGGCGGCGGGGGAGATGGTCGAATGGTCGACGACGATCTGGCCAGGGCGGGCTGAGGCGAGGATGCCGCGGGGACCCAGCACGACGGCCTGCACGTCCGGCGTGTCGGGCACGCAGATGAAGATCACCCCGGCCGCGGCGGCGGCGACAGCGGGCGAATCGGCCCAGCGTGCGCCGCGGCGTATCAGGTCATCCGCCCTGGAGCGCGTGCGGGTATGGACAAGGAGCGGAAAGCCGGCATCGAGAAGGTGGCCGGCCATGGGCGCGCCCATGATGCCGGTTCCGATGAAGGCGAGCGTGTTGCGCATACGCGGGATGCTAACGCGCGGCGGGATGCGAGGGAACGACGACCGGCGGCGGTCCGACGATCCACGTTGAAAAAGGAACCACAGATAAACACAGATGAACACAGATCGGAGCACAGAATCCGTGCTTATCTGTGGTTCGCTCTAAGGTCGATATGCGACTGATTCAGCGGTTCCGGAACGCGAGTCGGGCCCATCACTCGGTTGCTGACGCTGTTCGTTCGCCGTAGATGGCGGGGTTGAACCTCACCAGCGCTGGAATGATCTCAGGCGGGGGCAGCGGAAGCGGAGGCGATTGCGGAACCTGCATGTACGCGAGCACGCGCTTGAGCAGCCTGGCGGCCGCCGGCGCGGAGACGCTTCCGCCGTAATAACCCAGCTTCGGGTCGGGCTTGTGGACGGTCATGGCCACGACCACGCGCGGATTTTCCACCGGCGCGCCGCAGAGAAAACTGCTGTTGAAGAGATTGGCGGCGTAGCCCTGGCGACCCTGGCTGATGTGCGCCGTGCCGGTTTTCCCGAAGATGTTCCAGTACTTGCACTCGGCCCGGGCCTTGGTGCCCGTGCCGCGCACGACGACGTCGGCCATGATGCGCCGCATCAGGTCGGCCGTGGATCTGTCGAGCACCTGCGGCAGGTCTTCGAGGCGCGGCCTGGGGTATTGCTCGATAAGGCGGCCGGCGGAGTCGAGGCGGCCTTTGAGGATGTGCGGGTTGACCAGCCGCCCACCGTTGGCGTAGACGCAGAACGCGCGGGCGAGCTGCAGCGGCGTGACCATGATCTCGTAGCCCTGGGCCACCGAGGGAATGCTTTCGATGTTCCACTGGTTGAGCGGCTTGAGCAGGCCGTCATCCTCGCCGGGCAGCTCGACGCCGGTGCGCTGCCCGAATCTGAACGAGCTGAGGGCTCGGAAGACACCGGCGTTGCCCAGGCGCTCCGCGATCATCGTCGCGCCCTGGTTGCTCGACTTGACGATCACATCCCAGGTGCACAGGTGCGCGCCGGTGGGATGAACATCGGTCACGCGGCGCCGGCCGTGCGCGAAGTACGGGCCGGCGCTGGTCGGCCAGACCTGGTTAACGCGGATGATGCCGCTTTGCAGGGCGGGCCCGATGATGAAGGGCTTGAGGATGGATCCGGGCTCGTAGGGCATGACCAGCGACGCGTTGCGGCGCAGCTCCTGCGGGGCGTCGGGATTCTGCGGGTTGTACGTGGGCCAGTTGGCCAGGGCGAGGATTTCGCCCGTGCATGGATCCATGACAATGGCTTCGCCGCAGGCGGCGCCCTTCTCACGGCAGACCTGGCGGAGCTCCTGCTCGGCGATCATCTGGATGTTGGCGTCGATGGTGAGCACGATGTGCTGGCCGTGCACGGGCGGGACGTAGTCGCCCTCTTCGATGCTGAGAATTCGCCGCCGGGCGTCCTTGCCGAAGCGTTTTTCGCCATCCTTGCCGGCCAGTTTGTGCTGGCAGCGCAGCTCGATGCCTTCAGCGCCGACGCCTTCGGCATTGACGCTGCCCAGCACGTGCGCCGCCAGCGAGCCCATCGGGTAGTAGCGGACGCTTTGGTGCTCGATGCCCACGCCGGGGATGTTGAGCATGAGCACCTCTTCGCCGATGCGGTCGGGCTGGTTCTCCGCGATCTTGATGTATCGCTTGTCCGATTTCTCCCTCATCAGCGCCATCAGCTCATCGGGGTCGCAGTCCACGATCTTCGCCAACCGGCGCACTTCCTCCAGCATCTGCGCCGCCGATGATCTCCGCGCCTCGCCCTGCTCGAAGAAAAAGTGCGGATCGATATAGATCTGCAGGCTTTGTGCCGTGCCGGCCAGCTCGTGGCCGTTGCGGTCGAAGATGGATCCGCGGCGGGCGCGAACGCAGAGAGTGGTGTGCTGCTGGCGCTCGGCCGAGCGGATGATGTGCTGCCGGCCGAAGGTTTCGAGGTAGGCGACGCGTCCGAGCATACCGGTGAGGATCAGCGCGAGGGTGAAGAGCACGATGGCAGCGCGAGATGGGGAAAATGCGGGCATGGAATCTCTCAACTCGTCCGATAAAGGATCGGCAGAGGGGAGCGATGTGGACGAGAAAAAGTAGCCCGCGTGGGAGGCAAGCCACGAAGCGACGGAGCGATGAAGGCCAAGAGACAGACGGACCGATTTCGCGCCCCCCTCACGTCCGAATTTGCGAAGATTTCACCAGATTATCGCGGGCGACGCTTCAGATGTCCGTTTTTATGAATTTGGGGTAAACCGCCCGGCCGCATCTGGTCGATAACCTTTACGAGGGGCGGGTCTCGGTTTGGGAGCCGAATCATGGTGGCGCTGGCAAGAAGCTCAGAACAGGACCAGCACGAGCAGGACGATCGGCGGATCTTCTGCCGCCGGCCATCTCATATGCTCGTCGAGGCTCGGCGCCTGGACCATAGCCTCTCAGCGCGGCGGCAGCCGCGCCTGACGCTGGATGTGCGCGACCTGTCGGTGGGGGGCATGTCGGCGCTGAGCGATCAGCCGGTGGTTCAGGGGGAACACGTGCGAGTCAGTTTTCCGGCGTCGAACGGCTCGCCCTGGTGGGATGCCTTCGGACGCGTGGTGCGCTGCGAACCGAGCGCGCTGGGGTATCGGCTGGCCGTCGAGTTTGATCCGCTTCCGGCGGCGTAGGGCTGCCGATTGGTCTTTTCCCCTCAAATACGGACGTATACGGGGCCAAGGGTCCTGCCTTAAGATGCTCATGCCGCCTTCGGCATCCAGGCGGATGAGCAGCGCCAATGCCCTGCATCGATGTCATTCTGGACGAGAGCATCGGGACGATCAGCCCCAATCTGTACGGCCACTTTGTCGAGCACCTTGGCGCGTGTGTCTGCGAGGGGCTGTGGAACCAGGCGTCCAGCACTCACAGCGGCGGAATATGCGCGGATGTCGTGACGGCGCTTAAACAGATCAATGCCCCCGTGATCCGCCGGCCTGGGGGATGCTTTGCGGATGATTATCACTGGCGCGACGGAATCGGGCCGGTGGGTGAGCGGCCGAATCGCGTGAACATTCACTGGGGCGACGCGATCGAGAGCAACGCGTTCGGGACGCACGAATTTGTGCGATTCTGCCGGGCGGTGGGGGCGCAGCCTTACATCGCGGGAAACGCGGGCAGCGGCTCGCCGCGCGAGATGCGCGACTGGGTGGAATACTGCAATTTCCCGCGTGGCTCAGCGCTTGCGGAGGAGCGCGCCGCGAATGGCGATGCTGCCCCGCTGAATGTGCGCTATTGGGGAGTGGGAAACGAGAACTGGGGATGCGGAGGGCATTTTCGGCCGGAGGAATACGCGGGCGAGTACCGGCGGTTTTCGACGTATCTTCACGATTTCGGAGATGTACCCCTGTTTCTGGTCGCCTGCGGGCCGGATGGCAATGATTTGGACTGGACGCGGCGATTTTTCGTGGCTCTGAATGAGGGCCGAGGCTGTGGCCGGATTCACGGGTATGCGGCGCATTACTATTGCGGCACGGCGGGGACGGCGAGCGCATACAGCGAGTCACAATGGTACGAGCTGCTGCGCAAGGCGTGTTTGATGGAGGAGCTGATCGTGCAGCAGCGGGCTGCGATCGATGAATTCGACCCGCAGCGGCGGATCGGGCTGGTGGTGGATGAGTGGGGCGCGTGGCATCCGCCAACTCCGGGGCGGAATCCAAAATTCCTGCGGCAGCAGAACACGCCGCGCGACGCGCTGGTGGCGGCGTTGACGCTGGACATCTTTAACCGGCACCGCGAGAAGGTGGTGATGGCGAACATCGCGCAGGCGGTGAATGTGCTGCAGGCGCTGCTGTTGAGGGTAGGCGGGAGGGTGATCAGGACGCCGTCGTGCCACGTTTACGACATGTACAGGACTCACCAGGGGGCGCGCTCGGTGCGCGTGGTCTGCGACACGCCCGGCGTGCTGTTCGAGCACGAGGGGCAGATGCGGCGGGTTGGGCAGGTGGCGGGGTCGGCGTCGATCAAGGGGCGGACGCTCACGCTGACGCTGGTGAACGTGAAGCTCGGCGAGCCGATGATGCTGACGATCAATCTGCGCGGGGGCGAGGGCGGCCATCGTGCGGCAGACGGTGCTGACGCACGCAGATTTCGCGGCACACGATACGTTTGACGCGCCGGCCAAGCTCGCGCCGAACGAGCCGCGCGTGCTGTCGCTTTCAGGATCGAGTCACGAGTATGAACTGGCCGGGCAGTCGGTCACCCGGCTGGAGATGTCCCTCGTATAGGCTGCGCTATCACTCCAGGTGTTTGATGCGGACGTTGCGGAACTGGACGGGGTCGCTGTGGCCGGCGAATCCGAACGAACCTCTGGTGCGGGTGAGGCCGGGGTGCGGGTGGCCGCCCATGAAATCCTTCACCTTGCTGACGTCGGCGTCGATGACGACGGTGCCGTTGAGCTCGACCTTGATCGTCGAGCCCTTGACGATGACGCGTTCGTAGTTCCACTGGCCAACGGGGCGCAGGTAGCCGCGATGGGCCGGCACAACGCCGTAGACCGAGCAGCAATATTGCCGCGGATCAAGCCGCCGGTAATCGGGCGCGGTGTCGTCGAGAATCTGGAGCTCGCACATGCCGACGTACGCGGTGTCGCCGTTGCCCGGATAGCGGATCGCCAGGCCGTTGTTTCCGGCGGGGGGAAGCTTGAATTCGACGCGGGCGTCGAAATCGCTGAACTCGTCAACCGTGTGGATGGTGCCGCCCTTGCCGCTCTTGCACATGATTGCGCCGTCCTGGACCTGGTAATTGTCGACGGGTCCGGCCCAGCCTGTGAAGTCCTTGCCGTTGAAATAGCTCTTGAGGCCCTGTTCATCGATCTTGTCGAGGATGGAGTTGGCCTCGGCGGCGGGGATTTCGCGGACGTAGACATTGCGGAAGCGGATCTCCGAGCCGTGGGTCTGCAGTTCGATGGGCCCGCGCGGCAGCACTGGCCTGGAGCGATCGAAATAGTTGTCGAGAATTTGTCCGTCGACGGTGAGCTTGCCGTTGAGCCAGATCCAGACGCGCGAGCCGATCATGCGGATGCGCAGCGTGTTCCACTGGCCGACGGGATTGTCGGCCTTGACCAGCGGCCATTTGCCGGGGTTGTTGTCGTTGTTGTTCCAGAGGGCGCCCGAGCCCTTTGGCGCGCCGAGGTTAGCCACGCTGGCGCTGTCCGGGTCCCAGATCTGGACCTGGGGATAGCCGCGAAGGTAGATGCCCGAGTCGCCGTTGTGCTGGACCATGAGCCAGTCGACGTAGAACTCGAAATCGCCGTAGTCCTTGTCGGTGGTGAGATAGACGCCCTTGCCGTCGGAGACGATTTCGCCCTTGGCGGCATCGACGCTCCAGTGCTTGGCCATGTCGGCGTTCCAGGTTTCCTGTTTCGCGGCAAGCTGTTCTTTAGTGAGCTTGGCTTCTTCGTAAGGGCTGTAGTCCTGCTGGCGGCCGCGCCAGCCGGCGAGGTCCTTGCCGTTGAACAGATTCGTGAATCCCTCGGGCGCCTGGTTGAGGGGACGACCCTGTGCCAGGGCCGCCGCGCAGATCACCGCGAGAAGCAAACCGACGCGAGCCGCCAAACGCATATGCCGCTCCTTGGATTAGACGAAGCGATATCCTACCTGGAATCAGCGCCGTGAAAAGCGCGAGGCGGCCCGGTTGCCACTGGCCTTTTGAGATCCTGCGATGGCGCGCAAAAACACCGCCGCGTGCGCAACGACGGCGGTGTGATGGGCTGTGAGTGAATTATCAGGTCGAACGGCTCAGCGGCGCTGGCCCGGCTGGGTCGGCAGCTCGCCAAAGCGCTGCTCATATGATCTGATCAGCGCGCCCAGCGAAACGGCCAGGCGCTTGGCATTGGCATAGCTCATGATCACGCGATCAGTGACCTTGAAGAGCAACTGCGCCTGGCCTGGCTGCTGATTGGGGTTGGCCATGTTGAAGCCAAGATCAAGCACCATTTCTTCGGGGGCGGTGTGGATCCGGTAGGCGTTGATGTAAGTGGAGCGCAACTCGCGCTCGTCCAGGAGAACCTGGACGTTCTGCTGCTGTGGCTGCGGCTGCGTCTCGGGCGGGGGGGTCGTGGTGGTGGCGTTCGCGTCGGTGTTCTCTTCGGCCATGTTCAAGTCCTTTCTGAAATTGGGAAACGGCATTATGCGCAAAACTTCCGCGTTGTCCACATGCCGATCCGGTCGAAATTCAGCCAGCCGGCCGGCGGCTTTGGATTCAGCGGACGATCCGGGTAGCTTATCGGCTCAGGACCAGCGGCACTTGCGTGCCGCTCCCGGTTCGGCACGGGCGCTTTGCCGGTCGCTTATGGGACGGCCAAACATGGTTGAGATGAGAGTCGCGTACGAGGGTCAGCTCCGCTGCGTAGCCGCGCATGGTCCGTCGGGCCAGAAGTTGGCGACGGATGCGCCGGTCGACAACATGGGACGAGGGGAGAGCTTTTCGCCGACCGATCTGGTGGCCACCGCGCTGGCGAGCTGCATGTTGACCATCATGGGCATCATCGCTCAGCGCCAGGGCATCGACATCGGCGGCGCGACGGCCAGCGTAACCAAAGAAATGGCCTCGCAGCCGGTCCGGCGGATCAAGCGTCTGGCTGTGAGCATCAGCGTGCCTGCGAAGGTGTCGGAGGAGGATCGGCGCAGGCTGGAGCATGGCGTACACACGTGCCCGGTGGTCAAGAGCCTGCATCCAGACGTGGAAGTGGCGGTGAGCTTCAACTGGGCCTAACCCCGGCAAGGGAACGGCTTGCGCCGTTGAGGCCCGCTTCCCGTGTCGATTAGACTGATATAGTACCATATCAACTTCATATTCATTACGCGGATTTCTTCAGCAGTTGTTCAAATTGTTGCTGATAGGTGTTGTGTTCACGGAGGGGCGGGCATACAATAGGTTTCCGACGGGGTATTATCGGTAGCCCTTAAGGTGCAGAGGTGGGTCACATGACAAGGCTTCAGGTAGATGAGCGCGTGCGGCTGATGCAGGATGTGCCCGAACTGGGACTGCATCGGGGAGAGATCGGTCTGGTTTGCAGCACCTGGTTCAGCCCCAGCACCGCGTACGAGGTGGAGTTCCATCACGACTCGCCGGAGTTCGGTGTTCGCGCGCTTCTCACGGCCGACCAGCTTCAGGAAGAACGCCTGACGGTTGCGTGATGCGCCGCAGGAGCCGGGCACGCGGACCGCAACGCTCTGCATGCACGCACATACCGCGGGGGCCTGCTCAGGTGCCGCCGGCTTGATCAGCCCGCGCAATCGGCCATAATCTCCGCCTCCAGTAAAGAGGATCATGAGCATCAAAGTGGGCATTGTCGGCGTGAGCGGATATGGCGGGGGAGAGGTGTTGCGTCTGTGCGCCGGCCATCCGGCATTCGAGGTTGTGTACGTCGCCGGCGAGTCCAGCGCCGGGGCCAGGCTGGGCGAGAAGTTTCCCGGGATCGGCGCGCTTTCCGATCTGGTTATCCAGAAATGGGACCCGCAGGCCCTTCCGAAGCTGGATCTGCTGTTCGCATCGCTTCCATCGGGAGAATCGAAAGATTCGCTGGCGCGCGTGCCGCAGGCGGTCAAGATCGTGGACATTGGCGGCGACCATCGCTTTGTCGAGGGCTGGGCCTACGGCTTGGCCGACGTCTGGCCTGAGCAGATCCGCTCCGCAGCCCGGGTTGCCAATCCCGGCTGCTATCCGTCGGCATCGCTGGCTGCCCTTGCTCCTCTGGTGGCTGGCAAGCTCATCGAGCCGACGGGCATCATTATCGATGCCAAGAGCGGCGTGAGCGGAGCGGGGCGCGGGGGCGGCTCGACCTTCGGTTTCGCGGAAGTGAACGAGGATGTGTGCGCGTACGGGCTGCTGAAGCACGCCCACGTTCCGGAAATGATCCAGGCGCTGACGAGGCTCGGCAAAGCGGAATCGCAGATCAGCTTCACGCCCCACCTGATCTCGATGACCCGCGGAATCCTGGCGACGTGCTACGGTCGCGGCAACGCCACGACGGAGCATTGCCTGGAAGCGGCCAGAGCTTTTTACGCCAACCGCGCGTTCGTTCGCGTGACCGAAAAGCCCCCGCACAGCAAATGGGCCATGGGCTCGAACCTGGTGTTCATCTCGTATGCGGCCGATCCGCAGTGCCGCCTGGTCATCGCGCTGGCGGCGATCGACAACCTCGGCAAAGGCGCGGCGGGGCAGGCCGTGCAGAATGCCAATCTCATGACCGGGCAGAAGGAGACGGCCGGTCTGGAGGGTGCTCCGTTATGGCCGTAGGCCGTCCGCTTGCGCCCGCGAGCGCAGCAGGGGGAAGCCGAAACAGGGCATAGCCCAATCGCCACAGCGAACCAAAGAAACTTCGTGCAAACTCGGTGCTGCTCTGTGTCTTTCCCGCCAGGCCGCTCGCCGAGACGCAGGCAGCGACAGTCCGCTTGCCATCGATCTGCGCCGTCAAGGCGGCGGCGGTTGCGTTGAGCGTCACCGCCGGAAACGGGGCACGGCGCAGGTGGGCCGGCCGACCCGAGGACGGATCCGGCTGCGAGGACTCCGACACGCGAAGGACCGGGATGTACTCGAGAAAATCCTCGCCGTCGAATTTCACGCGGTAGCTGCGCGGCGGCCGCTGGGGATGCGACACGTAGAAGAAATGCGCCGGCGTGTTGCCGAAGAACAGCTCCACGGCCTGCCAGATCTGCGGCTCGGGGAGCTTGTCGAGTGCGGTTCGCAGCGAGGTGCCCGACGGCACATGGGCATCGGGATAATACAGGGCGTTTTCTTCCCACCCGCAGAAGGCCAAACCGGCATCGCGCACGAGCTGTAGACAATCGGCCACCGTATACGCGCGGTCGCAGCGGTGAAGAAAACTATCGACGAGGCCCGCATCGCTGGCCATATCGCCGGCGGCGGCCTGCATGTAGCGGCGGACGGGGTGCTGCGGCCCCAGAAGACGAAGCGTCTCCTTGACGAGGTTCAAGTCTTCCGGGCGCTGCTGCAAAGAGAGCAGTCGGAACAGGTCCTGGAGCATGTACACGCCGTCGCGGCCGTATTTTCCGTAGACCATCAGCGCCGCCACGCCGCAGGCTCTGAGCACGTTCTTCAGCGCGCGCAGACCGCCGGCGGGATCGCGCATGTGATGAAGCACGCCGTGGCAGGCGATGAAGTCGAAGTCGCGGCCGAGCGAACTCGCATCCTCGATCGGGCAGTGCTGAAGCTCCAGATTCGCCAGCTTGTATTTCTCTTTCAGAAGCTTCTCGTGTGCAAGGCTGGCGGCGCTGATGTCGATCCCCAGCACCCGGCAGCGGGGATGGAGATGCGCCAGCGCGGCGGCGGCGAGCGAGCCACAGCCGGCGACGAGCACGTCCAGGTCGTCGCGGAAGGGCTGATCGGGCCAGTACATCCAGTAGCGATCGCGCAGCGCCGTGAACGCGCACGCGAGCGTGTCAAACCTGAGCTGCGAGAGGTCGTAACACGGCGGCGGATAAATCCACCGCTCATACTGCGCGGCGACGGGATCGGCAGACTGCGGCTGCAACGGCGGACGGTCCACGGACATGCCTCCCTCGAAACCCCAAGTGCCAACGAGTGAAGAATACCTGCCGGGCGACAGCGAATCAACGACGCCCGAGCCATCGAGCGGAAACGCCCGTCTGCCGACGGGTCAATTGCTCTGAAATTCGTGAAAGGGCCTCGGCCGGCGGCGGCGCAGCGGATACACTTGGTTCATGGCCAGGTGTTCAGGATCCATGAAAGCAGTCGCGTCAAAGAAGCGCGTGATGAGGCTCGGATCGGTCAGCTTCCTCAACGCAAGGCCCCTGATCTGGGGCACGGAGAACGATCCGGATGTGAAGCTTGTGCTCAATGTCCCGTCGAGATTGCTGGATGGGCTGCGCGAGGGGCTCTTCGAGGTGGCGCTGCTGCCCGTCATCGACTACCAGCGACAGCCGGGGTTGCGAATTGTGCCGGTGGGGGGGATCGGGTGCGACGGCCCGACGCTGACCGTGCGGTTGTTCTCGCGCGTCCCGGTGAAACGTATCTCGCGCCTGGCGTGCGATACCGACAGCCACACGTCGGTCGCGCTGGCCCGCATCGTGCTCGCGAAGCGTTTCGGCATTCGGCCGGAGCTCGTGGATTTGCTGCGCGGCGGGGGGCCGACGCCCGAGGCGCAGCTCCTGATCGGCGACAAGGTGGTCTGCGAGGAGCCGGCGGGATTCGAGCACCAGCTCGACCTAGGCGCCGCGTGGAAGGAGATGACGGGGCTGCCTTTTGTTTTTGCGGCCTGGATGAGCGGGGCCAGGGCGCAGCTTGGAGACGTGGTTGCGCGACTCGACGAGGCGAAGCGCGAGGGGATAAGGCACGTGCGCGAGATCATCGAGCGACACGCCGTTCCGCGAGGCTGGCCGGCGGGTGTGGCGTTTGAATACCTGACGGTTTACATGAAATATGACATCGGTCCGAGGGAGCTCGAAGCGATCAGGCTGTTTCACGAGATGGCAGCGCGCGAGGGAGTGATCGAGGGGCCGGTGCGGGATCTTGATCTCTACGGGCGGGATTGAGCAGGCGCGGCGGTTCAGGGCGAGCCGCGGACAGGCGCGGCGGAGGCCGTGGGGGATGCAGCGCCGAGCTTCGCGCGGATCGAAGCGGCGAGCTTAAGCTCCAGGGCGGTGTCGCGGCGCACGGCGTACCAGTAGACGGGGGCGATGAACGAGGGGTCTATCATGTACTTGACTTCGATGTGGGTCTCGCGTTCGACGAGGACCTTCGGGACCACGGTGTAACCCCCGCTACTCTCGCGCGTGAACTGAAACAGGATCGTCCGTCGCATCGTGCCGAGGGTGGCCTCACGGGAGTCCTTGAAGGTGCCGGCGTCCTTTCGCCACCATTCCCAGACCTGTCTGGAAACCAGCGGCTTGGTTTGCAGAACGCCGGCGCGAAAGTCGCGACGATCGATTTCGAAGAACCAGTTGCGGGCGGTGCGCTCGCACGCCTCCCAAAGAGCGTTGAAATCGTTGCTGCTGATGGTGACCGCCGCCGGCCGGGCATACCAGTACTCCGGCGTGGCCAGCTTGGGGTCGATGTCGGTGGCCAAACGAGCGCCGGGACGGCTCTTGACGCAGCCGCCAAGCAGCGCTGCGGAAAGAATGGATGCGAAGACGATCGGCAGTCGTTTCATGTGCGCCAGTTTGCCAGAACAGGCATGTCGCTACAAGGCCCGCTGGCGATCACGACGGCCTGGGCTCGCGCGGCTTGGGGAGAACAACGCGGATATTGGCCTCCAGAAGCTGCTTTTCGTCCACGGGGGCGGGCGCGCCGCACATCAGGTCCGAGCCGCTCTGCGTCTTGGGGAACGCGATGACATCGCGGATGTTGCTGATGCCGCGGAGGATCATGATCAGGCGATCAAGGCCCAGGGCGATGCCGCCGTGCGGCGGCGCGCCAAACTGGAGGGCGTCGAGCAGGAAGCCGAATTTCTGCCGCTGGGAGGCTTCGTCAATTCCCAGGAGTGCGAACACCTTCTGCTGGACGTCCTGGCGGTGAATACGGATCGAGCCGCCGCCGATTTCACTGCCGTTGACGACGATGTCATAGGCCTTGCTCTTGATCGACTCGACCAGATCGCGCAGGCGGCTGTCGAGCTTGGGAAGGTCGCTGTCGAGCGGGGCGGTAAAGGGGTGATGGGTGCTGACGAAGCGCTTCTCATCCTCGTCGAATTCAAAGAGCGGGAAATTCACCACCCACAGCCACGCAAAATCGGTCGAGGGCTTCATCTGCATGTCGCGAGCCATCTTCAGGCGAAGCTCGCCGAGGACCTTGTGCACGACTTTCGGCCGATCGGCGGCGAAGCAGAGCAGATCCCCCTCTTTCGCACCGGTCTGTTCGAGAAGGGGGGTGACGATCGGAGCAAGAAACTTGGCAACGCCCGTATCCAGGCCGGCGGCGGTGACCTTGGTCACGGCCAGGCCCTTGGCGCCGAAACCCTTGGCCCAGTCGGCCAGCGCGTCGGTTTCCTTGCGGGTGAGCTTCGATCCGCCGGGCACGGCGATGCACTTGACCATCTCGGCGCTCTTGAACACGCCGAAGTCGGTCGCCCGGGTCATTTCGGTGATGTCAACCAGGGGCATCCCAAAACGCAGGTCAGGTCGATCAGACCCGTATCGCGCCATCGCCTCGTCGTAATCCATGTGCGGAATCGGGTCGGGATTGTCGACATTCAGGATTTCCTTCCAGATCCGCCGCAGAAGCCCCTCGATAATGCGAATGATGTTCTCGCGGTCGATGAACGCCATCTCCACGTCAAGCTGCGTGAACTCGGCCTGGCGATCGGCGCGGGGGTCTTCATCGCGGAAGCAGCGGACGATCTGCATGTACTTGTCGCAGCCGGCCACCATCAGAAGCTGCTTAAAGAGCTGAGGCGATTGCGGCAGCGCGTAGAAATGGCCGGGGATCAGCCGCGATGGAACCAGGAAATCGCGTGCCCCCTCGGGTGTGGACTTGGTGAGAAACGGGGTCTCCACCTCCCAGAAGCCAAGGTCGCCCAGGTAGTCGCGCATGATCTTGGTGACGCGGGCACGGACGCGCAACGTCTGCTGCATTTCGGGGCGGCGCAGGTCGAGAAAGCGGTATTGCAGACGCTTGTCTTCGTTGACGATTTCGTACTGGTCGGGCGTGAACGGAGGCGTGGGCGAGATCGACAGCACTTCCATATCCTTCACGAGCACCTCGATCTCTCCCGTGGCCAGCTTGGGATTGGCCAGGCTGCGGCCCTTGGCGTCGATCCCGCGGTCGCGGACGGTGCCGGTGACGGAGATCACCCATTCGCCCCGGAGCTTGCGCGCCTCCTCGTGGATGAGATTTCCGCACACATCGGCGTCAAAGACGATCTGCGTCAGCCCGTCGCGGTCGCGCAGGTCGATGAAGACCAGCCCGCCGTGATCGCGGTAGGAATGGACCCAGCCGGCGAGTTTGACCTGCCGGCCGATGTCGGTCTTGCGCAGTTGGCCACATGTGTGCGTACGATAGCGTGTTTCGATCGCTTCCATTTCAGTTCTCGCTCGTGCTGGGCGCGGTGTGGTTTATGGTTGTGCCGTTGGTTCTGGGCCAGGGTTTGCGGAGCCATTCGCGAAGGACGCGTTCGGCGGGCTTGCCTTCGGGGGAGTAGCCTCGGCCATTGGAATCGCTGCCCCATTCCCAGATCATGAAGCCCCCGAAGCCCTTCACGCCGTACCAGGCGCGGAAAAAGCCCTCGTAGAGCTTGCGCTGAAGGTCCAGATCGGTCGGGACTTCGCTCTCGGGCGGAGTATAGTCCCACGGGTCTTTCGCTGCATTGGCGATAGGACACCAGCCGACTTCGATCATGACCACGGGCCGGCCCACCTTCTCGCGAAACGCCATCAGTCTGTCCTGGATCTTCCTCCAATTGGCGACAATCTCGTCAACGCTGACGTTGCTGTCGTTGCCGAGCGTCCAGTAACTGTTGATGCCGATCAGGTCGAGGTGATCCCAGAACTTGATGTACTTGTCATCGTAGTGGTCCCAGTTGGCCGAGTAGGTCAGCATTCCCTTATACCATCCGCGAATGCGCTTGATCAGGTCGATCCAGCGGTCGGTCTGGCCCTCGGTGCTGACCAGCTCGGAGCCGACAACGAGCACATCGACCTTGTGGGATTCGGACAGCGTGGCGAAATGCCAGATCATGCTGGCGTAGCTGTCCCACCAGGCATCCCAACTGTCCGGCTCAATCTTGCCGCGCCATTCATCACCACGGGGGTGCTGCAGCAGAACAATGGGCATCAGCATGACGTGAAGGCCCTTGGAATGGGCATAGTCGATCAATCGCCCCAGCGAAGCGTCGTCGGGCGCCCAGCGCAGGTCGAGATAAATCTCGTTGCTGCGACCGTTTGACTGGTAGGCTTTGACGACGAACAGAACTGTGTTGGCGCCCACATCGCGTATTTTGTCGATGTACGTGTGGTATTGCGTATCCATCCAGTCCATGCGGTGGAGCTGAAAGGCCACGCCCCCCATCGGCAGGGGCACCGTGCGCTCGGCGTGGGAATACCCGGCGGGTATGTCTCTTTCGGGCGGCGCGTACAGAACACAGCCCAGCATCACGCCGAGATAGACGAGAACCGCGGCAATCATGACCGATCGACCAAACATGGTCCTTTCCTTAAGGGCGGACATGATACAGGGGATGGCGCGAAAAGGGAAAGAAATGCCAAAACCGCGAGCGAGCGATGCGAACAGCCATCTTCTGCGGGGAGACGCGCGATTACAGCGGCCGGGAAAGCACGAATTCGGCCATGGCATCGAGCATCGACCTGGGTTCAGAATCGGGCAGCCCGTCGAGAGCTGCGCGGGCGCGGGCGACATAGCCGGCGGCCCGGTTGCGCGCGTACTGGATGTAATTGCCCGGCAGGACGAGATTGCGGACGCGCTCCAGCCGATCGGGCTCATCACCTCGCAGCAGCGACCGCAGAAGCTCACGATGCTCGCGCGGGGCGGTGCGGAGGAAGTGGATGAGGGGAAGCGTCATCTTGCCCTTGTCGAGGTCGATGCCGAGGGTCTTGCCGACCGTGGCAACATCGCCGACCAGGTCGAGGATGTCATCCTGGATCTGGAAGGCGATGCCGACGCACAGGCCGAAAGTCTCGAGCTGTCGAATGTGGCGTTCGGGCGCGCCGGCGTATCGCGCGCCCAGCATGCAGCAGGTGGCGCAGAGGCTGGCGGTCTTGCGGCTGATGATCTGGATGTAGGTGGGCTCGTCGAGATCGAGGTTGTTGCGGTTGTCGATCTGCAGAAGCTCGCCCTCGCAGACGGCATTGGTGGTTCGGCCGATGGCGCGGGCGGCGAACTGCGACGACAGGCTGGAGCACAGGTGATAGCTGTGGCTGATGAGGTAATCGCCCAGCAGCACGGCGGCCTCGTTGCCGCGCAGGTGATTGATGGTCGCGCCGTTGCGGCGCAGCTCGGCCTCGTCGAGGACGTCGTCGTGCACCAGCGTCGCCATGTGCACCATCTCCACCACCGTCGCCAGCGTGATGTGCTCGTCGGTGAGCTGCCCGGCGGCTTTGCCGGCCAGGAGCAGCAGGGTCGGTCGGAGCATCTTGCCGCGGAACCGCGCCACGTGGCGCACGAGGGTGTTGACGCAGGGCAGGTCGCTGGAAAGCTCGCGGTTGAAGCGCTCTTCCACAAGCGCCAACTCGCGGCCGACGCAGTCGTTGACAAGGGACAGTGGCATGCAATCTCCGACAACTGCCTTAAGGTTGCGGGATTATAGAAACGGCGCGAAGGGGCAGAAGGGGAGTTCGGAAGTTTCGAAAAGAATGAAAGTTGAATGACCTGTGACCAAGGTTCAATGAGCAAAGAAGGCCCAATTACCAATGGGCGG
>Ga0315268_10003287_pt1 | contig 17848 bp, 17 predicted proteins | sample C1_top_MG_FD_204535 | JGI IMG/M metagenome (GOLD analysis project Ga0315268, IMG submission 204535) | Sediment microbial communities from Yellowstone Lake, YNP, Wyoming, USA - C1_top | ecosystem: Environmental > Aquatic > Freshwater > Lake > Sediment | place: USA: Wyoming | collected 2017-08-01
GGCCAATGGACTTGCAAGAATGAGTGAGAATCAAATTCTCACTTTCAGGAAGGGGCTAGCTGTAGAGGTAACAAATTCGATGTATAGGGCACCGAGCCTGAGAGAGACTGAAGAGTTCAAACAAGGTCTTCTCTATCCACAGTCTCTATCAGCGATGGTGACTAGCCGAGTCCTAGATCCTCAGCCGGGAGAAACCATATTGGACGTGACATGCTCCCCCGGGGGAAAGTTGACTCACATATGTCAACTCACAAGGAACAAAGGAATCGTAATCGGCGTTGATCGGAACAAGAGGAAAATATCCACTACACAGCAAACTGTAACGCGTCTCCAATGCAAGAACGTCAGCCTGATAGTTTCAGACGCACGATATTTGGATATTGATCATCCACACATAACAGCCGATCGTTGTCTAGTAGATCCTCCATGTAGCGGTCTCGGAATAGTACCAAAACTCTACGAACATATCAGTCAAAAAGAGATTGAGAATCTCGCAGAGTACCAGAAACAATTCCTCAAAGTCGCTTCAAAAATAGTTAGACCTGGCGGAATTGTGGTTTACAGCGTCTGCACAATCACAACTGAAGAATGTGAGAACGTTGCTCGATTCGGAGAGGAACACTGTGGGTTAGAACTTGAAGAAGAGACTCCATTTCTTGGTTCTCCGGGCTTCAGATCAGATTTCGACCACGCCAAGCTTACACAAAGGTTTCATCCTCACATTCACGGCGGGGGTTTTTTCATCGCCCGTTTCATTAAACCCCGATCAAGATGAATGGCGAAGCTGTAACCATTAAGATACAATCTTATCTATTAAGAAAGAAAATCTGAAGTGAGACAAAATGAAGTTCTCTGAAGACGTTCTGACGCGAGGAAAACGTGGCAAATTAGAAGTTCGAGCTCTCGAATCCAGAGGTTCCTACGTGATGTGTAAATACCTAAACCCTGAGACGTTAGAGTCAGCGGATAAGAAAGTCAAACTGTCTCTGAAGAACGAAAAAGGCGAGGTTAACGAGTATTTCATCATACCCCTGAAAGATTCGACGCGTTCGCTCCTAATATCAGCTGAGAAAGAAGAGAAGGAAAGGAAAGTATGGAACAGTGAAACTGAGCAAGAAGAAGATCTTTGGAAATAGAAAGTCCGAAGATGTGCTGTTCCATGCTAGGTTACTGGAAGCAACTCGAGTAGAGACAACAGTGGGATACCCTCAACCTTGTCTTTCCCGGTCTTGTTCACCAGAACAGCTACTGCTGTTGATTTCGCTCCTGATTCGTCAAGAATCTTTATGGCAAATCTGACAGCAGCGCCACCGCCAGCAACTGTGTCGACGATCAGAACCTTGCGATTCTTTGGATCGCAAAATGAGGGGTTAATAACACCAGGTTGTTTACTCTCATCTGATCCACCATACACTTTTATTGCTGAGAATGGTTTTCCCAACTCTTCTGCAACAATGTATGCAAGAAGTACTCCACTCCCGCCAATTCCGGCAACTACTTCTGGCTCATCGCATTCTCCTTTCTCAACTCTTTCATGGACTAGGTCTGCTAGAGCCCATCCTGCGAGAGAGAGTCTTCTAACGCTTGAGCCAACGTGATTCCAATCAACGAAAACATCGTGTGGGGCAGGTTTTCCAATCTTCTCTTTTCCTCGAAGAAGAAGCCAGACAACAGTGTCGGGTTGAACCCCTAGCTCTTCTGCAATTTCATAGGTTGAGAGCCCCTTAGACTTAAGCTCGTGAGCCTTTCCAACGAGTTCTTCAAGTCTGTTCAAAGGATGACACCTCTAACCGGAAGGAAACCTCGATTAGTATTGTTCCGTTCTCACGGTTTATAAGGTATCGTCTGAAGACAACTCTGAAAGAGCTGTTTCAATCAGACTCTATCTAATAGACGTGAGCTCAAGTGGACGATGAATGGGATATGGACTTCTCAATAATTTCGCGAGAGATCTGCGGACCTTTCAATCTACATCATACCATGCAGAGTGGACAAACATCAGAACCATACTGGCCGCAGATAAATGGTCGTTATTGGGATGCTGACATAATCGATGGGAAACCTGTCACATACGAGGTCCATCCCAACCCTGACGCTGAGAAACCCACGTTAGATATCCACATGACAGGTGCAGACGTCAATGAAGATACCGCGCAGTCCATTAGAACCTATCTGATTGAACTGTTTAGACTTCAGGATGACTTGCCCTCATTCTACGAAAAGTTGCGAACCGATAAGATCTCCCCCGCCTTCAAAGCGTTCAGTGGACTAAGATTGATGAAAGCTTCGAACCCATATGAAAGCCTCATCTGTTCTATCTGCTCTCAACACTCATCAGTAGAACAATGGAACCGAACGATCCGCTGCATCAGAACATCCTTTGGAGAGAAATACACTCTCCCAAATGGCATAATCTTCCACTTGTTCCCATCTCCTAGAACTCTTGCGAAGGCCCCAGTTGCCAGACTCGAAGATTGCCAAGCCGGCTACAGAGCCGAGTACATTGTATCGGTATCTAGGATGATAGTTAACGGCAGTCTCGACTTAGATAGATTCAAGCAAACCTCCTACGAAGATGCAAAGAATGAATTGATGGAACTACGTGGAATCGGACCGAAAGTAGCTGACTGCTTCCTACTGTATGGTCTGGGCCAAACGAGAGCTGCGCCCGTCGATATTTGGATTCACAGAATAGTTCCGAAAGTATACTTTGGAGGAGCGAAGATGACTAAAGATGAAGTGGGAAAATTTCTCAGAAACAAATATCGAGAATGGGCTGGACTGGCACAACTATACCTATACCATTACGGTCGAATGCGATCGAAGACTCTTTTTCCAGCAGCTAGAAGACTTTGACCATCTCACCGACCTGCATCCCTGAATGAATGTTCAAAGATATTGAAAGGCTCAAGCGTCATCTAGCGCCCGAAATCTGGGATAGACTTCTTTTTTGAATCAGAGACTTTCTCGAAACCCGTCTCCTGAGCTCTGTACCACAAACCTTGCACGTGAGTCTCGAACGATCCTGAGGATACTTCCTGTAACATGCGGGACAGTACAGGATCCAGCCGAACCTCCGAGAGATCCCAAAAGTGGCCAGTGAAGCATAAGCTAATTCTAACTGCTCAGCCACATTCTGAACTGCATAGTCATCGCTAACTATTGTCGGATTGTCTCCTTCCATTCTAAGATCGAGAGCCAAAGCAAGTACTTGAAAATCAGTTTCGGATAAGGCAAACTTTTCTCCAAGCTCCAGTGAAACGCTCCGAACGGTTTCAAGAGATTTCTCCGTCGGCATTCGAATGCTCAGTTTCCCAGATTCCCTTGAAGCATCGGAACGAATTGAAGCGAAGCTTCGAGATGAAAGTTCCTCCAACACTGCTGGAACAGAGAATGTCGACGTAGTAACAGAGGATGGGTCGAACCCCATAATGAAAGCAGTAGTGTCTAGGACGAGAACCTCTTTGCCCAATCATTACTCACTATGAAGGCTAATTTCAGCCTTGACACGATCCGTTCTAAAGTGCGCCGCCCTAATATAGGTTCGGTGAAGGAGTTGATCTAGAGGATTTTGGAACCATCTTATGCTACCCTGAATTCTCTTGGCTGAAGCCGCGAAAGACTCCTGGATAGGGCGGGAGTTTCGAATCTTATGAAAACAGCTTTGTGTTCTGACATTTGAAGTTTCAAAGGGGTTCTCGGGTAGAGCCTGTGCTGAGACCGCCCATCAACAATAACCTCTCCTATAGGTCGTTCGTCTAAGAGTGAGATCTCAATCGTTGACCTTGAAGGAATGACGATGGGTCTTATGGGTTCAAGAGAACAAACGAAGACTATAACGAATGCATCTAGTGAATTGTCAAGAATCGGGCCTCCAGCAGACATGGCGTGTGCGGTCGAGCCCGTTGGAGTCGCAACGATTAGACTATCGGCCCTGCACTCGACTAGTTTACGATTGTCTAAGCGCAAGCTGAAGCGAAGCATCTTTGACGGTAAATTCGATGTCACAAGAGCCTCATTCAAGGCGTCGGCTAACCATCTATCACTTAGACAGATCGACAGTTTCGAATGATCCTCGAGTCTGTACTTCCCTGTGAGGTATCCCTCCACCGCTCTAATTGCGTTCGCTGGCTCAACTTCTGTTAGGTAACCTCTTCGGCCCATGTTTACGGAGAGGATTGGAGTATCAGGTTTGGGAATGTTTATACAAGTCTTAAGGACGGTCCCGTCGCCTCCTACCGTGATGATGAGGTCGGCATTCATCTTTGAGATTGAGCATCCTCCATCCCACTTCTCCAGCCCAGCCAGTCCGATCTCGGGTAGAACAGTAAGCTTCTTTGACAGAATGAATTCGTAAATCTCCTTCGACTTCGCTAGGGCATCACTATGATCTAGACGTGAGACGAGCCCTATTGTCTTCGTCATTTTGACCTGTTTGATACTCTATCACATATTCCCATAATAAGTTTGCAACAAACCTTCACCAAAATAGTAATGTTGAAATCAACCTGTCGAATGAACCTTGGAGTTTCTATAGTCAACGCTTGAGAAATAGCAAATCAGGCTTAATAGTTCTGATAGAGCAGTAACCTGAGATAGATTGAGATCTCATGCTTGAACCTGGAGTTGAGTCTACTTGTCCGAAACTGGCACTTATGTCCGGACGGGTTGCATCACCTTAGACAGGTTGCTGGAGGGAGGTTTCAGATGCGGAGAGGTAACCCTTGTCTATGGAGAGGCGGCTACTGGAAAGACTAATCTTGCATTACAGGCTTCAGCGCAGACTGTTAGAGCTTGTGGAAAAGTGATTTACGTGGATGTGGATCAATCATTCACTTATCAGCGCTTTCATCAGATTGCTCCTGACTTGGAAGAGCAGAGCCACAACATCGTCATATTCTTTCCTGAATTCTTTCTTGATCAGACTAGGATATTCGAGAGCTTAGAGAAATATCTAATTGGAGCTACACATCTAGTTATCGTCGATGCAATAACGACGCTCTACCGTGCCATACTAGCCACAACAGGGGAACGGTTCGCCCTCAACCGGGAACTCAACCGACAACTGGCATATCTGACTTCTCTGGCAAGCACCCATGATGTCGCGGTATTCATCACCAGCCAAGTGCACGCACGGCTTGGTACACCATTTGCGGGCGTAGAACCCGTTGCCAGACGAACGCTCTTTCACTGGCCCCGGACGATAATTCGTTTGGAGTCGACTACTAAAAGGAACGTAAAGCGGGCAGTAATAGAAAGATACCATTCCGAGAATAGGCCGAACATGATGTGCTACCTGACACTGACTGAAAGAGGTTTTGAATAGACTAACGCTTATCTCTCCAGATAGGGATAGATGCAACCGAGTAGGCTGAACAAAGAACCTTGGAGATTACTCTAACCCTTAACGACTTTTTGTCAGCCCTCTATTTCATAGTACCAGCCTATGTAGCCAACTCAACTCCAATTATCTTTGGAGGAGGAAAGGCAATAGACCTTGGTGGGAGGTTCGTAGATGGCGAGAGGATATTTGGCCCTAACAAAACGATAAGAGGATTCATCAGTGGATTAATTCTCGGGTCGCTTGTAGGCGTCGTCGAGGAATTGGCTATATCGCAAGGAATGATGCAGAGATGCGCCCTAATATCATTAGGCTCACTGTCAGGAGATCTCGTCGGCGCATTCATGAAGAGGCGGATGAAACTTCCACCAGGATTTCCACTTCCACTTATGGATCAACTGGATTTTGTTCTGGGGGCTCTACTCTTTTCATTCTCTATCTACGGATTCAATTCAAATGCAACATTCATTATGCTTCTCATAACGCCCCCACTTCACCTCGCAACGAACACCGTGGCCTATGCTCTTAAGCTCAAGAATACGGCTTGGTAAAGTGGAGCTATCCAGCTCCTATCTTGTCTTGAAGCAAGGTACCGGTATAGTAGACAACTATGAGAACGATCAGTATCCCGATTATGAGGAGCAGGTAAGCCTGTCGCGGTCTGTAAGCTAACCTCGTACTTCTAAGAAGCATATAGAGCCCAGCGATACCGATAATGTAGAGTAAACCTGTGACGAGACTCTCGTTAATCGTCTGTGCATTAATGCTTCCACGGTAAATGAAGGTCCAACCACTGCTCGCTTTGGGCAAAATAGCCAGAGGCTTTTCCAGAAGGTCGTATATTCCTCCAACCAAAATGAATATGGAGAAAGCTACCAGTATTCCGATAATCAGGGTTGTGGATGGTGTCATAGCCTCAGTCGTAGGTAGCCTTTGCACTCTAAGCTTGTATCCTACGTCTCCGAGGCGCCTCTTCAGTCTCCAAGAAACTTTTTCTGCCTTTCTCTTCATTCCAGCCATGTTCGGTCGCGACCTTCTACAGTGCTCAAACTAGGGCAATTAAATATTTTCCTCGACAATCTCGATAGCCCCAGTGACATAGACCGTGAGTTAATTATAAATTCATATGATATCAATGGTTACGGCACCAAATTGGGTGAGTTGAAGTTGGCTGATAAGACTCCGGTCTACGAATACCATGAAAAAAATGGACATGTAGTAGAGTTCGCTGGATTCCTTATGCCCACATGGTACAAGGGGATACTACCTGAATGCGCTGCTGTAAGGAACTCCGTTGGAATGTTCGACGTATCACACATGGGGAGAATGTATGTCTCCGGTAAGGATGCTGAGACTTTCCTAAACTATCTTACTCCAAACAATGTAACAGATCTCAAACAATTTCAGGGCCACTATTCAGTATTGTGCAACGAGAAGGGCACGATAGTTGACGACATCATAATAACGCGATACGACCAAGAATTGTTTCTGGTAGTCTTTAACGCCAGCAACAAGAAGAAAGACATAGCGTGGATAACAGAGAAGACAAAGCGATTCAATGTTAAACTCGAAAACATTTCGGATAAAGTTGCGATGTTCGCGGTTCAAGGCCCTAAAGCAAGAGCCACCATCCAGAAGATCAGCAAGGAAGAAGTCTCGAAGATCGCGAGATTTGGATGTGGATGGTTAACAATCGAAGGATTGAAATGTTCAGCGTCCGGAACCGGCTACACCGGCGAAGATGGACTTGAAGTATACATCTATGATGCCCCGTCCAATGATCCGTGGCGAGCAATGAAAGTGTGGAACGCCATACTAACTGCGGGAAAAGAGTTCAACATCGAACCCTGCGGGTTAGGTTCACGTGACGTACTTAGACTTGAAGCGGGCATGTGCCTCTATGGAAATGATATAGATGAGACTACCACCCCTCTTGAAGCGAGGATCAGTTGGGTGATTAAACTGGACAAAGGCGATTTCATAGGAAAAGATGCTTTGGCCAAACAGAAAGCCGAAGGAGTAAAGCGAGTACGTGTAGGAATGAAAGTCTTAGATCGAGGAATACCAAGAGCCGGATATGAAGTTCTCAAGAATGGAAAATCCATTGGAAAAGTAACAAGTGGAACCCTCTCTCCGCTTTTGGGCTATGGCATTGCAACAGGCTACGTTCCAAAAGAGTACTCCAAAGAAGGAGAAAAGGTCGAGATCAAAATCAGGGACAAAGCTGTGGGGGCCGAAGTTGTGAAGGTGCCATTCTACGACACCTCAAAGTACGGATGGCAGCGAAAAGCTTAGAAATCTCACAATCTATGCCAAACGCTACCAATTATGATATATACCTCAGATGGAACATACGCGCATCAACTTGAAATCTAAATGGAGGGTGGAAGATGAAAGTTGGCGACTATGAGTATCAAGAAGGGCTTTACTATACTAAGGAGCACGAGTGGCTAAAGGTCGAAGGAGACAAAGGCCGAATTGGAATGTGTGACTATGCACAGAAACAGCTACATGAAATAGTGTTCGTCGACCTTCCCAAAGTTGGCGCCAAAACTACGCAAATGGAATCGATGGGAACCGTTGAATCTGTCAAAGCCGTAGCAGATGTCTTCGCGCCAGCCTCAGGTGAGGTCATAGAAGTAAATACAAAACTATCGAACAATCCAGAGCTTTTGAATTCAAGTCCCTACGGCGACGGGTGGATAGCCATCATCAAACCTTCGAACATCAATCAAGAACTAAAGGCATTGATGGATGCAAATGCCTACGCTGAGTTTCTGAAGACGGTCTCAGAGAAGAAATAGAAACTATTTTTCCGATCGAAATACCGGTCGCATCAGCGGCCGGTAAACGCACCTCTTTCTTACTCGAGCCATTGCTCTACTTTACCTATCGATGAGTCAAGATTTCAAGGATTCCCAAGCGACCCTCGAAAGGTGAAGTCTTGAAATCAATACTAGACTATTCAACTCTCCGCACAGTCATCTCCTTATACCCCGTTACAATTTTGATGTAGCCCTTCAAGAGTTCGTCCAGCGATGGATCTCCAGTATCCACCAGAAGACGATTCTGAGAAAGATCATGAAGCTTATGATTCGTCGCCACGACGATTATGTTGTTTGTTCCAACGTTTTCGATGACAGATGGACTGATCTGTTGGTTCCCTCTTCCAAATATGTAGCCCTGACCGCCTATTGGGGTCACGATGATCTTGCACTTCTTACCCCTTATCAAATTCAGGATTTGACTTTCATTCACATCTCTGGCCAGGATCCTTTTTCTGTAGAAAATGTCAACTCCCAGCAGGGTTTTCTCTGATCCCAGTAGTTCTCCTATTGCCTCGGTTGTAGATCCTGGGCCTATTATGTAGATGGTATCATCGTCCATGTCTTCGATTATGTGCTTGGCTATTGCCTCTTGTTGAGACTTCTCGGATTGGGTTTCTGGACTTGACGATTTGACATGTTGCATTAGGATTCCTTGTACTGGAACTTTCAAATATCCGTAGAGTCTTGCAGACAGTTTTCCTCTTCTGAAATCCTCTTCGTCTATATCCATAACCTCGGCGTCATGCACGCCGAGCCGTCCTGCAAGGAAATCGGTGGCTATGGTTGCACACGCCTCGGGATTCGCCCCAAAGACTGCTGAATAGATTTTAACGCCCGCAGGAATGCCTAACGTCGGCAGTCTGGCGTCAATCACGTCGACTATGTCCCTAGCCGTCCCATCTCCCCCACAGAAAACCAGTAGTTCAACGTTGCTTTCTGATAATTTCCCAGCCAAGATCTTAGTATCCTCACGTTCTGTCATGGATTCTGTTTCGCCAAAGATACGCTGTGGTTCGATGCCACAAGATCTTGCTTCATCCTCGCCCATTGATCCAGCGCAGGTATAGAGTTCTACTGGAACGGAGGTCTTGAGCATTTGAAGGAGAAACTGTTTCGCTCTGAGCGGGGATCTAGGTTTCGCACCCAGCTCTATGGCGTTTCTTAGTGTTTCAGGTCCATCGGTGCCTTTTAGGCCGACCGAACCTCCCATCCCCGCGATAGGGTTTACAAGCAGTCCGAGCCGTCTCAAATCATCTTTTTCCTTTCGCTAGGCCCATTCCCATTCCGTAAGTCTTTCCGTTTATGGTCCAGATTTCTTCAAGTTCAGCCTTCACGATTGGTTTCTCTGTAGTGGACTTTAGTTCCAGATGAGTCGCTCTAACCTCTTCTTTGATGTAGGTTTGTCTTCTCTTCAGTCCCTGTAATTCATCATTCGTAGGGCATACAATATAGACTTCTACGAAACGGTCGACCTGAAGGTCCATGCGTCGTCGCATTTCTTGGAGTCGTCTAACTACATCTCTGACCAAGCCTTCCTGTACCAAGCTCTTTGGCAATGTAGCCTCAACATACACTCTACCTTGACTGAAGGCCCCAGATGAGTAGCCTTCTGGCATCTCCTCTCTAAATGAAACCATGGATGCCAGTATCTTCACTTGTTTTCCTTCGATATCGATGGGGTGGAATCCAGCTTTCTTGATGTTGTCAAGAATCGTCCTGCCACTTGAGCCTTTCATAATGTTTGCAATGGTTTGAGTCTCTGCTTTGTAGATCGGACCCAGCGCCTCGTATTTGGGTACTGCCACTATCTTCTCAAGCTTCTTCTCTTCATCAACGCTTAGAAATTCAATCTTTCTTGTGTTTGCCTGCTCGTGGACAAGTCTGTCCAGTCTCTTGATGGCTTTTTTCACTTTAGGATTGTCGGTTACAACAATGGTTTTCTGAACCGGCTGTCTCAATTTAATCTTAAGAGATTGTCTTGCGGCGGCGATTGCACTTGCCACATCTTTCACGATCTCCATCTCTTCTTCGAGGTTTTCATTCCGCCATTTGCTTTCCAACTTTGGCCAATCGTTCATGTGGATGCTCTCTAGAGATCTTCTTTCAGTAGGACGCACCATCGTTTGATACAATTTCTCGGTAACAAATGGGATTATGGGCGAGGACAGAGCGAGCCAATTCCTAAGCGCGTAGTACAATGCAACGTAAGTAGCCATCTTGTCTCGGCTATCCCTTTCCTGCCAGAACCTCCTCCTGACAAGCCTGATGTACCAGTGGCTCAAGTCATCTAAGATGAAGTTGTTCAAGGCTCGTGCTGCTATGTGTATTTCAAGGGCTTCTAACGCGTTGGTTACCGTTGCTTTGAGGTTCTCAGTCTTGGACATAAGCCACTTGTCTTCTTGTCTCATGTTTCGCGTAACCTTGGTCGGAGTCCACTTTTTCGGGTTGAAAGAATCCAGATTCATATAGAGACTGGCGAAGGCGAAGACGTTCCACGCCACCTTTAGTGTGCTTGAAGCTTCTTCAACCGCATCCCAAGAGAACCTGAAGTCTTCCCAGACTGTTCTCTGAAGCTCATACAGTCTAAGCGCATCACGTCCGAAGCGAGTTATGACATCATCTGGAGAAACAAAATTTCCCAGAGATTTGCTCATCTTCTGACCTGCGGTGTCAAGCGTATGTCCATGCATTAGAACCGACTGATAGGGACTTTTTTCAAAGGTTACCATACTTGAACCCAATTGTGTGTAGAACCATCCGCGCGTTTGATCGTGAGCTTCAGTGATAAAGTCTGCAGGCCACCAAGATTGAAATGCCCGCTTGTCTCTTGGATATTCGAGACAAGCCCAAGAAGCGATTCCAGAATCCATCCACACATCCACTATATCGGGAATACGTTTTGCTGATCCCCCACAATCGCATCTGAGTTCTATTTTGTCGACACATTGTCTATGAAGATCGAGAGACTTCGGAAATTCGACCGCCTTAGTTTCTAACTCTGACCTTGATCCGACAACGATTCTCATTTCACACTTTTCACATATCCAAATTGGCAGCGGAGCTCCCCAAAATCTCTGTCTTGAAATAACCCAGTCCCTTGCGCCCATCAGCCAGTCTGCAAACCGTTTCTTTCCAGCCCATTCGGGCACCCAACGAATTTTCTCATTCTCTTCGAGAAGCTTTCCCTTGATGTCGGTTATCTTAAGGAACCATTGCTCCGTGGCACGTTGGATGAGGGGGGTCTTACATCGCCAACAGTGTGGATACGAGTGCTCAACAATCGTATCGAATAGAAGAAGGCCTTTCTTTCTGAGATCCTCAACTATCACGTCATTTGCTTCGGTAACGTATTCACCCTTGTATTTTCCAGCCTCTTCCGTGAACCTCCCAGTCTGATCGACTGGACAGAGAACAGGGAGACCCTGTTCAAGTCCAACCTCAAAGTCTTCCTCACCGTGACCTGGCGCAGAGTGAACACACCCCGTTCCCTCCATCATAGTGACATATTGTCTAGATGGAACTACACGATGCGCGTTCTCAAGCTTCGACTGAACAGGAACCTCTTCGAGTAATGGAGGTTTAAACCTCAATCCAACAATTGAATCTCCTCTGAAGCTTTCAAGAATCTCCAATTCTCGTCCTAGCTGTTCTGAGAGAGCTTTGCATCTCGCCTCGGCCAGAATGTAGACTTCGTCGCCTAATCTTGCTCTGACATAGGACTCATCAGGATGAACCATAACTGCAACGTTCGCCGGTATCGTCCACGGTGTTGTCGTCCAAATGAGAATGAATTCTTTCTCCTTCCCCTCGACTGGAAACTTTACGTATATCGAACGATCCTTAACGGTTCTGTACTCATCCGTTGCTTCATAACCTGCTAGAGCAGTCTCACATCTGGGGCACCAGTGAACAACTCTCAAACCTTTTCGTAGTAGACCTCTCTCATCCGCCCTCTTCACAGTCCACCACACAGATTCGATGTAGTCATTTGTGTATGTCAGGTAGGGATGATCCCAATCCATCCACACGCCGAGGTTCTTGAAAACAGATGTCTGGGTCTTCACATTCTGCTCAGCGTACTGCTTGCATCTTTCAATAAAGACCTCAACGGTAATCTTGTCTTCAATCTCTTTCTTCGACCTTACTTGAAGGTCTTCCTCCACTTTCACTTCGATCGGAAGGCCGTGACAGTCATATCCAGGCTGATCACGAACATCAAAACCTCTCATTCTCTTGTATCTTACCACCACATCCTTCAACAGCTTGTTCCAGGCCGTTCCCACATGCGGAGGATTCGTCACGTAGGGGGGTCCGTCCAAGAAATAGAACTTCTTCCTTCCCTTCCCCTGGTTTCTGGTCTTCCTATAAACGGATTTTTTCTCCCACCACTTCAGCATCTCCTCCTCAACGGATCGAACTGTATATTTTCTAGGGGTCTTTCCAACAGCAATTTTTGCCAATCTTACCATCTCAACACTGAGAAACCTCTTACCCATCATATTCGTACAAGCAGTGACTTGCTTTTCAGAGTTTCAGACAGTATTCTCTGCGATAATTAAATTCTTGCTGCAGATACAGAACGTTTTTAACTCTAAATGCAACTTGGCGTGAATTCTTGTCAAAGTTTAATAGAACGTTCCTTGGGATATGAGCCGAACTCGGTGGGAAGCAAGTGGCACCTTCGAAAGTATCCGACGCTATAAAGGGTTTCTTCTCCACCCAAGGGAAAGAAGCTTTGACTTCAAGGTTTCGTGGACTCAAGTCAGTCTTCTCAGAGGTTTCCAAATCTACCGTAATCCAGTTCGCTTCATTATCTATGATTGTTGTCTTGGCGGCGATCCTAAGATTGATGCCGCTGCGTTGGGGAGTCTACCTTGGCGAATTCGACCCTTACATTCAGTATAGGAATACAGAATATATGGTGACGAATGGTTTTGCGTCGTGGTTTAGATGGCATGATAATATGGTTTGGTATCCTTGGGGGCGGGACTACGTAACGTCAACCTATCCTGGACTCGCAATTACTAGCGCCATTCTCTATATGTTTGTTCGAAGCATCGGCGTGGATGTGACTTTATTCCAATTCTGCGTCTTCTTCCCGGTACTGTTTGGATCGGCGGCTGTGGTCGCAGTCTACTTATTAGGAAAAGAGGTTTGGGGAAAAAGCGTTGGCCTCTTTTCAGCGCTCTTCTTGGCATTCAGTGCATCTGAGATCTCACGAACTTCGCTGGGATGGTACGACGATGAAACTGTTGGCATATTCTCGATGATATTGTTCTTCATGTTCTTTCTTAAAGCGATGTCTCCTAACAGGTCGTACAGATCATGTGTAATCTATGCAACGTTGTCTGGACTAACGCTTTCCTATCTTGCCTTCGGATGGGGCGGCTTTAGGTATCCCATGGCTCTCATGGCACTGTTTTCATTTGTTCTCATTTTGGTCCGTCGATATTCGCGTAGGCTCTTTGTAACTTACTCCATAACATATGGTCTGTCGTTCTTTGTAGAGACACAGCTTCCAAGGCTCGGGTACGATTTTCTTTCAGAGATATCAACTATGGCTGTGCTTGGAGTTTTTGTTCTTCTGTGCGCGGCTGAGATCTACAGTTCTGTCAGAGATTTTCGCGAGAAGATTTTGGCAACAGGAATCATTTTGGGATTGCTCGCAGTTGTCGCGGTTGTCTTCTACCAAGTGGGACTTCTGGTACCTTTGGGTGGGAAATGGGCAGCTATATTGGACCCAGCCGCAAGACTAGGGCTACCTATTGTGGAATCTGTAGCAGAACATCGTCCCGCAACTTGGGCCTCTTTCTTTTATGAGTTTGGAATAACGATATTTCTAGGGGTCTTTGGACTCTTCTTTGCTGCACAAAGAAGAAGAAGCAGTGACATATTCCTTATAGTCTTCGGCTTAACAGCGGTTTATTTTGCTGGATCTCTTGTTCGACTCACGCTGGTAATGGCGCCTGCGTTTTGTATATTGTCGGCAATTACAATGGTTGAGCTGGGAAAGCCTGCAGTTGACATATTGAGAGAGACAACTATCTTTCCTAAGAGGAGAATTCGATACACCACGCGGGTCGGAAAAGAGTTTGGAGTAGCCATAATCCTGATTCTCCTACTCATAACGATGCCAACCTTCTACTATGCAACCGTGTCAGCCTACACTCCCGCAACCATAGTGACGTCAAGTATTCCAATTACTCCCAAGGAAGGCGAAGAAGGAAAGTACAGTGACTGGTTGGAAGGTCTATCATGGATGCGATCGAACCTGCCTGAGAATGCTGTTGTCTTTTCCTGGTGGGACTATGGATACTGGATCACCCAGATCGCTGACAGACGCTCAATGGCGGACAATGGAACGATAAACTCGACTCAAGTAGCAATGATAGGGTGCACTTTCCTATCAAATGAAACAAATGCTCTTCCGATGCTGAAGAAGTATGGAGTAACTCACATTGCAGTATTCGTGACTTGGACCACCAATCAACAAGGAACGATAAGCTACGTAGGCTTTGGAGAAGATAACAAATGGTATTGGATGGCAAAGATAGGCAATGGAACAACGTTTGAAGGTCAAAAGTTTACTTTCCGCGAACTGAGAAGCGGGCAAAATACGATATACAACAGGATCATAACAGTCGGAAACAAAGTTGTATCGAACGAAACAATAGCCGACAGTAACGGAATCAAAGACACTACGATGCTAGGCAAGCTCATATCGATGGGAATAAACCCCAGTGCTGGAGAGACATCGAACTATTACAGAAAGGTCTTCACATCTCAAAACAAATTCGTTCTACTGTATGAAGTAAGTTATCTGAAAGCCTCAGCCCTAACAACGCGATTAAGCCGTTCAACGATGAACTACGGAGAAAACGTTACAGTCTCTGGAGAGTTGACAGAAGTGGGAGGCGCAGGATTAGGAGACAAAATTGTTTTTCTAGCTTATTCCGCCGACGAGGGAAGAACGTGGAATAGACTCGTGGGAGTTCTGACCCTACCCAACGGAACCTATCGATACAATTGGAAGCCTGACGGAGGATCATATATAATCCGCGCAGTATGGGACGGTGAAAAAGGCCAATACAGCGGGACAACAAGCGAAGACCAAACGCTAACCGTTGTGAGGAAGGCAAGCTCGATAACAGCGAAGCTATCCTCAACATCTGCAAAGGTCGGGCAACCGGTTAAGATAACGTCCACGCTCTCTGTGAAATCAAGCTTCGGAACCGCCACGATGGAATATAGCCTAGACAAAGAGAAATGGAATACCATCGCTTCTGCATCTCCTGTGCAAGGTGATTTTTCAACAGAATGGACGCCACGAGACGCCGGAACATATTACATTCGAGTTTCGTGGTCTGGTGATGCGGCATACGAAGGGTCATCAAGCGAGATACTGACGTTGACGGTTTCAGGATAGTTCAGGATATGTAGGAGAATCGTTCGTCTGGTTTTCTTTCACCGATCTTCTCATCCAACGTTTCTGCTGCATGTCTTATCTTCTCTTCAAGTTTTGACGTTCTCTTAATCTCATGTTCCAGTTCGCCGTAGTCCAGCTTAAGATCAAGCATCTGACTTAGAACCCTCAGAACGCTTTTCGCCGCTTTTGGGTCGGGAACGTAGCCGACAGTCTCGCCAAGCAGACAAATTGCGTCTAGGCCTCGTGACTCTGCTAGCGGGAGTATGATCCCTGCGACACCTACAACCGGAATCCCCAATTTGTTGACAACAACTCCAAGTTTGTTCAATTCTTTGGATAATCTGTTGCTTGTTGCTGCTCCAACAACCTTGGGCTGGTTCGTCTCGCTTGAGCTGTATCCACCCACGGTTATAATGAGCTTAGCAGAATGACGCGTAGCGTATTCCACTATTTTCTCAGCCACTTCATACTGTCCGATTGCACTTTGAGGTTGGCAGTCGCCTGTAATCATCACAATTTCATTTTTTCCATCTCTGCGTTTGTGGTAGTAGAATTCGTTCCTCGGTAGCCTTGCCACCCCCCGTTTATCTACAAGAGCATAAAATGGAAAGTGTGGTGAGTGAAGTACAGCTATCTTCTTGGCTCTTGACTGTTTTATCAGATATGACGCAACGATCATTCCGATTGAGCCAAGGCCTGGCAAGCCCTCTATGATGACGGGTTTATTCGGCTGAACCTTCCCTTCGTCCACGCATGTATTCATCTGCACGTTTTCCCTCATACGCCTTGTACTTCGCGTATTTGTCAGAGGGTGAAAACTTTGCTGGATGAGGTGACCTTGTTTCCGAGCCGCATTTAGGGCATTCTTCTTTCAGCGTGTAGAGTACGCATTTGTCGCATCGTCTTATTAGCCATCTCAAGTGACTCGGCGTCCTTGTCCTCCAACTTCACTTATTGTTGCAAGAGCTTCGTCCACAACCTGTTTCAGAACGTTCTCAGCCTCGGCATAGTCCTTCGCGGTAACCTCCACCCGATACTTTGGGGATCCCACAGCGTAGACTCTAACCATCGTTCCTCGAGGCTTCTTCGCTTTCTTGGCGTTCTGAAGGCTCTTTTTGATAAGTTCAATCCCATCAGGTTTGGAGCAAGTAAGTTCTACCACGGCTTTCAAACTGGCTCTTTCAGTCTTGATCTTGGTTCGCGCCACATCCGTTAGAACTTTCGCCCAGTTTGAATCTATGCCAAGTTTTGTGAATGTCTCCTCGCCCTCTTCAACGGCCTCTTGGAGCGCATCATAGTGCGATCCATATTTTTCCGAGATCACTTTGTAGAGGTTCTCAACCGATGCTGGATCCAACGCCAGTTTTTCAATTGCACTGTTTAGGATTGCCTCTGCCTTCTTGTGCTTCTTCCACTCAAGTAGTGTCTCTGCTTTTTCTCTTCCGGTAACTCTTCTCAGTGATAGGTCGACTTGTCCCTTCTCAGCGTTTATTCTGAGAACCTTCAGAACCAGTTTCTGACCTTCCCTGACATGATTCCTAATGTTCCTAACCCATGTCGACGATATCTCGGATATGTGGATTAATCCTTCCTTATTCTTGTACTCATCAAGGGTCACGTAGGCTCCATAGTCTGTGACCTTTGTTACAGAGGCGACTACAAGATCGCCTACATCTGGATACTCAGTCTGTGAAGAGATCTGTGGAGCCTCCTACCCTAGGATCTGAAGGGTCTCTCCCTTGATCTCAGCTTTTCCCCCACGAGGAACTGCCAGAACTTCGTCACAGACGTTGCATTTCACTTCAAGAGAGACACGATCAAAAATTATCTGTTCATTTCCACATTTGCCACATTTTACCTTCATGTAGATGCTCTCAGGTTTCGGAATCAACTCGTCACGTTTCATTTCAATTCTACGCTCCTATCTCAAGCTTCCGAAGTCTGATTCCCAACCTTGAAACTTCAAAGCCGCAAGACCTGCACTTCAGCCTGAGAACCTGTTTCTTCGTGGTTTTTGCCGTTCTCTTTAATTCAGGCCATTTCTGTCCACCGTAACCATGCTTCTCGCGTTCATGTCTCCGAACACCAGCGGCCAGTGAACGTTCCTTACCTTTCTTGTAAATAGCGATTGAGTGTGGTGAGTGCTTCTTGCATTTTGGACAGTAAGTGTTAGTCTCTTTCGGAACTTTCATTCTTGATCAGACTCGAATACGGATATAGACACGGTTTGACAGCGCTATTTATACATTGTTT
>Ga0315268_10003288_pt1 | contig 17847 bp, 17 predicted proteins | sample C1_top_MG_FD_204535 | JGI IMG/M metagenome (GOLD analysis project Ga0315268, IMG submission 204535) | Sediment microbial communities from Yellowstone Lake, YNP, Wyoming, USA - C1_top | ecosystem: Environmental > Aquatic > Freshwater > Lake > Sediment | place: USA: Wyoming | collected 2017-08-01
CTCTACGTACAGGCGTTATTCGCTGGCACGCAGGCGATAACCGACACCGGGTTCAGTCAAGATGTAGCGGGGGCGAGTCGGGTCTGGCTCAATCTTGCGCCGCAGATTGCTGATGTTGACGCGCAGCATATGCATCTCTTGCTCGTAGCCCATCCCCCACACCTCACGCAACAGTTGGCGATGCGTCAATACCTTGCCCGCGTTCATCACGAGCACACGGAGTAAGTCATATTCCGTCGGCGTTAGTTCGACTTGGCGCCCGCCGACCGTCACAAGCCGCCGCGCCAAATCCATTATGAGGTTGTCGCAGGCAAAGACCGGCTCGGCGCTGGATTGACCTGCGCGCCGCAAAGCCACGCGCATCCGCGCTAACAGCTCCCCTGCTCCGAACGGCTTTGTTACGTAATCGTCCGCGCCCGCGTCGAGCGCGGCGATCTTGTCGGCCTCTTGCCCGCGCACAGAAAGTATGATGATGGGGATATGCGTCCACTCCCGCAGCAGACGCGTAACTTCAATTCCGTCGAGGTCGGGCAGACCCAAATCCAGGACGACCAGGTCGGGCCGGTCCGCGCGGACCGCCGTCAACGCCGCCTCACCGCTATCCGCTTCAAAGACGGCGTAACCGTGTGCTGCAAGTGACGCACGCAAAAAGCGCCGGATGGCTGGTTCGTCGTCCACGACGAGCACACGCGCGCCAGTCTCTATCATTTCGCCGTCTCCTGGAGCGGCAGCGCGAAGGTGATGATCGTGCCCCCGCCCGGCCGGTTTTCAGCCGCGATGAACCCGCCGTGCGCCTCCACGATCCCTTTGCAGATGGACAGCCCCAAGCCGGTGCCGTTCACACTTTCAGGGCGCTGCACACGGTAGAACTTGTCAAAGACCCGCTTCAGGTCTTGGCGCGGAATCCCAACGCCACGGTCGCGCACTTCGACCTCTAGAAAGGCCCCGGCCGGATGCGCGGCGATCTCGATGGGGGCGTCGGCAGCGGAGTATTTAATGGCATTGTCCAGCAGGTTGACCAACACCTGGACGATCAATACGAAATCTACAAGCACCAAGGGCAGCTCGTCGGGGACCTGGACGACGACTCGGCTGTCCTGCAGGCGGTCGCTCACTTGTTTCAGGGCCACGCCGATCACGTCCTCGATGTCGGCCAGCTCGAACACCGCCCGCAGGGCGCCGGACTCTATGCGCGTCATGTCGAGCAGATTGCCGACCAGCCGGTTGAGCCGTTCAGCCTCTTCACGCGCATTTTCCACCAGGCTGTGGCGCGTGGCTTCGTTCAGCTCGATATCGTCCTCTTGCAGGCTGCTGAGCGCGCCGGTGATCGAAACCAGCGGCGTCCGCAGGTCATGCGAGATCGAGTTGAGCAGCGCGGTCTGCAGCTTTTCAGTGGCTTGTAACACTTGCGCTTGCCGGGCCTGCTCAGCCAATTGCGTGCGCTCGATGGCAAGGGCAGCCTGGCTGGCAAAGGCTTCCAGCAAGTGGAACTGATCCGGGCTGAGGCGACTATTTGGATCAGACGGTTTCATTCCTAGGACGCCGACCACACCGCGAGCGGTCTTGAGCGGCAGGTAGTGCACACGGGCCGCCGGGAGTGTGTCCGTGCCACGCCCGGCGGGCTGGCCATGCTGAAATGCCCAGGTCGCTACGGCCAGCTCGTTCTCGTTCAGCTCAAAACCGGGGCTGAGCGCGTGCGGTGTGATGGCGTCGGGCGATGCGTCCGGCAGCAGGATGACCACTTCTCGACTAAAGGTCTGGCTGACGTGGGTGAGAACGGCTTGCATGATCGTGTCCAGATCAACGGCCACTGCCAGGTCACGGCTGAGGGCATACAACTCGGCAGTCTGTGCTGCGCGATGCTCGGCGGCTTCTGCTTGCTCTCGGACTCGCGCAGCCAGGTTGCTGATAACCAGGCTGACTACCAGCAGCCCGACAAAGGTCAACAGGTATTCCGAGTCAGAGACACCCATGGTCAATTCGGGCGGAACAAAAAAGTAATCGAACGCTGCTACGCCGAGAACCGCCGTCAGGAGCGACGGCCCGCGACCCAGGTAAATGGCGGCGACGACGACCGTGAGCAGGTAAATCATCACCAGGTTTGCGGGGGAAAACAGCGGGCGTACCAGCGCGCTCAGCAAGGTGCCGGCGCCAACCAGGAGCACGCTTTCCAGATAACGCAGCCAGGGGGGATGCGGCTGCCACGCTGCCATCTCCAGCGGCGCCTTGGTCTCTGTCGTCCCGCTGATGATGTACACGTCAATCGGCCCGCTCTCGCGGATGACCTGATCTACCACCGAGTCACGCAACAGTTCGTACCAGCGCGGACGAATCGGTTTGCCGACAATGATCTTGGTAACATTGTGTTTACGAGCATAGGCGAGCACCGCCTCGGCAGTGGTTCGGCCTGGCAGTGTGATAGTCCTGCCGCCCAATTCTTCGACCAGGTGCAGTGTGCGGGCTACACGCTCCTTGTCGGTTTGTGACAATCGGATGTGTTCGTGAGTCTCTACATGGACAGCACTCCACTCGGCATCCAGCTCGTCGGCCAGGCGGCGGGTGGTGCGCACCAATCGCTCGGCCAACGGGCTGGGGCTGACGCACACCAGCAGGTGGTCCTTGGCGGGCCAGGGGCCAGGGATGGCGCGGGTCTCCATGTAGGCCCGCATCTGGTCGTCTACCCGCTCGGCAGCGCGGCGCATGGTCAGCTCGCGTAATGCGGTGAGGTTGCCTGCGCGGAAAAATTTCTGAATAGCGCGCGCCGCCTGTTCCGGCACATACACCTTGCCCTCTTGGAGGCGTCGCAGCAATTCGTCGGGCGGCAGGTCAATCAGCTCAAGCTCGGTGGCCTCGTCAATCACGCCATCGGGGATGGTTTCGCGAACGGTGACGCCGGTGATTTGCGCCACCACGTCGTTCAAGCTTTCGAGGTGCTGGACGTTGAGCGTGGTATAGACATCAATCCCGTTGGCAAGGAGTTCTTCGACGTCTTGGTAGCGTTTGGGGTGGCGCGAACCTGGGGCGTTGGTGTGAGCCAGCTCGTCCACCAGCGCCAATTGTGGGAGGCGGGCCAGCACTGCGTCCACATCCATTTCGGGCAGGCTGACGCCACGGTATTCGACTTGCCGGCGCGGGACGATCTCCAAGTCCTTGAGCATCGCCTCGGTTTCGGCCCGACCATGTGTCTCGGCATAGGCGACTGCCAGGTCTATGCCTTCCGCTTTGCGCTGGTGAGCAGCTTCGAGCATGGCATAGGTCTTGCCCACGCCAGCGGCATAGCCCAGGAATATCTTGAGCTTGCCGCGTGCCTGCTGCTGCTCTTCGGCCTGGATGCGCGCCAATAATTCGTCGGGATTGGGACGCTGGTATTCTTCAGCCATATTAGATGTTGTCAACCGCAGTTTTTCTACCGTGTCTTTTTGGCTTTGACTTTTGGCGGCAGTGACTGGGCGTATGCCAATGCTCTGCCGACCCACGCAGTCAATAGAGTTGGCGACTTGAGAATAGTCTGCGGGACCAGGACATATTCTTTCATAGGACGGCCAGGCATCGGTTCGAAAAGTTTGGTTTTGTATTCTGCAATGAATTTCGCACGGTCTGTGTCGGCAAGTCGCAGGATCATATTGCCTCTGTACAGCCCCGTGAACATCTGACCGTTGACAAACGCAGCAGGATAGCCGAACAGTTTGCGTTGTTCTGCCATCGGAAAGTCTTTCATCGCGTTTTGGAATACGTGCATCAAGTCCTCCGGAGCACGTGTGAATTTGGGCATCGCCTTCGACCGAGTTGCTTTTGGCATCTTGACACCTTTTCTATTTGATTGCCTCGAGAGCCTCTTGAGGCAGTGGCTTGTCGTTGATCCAGGCTCGCACGACTCGCGCAAAGAGATCTGGCGCTTGCAGATTCCAAGGGTGGCCAAGGTTCGCGACCACGTAACCCTGTGCGTTGGGAAGCACGGCAAGCAGATCGCGGGCAGACTCGTGCACAACTCTAGGTTCTTTTTGACCAACCATGACCAATGTCGGCACTTGGACTCCTCCAAGTCCCGCAGGAATCCGGAATCGTGCATTCTCTGACATAATGTGTGCAAAAGAATCTGCCGTGAGCAGCCGGGTATCGTGACGCACCTCTGCCAGGTATTGGGCCGGGATGCCAGCGGATTTCGTGTTCGCCCAGACCAAAAACCCGATATCTTTAAATGGCATATACATCTTCGCTATGAGACCCAGCATCCCCGCACCACGTATCGGACGTACCAGTGTCCCGCTGACGATAGCATGATCTACGACCTCTGGCGCTGTGCTCAATAACTGCACAGCAGTTTGCGCGCCGAGAGATAAACCGACAAGGTGTGCACGCCCATCATGCGCGCGGGTTCGAACAAGTTCAGTCACACGCGCGACGGTGTCCTTTATCGTAAAAGGCTTTTCCGCGATGCTTCGCCCATGCTCTGGCAAGTCGGGAACCAAGCAGTGATAATCAGTCAGTTGCTCGACTTGTGGCTGCCACATCCATCCACTTACACCGCCGCCATGCAAAAACACAATCGTCGGATTCGCCAAAGGTCCTGATTCACGGATGCCGAGTGGCATGTTTCCCCCTCACAAAAGCTTAATTCTAGCACATTTACGCGCGGCTCGCCCAGAATTCCGAATTGGCGTCCTTTGGTAAATTGCGCAACCAGCGCCCGAGCTTATCCTCGCGCACGCATCACGCGCGGAACCTGGTAAAGCGCCGCTCTCTATTTCATATTCGCCGCCAGCGTCAGAGCCTTCGCGCGATCCTCAGCTTCGGCCAGCCGCGTGCGCTCAAGCGCCTGCGCGGCCTGCGATGCAAAATTCTGAAGCAGACGACTCTCTTCTGGCGGCAATTCTCCATAGCCGCGCCACAACTTGATCTCGCCGACCAGTCCCCATGCATTCAATATTGGGAGGACGCGATCAGGCCGGCCTTTGCCCTCGCCATCTCGCGGCTCGCTGACCTCAATGTCTGGCAACTGTCCTTCCAGGTCGATGACCACTTGCACCAGCGCGGCCTGAAACATCTGCTGGAGTTGCCGGGCCAGGATGTGAGCAACGGCTGCCTGTGTACGCAGACCGGCGAGAGCCGCGCTTAGCTCATACATGAAAATAGCTTCGCGCTCGCTAGCCCGCGCCCTGGACAGGCCGGACTGGATACGTCCTACTACCACGATAGCCACGGTCAAAAAGATCGCCAGCACCAGCCAGCCTTCCAGCCTGCCGACCGCGAACGTGTAAAACGGTGGAATGAAAAAAAAGTCAAACATCAGGGCTGCTGTCAGTGCTGCGCACATGCCAGGCCCTTGTCCCCACCGGCTGGCACTCCACCCAATCGGCACCAGATAAAGCAGGGCGATGACAGCTTCGCCGAGCGTATCACGTCCGATGAGCAGCAGAATGAGCGTCGTGGCTGCCACTGTCAACACGGCCAGTATACACTGGGAAAGCAGTTCAGAGGTGATAGATAAACGGATATTCTTCATGCGATGCCCCCTTTATAGTTTCGCTTCGATTATAGCTTTGGCCAGACGCAACGCCACCAGGAGCGGGTTCTCTCCGCCCTGCTTTTATTTCATTCCATCGAGCGCCAGATTGAGTTTGAGCACATTCACTCTTGGTTCGCCCAAAATTCCAAACTGGCGGCCTTCGGTGTACTGTGCGACCAGCGACCGAACTTGATCCTCGCTCAAGCCACGCGCACGCGCCACGCGCGGAACCTGGTAGAGCGCCGCCGCCGGGCTGATGTGTGGATCGAGTCCGCTGCCCGAGGATGTCACCAGGTCCACTGGGATAGGCTGGTTGTTCGTCGGATCCGCTGCTTTGAGCGCATCAATGCGCAACTTGACCTCATCCGACAGAGCCGAACTGAGCGGGCCATAGTTTGAGCCGGAAGACGCTGCAGCGTTGTACGGGAACGGCGAGGTCGCCGACGGGCGGCCCCAAAAATACTTGGGGTCGTCAAACGGCTGGCCGATGAGAGCCGAGCCAACCGGCTGCCCATTCCGATAGATCAAGCTGCCGTTGGCCTGCCGGGGAGACACAACCTGGGCCACGCCCGTTATAAAGAACGGGTAAACCAGCCCTGTGATGATCGCCAACAACGCAAACAAGACGATGGCGGGTCTAATCTGAGTAAACATATTTGCTCCCTCTAAACTACCTCGTGCGGGTCATGTAGACACACAACTCTCACAGGGACCAGTACCTAGACCAGATGCAACGCGACTAAGATCAAGTCAATCATCTTGATCCCGATGAACGGCGTAATCAGCCCGCCTACGCCATAGATGATCAGGTTCTCACGCAAGAGGGCTGCCGCGCCGATAGGGCGATAGCGCACGCCGCGCAGCGCCAGCGGGATGAGAGCGATGATGATGAGGGCGTTAAAGATCACCGCCGATAGGATCGCGCTTTGGGGCGTGGCAAGCTGCATGACGTTGAGCACCTTCATCACCGGATAGGTGCTGGCAAAGACCGCCGGGATGATGGCAAAGTACTTGGCCACGTCATTGGCGATGCTGAACGTCGTCAGCGCACCGCGCGTCATCAAGAGTTGCTTGCCGATCTCGACAACTTCGATCAGCTTGGTCGGGTTGCTATCCAGGTCTACCATGTTGCCCGCTTCTTTGGCGGCTTGCGTGCCCGTGTTCATCGCCACGGCCACGTCGGCCTGTGCCAGCGCGGGCGCATCGTTCGTGCCGTCGCCCGTCATGGCGACCAGCCGCCCCCCAGCCTGGTGGTCCCGGATCAGCTTGAGCTTGGTTTCAGGCGTGGCCTGAGCGAGAAAATCGTCTACGCCCGCCTCGGCGGCGATAGAAGTTGCCGTCAAGGGATTGTCGCCTGTGATCATGACCGTCTTGATGCCCATGCGCCGCAGCTCGGCAAAGCGTTCTTTGATGCCGCCTTTGACAATGTCTTTGAGCTGAATCACACCGAGCACCTTGGGACCTTCGGCCACTACCAACGGTGTGCCTCCTTGCTTGGCGATACTTTCGACGTTGGTCCGCACGTTAGGCGGAAGCTGCCCGCCCTGATTATTCACGTAGCGCTCGATAGCATCGGCAGCGCCTTTGCGAATCTGTCGCCCATCCAGGTTGACGCCGCTCATGCGCGTCTGAGCGCTGAATGGGACAAACGCCGCACCCATCGCTTCGATAGCACGCTCGCGCAGGCCGTACTTTTCCTTTGCCAGCACGACGATAGACCGGCCCTCGGGTGTCTCGTCCGAGAGCGACGCCAGTTGAGCGGCATCGGCCAACTGCTTTTCGTCCACGCCATCGGCCGGTATGAACGCGGTGGCCTGGCGATTGCCCAGCGTGATCGTGCCGGTCTTGTCGAGCAGCAGCACGTCCACGTCGCCCGCAGCCTCCACGGCGCGGCCCGACATGGCGATCACATTCGCCTGGATCATGCGATCCATGCCGGCAATGCCGATGGCTGAGAGCAGCCCGCCAATCGTCGTGGGAATCAGGCAGACCAGCAGCGCCACCAGTACGGTGACTGTGATGGGCGTGCCTTGACCCGCCGACTGCACGCTGTAGAGCGAAAAGGGCAGCAGTGTGACGGTGGCCAGCAGAAAGATGATCGTCAACGCGGCGAGCAAGATGTTGAGCGCGATCTCGTTGGGCGTCTTTTGCCGCTTGGCGCCTTCGACCATCGCGATCATCCGGTCGAGAAATGTCTCGCCGGGGTTGGCTGTGATGCGCACGACCAGCCAATCGGAGAGCACGCGTGTGCCGCCCGTAACGGCACTGCGGTCGCCGCCGCTCTCGCGGATGACGGGCGCGCTTTCGCCCGTGATAGCGCTCTCGTCCACCGAGGCGATCCCCTCGATGGCCTCGCCATCGCCGGGGATATAGTCGCCCGCCTCGACGAGCACCACGTCACCCTTGCGCAGCGTGCCCGCCGCTACCATCTGATATGGCGCGGTGCGTTGAGGTTGTGCCAGTTTCTTAGCGTTGGTTTCGCGCCTGGCGCGGCGCAGCGCGTCAGCCTGGGCCTTGCCGCGCCCTTCGGCCATAGCCTCGGCAAAGTTGGCAAACACTACGGTGAACCACAGCCAGGCCGAAATGGCAAAGATAAAGCCTGCCGGCGCCTCGCCCTTTCCGAACAGCGCCTGGATGAACAGCCCGGTGGTCAAGACGCTTCCGACCTCGACCACGAACATGACCGGGTTGCGCACCTGGTGGCGCGGATCCAGTTTGCGAAACGATTCGACCATCGCCTTCTGCACGATGGGCGGATCGAACAAGGGTCTTGCTTTGGTTTTCATTTGCGTCATCATTTTCTTTTCCTGCCCAGTAGTAACCCTCGCGGAGGTTTCAATTACAGCCTTCGCAAGGGTGAATTAGTGTCCGACCATGATCAGATGTTCGACGATAGGCCCCAGCGCATCGGCGGGGATGAAGGTGAGCGCCGCGACGATGATCACCACGCTGACGAGCAGCACGACGAACAACGGCGTGTGAGTAGGCATCGTTCCCGCACTGGCTGGCACGATTTTCTTGCGTCCCAACGACCCGGCCAGTGCCAATGTCGGGACGGCCAGAAAGAACCGTCCCAAGAACATGGCGAGCGCCCCGGTCAGGTTATAATACGGGGTGTTGCCGTTCAGACCCGCAAAGGCGCTGCCATTGTTGTTGCCCTGCGACGTGTAAGCATACAGGATTTCGCTCAAGCCGTGCGGGCCGGGATTCGCGCTCGAGATGCTGGCCTTGCCGACGCCCGTCACTACGGCCAGCGCCGTGAGGGACAGCACGACCATCGGCATAATTAGGATGAGGAGTGAAGCCATCTTCATCTCATAGGACTCGATTTTCTTGCCCAGGTACTCGGGCGTGCGGCCCACCATCAACCCGGCGATAAAGACGGCGATGATGGCAAAGACCAACATGCCATACAGTCCGGAGCCGACGCCGCCAAAGATCACTTCGCCGAACTGCATCATGATGATCGGTACCAGTCCGCCCAGCGGCGTGTACGAGTCGTGCATCGAGTTGACCGAGCCGTTCGAAGCGGCCGTCGTCGTCGTGGCCCACAGCGCCGAGTTGGCAATCCCAAAGCGCACTTCTTTGCCCTCCATGTTGCCGCCTGGCTGCATGTTACTGGCGGCCTGGTCAATGCCCAGTTGGGCCAGCTTGGGATTGCCGCTTTGTTCGGCGCCCACCGCGAGCGCGAGAAACGCGACCAGGATAACCGTCATCGCCGCCAACAAGGTCCAGCCCTGGCGCGTGTCGCCCACCATCTTGCCGAAGGTGTAAGTGAGCGCCGCCGGGATGAGCAGAATAGACAGCACCTCGACAAAGTTCGAGAGCGGCGTAGAGTTTTCAAACGGGTGTGCCGAGTTGGTATTGAAAAAGCCGCCGCCGTTCGTGCCGAGCTGCTTGATAGCGATTTGCGAAGCCGCCGGGCCGACGCCAACCACCACTTGTGTCACCGGCACGGTCTCAGTGATCGGGTTTCCGCTCGCATCTAGCACTGGGTTGCCGTTCGCATCCGTCTTGGGTTGGTCGTAAGAGGTAGGCTGGACGAGCGTCACCGTTGGATAATCCGACATGGTCTGCACCACGCCCTGGGACACCAGGACGAGCGCCACGATAATCGACAGCGGCAGCAGGATGTACAGCGTGCCGCGCGTCAGGTCTACCCAAAAGTTGCCGATGGTCTTAGCCGAGCGGCGGGAGAGCGCTCGAATGAACGCGATCAGGATCGCCATGCCCGCCGCAGCCGAAAGAAAGTTCTTGACCGTCAGCCCGATCATCTGTGACAGATAGGTGAGCGTCGTCTCGCCCCCATAGTTCTGCCAGTTAGTGTTGGTCACAAAGCTGATGGCAGTGTTGAACGCCAGGTCGGGCGACATCGGCCCAAAGCCTCGCGGGGTGAGCGGCAGAAACTGCTGTAGACGCAACAGAGCGTACAGGAACAGCAAGTCGACCAGGCTGAACAGCAGGAACGCGACAGCATAGCCTTTCCAACCCATTTCCTCGTCTTGGCGCACGCCGCTCAGGCGATAGATCAGCCGCTCGACCGGCCCGAGGACATGGTCGAGCCCGATCGGCTCGCCCTGGTAGACGCGGGCCATGTACCAGCCCAGCGGCTTGACCAGGGCCAGCAACACGGCCAGGTACATTCCGATTTGAAGCAATCCATAGAGTGTCATGAGAATATCTCCGGTTTCAGCAGCGCGACGAAAAGATAAACCAGCAGGCCCAGCGAAATCAGCCCGCCGATGATATACAACGGTGTCATGTCATCCCTCCATCAACCGCTGGCAAAGGGCCAGCAGCCCGAAACTGGCAACAAAGAAAACCAGGCTCAGGCCGGTCATAAGTAAATCGCTCATCGAGATACCTCCGCAGTATTCTGCAACGGAGACAAGTATATTCAAAAGTGCGTCAATCAGGGGACAAGAAAGCAGGGTGCGAGGTCAAGAAAAGGTCAAAAAGTATTGTAAACACTCATTTACAGTTGTGCGCCGTTCGGCTATAATCGCTGCATCTCATCTGTGCGAGGGTCTATGTCAGCATCTCTTACATTTGACATTGCTTTTGTAGGCCATTACACGAAAGATACCATCGTCTATCCCAATGCCACGCGCGTGGTGGACGGCGGCGCGTACTTTTACGGAGCCAACGTGGCGGCGCGAATGGGACTGCGTGTGGCTGTTGTGACGCGGTTGGCTCGCGAAGATTGGGGCGCGGTCGAAAAGCTGGAGCGGCTGGGTGTGACCATGTTGGCCCACGCCACGCCCGCTTCTACTCTCTTGCGGCTGACTTATCCCACTGCCAACCTGGACGAACGAACGATTGAGCTGATCAGTTGGGCCGGGCCGTTCACTGTGGACGACGTGGCAGGTGTGCAAGCGCGCGCTTTTGCCATCGTCGCTTCGTCGGTGCGAGGCGAGATGCCGACCGAGGTGGTGGAGGCGCTGGCCGCTCGGGGTGCGATCATTGCGCTGGATGTGCAGGGGTTTATCCGCGTCCTTCGCGATGGCGCGCTCACTTTTGATGATTGGCCGGGCAGGGAAGCCGTTTTGCGGCACGTGACTGTGCTCAAAACGGACGCGGTCGAAGCCAAGTTGTTAACCGGCGAATCGGATCGCCGCGCGGCAGCCAGGCGGCTGGCCGAGTATGGCCCACGCGAAGTTTTGCTGACGCATGGGGGCGGCGTGCTGGTTTACCACGACGGCATGTTTGACGAAGCGCCTCTCGTACCCAAAGAGGTCAAGGGGCGCAGTGGGCGGGGAGACACTTGCACGGCGGCGTATCTCTCGCGGAGGCTCAAGGCTTCCCCAGTAGAAGCGGTGACATGGGCGGCTGCCGTCACCAGCCTCAAGCTGGAAGAGGAAGGCCCGTTCAATCGCGAGCTGGCCGAGGTAGAGGAGTTGTACGAGCGGTTGCGCACGTCGAGGGCGTGATGAGTATTGGGGTATGAGCTATTGCAGCGCTCCCCGCGCTGCGACAGGCCAGATTGCCTCGACGTCGTCGTGCCTCACGGCAACGATTTGGTTGAACAGATTACTGACGACGCAGACGTGGTTGGGGATCACCGTCACCCGCTCGCCGATCTCTGGTTTACGCGAACAGGCAGAGAAATCAACATGACCATGCTCCTCCGACATAGCATAGAAGCGGGCATTGCGGTATTCCAAGATGAGGCCGTGACCTTCCAACCCTAAAAGATCTGAAGAAAAGGTCTTGCTGCCTCCATCCAGGATTCCTCGATCGGCGGTGGGACGGCTGACGACGGTTGTCATGATTTTGAACGCACAGTTTTCTAGCGACATCTCACCAGATTTTATCGTGGCTCGATCTCCATAAACATACGTGCCAGCCCGGTATTCGGTCATCTCTGTGTAAGTGTGAGCCTGCCACATGCCAGGCGTCCCGCCGTAACTGACCCGCTCCACAGCGATGCCGGCTGCTTTGAGCAGCGCCCGGGTCTCGCTTGCAAAACGGTCGCTATTGACATTGCCCGGGTGTGTCATCAAGCCACCGAAACGCAAGCCGGGGGAGTGGGCAATGTGCTGCGCCAACTCGGCCGCTTCGCCTGGCGACTGAACGCCACAGCGTCCCCCACCAGCATCAAACTCTACCAACACGGGCAATTCCAGGCTCTCTCGCCGTGCCGCCGCCGAATAGCCGTGCACGGTAAACGCCGAGTCAGCCGTGACGCTCAGCCTGACCCGGCGGGCCAAACGCATCAGCCGCTCCAGTTTGGCTTCACCGATGATGTTGTAGGGAATGAAAATGTCCTGGATGCCGGCATCGGCCATCACAAGAGCCTCGCTTGTCTTTTGGCAAGTGATACCCACTGCGCCAGCGTTCATCTGCAAATGGGCAATGTGCGGAATCTTGTGCGTCTTGATGTGGGGACGGTGTGCGATGCCGTGCTCGTCAAGATAGCGCTGCAGCTTGACGATATTGGCTTCCAGCCGATCCAAATCAACAATCGCAACGGGCGTTTCCAGTTCGTTGATGTTCATATATGAGACCCCTTTCATCTATAATGCCCGCCAGAACTCGGGCCGCAGCACCGACCTCCCTTGCTCCAGCGCCGCATCCAGCATCGCCAATAGGCGTTCCTTGTCCTGGGGAAGCGTCCCCCCCGCTTTCGCCTTGTGCACCGCCTGTACCATCTCGACGGCCGTAGCCCTTTTGCCTATGCGGCGCAATACCTCATCACTTCCACTCTCCAGGCCGAGATAGAGGATTCTCAGCCCTTTGCGGCATAGCAAGGCCAGATCAGCCTCGCTCTTGTCCAGGATGTCGCGGGCATTGGCGTAGCTGCCTACTCGCTCCAGATGCAGGAAAGCAGAGTTCAGCGCGTCAAGAATGGGGACGAGCCGCCGGGTGCTCAACACGAGCGCGTTGCCATCGGCCAGAAAGACACGGCGAAGGCCGGGCCATTGCTGCTGTGCCAGCGCGATGTCTTCTATCACCTCGTCTGCCGGGCGGATCTGGAAGAGTTTATCCAGGTAGGTGCCACAGAAGGTACAGTGGTTGTGAGAACAGCCATAGGTGACCTGTAAGATGTAGCTATGGGCCTCGCTGGGCGGCCGGATGACAGTGCCATAATAGCGCATAGGAGCATCAGATTTGGTTCAAGCCCTTACGCGTTTGAGCGACAGCCGTCTTGGCGGCGGCACGCAGCAAGACCGTGTCATTGGCCGGGGTCACGAGACGGAATCCACGCTCGGACAACATGATCGCATTTTCAGGTGTATTGGCGTGTATGCCAGGGACGACGTTGTGCCTGGCAGCCGCGTTCAGAATAGTGTCCAAGGCGCGCAACAACTCGGGGTTTTGGAAATTCGCCAGGTCGGCGAGTCCCAAGCCCATGCTCAGGTCTGCGGGACCGATGTAAAGCCCATCTAACCCTGGCGTGGAGAGAATGTCGTCCAGGTTCTTGAGCGATTGAGCCGTCTCTATCATCGCCAGAGTGACGATGGTTTCGTTGGCGCGTGAAACATAATCCTCTCCGGCATACGTGATAGCGCGAATGGGGCCGTGGCTGCGGTATCCAGCGGGCGGAAAGCGGCATGCGCCGACAAAGGCTTGTGCCTCGGCACGGCTGTTGACCATTGGGCAGATGACACCATATACCCCGGCGTCCAGTAGACGCATGAGGATAGCCGGGTCGTTCCACGGCACACGCGCCAGCGGCACGGCGTCGGTTGTGGAGATGGCTTGCAGCATCGCCAGGGCTGTCTGGTAATCAGATAACCCATGTTGCATATCTATAGTGAGCGAATCGAAGCCAGCGTGTGCCATCACCTCGGCTGACCACGAGCTGGGGATGGTGAGCCAGGCATTGACCACCGTTTTGCCCTGTTTCCAGAGTTGCTTGAGTCTGTTTTCTCGCATGGCAAGATTGCTCCAGTTCTGTCGCGTGACTTGACTGCACGAAAAAGACGCTTCTGCTTTCAGCCTATTACAGCTTGAATAGCTCGCAGATGTTCAATTGCCTTCTGAGCGCCGGTGGCGGCATCCGGCACCGGCATAAACTCGCCGGAGACAAAGCCCGTGTAGCCGGTGTCGAACAGCGTATGCAGCAATACGCGGAAATCCAGGTGGCCCGCGCCGGGATGCCAGCGGTTCGAATCGGCCACGTGAAAGTGAAAGATGCGGTCGCCGGTCCGCCGGATGCTCTCTTCGATGGATGGCTCTTCGATGTTCATGTGAAAGGTGTCCAACAGCAGCCCAAAGTTTCCCGCGCCCACGCGCTCGATCAGGTCAAGCCCCTGGGCTGCGTTGTTGATGAGCGTGGTCTCGTAGCGGTTGATCGGCTCGAGCGCCAGGCGCACGCCCGCCGGCTTGGCGGCGGCGCTGCACTTACGCAACGCCTCCACCAGCCAATTCATCGCCTGTTCATGATCCACGCCGGGCTTGACGATGCCTCGCAGCAAGCCGATGATGATGACGGCGTTGAAACGAGCGGCCACGGGCACATGGCTCTCGACGCGCTCGATCGCAGCGCGCCGCACCAACGGATCGGGGTCGGTAAAGGAGAGGCCTTCTTCGCCCCAGGCCTGGCCGGTGCCGATGGCGGGCACCATCAAATTGTGTTGGCGCACCAGACGCTCCAGCTCGTCGGCGTTGACCAGCTTGGGATCGCGGATCGCCAGCTCGACCCCGTCGTAACCTAGCGCGGCGATACGCGCCAGGTTCGTCTCCAGGTCGCCCTTGAACGTGGCCGCCTGGAATTGTGCGGGTTGGGTAGAAAGCACAATGGAAAGTTTCATGGTACCTCTGAAAAAGAAGGATGAAGACAGAACCCGTCTGCCTTCATCCTCCATTCTTCACGCCAAGTGTTCCGCCTTTACACTTCCGTCCCTTGCCCGATGCGCGGGATGCCATAGACCGGCTTCCAGCCAGGGCTGAGCGGCTCGCGCAGGTAGGGCTCCATGTCTCTGGCGCTGCGCAAGGTGACCTCTTCCACGGGCGGCACCTTGCCGGCCGGGAACGCCTCCAAGATATGGTCGTTCCACAGCGTCAAGTATTTCAGGATGGCTGCCATCGGGCGCTTGGCCTTTTGCGGCGTGGCATCCTTAGCGTGGCCGACGACGCCTTCCGGTGTTGCGGCGATCTCGATGGCAAAGTGGCCTTCGCCTTCCGACCAGCGGCTGGGCCGGCCAAACGGGTCCACCGACTTGTCAAAGTGGCCCTCAGGCAGGTAGCCCTTGCCCTCGGTGTTGACGGCATAGTTCATGTCCACCATCTCGGGGAAGAGCAGCAAGCCCAGCGAGGTTTCCGATTCGTCGGCATGGACAAAGTTAGTGCCGAGCATCCCGCCGCGGTCAGTGGTGCGGAAGAACTCGCGCACGCCACGATGCCAGTCAATGACGCGAAAGATACCCGGCAGTTGATACCGCTTCTGGAACTCTTGCACCGCCGATTCGAGCATCCACAACTGGCCGTGGTTGTTGACGATGAGCTGCTTGCGGAAGCCATCGTTCCACAGGCCCAGCATCACGTCAATCATCATCTCGCGCACCACGTGCTCGCGGACGACGACTGTGCCGGGCATGCCCATGTGGTGATACGGGTGTCCGCCGTACATTAGCGGCGGCAGGGCCAGATTGACCGGCGCGCCCCGCTTGGCGGTATAGCGCCGTACGCCTTCGCAGATGGCGCTGACGAACAGTGTGTCCATCGCGCTGACGGTGTGCCGACCATGCAGCTCGGTGCAACCGACCGGGATGAACACGACGTCGTTCTTTTTGCGGTTCGCCTCTACCTGGTGGCGTACCGTCGTCTGAATATAGGAGCCCGGCTTGGCCCACTCGACAGGCGTGGGGATACCGTACTCGGCCAGGGTGGCGTCAATTTGTGCATCGCTGGCGTCCCAGATTTGTTTCTTGAGCTGACCGACGCTGTTATCCTCAAAGAACAAATCGGGCTGATCCGTAGGAAGCAATCCCTTTGGCACTATTTGTTGACTCGACATTTCATCCTCCAGTTAAGATTTGGTTTTTGGCATTTGAACCTGACCAACGACAAGCGGCAAACGCCAACCGTTGGTTGCTCGGCGCTGGTCGGGGACTGAAAAGCCCCAGGTCTTGTGGGCCTGGCAAGTCTTTGCGAATGTTTATTCCACCTTAAAATATGGCCGCAGAATCTTCAGCGCTGCCTCCTTTGCCTTGACCGCCAGCTCTTTGGGATCCCATTCCCAGTATTCGGGCCGGAACAATTCGATGGAACACGGGCCGTCGTAGCCGATCCCCTTGAGCTGCGCGCAGATTTCGTTAAGAGGAACAACGCCCAGACCAGGCAAGAGCCGCGTGGCATCGGTGATGGCTTCCTTGGGAGTGTCCTCAAGGTCATCCAGGTGAAAGGCATAGATGCGCTTGGGATCGAGCTGGCCGAGTTCGCTCATCAGCCCACCGCCGCCGTAAAAGTGTGCGGCGTCAATGGTCATGCCCACGTTGTCGCGGTCAGCCTTTTGCACTATCTCGAAAGCTGCGCGTGGCGTGCGCACGGTGCACCAGCCAAAGCCCAAAAACTCGAACGCTAGCTTGATGCCGTAGCCGCCCGCGATGTCGCTCAGATCGCGCAGCACCTTGACGTACTCGGTCACAACATCCGCCCACGCCGTGTTCCGGTCGGGCGTGGGACTGGGCACGACGACCACGGTGGGGCAGCCGATGGCCTGGGCGATCTTGCTCAATTCTCGGCAGCGCGATTGTATCTGGGCATACTCGCTGCCCCGGAAGGCGATGAACTCGACCGAGTTGAGCGTTAAAGGCGCGATGCCCCTGGCCGCCAGCAGTGCCTCCAGATCCTTTAAAGAGTGTGCAGCCAGATACCGGTCCACCTTGGCTGCCCAAAGCTCGAGTGCTTTGAAGCCGGCGTAGGCCGTGACGGCCACATCGGTCTCCAGGTCGCGCTTCATCGTTGTAGCGCCGTGAAAGCCTATTTTCATGATGTGCCTCTCATATTCCAGCAATCTCGCTCAGGCGGACGGGCCGATGCTCTTGGTAGGATTTGATGGCCGCGCGTCCCATCACCACCGGTATCCGCCCGTCCCTCCCGGTCACCAGTGGGGTCTTGTCATCCAAAGCGCACTGGATGAAATCCTTCATTTCTGCCAGAAATGATTCTGGGTAGCGGTCCATGAAAAAGTTCAGCGGCAGCGTCGAATGCACCCCGATGGCGTCGCTGTGGACGACCGTGTCGGGCTTTTTGTTGTCCGCTATGGCGACGCCGGCTGTGCCAAACACCTCGACCCGCTGATCGTATCCGTAGACAGCCTTGCGGCTGTTATCAATTACGCCGATGGCGCCGCTGGCAAACCGCAACAGGATGACCGCTGTGTCAATATCGCCTGCCTCGCCGATGGCCGGGTCCACCAGGACGCCGCCAGCGGCAAAGACCTCTTCGACTTCGCTTCCCATCTGATAGCGCGCCATGTCAAAGTCGTGGATGGTCATGTCCAAAAAGATGCCGCCGGACACCTTGATATATGCCAGGGGCGGCGGTTGAGGGTCGCGGCTAGTGATGCGCAGAATGTGGGGTGTGCCGATCGCGCCTGAGGCGACCAGGTCGTGAACGCGCTTAAAGCTCGGATCAAAGCGACGGTTGAACCCGATTTGAAGCTTGACCCCAGCCTTGTCCACGGCCTCCAGGGCGTGGTCTATCTTGCCCAGGTCCAATGCGATAGGCTTTTCGCAAAAGATATGTTTGCCAGCTGCAGCCGCGTCTTCGATCATCTGGGCGTGGGTGTCGGTGCTGGAGCAGACGATGACCGCTTCGATCTGCTTGTCCTCCAGGATGGCCCGGTGGTCTCGTACTACTTTGGGGATGTTGAGTTCGCCAGCCAGCTTTTG
>Ga0315268_10003289_pt1 | contig 17847 bp, 12 predicted proteins | sample C1_top_MG_FD_204535 | JGI IMG/M metagenome (GOLD analysis project Ga0315268, IMG submission 204535) | Sediment microbial communities from Yellowstone Lake, YNP, Wyoming, USA - C1_top | ecosystem: Environmental > Aquatic > Freshwater > Lake > Sediment | place: USA: Wyoming | collected 2017-08-01
ACGGGGCAATTGACTCGACTTTGTACTTGATGTTCTGGCTCGTCAAGTAGCCAACAAATATACCCTCGTCTTCGGAACCCTCAACAAAGATATAAGCCGGATTGGGCGAACGCTCGACCTCTGCCACATACGGTGGGTGACGATTCCATCCGACCCGATCCCCATGTGTGATGATGAACGGGATAATCCTCTCCCGGCTCTCAAAAGCGAGCGGATAGCCAATCCAGTAATCCGCGTATACGTGCCGGATGTTTTTCGCATCCAGCCAACCTATTAACGCCTGATAATCTGCTAGAGTCTTGCCGTGCACGTAGGGCAGGTTCAAGGCTGGCTGGATAGTCAGGTTGCTCCACAAGTTGAGTGTCAGTACTCCACCCAACAACGCCGGCCACAACCATGCCGGCCTCTGTGCCATGCGAAGCAGAGCCAGAATGCCAAGCGGTATGGCGCTGTAAAGCGGCAAGAGATAACGCGGCTCCTGCACCAACTCTAACGGTACATGAAATATCGTAAAGAACGCGCCAAAGGCGACGACCGTCGCGGCGACAAAGAGCAGCAAGAGATTGTCGCCTTCTCTCACTCGCTGCGCGCTGGCCCACAGCACGGCCAGGCATGCCGCTATGCTAAAGCCAACGCCGAAAATATAAAACGCTCCCTTTTCCGTCACCTGGCTGGAAAACAGCACATTCGAGACACTGGGCTGCAAAAAGCCTAAAAGCACGGGGAACGCTGTCGTGAACAGGCTAACCAGGCTGTGAAGGAAATCAGTTAACGGAGGCGCTTGGGTAATCAGAGATAGCAAATGACAAGCACCCAGCAGCACCCCTACGGCGAGCACAACAGCTAACGTGTTCACCAGGCTCGGCAGCTTGAGAATATCGTCACTCGGAGCGGGGCGATGAGCTTGTCCTGAACGTAGTGAAGGAGTCTCTACACTGCGAGGGTGAGATCCTTCGTCTCGCTCAGAATGACGAGACTGCGATCTATTGGGGATCAAGGAGCGGACTGGATTTGCACGTAAGATTTTCCCGCTCACTATCGCCAAAACAATCGCCGCGATATAGTAGCCCATGACGTATTGGACCCAAAAGCCCACGGCCAGCGCGAGCAGCAAGACAAGCGTCTTGGCTAGACTGGCTCTGCGCTGCAGGTCCGCTGCCAGAGCCAGACTGATGGCGCCGAGCACGAGGACCACAATGTAACCCGCGCCAGCTTTCAGCCCCCAAATCGTGAGCATGGAGGGTGGAATGGCAGCGTAGAGAGCGCTGCACAGGCCCACCTTCCGGTCGTACAACTTGTTGCCCAGCCAGTAGACGGCCCAGACAAAAGCGAGGGAAAATACTAAAGGAACAACCCTCAGTACGAAACGATTCATCCCGAACAGTGCAAACAGCGGAGCCGTCAGATAAGACTCGATCGGGCCGTGATAAGAGATGTCATAATCAAAGAGCGTGCGTGCTCCATAGCGGATGTGCTGCGCCATCAAGCCGATCACCGCTTCGTCGCCTTCAATTGGCTCCAAGACCGTGAACAGCAAATAGACCCGGAGCAGCAATGCCAGCACCAGGACACAAGGCAACGCAAACTCGTCAAACCGCTGCAGACGCCGCTTCAATTCGTTCTATCCCGAATTCGTTGTCGTCTTTTGCCACACGATAACGCCGTTACGCTGCGTCGAATGGACGCGGTCCTCCGACTCTAACAGTTCCAGGTGGCCCAACACTTCAGAGATAGCGAGGAAAAAGTTGATCGAGTCGAGCGAGGGAAATAGCGGGCGCACAATCTGATACGTTGTCAGCGCATGGCCATCCAAGAGCTCTAGGATGCGCTGAGCGCGGCGCGCGTGGAACTCGACACGCTGGCGCACCAGTTCTGGGACATCGTAGATGGGATCGCCGTGGCCAGGCCAGGCGACCGATACGCTCATCGCCGCCACGCGCCGCAACTGGCCGAGATACTCGACGAGTGACTTGATCCGCCGGGCACGGTTTGGGGGCGGCTCGACTACCGGATTGGAGCTGATGTCGCGCAGCAAGTGATCGTTGGAGAGGAGAACGCCGCTCTGCCGCTCATAAAGACACACCAGCCCCGCCGAATGCCCCGGCGTGTGAATCACTTGCCACTCGCGCCCGGCCATTGTCAGCGCATCGCCATCATTCAGTTCGCCGCTCACGGGCACTGCTTCTGCGTAATCGCCGATGCTGCGCCGCGCCTGTTGGACAATCTGGCCCAGCTCGTCCGGCACGCCGGATACGCGCAGCAGGTCGGCGTAAAACGCCAGCCGCCGCTCGCGTTCCTCGGCATAGTCCTCAAGCATAGACCGGTTGAACGGGTGCGTGAGCACCCGCGAGCCAGATTCATTCACCAGGGACGCGGCGAAGCCATAGTGATCGGCGTGGGCATGCGTCACGACGATGCGGCGAACGCTGTGTACAGAATGCCCCAGTTCTGCCAGTCCGGCATCGAGCGCGCCGCGCGCCTCTAGCGTGCGCGGGCCACAGTCCACCAAAGTCACGCCGTCCCCTTGCGGGTCGCGCGCCACGTAGACGTTGACCGGCCCAACAGGGAACGGCGTAGGAATGGCAAGTTGATACAAGTCTTGGAGAACAGGAACAGGCGCCAGCATAACTGAGGGCAGGCTATAGACCGCCGGCATGTTGATCTGCGCTGTGAGGCGGTCGGCGGTCGTCTACTTGGGGGTTGAGCGAACCAGCACCGACCATTTGCCGCGCTGGATCACTTCATTGCGTTGGTTCGTCACTTCGACGTTGAACACGATCATCCCGCCGCTGGAGCCGGGCATCTCGCGTTTTTGCGCCACCTCGGCACTGACCTTGATCGAGTCGCCGATTTTGGTCGGCCCGGTGAATTTCCAATCCAGCGAGAGGAACGCATCGGCGGTGCCGGCCATAAAGCCAAGTTGCCAGGCCAGTCCGGAAGCGACGGAAAGCACCAGCAATCCGTGCGCGATGCGCTCGCCGAATAGCCCGGCCTTGGCAAACTCGGCGTCAATGTGGATGGGATTATAGTCGCCCGAGAGCCCGGCAAAAGCCACAATATCGGCCTCGGTGATGGTGCGGCCCTGGCTGGTCATTTTGTCGCCGAGGGTAAACTCTTCAAAGTATCGACCGCGCGGGCGCGGGGATTCGTCTGACATTTTGTCCTCCTGATATGCGATCTCACCGAAAGCTGAGCGAGGCTTTCGGCAAGACTGTGGTTGTTATTGGCCGCCCAACGTGTCGTTATCCAAACCGCCGACGTCTTGAAACACCTGGCCCATTGTGGCGCGCAACGCCGCCTGCACTTGTAGCCTTGCCCGTCGGTTTCCAGTCTAACACAGTCTTGCCGCAATTGCAAAGGAATAACGCGGCCAAAGGGGCAGCGCACCCAGCCATTCAAACACGCGGCCCGCCGGGACGGCGGCCTAAGCGGAGGTTGCGCCAGCCGGCCAGCTGCCCTCCGGCTTTTGACAAATCAGTTTTTGGGAATATACTGAAAGAGCGTTCAACTGTAGGGGCGTTCAATTGAACGCCCCGACGACCATCCGCTTGTTTCCCCTGCCAACGCAAAGGAGGCGCTGACAATGCATCCGCCGGATGGCCCGCTTGCAAGGCTCCATTCGTTCTGAGGTAGCATAGGCGCTGGTCGGTCTTTCGTTCCTTGCTTGCCCCGCCTGGCAGCTTACCCGCCAGTCGTTAGGCCGAGCCTGAAAACCAAAAGGAGAAGAAATGCCGGAGAAAATTGCAGTTGACCTTGGGAATATTCAAAAAACACTGTTTCTGCCCTTGTGGGGACGGGCCTTCGAATCGAAGAAGGCAAATCCCCTACTCGTTGACAAAACTGCTCTTGAGATCATTGAGCACGTAGACTATGACTTTTCCACGATTGCCCGAAATATCCATGAGTTAACTCAAGTTGCATGGATCATGCGAAGCATTTGTGTGGACAAAGTGATCAAGAGCTTTTTGAGCCGGCATCCCAAGGCCACGATTGTCAATATTGGCTGTGGTTTGGATACCACTTTCGATCGAATTGACAATGGCTCTCTGGTTTGGTATGACTTGGACTTGCCCGATGTCATTAGCTTACGGAAGACATTCATCCCCGAGACGGAAAGAAGAAAGTTTATCTCTGCTTCTTTTCTTGACCGAGGTTGGCTGAAGGATATTGACGTCATTGACAATATCCTGTTCATTGCCGCCGGTGTGTTTTACTATTTTGAAGAGAATGAGATCAAGGATTTCTTGATCAGACTGGCAGATTCATTTCCGAGCAGCGAGATTGTGTTTGATGTCAGTTCCCCATACGGGGTGAAGGTCGCGAATCGAGCGGTCATTCGGAATGCCGGTTTAGATGAGAAATCATTTCTCAAGTGGGGACTTGATAGCACACAGACGATTACCTCTTGGGATATGCGATTTAGGATATTGGCGACCTACTACTATTTCAGGGAGCAGAACAGGTCGCTAAAGTTAGGGAACAGGATATTGGGATTTCTTTCTGATCTCCTGCAAGTCCAGTACTTGGTTCATCTAGAAATGATGAAATAGGCCCGGCCTGGTTCTGGTCGGGGCGGCAGTCGCCTGTCGTCATCATAGCATTCAGGGCCTGACCCAGCTCTGGGCGGATGGGCGCAAGCCGATAGCATACCAAGATCTTCAACCGCTGCCGGGCGGCACCATCGGCCTGGAAGTACACATGTTCCGAGACGCCAAAGCAGTATACTAACGATCTCGCCGTCTGCCAGCTCAGCGCACCGTTCAAATCTTTACCCGCGCCCACGCCACCCAAGTAGCCAGTGGGTTACCTTTCAATCGTCAGAGATTTCGTTGCGAGCAATGACCGATTAGACACGAACCGCAAACACACGCTTCACGCCATTGAGGGAATGAATGGATACACCCATCACGGCTCCGCGGGGAACCGTAACCATACGTTCGGCAAGAGAAGAGGATGCCCCCGCTTATCGCGACTTGCGCTTGGAGGCTTTGCGTAATCATCCTGAGGCATTTTCCTCGGATTACGCGGCGCACCTTGCCAAGCCGATGACCTTTTGGACAGAGAGACTTGCCTTCAGCAGCACGGATAGCGCGGTCATGATTTATTTCGCCGTTCACGACCAACAGTTGATCGGCATGTGCGGCATTACCCACACGAACTCGCCCAAGGTACAGCACAGCGCAAATATCGTGGGAATGTACGTCCGACCTGATTGGCGCGGCTTGCGTATTGCCGAGGGACTCGTAACGGCTTGCGTGGATTGGGCGCGAATTCGAGATGTAAAGATCGTCAAACTCGCTGTGGTCACAACGAATACTCAGGCGATTCGCTGCTACGCTCGCTGTGGTTTTCAGGTTTACGGAATCGAGCCAAAAGCCCTTTACTATGACAGTGTCTTTTACGATGAACTATTGATGGCGCGAACGATTTAGCGCCGGACGACGATGCACAGCAGAGAACACGCACCTGAACATTGGATGCCAGTGCAGGCTCAGCCTATTCCTCACTAAGGACAGAAAGCGAGAGAATCATCGCCGCCGCTCAAGCGCGGACTGAAGCACCTCTTGCGCGACCTGAGGGTTGGCCTGGCCGCGCGTCGCCTTCATCACTTGGCCTAGGAACCATTTGAAGAGTGGCTCTTTGCCGCCGAGGTATTCGCCCAGCGGCTTGGGATTCTCGTCCAGCACGCGCTCGACGACGGCTGCGAGTGTCTCCGCGTCGCTGATTTGCGCCAACCCCTTGCGCTCGATAATCGCGGCGGGCGGCTGGCCGGTGGCGTACATTTCCCCGAACACCGCCTTGGCCGTGTTCTGGTTCACCTGGCCCGCGCCGACCAGCTCGACGAGCGCGGCGAGGTCGCCCGGCTTGACCTTGACCCGTTCAATGTCTGCGCCGGTTTCGTTCATCAACCGGAACAACTCGCCCGTCATCCAATTCGCCACTGCCTTGAAACTCGCCTGCGGTCGAAAGTTGGCTGTGCACGCCTCAAAGTAGTCTGCCACCCCCCGGTCAGCCACGAGCAAGTTCGCGTCATAGCGCGAGAGGCCATAATCGGCCATGAACCGGTCGCGCTTGGCGTCCGGCAGCTCTGGCAAGGTAGCGCGGATGCGCTCCACCTCTTCGCGCGACACTTCCAACGGCAGCAGATCCGGCTCCGGAAAGTAGCGATAGTCGTGTGCGTGCTCCTTACCCCGCTGAGAAAAAGTCTCACCACGCGTCTCATTCCAGCCCATCGTCTCTTGGACGACCTGGCCGCCGGACTCGACCACGCGGATTTGCCGCGCGATCTCGTATTCCGTCGCCCGCACCAGGGCACGGAAGCTGTTGAGATTCTTGATCTCGGTGCGCGTGAACAACTCAGACGAGCCGGCGGGACGGATCGAGACGTTCGATTCAAAGCGCACCGCGCCCTTCTCCATGTCGCCCGAGCTCACGCCGATATAGCGCAGGATGGCACGGAGTTTAGTAGCGTAGGCCTTGAGTTCCTCTACAGAATGTAGGTCGGGGTCGCTGACGATTTCCATGAGCGGGACGCCTGCGCGGTTCAAGTCCACCAGACTGGAATCGTCTACGTGGGTGAGCTTGGCCGTGTCCTCTTCCAGATGGACGCGCGTGATGCCGATGCGCTTGGCGCTTTCACCTACTTCGATTTCCAGCCAGCCCTTTTGGCACAACGGGTGCTCGTATTGGCTGATCTGGTAGCCTTTGGGCAGGTCGGGGTAAAAATAGTTCTTGCGCGCAAAGATATTGAATTCGCCAATCGTGCAGCCCAACGCCAGGCCCATCTTGATGGTGTACTCGACGGCGCGCGCATTGATGACTGGCAGGCTGCCGGGCAGCGCCATGCACACTGGGCAGACATGTGTGTTGGGCTGCGCCGTCGCATAATCATGGATCACGGCGCACGAACAGAATATTTTGGATTGGGTAAGCAGCTCGGCGTGGACTTCGAGGCCGATGACAGGTTCCCAGGCGGTCATATCGTTGCGTGGTCAGGCAGTTGTACAATGCTCTAGTCACCTAGCCAGCCTATCTGACTAGGCGACCACTGGACTGGGCGACTAGCGAGCGCGCCGCTTCCACTCTTCCTTGAGCTCCAAAGACACCAGGTCGCCCTCCAAAAAGTCGCGGAGCAGGCGTTGGAACCTGGTCGCCTCATCTAGCATCGGAAAGTGCATCGAGTCTTTGAGCCCAATCTGGCGAACGGTTTCGTCATTACCCCGAACAGCGTCCATCGCGGGCGATGCGATCAGCGAATCCCGGTCGCCGTGGACAATCAGCAGCGGGCGAGTGATCTTTTCTAACTCGGAGCGCAAATCCAGCTTGGATAGCGACTGGGTGCTGATCGTGACGGCGTCGGGATCGGTCTTGTCAGCTTCCAATGCCACCTCGGGATAAGCTTGCTGCGCCTGCTTACGCCCCAGGGTGCGATCGAGCAGGCCGTCGCCGCCGCTAGAGATTTTGCGGCTGACCGCCGAGCTGTTGAGCGGCAAACTTACGGCCATCAGCTTGTCCACCCGGTCAGGCATTCTTACCGCGAACAACACCGCCGCCACCGCGCCTAGCGTATGGCCGACGATAGGCACCTGGACCAAGCCCAGTCCATCCATAAACTCACCGATGAGCGAGACGTAGGACTCGACCTCGTATCGCTGCTGTGTCTTGTCGCTGTCGCCAAAGCCCCACAAGTCCAGCGCATACGTGCGGTAGCGGTCGGATACCGCTTCCATCGTCGGCATCCAATAACGCCACGAGCCTAGCCAGCCGTGCAGGAACAACACCGGCTTGCCGCGCCCGATAGCCTCATAGTGGACGAGGCCGTTCTCGACAATGATCGCGCTCATCGCAACCGCCAGCGTCCTACTTGGGCGACGCCTTTAATCGCGCCAATACAGTGCGCACCTGGTTGACCAGTTCATCTGGCGCAAACGGCTTGATGATGTATTCCACCGCGCCAGCCGTCAGCCCCTGCTGGATTTCCGACTCTTGTCCCCTGGCCGAAAGGAAAATGACCGGGATGTTTTTGGTCCGGTCACTCTCCTTGAGCTTCCGGCACGCCTCAAAGCCATTCATTTTGGGCATGCGCACATCCATCAAGATCAGGTCAGGGGGCTCGGCCTGGGCGCGCTCCACCGCTTCAACGCCGTTGGCCGCTTGGGTCACGTCGAACCCTCCGAGGCCGCGCAGACTGAACGCTACCAATTCTCGTATATCTCGTTCGTCTTCTGCAACTAGAATTCTGGCCATACTACAAGTACCCCTCTCGACATCACCGAATCACCAATATCGTCACATCATCGTCCAGCCTGGCATAGTGTCGGGCGATGGTTTCAGCCAGCGTCTGCGGATCCTTATTGAGCGACGCCAATCCGTTCCAGCTAAACTTGCGGTTGATACCATCGGTGCTCAACGCGAACAGGTCGCCTGGCGTGTACACTCCCTCAAACGGACGGGCTGGCGGCAACCGGCGTCCTACGATCCCATACGCCGACAGCGGCTTGAAGCCCGTTGCACTGACCGTGGTGCAGCCAATGTTGCCTACAGCCGCGTAGACCACATGCCCCCGGGCGGGCGTGATCTGCAACAGGCCCACGACCGCGCCACGTGTGCCCTGCAACGTCTGGTGACAGAGCTGCAACAGGTCAGGCAAGCTGGTCCGCGCATTGGACCGAATGACATCCATAGCAAGCTGCGCAGCATGCGCCGCGCTGGGGCCGGAGCCCAACCCATCGGCCAACGCCACCAGCAGCGTCCCGCCGGACTCGACAATCACGTGAGCGTCGCCGCTGACATCCTGCCCTGTCTTGGGCCGTGTGACCACTCCTATCTTTAATGACATTCACATCACCGCAGCCACTTGCGCGCCGTGATCACGGTGCCCTCGCCAGGCCTGGATCGAATCTCAAATTCGTCCATCAACCGGCGCGTGCCGGGCAACCCCATGCCCAGCCCACGGCGGCTGCTGTAACCTTCCCGCATCACCATGTTCACATCGGCAATGCCGGGGCCTGAATCGGCACACACGATTTCCAGGCCGCGCCGCTGGGGGGTCTCGATAGGCCGCAGCGTGACCATTCCCCTCCCTGCATACAGCATTACGTTGCGCGACAGCTCGCTGATGGCGGTGGCAATCCGCGCCTGGTCAATCACGCCAAAGCCCAGCTCGCGCGCCATATTACGACCCTCCACACGCGCCATGACAATATCCAGGTCGCTGAGGATCTGGAATTGCAAGCTTTCAGCCATCAGCGCGCTCCGCTTCCGAAGCAACCAGCCTGCGTAACACGCGAATGCCCCGATCCAGGTCCAGCGCCGTCGTCACACCGGCCATCTCCACGCCCAATTCGACCAGCGAAATCGCTACGGCCGGCTGTAAGCCGGTGACGACAACGCGTGCACCCATCAGCCCTGCCATCTCAGCCACGTCAGCCACGATGCGCGCCATAAAGCTGTCCACCACATCAATGGCCGTCAGGTCGAGCACAAAGCCGCGCGCCTTGGTTTCATAGATGCGCTGCAGCAGGTCGTCTTTGAACTGCACAGCGGCGGCATCGTGCAGGGGGGTCTGGATAGAGGCCACCAGGAAATCTTCAATTTTCAGAATGGGAATCCGATAAATGTCCATTTATCTCCCCACCCGCTGTCCATCGGCAGTGACGATCTTGCGATGCAAGACTGCCAGGGCATATTCCAGCCCATCGCGCAAATCGCCGCGCGTGGCAATCTCGTGCAGGTGAACACCCAGGCCGACAATAGTTTGTGCGACTTCTGGGCGGATGCCGACCAGGATCGGCTGTGCCCCAAGCAGTCCCGCCGCACGCGCCGCACGAACCAGGTGATCGGCCACGCCGGTATCCACCACCGGCACGCCCGTCACGTCCAGGATTACCACCTGGGCGCGGTATTGGACGATACCGCTGAGCAACCCTTCCATCACCCGCTGCGCACGATCACTGTCAATGAATCCGATCAACGGCAGAATCAAAATGCCTTCCAACACCGGCACCACCGGCGTCGAAAGTTCTTGCACCGTTTCCAACACCCGCGCCAACCGATCGCGCTCGGCAGTGATGGCCTGGTACAGCCGCTGGTTCTCAATCGCCACTGCCGCCTGACTGGCGTAAATCGTCAGTAGCCGGACATCGGTCTCGTCGAACGGCATGCCATCGCGCCGGTTCGAGGGTTGAATGACGCCGATCAGTTGCCCCTCGAGCCGTATCCCCACGAGCATCGTACTCTTGACGCCGACCTTGTGGGCAAAGTCGGCCAAGCCCAAAGCCTGCACGACCGGGTCGGTATCTATATCCTTGACCACAAAACTTTGGCCCATATCCCAGAACTGCTTGGCCGGGCTGTCTCCGGCCAGTGGGATGACGTAGCTGCGAATGTCCTCATTGGGCACGCCGACCGCGGGAGCCTGGCCAACCAGACATTGCCGGTCCTGGTCGTAGAGCAGGACAGCGCATTTCTCCACGCCGAGTAACTCGACGACCTGGCGATTGATCTGGTCATAAATATCCTGGCCTTTTTGCATCGCGCCGAACACGCCGGCAATACGCTGCAGCGCCTCTAGCTGGCGTTCCAATTCCTGAGTCGAAGCCGATGATTTCTCTGTCGTCATTTGTTCCTCCTTGATGGCCCCTCATCGGTGAGATATGGACCGTCCCACTTGAGGGCGCGAACCCGCGTACCACTTCCAGCCGCGCTGTCAATCGTAAACTCGTCGGCCAGCCGCTGAACCGAGGAAAGGCCCACTCCTAGGCCCGCTCCTTTGGCCGGCACGCCGTTGCCCGCGTTTGCGCCGGCCCCATCCAACGCCCGCGCCAGGTCAGAGATGCCGGGGCCCCGATCCTCGACGATAATCTCCAGCCCGCGCCGTTGGCCCTGCTGAAGCGCCCTGAGCTCCACAGTGCCGCCACCGCCATGACGCAGTGCATTGCGAGCCAGCTCTGCAATGATCGTCTGCGCGCACGCCTGGGCGTTTGGCCCAAAACCCATTTCGGTCGTCATCCTCCGCCCTAACCCTACGGCGGCGTACACATCGCTTTCGTCTTGAACAATAACGGTTTGCCGGGATGTCTCTACGATGGATGAATGCATGGTGCTCCGATGCGTCTCTCAATGTCTAGCGTGCAGCCGACTGGGGCGCGTCCTCGCCCATAAACTGGCGGATCTCGGCAATCAAGTCGCCGATCTCAAATGGCTTGGTCAGAAAGCGATTCGCACCCAGTGCAAGCACTTTTTGCTGTTTGGTTTCCTCGTCGGTCAGGCTGCCTGTAATGACAATGACCGGGATGCCAGCCGTCGCTTCGTCTTGTTTGAGTTGAGTCAGTACCTGGTAGCCATCCATCCCGCCGGGCAGCTTTAGATCGAGCAATATCAGATCCGGTTTTTCCTGGCGGGCCAATTGTAGCCCGCGCCGGCCACTGGCTGTGGTGCGTACCTGGAAGCCCAGGCCGCTGAGCGTCTGGCGCAAAAGCCCCAACGTGTCGCGATCGTCGTCCACCACCAGCACCAAGCCTTTTCCAGAGAGCACACGCCCGATAGTGCCTAACAGCAATCGCTCGTCAATCGGCTTGACTATATAGTCTACTGCGCCCAGCCGCAACCCCTGCTTCTTATCTGGCAACACCGATACGATGACGACCGGGATATCGGCCGTTGCCTCATCCGACTTGAGTGTTTGGAGCAGCTCAAAGCCATCCGTATCTGGCAGATAGATGTCGAGCGTGATCAGGTCAGGCCGTTCGCGGCGAGCAGCCTGGACGGCATCCTCAGCCCGTCCGACGGTGGACACAGCATACCCGCCGTCCTTGAGGTGATGGCTAATAAGCTCCGCGATATGTTGATCGTCCTCCACGACCAGCACACGGCGCCCGAGGTCCCCGTCAGGAGACCGTGCACCATTCTTGGAGGTGTCGGCCATCATCGGCGGCGGCGCTGAGGCTGGCTCCTCGGTCGTTTCCTGCTCCGCGACAGGCAGCGTGAAGCTGAACGTCGAGCCTTTGCCGAGCTCGCTTTCCAGCCAGAGTCGGCCGTGATGCATTTCCACCAGGCTCTTGACAATCGCCAGGCCTAACCCGGTGCCGGAAAACTCTTGCACATCTGGGTCGTCGGCGCGGAAAAAGCGATCAAAGACTTTGGCCTGGTCTTCGGGCCCGACGCCGATGCCGGTATCGGCCACGTCCACCTCCACCATCCCATCCCTGCGCTGCGCGGTTACCGCAATGCTGCCGCCAGGGCGAGTGTACTGGTAGGCGTTGCTGACCAGGTTCGTCAGAATCTGGATCACCCGGTCACGGTCGGCCTGGACTGCCGGCAAGTCGGACGGGACGTTGACAGACAGGCTCAACCCCTTTTCCTCAATCTTGCCGCGCAGGCTGGCAACGACTTGATCCACTATTTCCTCGAGCCGCATCACCTCGATATCCAGCTCGATGCGCCCACCCTCAATACGACTGATGTCTAACAGGTCATTCACAAGCACCGTCAGCCGGTCAGCATTCGCCTTCACGATGCTGAGAAAGCGTCTCTGTTCTTCGTTCATCGCCCCAGCCGCGCCCAGCAGCATCAAGTCAGCATAACCCTTGATGGACGTCATGGGCGTGCGCAGCTCGTGCGAGACGGTGGACACAAATTCGCTCTTGGCGAGATCCGACTCAACTTCTTTGGTCACGTCGCGGAAGACGGACACAGTGCCCAGGTACTCGTCGCCCAGGGTCACCGGGGCGACGTGCACGGTGACATAGCGGCTTTCGATTTGCAGGCGCTGCTCTACGCTGGGCAGGTCCAACCGTGCACTGGCCGACACCGACCATTGACGTACTTGGCGCATCCAGGTCATCCCCTCTGCGCCATACAGCCCCAAGAGATCGTCGATCGGCCGGCCGATAATCTCGTCCCGTCTCGCGTCCAGGATGCGCTCAGCCGCCGCGTTGAACAGGATGGCGCGGCCATGGGCATTCGCCACCATAACGCCATCGGCCACCGCCTCCAAAATGGCCTGGCTCTTGGATGCTTCTTCCTGTTGAGCACGCAGCATCGAGCCAAGCCGCTCGGCCTGGTCACGGATGAGACGGTACAATTCAGCGTTATTGATGCTGGTCGCCACCTGGTGAGCCGCGGCCTCCACCAATCGCAAATGACCTTCGGTAAAATAGTCCATGTGTGGGTGATAGAGCATCAGCGCACCCAATACGTCCTCGCCAGCTACCAGGGGTACCGCCATCGCCGAGCGATAGCTACGGGTTGGCTCATCAGGCTTCTTTGTCCAACGCTCGTCGGTGAGCACATCGCCGACAATGGCCGGGCGCTGTTTCTGAATAGCCCAACCCGCCAGTCCCTCGCCCCGGCGGAACGTTGTCGAAACACCTCCCGGCGGAAGAGTCGTCGTGCCGCCCAACGAAGCGCGGTGAATCAGGGAATCCGTCTGCGGATCCAACAGCATGATCGAGCCACGTAACGCGCCGATGGCGCCGACGACCAGTGTCAGCGCGCGGTTGAGCACGCGGTCCAGGTCCAGACTCGCCGAGAGTTCACTGGTGATACGGAACAGAGTTTCCAGTTGGCCGCGCTCGACGGTGAGCTGATCGAGCGCACGGCGCAAGTCGTTCGTGCGCTCCTCGACACGTCCTTCCAACTCCTGGCTAAAACCACGGATCTCTTCGAACAATTGAGCATTCGAGATCGCCACGCCAGCCTGATCGGCCAGCGTCTGTGCCAGGCGAACGTCGGCGCTCGTAAACTGGTGGCCCGGCACATCGCTAAACAATTCAATCAAGCCAAAGACTTGGTCGCGCGCGACGAGCGGCAACATCAACGACATCTTGACAGCGAGTTCATTGAGAACAGCTGCTTCGTTGGGGTTGGCGTCGGGGTCGTCCACATTGACCACAACGACATCACGCTCGTGCAACACGCGGGCCGTGAGCGGGTAATCTTCCAAGTCGAACGCTTCATTGGGCGGCCTGACACGCTCCGTGTGCCCAAGGCGATCCACCATCGTGATGACGCGACGGTTCTCTCGATCCCACTGCGAGAGAGCACACCCAGACACTCTCATGACTGCAGCGAGGTGGTCCGCCAAGGCAGTCAGCACATCTTTGAGTTCTAGCGAGGACGAGATCGCTGCGCTTGCGTCGAGCAAGGCTCCCAACTCGCGAGTGCGTGTCAAGGTTTCCTCGTACAGGCGAGCGCTTTCAATAGCGGTGGCGGCCTGGTCACCCAGCGTTGAAAGCAAGACCAGGTCCGTCTCGGTAAATCCACGTGCTTCGCCCTTGTCAGCGGTCAACACACCGATCACCCGACCGCCCACCGACAGCGGCACGGCGAGGAGCGTACCCGCCGAACCGGGTGGCACCGCCAGGAGTGGTTCAGCTGACGTGTCCGGTACAAGCAGCCCTCGACCGGAAGCAGCCACCGCGCCCACCAATCCTTCGCCTGGCTCAAAATGCGACGCGCGGATCGCGTCCAGCTCGTACCCAAAAGCCTTGGCCGGCGCAAAACGACCGGTGGCATCCGGCAAAAAGACGACACTGTGCAAGCAACCCAACAGTTGGTTCGCGGCTTGGACGATGCTGGACAGTAGCAGGTCGAGGTCGAGCTTGCCACTGATGGAACGTCCAACCTCGTTCAGCGACATCAGGTCATCCACGCGCCGCTGCAAGTCAGCGTACAAACGGCTGTTCTCAATCGCCACAGCAGCCTGGTTGGCAAAGACTTCGAGCGTCTCGATGGTCGAGCGATTCGGGATGCGTCCGTCACGCGGGTCGTCCACCGAGATTAAGCCCAGCGCGCGCCCTCCGCTGCCGCGCAGAGGAACGAGCAACAGGTCATCTGGATGCCAGTGGCCAGGCTGGCGCAACCCTTCCGGCGCCCCGGAAGTCGGGAAGGTCTCTAGAGCGGCAATGACCTCCCGTTGCTCCGTCGGGAAGTAATAGCTCTGGCTGATGCGGAACTCTTCCCGCATGATCGCTTCTACCTGCGACCACGAGGGCCGGGAGGCTTTCATCTCCTCGAACATCGCCACCGGAACACCGGCGGCCGCCACGCGGCGCTGCACGGTATCCAGCGGCTCGCCCTCCAGCAGACTGATGACCACGACGTTAAAGCCGACCGTCTCTTGGATAGCGTGAGCCACGTCCTCCAGCACATCTTCCAGGGGACGGTCGCTGCGAAAGGCCTGGCTGAGATCGAACAGGTTCGCCAATTGTTCGGCGCGGCGGCGCAGTAATTCACCACGTTCCATCTGCTCTTCCAGTCGCTGCGCGTTGCCGATGGCGATGGCTGCCTGCGAGGCCAGAGCCGACACAAAGTCCACGTCCGCATCGTGAAAAGCGGCGCTCTCCGGGCTTTCCAAGTTGATTGCGCCCACGACCGACCCGGCATAGCTGATGGGCACGCACAGCTCCGAGCGCACATCGGGGATGACCGCCAGATAACCGGCATCTTGGGCCACATCGTCCACGACGATCGGTAGGCCCGCGGCGACTGACCGACCGATGACGCCTCGACCTACAGGCTGGATGTCCAACGTCGCATTGGCCTCGTAGCCGCGCACGGCTTGAAGGTGCAAGTTTTCTCGCTCAGCGTCAAGCAGATAAATGGAAGCAAATTGGGCCTGGGTAGCCCGCACAGCCTCGTTGAGCACCAGATTAAAGATCGTCGGCAGATCCAGGGTCGAGTTGAGTTCGCGCGAGACAGAAGCCAACGCAGTCAACTCTTCGACGCGCTGCTGCATGCGCACATCGGTCATCTGATACAATCGCGCGTTGTCCAATGCAACGGCTGCCTGAGCGGCAATGACTTCCAGGAGCTCACACTGCGTCTGGTCATACGCCGCCGCATCCTCATAGTGCTGCACGACCAGCACACCCAGAACGCGCTCGCCCACCATCATCGGCACACCCAGCCAGGCGGCCGCTAGTCGGCCAATGCTTTCAATGTCATGCTTGGCCAGGACCTCGGCCACGTTTCCACGCAAAAACAACATCTGACGCGTGTGGATCACGTAGCCGGTCAACCCACGCCGACTGTCACGGCGTGTGCCGGGTTGGACTTCATCGGCGTTCACGCTGAGCGCGAACTCGACCTCGTCACGCGCTTCGTCGTACAACGCGATATACATATTGTCGGCGTGCATCACGCGTTGAGTCTGCTCATAGACCAGGCGCAAAAGCTCATCCACTTTGAGCGTAGACGAAAGCGCACGGCCAATTTCTGTGAGCGTTTCCAGCTCCACCACACGCCGCTGCGTCTCGGCATATAACTGCGCGTTCCGGATCGCGCCGGTAAGCACGCTGGCAATGGTCGTGAGCACCTGGGCATCTTCGTCGGTGAACACGCCACCGCGCTTGTTGGCGATGTGCATCTCGCCCACCGCGCGGCCTTTGGTCGCCAGCGGTGCGGAGATGAGCGTGTTCACCTCAAACCGCTCGATGAACTTGCGATAGGCCGGGATGATACGCTTGTCGGTCAGCGCATGGTCGGAGCGGAACATGCGACCGGTGCGGAAAATGCCGAACCGAAAATCGTCCGTCGCCACGTCCAATTCAAAATCGCTCACCGTCTCGGCTGACGCACCGTAGAAGGCGGCTAGGTGCGCCGCCAACACTTGACGACGTTCGTCCAGCAACAAGACGATGCCTTGTTCGGCATCCAACAGAGTGACAGTCTCTGCAATCATGCGGTGCAACAACTCGTCCAGGTCGAGCGTAATGGCAGCACCCGCGCTGATGCGGGCCAGGCCAGCCGACTGCTCGGCGCGCCTGCGCGTCTCCTGGTATAGGTCAGCATTCTGGATGCCCACTGACGCCTGGGCTGCAAACATCGTCAACATGCGCAGGTCATTCAGGTCAAAGGTGCGCCGCTGCGCCTCGTCTACCACGACCAAGACACCGAGCATCCGATCCTGCCAGACCAACGGCGCACCCATGGCGGCGGTGAACGCAGCTTCGACAAGCTGTTGAGACCGCCCAGCCCAATGCTGGTAATCATTGACGACGAGCGGCTGGCCACTTTCGAGCACCTGTCCGACCAGGTCTTCTCCTTTTCGCATCGTCAGGCCCCGATAGTCGCTCCCCAAGTTGTAACCGACGATCAAGCGAGAGGTCTGGGTTACCGGGTCGTATCGGTGCAGACTGCCACCCTTGGCGCGCAGTAGTTGGGCCGCACGCTGAACTATGGTTTCCAGCAGCCGGTCGGGGTCCAGCTCGCTGACAATGTCCACCGCGATCTCGCGCAAGGTAGACATCTCTTCCATGCGGCGCATAATCTGTTCGTACAGGCTGGCATTTTGTAGCGCCACCGAAGCCTGGCTGGCAAACAAGGTGAGCAGCCGGAGGTCATCGTCACTAAACGTGCGTTGCGTGTCGCCGCCTCGCGGATCGGCCAGGACGCTAAGCACGCCGACCAGCTCGTCTTGCCAGAGGAGTGGCACGCCGATGACGGCCGTGAACGATTCATCGGCAAAACGGTCTGCGCGTCCTTCCCAGTGACGATAATCGTTGATGATCATGGGCTGGCGTCTTTGAGCAATTCGCCCGGCCAGACCCTCACCGAATCGGAGCGTCTCCCCAGTCCAGTCTTGATCCAGGTTATGGCTAATGACCGTCAAGATCTGTTGTTCAGCATCTACTCTGTACAGGATGCCACCTTGGGCATGCGACAACGCTGTGGCGTGTTCGATCATCGAGTGCAGGATACGCCCCAGTCCAAGATGGCCAGTAGTCTCGACCGCCGCCTCGTGCAATGCAGCCATCTCTTCAGCTCGCCGGCGCGTCTCTTCAAACAGGCGGGCGTTCTGAATGGCTATGGTCGCCTGGTTGGCCACCGTCTGGAGCGTGGTCA
>Ga0315268_10003290_pt1 | contig 17841 bp, 15 predicted proteins | sample C1_top_MG_FD_204535 | JGI IMG/M metagenome (GOLD analysis project Ga0315268, IMG submission 204535) | Sediment microbial communities from Yellowstone Lake, YNP, Wyoming, USA - C1_top | ecosystem: Environmental > Aquatic > Freshwater > Lake > Sediment | place: USA: Wyoming | collected 2017-08-01
TCACTTTTTGAGGCGTCTCTAAGCGCCATCACGGCAGCTAGTATCTGCAAGGACCAAGGAATCGTGATACTGGTTGCGGAATGCTCGGATGGTCTCGGCGGATTCCCCTCGGGCGGATTGACCGGCTCAGAATCGAAGGCTCGACTCGCACATGCACGCAGATTCTTCTCCGTTGATATGCTTCTTGAGCATTCCTTCCGCAAGATCTCCGGAGGACACCGTACGTACCTCGTGTCCTCGTTGCCTGAACACCAAGCGTCGTCGTATGGAGTCCTAGGCGCGAAGAGCGTGAAAAGCGCCTTGGAGCGAGCGATTCGACACGCAGGGAAAGACGCCACAGTCGCACTGATGCCATACGGTTCGCACACCGCTCCGATGCTCGAATAGGAATAGCATGATCGAGCTGGGCGCGATTTATTAGCCTGAACATCGTCTTGCCAAGCCGATCCGGTCTTGAAAGTCAGAAACCTTCTGTTCGTTCTCGTTCTGCTGTTGGTGGTCTCTTCTCCGCTCCCCAAGGCTCTTGCAGATCAGCAGACTGTTCCCAGCACCGCGGCAACACGGACTGCTTCGTTAGACATCAAAGTGGTCCTGATCGGATTCGATGAAGGACTGATAGACGAAGACTATCTGAATTGGAATTCTCCGGCGATGCGATATCAGCTGTTTCAAATTCCTGGATTAAGCACGAACACAGAGTATTCCCTCTCATACGAGTACGTGTTTCCTGGCAAGACCTTCACAGATGAATTCGTTCAATACCTCCAATCCGTCGGGAAGGCGGAGCAGCGCCAGAACGTCATTTGGAATATCTCGTATTCGAAGATCAGGACCTCTTATTTCTGGAACTATACGCACTTCGCTGCGCAGAGCGTGAATACGTACTATCCTGCTGATGGTGTGGAGACTTGGCTGGCAAAGCACGAATCTGATTACGGGGGATTTCCTAAGAACGGATACGTCCTCGTATTGGCTGATCTGTCAAGCCGGCTCCCTTCGGCGACACCTACTCAATTCGAGCTGGCAATACAACGTAAGGACACCGTGTTGACACCACATTTCTACAACAAGACATACGTAGACAGCGATCTGGGCATAGTGCTGAATCGACGGTACATGACCGCATGGGGCGGCCATTCTAGGCTCTTCTTTGCTGATCTGTCAGCGGGACCCGAGCAGACAGCTGAGCAACTCCCAATACAGATTGCCTACGCTGTCGATTCCGTCGATGTCTCGACGACGTACGGGAAAACGTGGGCGAACCAGTTTCTCTCGGACTACATTAGCGGAGCCGTGTACAACCTATTCACTCCGGATTTCGTCTACCCGATCAACTTCTCATACTCATACAAGATCAAAGTCGTTGTCATTGATAACCGAACTGACGGACAGGATCCATACATTTCGAGCACATTCGATCCGGACACCGCTGTAAAGGAGTGGCAAGCGTTACTTCCATGGGCCAACGTCACTGCTGAGACCCGATATGTGAGCATCAGCGACTACCCGGATCTGCAGAGGATCGTCGTGGAAGCAAAGAGTCCTGCTAGGTATGGATCTCAGCCAGATTCGCCTTTCGTAGATGCGCGGCCCGTCTGGTACTGGCTGAGTGAACAAGGCCAAGGGCACATCAAAGACTTCATGAATGTAACGCGGGACCTAGACGAGTTTGACATCCCTGTTTTCGCGTTTGCATTCACGGGTGACTGTCAATTCGGTTTCACGTTCAAGGAATCGGTCGCCAAGGACTTCGACAGAACGATCTGGGGAGTGGCGCTCTACGATCTTGTTCTGATCAGCCACTCCACGGAGGATCTGAGAAGAGGTGACACTTGGATGTCAGACCCGCGTCAACCTGGAAAAGGGTTCGGCTTCACGAATACGATCATCCACGAGGTCGGTCATATGCTGGGCCTGATGCATCCATTCGCGACACTATCTGATCCCACTGAGAACTTCGTAGCGTCAGTAATGGCGTACTATCCATACGACTACAGCTTCAGCATATTCGATCGAGACGCACTTGGCCGCGGCCAGGCCGATCAATTGCTGCGAGTGACGGCACAACTGCTTGCCGATACTCCGTCGATTCTTATCAACCAAGGAGATATCTCATCTGCCAGAGCCAGCGCTGCGCGCGCAGAGGAGTCCTATTCTTCTATGAATTACGCGGACGCGATCGAGAATGGCTTGGATGCCCTGCTGTCGGCGGCTAGGGCCAACTCAGTTGGGGGCGGATTCATTCCATCCTCAGCCTTCGGAACGATTCAAGTGATCGGCAGTTTCATCTTGGGCGTACTAGTCACATATCTAGCACTCCGAAGAAGAGGAAGAGTCAAGACTCCGACGATGCCTCTTCAAGCCGCTCGTGTCAGTTATTGTCCAACGTGTGGAAAGCCACTCACTTGGATCAGCGAGTACAGTCGATGGTACTGTTACAACTGTCGGAAGTATCACTAGCCCAGTCTTGGGAGAACTCCATATATCCTGCAGATCACTAGTCCGGATTGTGATGGTTTTGGTACGAACGGTCAAGGCATTCGAACTAATTCGTGCACGGACCGGCAAAGAAGATGTACTCATGCAGCGGCTGATGAAACTGCCCCAAGTGAGGGAGACTCACCTTCTTGCCGGCAGTTGGGACATCATGGCCACGCTTGCTTTCGAAGAGGAGCCAGTTGACCCGAGGGAACGAATGCTTGACATTGTGACAGACAGGATAAGGAAGATGCCACTCGTCAGGGACACGAACACGATCGTGCCGGCAATGTCCAAGATGCGAGAGATGCATCTTGCTCATCCCGAGCGGCGAGCATACGCATTCGTTTTCATAAGCGCTAAGCTGGGCAAGAGTCAGGGCGTGATGAATGAGGTTATGAGGTACGACGAAGTCGTGGAATCACACCTCCTCCTCGGCAAGTCTGATGTCCTTGCTATCCTGGAGTTCGAAAAGGGGATCGTCCCTCCGGTGCCCGAAAGGGTCGCCCGCATAGTGACGGAAAAGATCGCCCGGATCAGTGAAATCACTGGCACCGAAACGCTCTGCCCCATAAAGTCACTTGTGAAGGACTAGCCAGCTACCGCAGAATCGTCTCTGCGAACAGTCAGCACATTCTCTTCAGAAGTGTGTGTAGGCCTTCCTTTCGAAAGCCAAGTTCGCCGCTGTCGGTGAAAGGCCGCTTTGAGCTATTCCGGAAACCGCCTCTGGGTGGATGAAGCCGGAAGCAGGGTTCGATTCCCATTTGACGCAACTTCGCGAGCGTGACCTTCCCCGAGGAAAGACCTGAGACAAGCTCACTCATTCCCGAAAGGTCCGATCTCTCCTTCACGAGCTTTGAGGTCAGCCCTAAACCATAGGGTGTTCTTGCTCTGCTTGACAGCAGTAGTCCGATGTCTTCCTTTCTCGCTTCAGCCCACGTTACGTGATCCTTGATGCGCTGGAGCATGCCTCGCACTGACGGGTCGTCTCGAATCAGGACTGTACTATATCGAGTCTTCATCCTCAGCGAGTTGAGTGTCAGTTCCTCCGGAGGCCTTACGTTTGGTGTACCGTCGAGACGGATCGCAATGAGGTAACGCTCTGCAGGTTCGATCTCTTTCTCTGCAGGTTTCTCAGCGGGTTTGGAGGGAGCCGCCTTGGCAGGGACACGTCGTGCCTTCGCTGTCTTCTCTGTGGCTTTCTCGGCTTTCTTTGCTCGGCGCGGACGTGTAGCCTTGGTCTTCTTGCTCAATTATCTTCACGACTTCTTCTCGAAGGAGTGTGCGATCTTCTCAGTCACTTCGTCAAAATGTGCCGGGATCTCTTCGGGTTTCAGCTTTCGTTTCAAGTAGATAGCGAAACGCTTCTGGTAGAGGTCAGGTTTCTCTGAGAGGAGTTTGCCGTAGGCTGCTATGTGTTCTCCTCGCAAGCGTTCCTTGGCAGGAATTGTCTCATCGCCGTGGGGGATCTCCATTCCGGAGTCCACTGCTCCGCTCATTGCGGCGTATAGTCGTGATCCAGTGCTGACCGGCCTTGTTCCGACATCCAGCACTGCCTTCTCGATTCCCTTGCTCTTGGCTCTGTACCCGGCTAGACGTCCGGTGAGATAGGCTGAAGGGACGTTGCCTCCTGCGCCTTTCCAGGCATATTTCATCAATTCAGATGAGTGTGCAGAGGCCAAGACCAAGTCGCCAGTTGCTTTCGCCTCAACCACCTGAACCGTAACGTGCTTGTTGGCAGGCCGCACAACCAGTCTAGGTAGACCTGATATGACGAGTCTCCTTCGCGTGGCATAGTCGGTTCTTGCGTCTCGTCTCCTCCTGTACGACAGGTTGTATTGCGAGCCTTTGACCATCCTTAGTCCACCATCATCAATCATCTAGTACACATATGCTAGCAGTCTGCCGCCGACCTTGCGTTCCTTGGCATCACGTTGTGAGATGACCTCGCCAGGGCTGCTCACTATCAGCAGTCCCACTTCCTTTGAAGGCAGGAATCGTTTCTCCCAATCCTCCATGTGGTCGGACTTCACAGAATATCGGGGTTTCACAACAGCACAGCTGTTGATGCGGCCGAGGAGTTGGATTCTGAACTTGCCCGAGCGTCCGTCATCGATGTACTCGAATTCTCCGATGTAACCGTTCTTCTGCATCACTCGCAAGACTTGGCCCATCAGCTTGGACGCGGGCCATACGAGGCATTCGTGCTTGTGCCTTCGTTCGTTATTGCTAATCGTGGAGAGCGCGTTGGCAAGGGGATCTAGCAGTGTCAATTCAAGCCTACTCCGTGCGGATCTTCCTCTTCGACCTGCCACTTTGTCTGGCTGCTATTAATCCTACTTTGCGTCCTGGAGGTGCATTCCTAGAGACCGTGGTCGGCTTGCCAGCGTGTTTGTGTTTTCCGCCGCCGTGGGGGTGCGATGCTGCGATCATTGCTTGGCCCTTCGTGATGGGCCAAAGTCGCCCTTTCGGCAGCAACCAAGCTCTTCTTGCTCCGGCTTTCATGAACGGTTTCTCGGGACGACCTGCGCCGCTGACAACGCCTATTGTCGCTCTGCACTTGTCGACCAGAGAAACGGATCTTCCTGACGGCAGACGCAGTTCGGTCGCACCTGATCTGTGTGCGACAACCATCGCGTAACTGCCAGAAGCTTTAGCAATCTTGCCTCCATCTCCCGGCTCTCTCTCGATGTTGCAGATCATCGTTCCCTCCGGTATCTTGCCGAGTGGGAGAATGTTGCCAATTTCGGACGGGGATTCTGCTCCTCGAGATACCGTCTGACTGACTAGGATCCCTTCAGGCGCGTTTAGGCAGCAAGACTTGCCATCTGAGAACTGGACAAACTCCAGAGGTGACCCGCGCCCCGGGTCGTGCATGATATCAATGATCCTTCCATCAACGCGGCCTACAGCGTCCGCAGGCGTCATAGGAGGATAGGAGGCAGGAGCGATTCTCCGATAGATATGGGCTCTGAATACAGTGCCCCCTCGTCCTCTTCTCCGAACGCGTATTCGCTTACCCATCCGTTCTTCCTCAATGACCTGTACCTTCTTGGCTGCGAGCAGTAGCTTGCTCCAGAGGAGCGGTAGCAGAGTCTTTCGATGTCACCCTTCGGACCGAAAATAAACGTTGTGGTCAATCGAGGATTCATATGAGATAGGGCTCGGTTCTGGTTTCAACGATCACAAGCTTCTCCAATACCAGCTCTCATCATTGCCCCGTGACACCTATTTCGGGATCCAGCCAAAAGGGTGTCGGAATTCGTCGAACAAAAAGCTGATAGGGAGAGGACTTGCATCCGTGGGGTGAGCGTGGGCTTGCTCACTGCACGAATTCTTGTCGCGTGGCTAATCATTGTCTCGGTATCACTAGGCATTCCCATGGCTATTGCCAGCGGAGACCAAGCGAAAGCGAGTTCCGCACCTACTTTGCCTAATGGCACTGGGTTTGATGTGGCGGCTGCGGTCGACTCGAAAGGGATAGTTCATGCGGCTTGGGTGGAGCACGGCGATCCGTTTGCCGGATCAACAAACGCAACTCCCTGGTATTCCACATATGACCCAGAGTCCTCAAGCTCAAGAAGCACACGTCGACTCGACACGCACAATTCAATCTACTCACTGAGTATGGCGATCGGCAATCTCGATGATGTTCACATCGTGTGGGTAAGGAAGCGCGCTGAGGCTCGGGAAACATCCAACCTGACGACAAGGTCCGCCTTGGAAAACCCGTCGAGCGTGATCTACTACCAAGAGATCCGTTTGCGTGGAGCATCTGCCGACTCTCCGAGACCAGTCTTGGAGTCTCACGCTGATGCTCTGTGGGCGTCAATTGCTGCGGGACACGATTCCGAGCTTTACCTTGCGTGGTTGAGCGTTCGCCGATCAGGTTCCACCGACGCAGAGTCTGATGTGTACTATGCGCGGCTGAGCCCCCATGACGGGACAGTCGAGCTAGCTGGAACATTGGTCACCAAGACATCAGCACCGTCAAGACTGTTGAGGGTTGCCTCTTCGATTGACCGGGAGAATCTGCACATCGCGTGGGTTGAGGAGACCGAAGGCAGCATGTCACGTGTGGTTGAGTGGGATATGGACTTGGGCGGCAGCGGCGCCGAGACCGTAAGCGTGAATGATGTATCCGGGCGGATCAGTCAGCTCACACTCGCGGCAATCCAGAACGGCGAAGTTGTTCTGGGTTGGGCATACCGTGAATCGGCTGGGGACAATCCGAAGATGGGCGTAGCGCGGTTTCCGGAGGGTCGTAACGGAATCGCCAGAATTGTTGAGATCCCACTCTCGGGCGCTGAGGAGCCTGAGTCAATAAGTATCGATCCGCAGGGCAATCTGCATGTTGTGTGGGCATATTCGTCCGAGGACATCAGGGCCGGAACAAGGCCGGTCTCCATACTGCAGCAGGGTTTCCGCCATGCAGAGTATGGTGACAAAGGACGGCTTACAGGAGAAACACAAGAGACCTCGTATCTGCCTGTTGCTGCGGTCTTCGTTGTCGGTAGCGGTCAGCTCTATGTTGTCTCCGAGGAAGGCACATTGCGGATTGCAGATCGCGTACGTGCTGATAACCCGGCGGCCCTTCTCGTTGCGGTGGCTGTGCTCGTATCTCTCGCTGGCGGAATGAGTACCGAACCGGGAGAATACCTAGTGGCTTCGTGGTCAGCTAGCCGATCTCTCCGCACCTATTCGCCTGAGGTGAATGAGAAGCTGCTGCGCAGAATAAGAAAACGTCCCGGAATCGCTCTGGCTGAGCTGAAATCGCTCAGCAAGGGCAGCGAGTTTTCCATAGCTGGCCAATTGCGGGCAGTCGAGAAGTCGGGCTTGATTAGCTCACGCAGAGACGGACTTAGTCAGCGATTCTATTGTGTTGCGCCAGATGACCGAAACGAATCACATGCTGAAGAGCTGCGTAGACGGATTCTGTGCTTAGTGAACTACACTCCTGGCATAACTGAGGCTGAGATCTCCAAGTCTCTGGGAACGAGTCAGCAACTGACAAACTATCACCTAAGACGACTCGTTGACGCGAAGGTCCTGCTCCGAGGTCGTGTGTCCGACAGGATCGAGTATCGTGTGAAGGATCGAATTCTCGCCCATCTGGGGCAGCCCTAGCCGGGGACCGGTGAACCTGCCGGTCTCTTTGCTTGACTGCTGCCGGCTTTCCCCCTCAAGGCTTCCTCGAACATGCGATCGCGTTTCTCAACAATGCCGTCGTAATAGAAGAGAAGCAGGGACGCGGGAACAACTGCGGCCCCGAGAACTATGCCGTACCTGAACTCGAAGAAACGCGACCATCTTGACTCCACACGCACAGAGTAGGTGCTGTTCCAACTGGAGATACGAAGCGAGTAGATTGCTGACTTCGTTGCCCTGCCAAAGAACACTAAGCCAGTGTCCGTTGGCCCAAGCATTTCGTTAACGACAGGCGTTCCTGAAACAGATTCAGTCTGCAAGTCAAATGGTGCCAAGAAGATCCAAGTCGATCCCGGTTTGTCGCTAAATAGCGACAGCATGATCGGTGTTCCTTCGTCAATAGGGGGGATCAGGTAATAATCAATCCAGTAGTTCCTCTCGGGGGTGAACACAACACGCGGCCCGGCGGCCGTGAAGGTTTGCTGCGACTTGTAGGCGGGCAAGATCATGCCCACGATGATTGCGCCGGTCCCGAGAGACAGCAAGAGAGCTGCAAGTACACGCAGCTTTCTCAGACCGAACGTACCTTACCCCTCAGATCAAGTGAACTTGGTCGCATAGTGACAAGCCGCAAAATGACCCTTCAGGTACTCCTCAAGCTTCGGTTCCTTCTGCCTACACAGTTCAGTTGCGTAGGGACAACGCGGATGAAATCTACACCCTGCAGGCGGATTGATGGGGCTCGGAACCTCTCCCGGAAGGATGATTCGCAAGGTCTTCTTGTCCACATCCGGGATGGGGACCGCAGCAACGAGTGCTTGCGTGTATGGATGAAGCTTCTTCGTGAAGAGATCATCAGTATCGGCATGCTCCACGATCTGTCCGAGATACATGACAGCCACTCTGTGGCTGATCTGCCGGACGGAGCTCAGATCGTGTGAGATGTACAGATATGATATGCCCTTCTCTTTCTGAAGGTCCGCAAGAAGGTTGAGGATCTGCGCCCGTATCGAGACGTCCAATGAAGAGACCGGTTCGTCGCAAATGATGAAACTGGGATCAACCGCAAGTGCCCGAGCAATGGAGATACGCTGACGTTGCCCCCCGCTGAACTCGTGTGGATATCTCTCGGCGTGGTACTCCTCGAGGTTCACCATTTTGAGGACATCATACACGCGGTCCTTCCATTTCTCCTTCGGAATGTGCTTGTGTATGAGAAACGCTTCGCTGATGATATCGTAAATGGTCATCCTCGGGTCGAGCGAGCCGTACGGGTTCTGAAAGACCATCTGCATGCTTCTACGAAACTTGAGCTGCGCCGCCTTATCGCCGGTCCTGAACGTCTGAAACACGTCGACTCCGTCGAATTTGACTTGCCCGCCAGTAGGATCTTCGAGATATAGGACCACCTTGGCCGCCGTTGTTTTGCCGCATCCGCTCTCTCCAACGAGCGCAAGGGTCTCCCCATGGTTGATGTGAAAGTCCACTCCGTCCACAGCGTGAACGACACCGGTCTTCTTTCGCGTCACAATCCCGCGCTCTACGACATCGAAATGTTTGACGAGGGAATGAACTTCCAGTAGTGGCTCTGCCATGATCATACACCTTTGAGATGGAGCTCCTTCCATCGCAGACATGCGACTAAATGCCCTCTGTCAGCTTCTTCCAGCAGGGGTACAGTATCGATGCATATCTGCTTAGCATACTTGCATCTAGGATGGAAGACGCACCCAGATGGAGGTTCGATGAGGTTGGGAATGTTGCCGGGAATGACTTCCAATATCTTTCTCTGGTCTACTCTTGGAACCGCTGCGAGCAGTGCCTCAGCATACGGGTGCCTTGGATCATGGAATGCCATCTTAGTGTCAGCTGCCTCCATGACTCTGCCCGCGTACATTATGGTGACGCGCTCAGTCATGTCCGCGATTATGCCCATGTCGTGGGTAATCATCACCATTGACATGCCCAAATCGCGTTGTAGCTTCTTCATCAGTTCCAGAACCTGAGCTTGGACTGTCACGTCCAGGTTTGTGGTTGGTTCATCAGCGAAAAGGAGTGTCGGCTCACAGGAGAGGGCTCGAGCGATCGCGATTCGCTGTTTCATTCCTCCGCTGAGCTCGTGAGGGTATGCTTTTAGACGCGTATGTGGTTCGGGGATACCGACCAACTCTAGTAGATATTGTGCCCTCTCAGATGCCTCTCTCTTTGTCAGGTTCCGGTGAAGCATCAATATGTCGTCGAGCTGTTTCTCGACTGTGTACACAGGATTCAACGAGGATGAGGGGTCTTGAAAGACCATGGCCATCTTTGGGCCTCTCAGCTTGCGCATTTCCTCTTCGCTCATTGCGAGCACATCGCTGCCTTCGAATTTGATCGAGCCCCCAACGATTCTGCCCGGTCGTGGAATGATTCGCAACGTAGAGAGTGCAGTCACCGTCTTGCCAGAACCCGACTCACCGACCAGACCGATGGTCTCCTTCGGTTTCACATCAACTGAAGCGTTTTCAATGGCCCTGACGACACCGGCTTCGGTGAAGAAGTAGGTCTTCAGATCGCGTATCTCAAGCAGGCTTCCTTCCAAGGCTCATTCACGCAACCTTGGGTTGAGAGCATCTGACAGGCCGTCGCCCACCAGGTTGAATCCTAGCACACAAAGAACGACCGCGATCCCCGGGAAGAAAGAGACCCACCATTGAGTGCGAACATAGGTGAATCCTTCGTTGATCAGTAGTCCCCAAGTTGATGTGTTGGGATCACCGAAGCCAAGAAAGCTGATCACGACTTCCGTTAGGATGTACCCGGCGATATTCAGGGTTGACACCACAATCACAGGTGACAGCACATTAGGCACTATGTGGCGAAACACGATCCTCCAAGAGCTCGCGCCCAATGCTCTTTCCGCTTGGACAAACTCGAGCTCCTTTACACGCAGTATTTCCCCTCGCACTAGGAAAGTGACATATGACCATCCGAAGAAACCCAGGATAAGAACAATCAAAGTCAAGCCTAGACCGGCAAACACGAGCACGGAGAAGACCCTTGCGAAGAGAAGAATCAGGAGAAGCGTAGGTATGACGAAGAATACCTGTGTTATGCCAAGAACGATGTCGGACAGGATCCCTTTAAAGTATCCAGATAGCGCACCTACCGCGACTCCAATTATTACTGTCAGCAACGTGGCTGCAATGCCGACATAGAGATCATTTCTAGTGCCATGGATCACTTCGCTGAATACGTCGATGCCAGATGGTTCGACACCAAATGGATGCTCCCAAGAGGGCGGTGCTCCTCCCTGTCCAGCGTAGAGGGCTGCATAGCTCCGAGCCGGGAATGGAGCGATCCACGGTGACGTCAGCCCCACGAAAAGGAAGAACCCTACTATGAACATCCCTGCCAGACCAGACTTGTTTCGCTTGAATCTTCTCCAGGCAACTGCCCCTTGTGACGCGGAGCGGCGGTGAGTGGTGGATGCGCGATCTGCTTTTCTGGCACGTTTCGGTGGTTCGGGAGACGGTGTGCTCAATCGACCCTCACTCTCGGATCAAGTAGGGCATACGTAAGATCTAGGATAAGATTTGCCACCAAGACCATCAGCGTGATCACTATCGTAATCCCTTGCACGAGTGGAATGTCGAGAACAAGTGCCGCACGTGTGAAAGCAAGCCCGAGTCCGGGCCAACTGAAAGTCGTCTCCAGCCCTGGCGCCCCGCCCAAAGCGGCTCCAAAAGTCAACGCGATAACTGTGACGACTGGGGTGATCGCATTCCTGAGCGCGTATCTGTAAGTCACAGTCCTGTCGGAAAGACCACTTGACCTCGCTGCTAGAATGTAGTCCTGTCGAAGGACCTCAAGCATGTTGCCACGAACGAGTCTGACAAAAGTGGCAAGTTCGACGTAAGTAAGGACGAATACCGGAAGTACTAGATGCGCTAGGTGGTCTAGAATGGGATTTCCCCACCACATGAAGTTCACACCCACTGATCCGCTGCTCGGTAGCACCCCAAGGTCGAATGAGAAGAGTATGATCAACATGATTCCAAGCCAGAAGGTTGGCATTGAATAGCCGAATATGGCAATCGAGGTCACAGCGTAGTCCACCTTCGAATACTGGCGCTTCGCGGACAGTACTCCGATAGGAACCCCTACTGCCACAGCCAAGAGCAGAGAAATCAGCTGTAGCTCAAGTGTAGTCAGTGCCCAACCTCCAATTTGGGCAGCAACCGATCTCCCGGTAACGGATGTTCCCAAGTCACCGTGTAACAGGTTCCACAGCCAATTCAAGTATCTCATATACACGGGTTGGTCGAGGTGGTAGTACTTGCGGAGTGCTTCAATAACAGCAGGGCTTGGGTTTCTGAGCCCAATGCGAATAAGGGCAATTGGGTCGCCAGCGGCATTTCCCACTCCGAACGTCAGGATCGAGACGCCCAAGAACACTGGGATCATGAACAACAGACGTCTGACTATGTAGCGAGCATACCCAGCCAATGTGCCTCTCCGTTGGGGTAGGCAAGTTGGTACCCCATATATTTCGGTTCCGACAACTGTTTCTAAACCCTGACAGCCAGCCGGGAAGACCGGCCTGCGACCTCTCGGATGGTTTGACGCACACGCACGTTTTGTGATAAACCATAAATAAGGTAGACCGAGTAGGTCAACTGATGAAAAATGTCAAAGACCGTTTTTCATGATATAAACAAGGGAATAATTCTCGGAATACTACTGTTCCTGACGCTTTCTACAACTGCGACAGTGATGTTCACGACGGTAGCTGCGCAGCAGGCACCCCTGTTCTCTGTCACGATGATAGCATCGACCGGGAACCCGGTACGTCGACAATACGCCACAATAATCGCTAGTGGAATGCAATCGCTGGGAATCAACGCCAGAGTATTTTACATGAACTTCGACCAGCTACAGAACAGAATGTTCTTCCTCTCCACCACGCCAGGCAACACGTTTGACAAGGGCGGATATGACATCGGCTTCATTGGCTGGGGTTTCACCAGCCCTGTGCCTGACTTCAGAAGCAACTTCGATGGCAGGCCAGCATACCTTGCTCCTGCTGGCAACAACTACGCGCTCTACAACAGTCCCGAGATGAACGCCATCTTCGATGAGCTCTACAAGACCACAGACGTCTCAAAGCAGATCGACCTGACGAAGCAGTGGGAGGCGATCCTGTTCAAGGATGCTCCGTACAACTATCTCTACGCACCGGTTGACGTCATCCCCCGTGACTCGTATTGGAGCGCCTGGGGTGACAAGAACATCTACAACGAGGTTACATTCCCAGACATCGAGCGTTGGTCTGGCGGTAAGGAGCTCACTTTCGCAGAGGTTAGCAACGTCTTTCCCGGCAGCACGCTGAACCCCATTCAGACCGCGAGTTCCAATAGCTTCTACGCTCTCTACATGTATGGTGCCATATGCTTCTCTGATGCAGGACTGATGTACGTCGACGGAAAGGACCTGACCTTCCACAATGCAATCGCGAACGACATTTCAAGCAGCCCCGATGGGTTGACTTGGACCATCAAGATGAAGCAAGGCGTGCTATTCCAAAGCGGCGTCGAGATGACTGCCGACGATGTTCTGTTCACGCAGGCAGAGGTTCTCAATCCTGCTGCTGCCTCCGTGGGCCTTGGAAGCGCCATTCAGTACCTAGGGAACGTTGTGGACTTCACTTGGTTGAACGGAACCACAACCACATTCGACAACAGAGCCAAACCAGATGAACCCGTCAGAAAGGGTCACTGGAGCGCCCTCGATAGATACACAGTTCAATTCACAATGCCTGAAGTCTACGCCTTCACATACCAGACTTACGCGGCCCAAACGACCGGAATCCTTCCGAAGCACATCTATGAGAAATTCGACCCAGCCACTTGGGATTCGCAGCCGTTCAGCACTGCAGACAACAATGGCTACACGTACACCTGGGACACCAAGCAGTATGGTGGATCAGGCTCCTATCATGCTGTCGGTCCAGTAGGTGCTGGGCCATACATCATGCAAAGCTTCGACACTGACAGGAACCTCGCGACGATGACGAAATTCGACAAGTTCTGGGACAGAGCCAACCTAGAAGCCCAAGGAATGTACTCAGTCGAGACCTACAAGGTGGTCTGGATAGAGAGCAAGGACGCAGCCATTGCTGCACTCAAGAATCACGAAGTCAACTGTCTAGATTACAACTACAATCTCCAAATGGACAAACAGACACTGTCGGACATCGGAGCCAACATTATCCTCCAAACGGAGCTAGGCTGGCAAGAGATGGGCTTCAACATGAAGCACCCAGTCCTTGGCACCGGTGTTGACACCCCCGCAGGGAAAGCTGACCCATCTAAGGCGGCAGATGCAGCGCGAAGTATCAGGAAGGCGATCAGTCACCTGATACCAAGACAAATGATAATCGACCAGTTGCTCGCTGGCATGGCCGAGCCATTGGCAACATGTATCGGTCCGGGGTTCGGTCCATTCTATGATCCGACCCTCAAGGCAGATACGTACGATCCACAGGCAGCAGCTGATCTGCTCAAAGCTGCTGGTTACAGTGTCTCGATAACGCCACCAGCCAAGATACAAAGTGTCGGCACACCAATCCTAGGCCAATCGGTTAAAGTCCAAGGATACACGGCGGTCGCAGGAATGATCGTCGTGGTCCAGCAATCCACAGACCAGCAGACCTGGAACTCCGTCGGCGCGACTGCGGCAGACACCTCTGGAAACTATGCGGTCTCAGTACCAGGACCACCGGCCTTCGGATCGGTCTGGTATAGAGCCAACTTCACAGGCTACGCACTCAACGAGACATTCGCTGGGACATCATTCAGCACCGATCAAGCGAACCAGTACATCAACGAAGGCGCGGCAATTGGGAACAGAAGACTCGTACCTGAGAGCCTCACTGATCCAATTGCAGTGTCGTCCGTAACGAATGACGCTGCAGTTGTCCTTGGAGTCGTCATCGTGCTCATCGTCATTGCAGTACTGGCGATGAGACGAAAGAAACCAGAAGCAGCCACAAAGTAAGAAACGGGTGCCTCCACGGCACCCCACTCACTTTCTTTTTTTTCGATAATCCATGAGAAACGTAGACGGCGATGTTCTTACCGAGCCAATGCCAATACGATTAAGATGAAGAACAACGTCAATGCGGCCGAGAAAAGTGCCACAGCCACTCTAGAGGCCTCGAGATGCTTTACAGTTGAGAATTCGTCCTTCGAGCGAAGCGCCAGACGACGAAACTCGTAGACTCCCTTTGATCTGGAGAACTCGACAAGCCCACCAAGAACTGCAAGAATGCCCACCTCCAGCAACATCAGATCCCCCAGAACACCAAGCGCAGATAACCCAAATGGCACCAGCAGCTCTCCGACCGCGAAATCAGCAACGAAAAGACCTCCTGTGATCAACAATCCTTTTCGGATTGAACTGGAATAGAACAATCAGTGTCGACAAAATGGGTGGTCGAGCCTGTTTATAACAGTCACTAAGCGGGGAAGGTCAGCGAAGGCACGTCCGGGCAGGAAAGAGAGACCAAAACAACGCAGCAAGGTCAGACTCTACTCAATGGTCGGGACGATCGGGTTGCTGCTAGTGATCCTGGTTGGTTCGTATGTTGCCCTTCAGCCTAGAGTTGAAGACTTGCCGGCCACTGTTCCGTTCCAGCATGAGGGCTGGATGGATTTCATCCCAAGTTCGGTTCAATTCGTGGCATATGTCAATTATCGTGCGTGCATGGAGGCGACCGGCAACTACAGTTTGTTCGGAACTGATCCATTACTCGACATGTACTTGCCATCCTATGCCTTGTATGCGACATTCATTGAGTACGAAGTTTCGGTCAACCTGCCGGGCCAGACAAAGGAAGGATCCCCAACTGTAAGTATTGTGAAAATTGATTCACAAGAGTTGAATGACCTACAGAAGGCTCTTGAATCGTCGACCAATCTTCGTAGGACGCATCATGACGATGCTGTGATCATTGATGTGCTTATTCGTCACAAGGAGCTGAGTCCACCGCTGGTATCCGCCAGTCTGGCAATAGCACATGGCTTCATCGTATTCGCGGAAGGCACCGGATCTACGAGCTCCGTAAGCTTGATTCTCGACACAGCTGACTACTCGTCACGTCAACTGTTCTCCCTCGAGTCCGCTCGTACTGCCCTGTATGCTTCTGGAGGATCAAGCGGCGACTATTTGGCATTTTTTATGGCCACTTTTCCAACGCAAATCGAAGGGGCAAACACTATGATGAAGACAGTCAAGAGTGCCTCAAGCTCGGTCACAACACAAATCGCGTTGTCATTTGACAATCAGGCCAAGGCAGAAGGCCAGTACCGTGCGGTCAGGAACCTGTATAGTGGCGGGAGCGACTACTGGATACTCGGCCAGTTCGTTGTGGCTAAGTTCAGCCATGAAATATCGTCGCTGAGGGACGAGATAAGGGGACTCTAGACCGTCCAGTGTGAACTACATCTCTGGTCGGTTTCAGAAAAAGGCATCCTCTTTCAGAGCTTTGGCCAGATTCGTGATGTCTTGCGAAAGCTCTCTGTCCTGCTGGAGTCTCGGAATGATCTTTCTGACGTAGCTGCAAGTCTGACTGTTCGCCGGACTCACGTTGTCAATACCTCGAACTTCTGCTGCTTCGGCCGCACATAGGAGCTCGATCGCAACGATCGCACGCACGTTCTCTTCGACGCGCATCAACTTGAGCCCTGCCGCCGGACCCATGCTAACGAAATCCTCGAACCCGGCAGATGTCGGTATCGAGTCCACGCTTGCCGGATGCGCCATGACTTTGTTCTCAGAGGCCAGTGCAGCTGCAGTGTATTGGATAGTCATCAGGCCTGAACTCACTCCTGGTTTCGCGCTGCGAGGAATAAGGAACGCAGGCAACCCAGAGTTCACCTTGGGATCAAGGAGCCTAGCGATCCTTCTCTCAACGAGGTTCCCGATGGTCGTAGCTGCTATCGCCAACATGTCCAGAACGATTGCTATTGGTTGCCCGTGGAAGTTTCCGCCCGAGAGAACCTCGCGGTCGGCCGGGAAAATCAGCGGATTATCATTTGCCGAGTTGAGTTCCGTCTCGATCGCCTTCGATGCGTAGTCGATTGCGTCACGTGCGGCGCCCATCACCTGTGGAACGCATCTGAGAGAATACGGGTCCTGACGGTGCATGCCTTTGAGGATGCGATGCTCACCGGAGCCAACGAGTTTGCCTCCGGCAAGTAGCTCTGTCATGTGTTGGGCGCTTGCGACCTGACCTCTATGAGGCCGAGCCTGATGCAGTCTCTTATCGAAGGCCTCGGTGAGGCCCTCCAGCACATCAAGTGACAAAGCAGCTGACCGCTCTGCGAAGTCAATGAGTCGCATGATATCGTGAATCATGAGCGCGCCGATCGCAGTCATCATCTGGGTTCCATTGATTAGTGCTAGGCCTTCCTTTGCTTCCAGACGCACAGGAGCGATCGAAGCTGTCCGGAGAGCTTCAGAGCCAGTCATAGTATTGCCCGAGCACTCAGCATGACCTTCTCCAATCATCACTAGCGCCAAGTGTGCAAGCGGTGCCAGATCACCACTTGCACCCACCGATCCTCTTTCAGGTATGATCGGGTGGACTCGGGAATTGATCATAGCGATGAGTGTTTCGAGTGTTGGAAGCCTTATTCCGGATAGCCCCTTGGCCAGTGTGTTAGCCCTGTGCAGCATCATTGCTCGCGTGACGTCCGTGGGCAAGGCCGGACCGACGCCTGCGGCGTGACTTCGAACTAGATTGAGCTGTAGCTCTTCCAGATCGCTTGTAGAGACCGTTATGTTACTCAGAGCGCCGAAGCCCGTATTGATGCCGTAGATCACTTTGACCTTTGCGAGCTCTTCGAGTACGTTCCGGCATCTGAGGACCTTTTCCCTAGCGTCATCTCCGAGCACGACACGCTCGTAGCGTCGTGCGACACGCACAATATCGTCAATTCTTAGGGAGGTTCCATCCAAGACGATGGTCATTCGGGAATCATTTCACGAGTATGCCGCAGAATATGGTCTAAAGGTATCGGTCTTTCCCGTGGTTGCGCCACATAGGACTTGTCTCAAAGGAACCTTCTCTTCAAGGCGTCACGCTCAGCCTGCATAATCAGTTCGAACAACCTGTCTGAAATCCGCCTTTCCTTGCGCAATATCTTCTTGGCGTCCCCCGGTCCCAGTCTA
>Ga0315268_10003291_pt1 | contig 17836 bp, 10 predicted proteins | sample C1_top_MG_FD_204535 | JGI IMG/M metagenome (GOLD analysis project Ga0315268, IMG submission 204535) | Sediment microbial communities from Yellowstone Lake, YNP, Wyoming, USA - C1_top | ecosystem: Environmental > Aquatic > Freshwater > Lake > Sediment | place: USA: Wyoming | collected 2017-08-01
GGGCAGTCGGCAGCCAAAGAAAGTCGGGATGGTTTTGCTTGCTGCTGCCGATCCACTCGCCGCCCATGATCTTGCCGGCAGCGTCGAGTTCCAGCACGTATTCATAGCGATCGGAGCGGGTGTAGCTGTCGATGACGGACGCCAGATTGCCATCGGTCGAGGGCGCCGACTCGGAGATGTACTTCGTCGTCATCTGGATGTGGAAGAACTTGATCGCGTCGCGATTGAAGACGTAGCTGGTGGGTGCGCTGCCGCCGTAGGTGATGCTGAGCGAGAAGCTGGACCGCTCGGCGTAGCCGTTGACCGCGATGTAGACCTGGGTCGCTGCGGCCGGCACCGGCAGATCGCAGGTCTCGTTGGAGTTGCCGCTGTAGGGCCGGCAGGCGTACTCGGTGGCACTGGGCTGCGCGCCGAAGCGGAGATACAGGTCCGAGTCGTTGTCGCCGCTCATCACGACGCGGAAGCTCGATCCGGGCGTCACCGTGTATGGGCCGAACTGCTTCCACTCGTTGCGAGCGACCGCGCCGGACTGGTTGACGGTCTGGCCGCCGGTGGCAGTGGCGCCGATCAGTGCGTTGGCCCGCGCGTAGTCGATCTCCTGCTTGCTGGTGACCTCGAAACCGCGCACCGGCTGGTTCCAGACCTCGTCGTCCCAGGTCCGGTCTTCGGCAAAGCCTTTTTGCCGGAGGCCGAGAAAGTTGGTGGCCACGACGTGAAAGGTACCCGGGTTGGTGTCGCGGCACTGGGCAGAAGGCCGACCGTAGGGATCGTAGACGACGTTGTTGCTATCGTCGCTGTCGGTCTCGGCGTTGCTGCTGCAGCGGCTGGAAAGAAAGCGCACGCTGCTGCTGGTGTAGAGCAAGGTCAGCAGCGCCTTGATGTCGTTGACCTTGAACTGCACGCCGTTGAGTTCGACCGCGTGCTGCGGCTCGGGCTCGAGGATGGCGGCCGGCGTCCAGCCGTGGCACAGGCCCCACCAGGAGGGGATGCAGCGCCCTTTACTGGCGCCGGTGCGCTTGGCGCAGGTCTCGCCGATGTTGCTCTGGCACTGACTGTCCTGTTCGCACTCGGTGCGGCTCGCGTTGTTGTCGACGCCATAGTTGCGCGAGACCGCATCCTCGACACCGGTCACGCCAAAGGCGAGCTCGTATTTCTTGGCCGCTGATTGGCTGCTCGCGCCGTCCCAGCGATAGTTGATGCTGTCCTGGTAGGTGGGCCAGTAGGAGCCGGGCCACGGCGCGGTCGCGGGCTGACCGGACATGGGCAGGTTGGCCAGTTCGTAGACCAGGTCTGGCGCAAAGGCGTTCGGGTTATCGTTGGAGCCCCAGCGCTCGGGCTGCTTCTTCTTTTGCGGCGGATCGAACTGAAAGTCCGACTCGAGCGGACCGCAGCCCGACCACAGAAGCGCGCTCAACATTGCAAGACAAAGAGTAGATCGTGTCGGTGTCATGATGTCGCTCCCAATCCGGTGTTACGGCGCCGTAGCCATTCGCGCGAACGCGCATCGGTCAAATGTCCGATGCCGTTGCAGCTGGGTGTAGCGGACGTATCAGCGATTTGGCGGGTTTTGGCTCATATCTTATCGTGATCCGCATCACACCCTTAACGCCATGAAATAATTGAATAAAAACAAGTGCACTGACGCAGAGCGTCATGTCCGGATCAGATCTGCGGGTTCGATGCGCCGATGAGGGCAGCTGATCGATCAGGCCGCCGGAGGAGGCTGGTGACCCCAGCGCCGCGTCGCAGCGTACGCGGCCAGACCGACGATAGCGACGCCACCGATCCAGAAGATCAACCCGGTCGAGTTGCGAAAGCCGAAGTAGAGCATCCAGGCCGCCGACGCGATGTAGATCGCGGCCGCAGCCAGGGCGTCCAGCGGTGGGCGCGGGCCGGGCCGGTTCGAAAATCGAACGCGAAACAGCGCCACCGCGACCAGCGCCGAGAACAGCGTCAGGATCGCGCCGACCGTCGTCAGCACCTGTTGCAACTCCTGGGTGAAGACCAGCAGTGCGGCCAGCCCACCTTGCAGCAACACCGATCCGATTGGCGGCCGGCCGGCGCGGTCGGCAAAGATGCGGGGCAAGAATCCGTCGCGCGCCATGGCGGCGTAGACGCGGGGGCCGATCATCATCATCGCGCTCATCGCGGACAGGAACGCGATGATCGTGAACACCGACATCACAGCGCCACCGCTGGTGCCGATCAGGTCCTGCGTGATCAGGTGGCCGAGCGTGATGCGCGTCTCGTCGTACTTGAAGACGACGCTGGCGCGCTCGGGCGTCAGGTTGGCGACGAAGATCCAGTTGACCAGCAGGTAAAGGCCGGCCACCAGGCCACAGCCAACGAACATCGAGCGCGGCACGTCGCGCGCCGGTTGCTTGAACTCGTCGGCGGCGTAGACCGCGGCGTTCCAGCCGGCAAAGGCGAACGCGATGAAGAACAGGCTGCTCATGAAGGCGGCCAGCGGGAAACTGCTGCTGGCACCGGGCGGTTGCCAGGTTGGCCACTGGTTGTGGCCGGCGATCAGGCCGAGCGCGATGAAGCCGACGACAAGCGCGACCTTGATCCAGACCAGCAGGTCCTGGGTCCACTTGGAGGCGCGCAGGTCCAGCGCGTGCAGCGCGGTCAACAGAACGATCGAGGCGAGCGCAATGGCACGCACCGGCAGCCCGCTGTGCAAGGTCCGGGCAAAAGCGCCGATCGCGAGCGCGTCGACCGCCACCGGCGTCGAGAAGCCGAGCAGCAGCGACGCCCAGCCGGCCAGGTAGCCGAGCGCGGGGTGCAGCAGGTCCGACAGGTAGCGGTATTCGCCACCCGAGCGCGGCACGATCGCGGCGACCGCCGCATAGGTGCGGGCGCCGGCGAGCGCGATGGCGGCGCCGACCAGCCAGGCCAACAGCAGCGCGCCTGGGCCCATATCCTGGGCCATGAAGCCAGCGCTGAGAAAGACCCCGGCGCCGATCATGTCGGCGACCACGATGCCGATGCCCTGCCGCAATCCGAGAATTTTTATTGGCGCGTGTCCGTTGTCAGGCATGGTAAAAAACCGACCTCAGCTACGGGGGACGAGTCAGGCCATGAGAAATCAGTGCACCCGTTGGACCGCCGTCGTCATCGCCTGGACCTGCCTGGCCAGGAGCGCGCTGGCGCAATCGGAACCGGCCGCCGACGCCACGCCAGCCGAGTTTGGCGCGCAGGCGCGCGCGATCTATCGCGTGGTCGCCTGCGCCGGCAACGACGCGCTGTTGCCCAACATCGATGCTGCGACGGTCGCAGCCTACTGTGACGGGCTGCAGGCGGCGATCGAAAAATACCGCGCCAACTACACGGTCAAGGCCGAGAGCTACATCGCGGCACTGCGGCCCGACGGGCTGCCGACCACGGTGATCTATCCGTTTGGCGGTGGCGACCTGATCTCGGCGCTGACGACGTATCCCGACGCCACCGAGGTGACGACCATCTCGCTCGAGCTGAGCGGCGACCCACGGCGCATCGCCGAGGTCGACCGCAAGCAGCTGGCGGCAAGCCTGCGGCAGCTGCGCGGCGGTCTGGCCGGTCTGCTCATGTGGAACGATTCCAAGAGCGTCACGCTGTCCAAGCAGCAGCGCGGCGAGCTGCCGGGCGAGCTCTCGTACTTCATGGTCGGGCTGGCTCTGCACGGCTACGAGCCGGTCGGGCTGCGCTACTTCACCATCCGCCTCGACGGCACGCTGCACTACCTGACCAACGAGGAGATCACGACGGCCGATCACGCGACCGCCAAGCAACTCAAGAAGAACTGGACGCCGCCCGACTTCTCGCCCGCCTTCGCCAACGCCGAGCTGACGTTCAAGAAGGTCGGTGCCGGGCCCGACGCGCCGCTGCGCGTGCACCGCCATGTCGCCTGGAACCTGGACAACGATCATCTGCCCAAGGACGCGCCGCTGCTCAAGCACCTGGCGCTCAAGGGGCCGGTCTCGACCATGACCAAGGCGGCCAGCTACCTGCTGTGGCGCGACGCGTTTTCCAACATCCGCGACTACCTGCTGGCCAACATGGTGTTCATGATTTCGGACAGCACCGGCATCCCGGGCCAGTATGTCCAGCCCGCTGGTTTTATCCAGGACACCTACGGCACGTTCGAGGGTTCGTTTTTGGGGGCCAGCCGGACCCACAACGACGCGTTTCGCAAGCTGTGGAAGAGCAACCCGCACCGCGATCTGCCATTTCGCTACGGCTACCTCGATTCGAGCCGTCAGTTCCACCTGCTGATCACGCGCCGGCCCAGCGCGGCGCCATAGGGGGCGCCGTGTTCCGGGCGCTGGGAGCAGTCATCGCCATGGCGACCGCGCCTGCCGGCGCCATGCCCGACACGGCACCGCAGTCGGCGCCCACGCGACCCGCATTGACCGACAGGCAACCGGCGCTGACGACCGATGTGCTGGCCGACGGTACGCACTGGCGGCTGTGGACCGAGCACGGGGCGATCCACGTCTGGCGGCCTCAGAAGTTCCGGCCGCGCAGCGCCGGCACCGTGATCTACCTGCACGGCTACTGGAACGACACCGACAGCGCCTGGAGCGACCACCGGCTGGTCGACCAGTTCGCGGCCAGCCGGCGCAATGCGCTGTTCATCGTGCCCGAGTCCCCGTTCGACGACAGCGAGGGGGTTTTCTGGACGTCGCTCGATCACCTGCTCAAGCGGGTGACCCACGCGGTCAAGGTGCCGCTGCCCGACGGGCCGGTGGTGGTGGTCGGACACAGCGGCGCGTTTCGCACGATCGTGCCGTGGCTCAGCTTCAAGCGGCTGGACGAGGTGATCCTGCTCGATGGGTTCTACAACCAGCAGGAGCAGTTTCTCTCGTGGCTGACCCAGGTGCCCGGCCACGAGGCCAACCGTCTGATCCTGGTGAGCTGGGAAACCCGCGACCGGGCGACGGCGCTGTGCGCGCGAGCCCCGGGCTGCGCCACCGCGCCTCGGATCCCGGACGCGCTGACCGAGCTGGACCACCAGCAGCGCAACGCGCAACTGTTGCACATCATCTCGCAGTACGAGCACATGGCGCTGGTCACCGATGGCAAGGTGATCCCGCTGCTGCTCGAGATGTCGCCACTCAAGGCGGTGCGCACATGAACGGCCAGGGCTTTGCGGGATTTCCGCACGACTGTGTCGCGTTTCTGGAGGAGCTCAAGCAGCACAACGATCGCGCCTGGTTCGAGCGCAACCGCGAGCGCTACCAGAACAGCGTGTTGCAGCCGGCGCGCGCCTTTGTCGCCGCGCTCGGGCTGCGGCTGTACGAGATAGCGCCAGCGATCCAGGCCGATGCCACGGCCTCGATCTTTCGCATCCAGCGCGATCTGCGCTTCAGCAAGGACAAGAGCCCGTACAAGACCAACCTGTCGCTGTGGTTGTGGGAGGGCAGCCGGCCGCGGCTCGAGTGCTCTGGTTTTTACTGCGAGCTCGAACCGCCCGAACTGCTGCTGGCGGCGGGCATCTACCGATTTCCGCGGCCGCTGCTCGCCCAGTACCGCGCCTCGGTGGTGCATGCGCTGCAAGGGCCCGAGTTGATCCGGGTGGTGGCCCGGGTGCGTTCGCGCCGTCGCTATCAGTTTGGCGGCCAGCACTTCAAGCAGACGCCGCGCGGCTACAGCAGCGAGCACCCCAACGCGAAATGGCTGCTGCACGACGGCCTGTTCGCGGCGCACCGCGCCGCCGTGCCACCCGAACTGTTTGGACCCGAACTGGTCGAATACTGCTTCGCGCGTTTTCGCGACATGTTGCCGCTGCACACCTGGCTGCGCGGCATGGTGCAACGCGCGGGGTGATTTGCGGCCAGCTGCGTTCCCCGAGTATCCTAGCCAGCGTGAGCGACTCGACACCACGCCCGACCGCGAGCGCGCCAACCGCCGACGGGCTGCGGCGCAGCCTGCTTGACGACGTGGTCACCGGCGACCTGGCGGCGATCCTGGGCGTGCCGATCGAGCGTTACGTCGACGCAGTGGTCGCCAGCTATCAAGACGCCAGCAGCGACCCGACCTTGCAGGTCGTCGACACCGAGGCGCTCAAGCAGCAAGGTTGTTTTCTCGACGTTCCGCTGCTCGACGAACTGCACGACTGGCTCAACCAGGTGGCGTCGGGCAACGTCGCGCTGCGGTCGTTGACCGGCGGCAGCTTTCCGGGTGCTGGCGTCGCCTCGGCGCGGCGCAAGGCGAGCTGGGTCACGGGCGCCGACATGAATACCGCGGCGCCGGTGGTCAGTGCGCCACCGCGCGGCACCATCGAGGTCGACGACACCGACATCGGTCGTGCGGTCAAGGCCCAGGTGGCACGGGCGACCACCATGGTGCGCACGCAGCGCGCGGCGCTGCCTCCGCTGCCCAAAAGCCCGCCCAAGCCGGCAGCAGCAGAGCCCAAGCCGGACGGCCGTTCGAGCGCCAAGGGTGGAGCGCGGTCCGCGCTACCGCCGAGGCAGAAGATCAAACCGCCGATCAAGGCGTCGACCAAGTCTTCGGCCGCGCCGTCCCGTGCGTCGCCAGGCGGCCCGGACTCCAAGTTCAAGGACGATCCGAATGCGCGGCTGAAGGATCGACTGGCACAGCTGAAAGAGGCCTACGACTCCGGGTTGCTGACCCAGGCGGAATACGCACACAAGAAGCGCGAGCTGATGCGCGACTTTGGCGCAAAGTGATGGCACGCGCCGGGCCGGGTGGTCGATGTCGCTGAAGGACCAGGTGAGCAAGACCATGGGCGAGATCGGGCGCCTGGTGCGCTCGCTCGGCGGTTCGAGCAAGCCGGTCCACGAGTTTGGCCAGGTGCCGCTGAGCTACCTCGAGCGGCGGCTGTCGGAGCTGGCGCAGCCGTCACTGCCGCTGCAGCCGATCATGGCGGACATTCTGGAAAGTAACCCGCTCGAGCGCGCGCTGCGCGCGGTCGGCGAGCGGTCGCTGGACAGTCCGCTCGCCTACGTGTCCGCCGACCACGTCGGCTGGTTATCGCAGCTGGCGGCGCTGGCCATGCGGTACGGCAAACCGGTCGAGTTGCTGATCGCGCTGGACGCAGCGGTCGGTGGGTTTGCCGCCAAGCTCAACCCCGAGGGCCGCGCCAATCTGGTCTCCATCATCGCCAGCGCCCAGGCGCGACAGCTACGGCGACCCCTGGAAGTCCCTGCAGAGGGACGCGAGCGCGCTTGACCAGGTAGCGCGACCAGCTATGCTCGTCGCCATGGTCGTGCTCGTCGCAGCGACGGTCCTGGTGTCGATGGCGGCGGCCGCCGAACGCCCGACCTGGGTGGTTGGCCGCGACCCGGCACTGGTCAACGAGGTGTGCCACACCCTGACCGCGCGTCGTGCCCGGCCTGCGACGGAACGATTTCCCAGCAACAGCGCGCAACAGCTGGCGGACTACCAGCTGGGCGTCACCCGCAGCGAAGAGGCCGTCGCTTTCTATCGCCAGGGTCGCATCGACCAGGCGTGGGGCGCGATCGCCGAGGCGGTGGCGGCATTCGAGCGCTCGTTCGCGGTCGCCGACGACTTCGAGGGGATTGCTCGCGCCTACCTGTTCCGGGCCGACCTCGCCATGGCTCGCGGCGACAATGGCAAGGCCGAAGACGACTTCATGGCTGCCGCCAGGCTCGCTCCTGGTCTCAAGCTCGATCCGGCGGCAACCAGTCCGACCGTGATCGAGGGCTTCAACACCGCGCTTGAGTTGCTCAAGAACAGCCCGACCGGCGGGCTCTCGGTGCTGTCCAAGCCGGCCGGCGCCACTGTCCTGGCCGACGGTGCGGTGCGCGGTGTCACTCCGCTGTCGGTGGTGCTGACCGCCGGTCCGCACCTGGCCGTGGTGCGCCTGCGCGGCTATGACGTGTGGGCGACCCAGGTCCCGGTCGAAGCCAACGACGTGCGCAAGCTCGAGATGTTTCTCAACGAAGCTTCGCCGATCGACCTCGCTGCGGTCGAGGGAACCGCAGAGAGCCTGCGTCGCCTGTCCAGTCTGGACCTGGCCGCCGACTGGCTGGTGGCGACCCGCGATGGTTCGGGGCTGCGCTTCGGCTATCTGCCAGCAGGCGCCGACCCGGTGCTGGGCGGACCGATCGCGCTGGCCGCGCTGCCGGCGGAGCTGGCCGCCGTCGACGATCGGTTGGAGCGCGGCGCGCTGGCCGCGGTGCCGGCCTGGGCATGGTACGCCGCGGGGATCGGCGGCGGTGCGTTGCTGCTGACCGCTGGCGTCGGCAGCGCCGTGTACTTGCTGTGGCCGCAGACGCCGCCACCGCACTACCTGTCAGTGTTGAGCAAGTAGAACGACCGGTGCTTCACTTCGACAAATCGAAGGCGACATTGATCGACTTGCCCTGCTTGACCGTCACCTTTTGCGAGCTGCGCTTCTTGAGATTGGGGTTGTTGGCCTCGACGACGTGCGTTCCGGCCGACAATTCGTAGTTGGCGATCGGCGTCGGTTTTGGCAGGCGCTTGCCGTCGATGCTGATGTACGCCCACGGCGAGGCGGTGATGTTGATGACGCCATTGCCGCGCGGCTCTCTGGGCGTGCGGTTCGTGTGGCCGGGGTTGGTGCGCGGCTCGCGGCCGGGGTCGCGACGCGCATCGGGCGCGCCGGCATCGGGTGGCACCACCGGCGGCACCGGCTTGTCCGGCACCACGGGTTGCTCGGGCTCGAGCACCACCGACAGCATGTTGTTCTGGCCAGGGACCAGCCTGGCGGTCAGCTGTTGCGCGCGGTAGCCCTCGAGGCTGACCTCGACCCGGTGCTCGCCCTGGGCCAGCGACGTGCTGCGAAATGGCGTCGGCTGCTTTTGCTGGACGCCGTCGACGGCGACGTGGGCACCGGCCGGAATTGACTCGACCAGCAGCGCCGGTGCGCCCGGCCTCAACAGCAGGACCACTGCGGTCGCGGCCGCCACGCCAACCCCGAGACCGCCGCCGATCGCCAGCCGCCGCGTACGCCGCCTCACCGTTGGATCCGGCAGCGGAGTCGTACTGGCAGGTGTGCTGCTGCCAAACGCACTGCCGCCGCTGGATAACGGGGTTGGCGTCTGCAACATGAACTCGTCGATGCGCTTGGTGATCCGCTTGACCTCGGTCACCTCGTCGAGAAAGTTCTCCTGCATGAAGGTGCGCAACGAATTGGCGTTGAGGATGAAGCCCATCTCGACCGCGGTCGACATGATGTCGTCGACCAGCTCGCCGGCGGTCTGGTAGCGGTAGTTGACGTCGACGCTGAGCGAGCGGTGCACGATGTCGCAGATGCGCGGGCTGAGGTCGGGCCGTACCTGTTCGATCTTGCGCACCTCGCCCTTGGATATCTGGCTGATCAGCTCGAAGTCGTTGTCACCCTTGAACAGCCGCTTGAGCGCGAGGACCTCCCACAGCACGACGCCAGCGGCCCACAGGTCGACGCGTTGATCGACGGTGCCGCCCTGCACCAGCTCGGGCGACATGTACGGGATCTTGCCCTTGACCGCGCCGGTGCGGGTGTGCGCGGCGCGCGAGAGCATACCTGCCTTGGCAATGCCAAAGTCGCCCAGCTTGACCACGCCTTCGAACGACACCAGCACGTTGGGCGGCGATACGTCGCGGTGGATGAGGTGGAGCGGGGTGCTGGTCGTAGGGTCGTCGCGGTTGTGGGCATAGTCCAGCGCGCGGAGGAACTCGGTGGTGATGAACAGCGCCACGTCGAGCGGCAGCGGCACGCGCGTCCTGGACTGCTTCTTGAGAATGCGGCCGAGGTCGAGGCCGGCAACGTACTCCATGGCCAGAAACAGTTGCCCGTCGATTTCGCCGAGGTCGAAGATCTGCACCACGTTGGGGTGCTCGAGCAACGCGGCCAGCTTGGCCTCGTTGATGAACATCTCGCGGAAATTGGAGTCCTCGGCCAGGTGGGCCAGGATGCGCTTGACCGCGATCAGTTTGCGAAAACCAGCGAAGCCCCCGGCGATGGCGCGGTAGATCTCGGCCATGCCGCCCTTGCCGATGCGGTCGAGTAGCATGTAGCGGCCGAATGGGACCGGTTGAAACGGCTGCACGACCGCTGGCTGCGGGTCGGTCGGTTTTTCGGGTCTTTCGCTCAAGTCTTGCCCCGTAGCTCTCGTATACCATTGGCCCGCAACATGGCGCAAAAGAACGACCTGCGGTTTGACCTCGCTCGACGGGGCGTGATAGGGATGTTGCCCACGTCGGGCCACATTCGAGGAGCTCGCACACATGTCTACGGAGCGCACGGTGAGACAGCTGTGGCAGTGCGCGCTGGCTGCGTTGCTGGTCCAGTTCGCGTGGGCTGGCCAGGCGCTGGCGCAGAAGCCAAAGGTGTTGCTGATCCCTTACCAGCCGATCGCGCGGCAAGCATCGCCAGAGCTGGCAGCGCAGGTGACCAAGGCGCTGGTCAACGAATTCGGTGCCGCCGACAGCTTTGTCATCGAGGTCTACGAGTCGGGCGAGGTGACGGTGGAGGTCGCCGACCCGGCCAAGCAGGCCAACATGAACGTCGGCAAGCCCGAGCTGGCCAAGGCGCTCAAGGACATCAAGAGCGGCGACTCGCTGCTCAAGAAGTACCGGTTTGACCAGGCCATCGAGTTCTATCAAAAGGGACTTGGCCAGCTGGTCGAGGCGGCGCCGGCGATCGACGACGTCAAGCCGATCGCGCAGGCCTACGTCAACCTGGGCGTGGCGGCGTTCAGGCGCGGCAAGGAGGATCTGGCGGACCAGGCGCTGGCGCAAGCGGCGGTGCTGGCGCCCGACCTCGCGCTCGACCCGCGTGAATACCCACCGCTGCTGCTCAACCGGTACGAGCAGCTGTACAAGAAATCGTTGAGCAAGCCGCGCGGCTCCATTTCAGTCGACGTCGGAGTGGCTGGCGCCGACGTCTTCTTCGACGGTCGCAGCGTCGGTGCCACCCCGGTGACATTGAAGAACGTACCGCCGGGCATTCACTTCGTGCGCGTGGTCAAGGAGGGTGCCGGCGTCGTCGGCCGCCGCATCGAGGTCGAGGGCGGCAAGGTTGCCGAGGTGCGCGCCGACCTCGGTGGCGGTACCGCCAAGACCACCGGCAGCGTCAGCAAGAGCGGATTCGTGGCGGTGGCGGCGGCGGTGGCCGGCAACCGCGTTGACGTGGTGGTGACCGAAGCAGTGCAGAACATAGGCAAGGACCGCAAGGCCGACTACGTCCTGTTCGGCGGCCTGCGCAAGGGCGAGACCTCGATTCCGGTCGCCACCTACCTGGTCAGCGTCGCCACCGGCGCGCTGATCCGGTTGGTCGACATCGACATCGATCTCGACATGCTGTCGGTCTCGATCGAAGCGTTCAAGCTGACCGAGGACCTCAACAACAACATCAAGGCGCCCAGTGCCGACCTCGGGCCCGGTCCGCACACCATCGTACGCGGCGTGGTCAGTGAAAAGACGGCCGGCGTGGCCGACGTCGATGTCGGCGTGGCCAAACCCGACGACCGCGGCAGCCGGCTCGGCAGTGGTAGCGGCGATCGCCGGCCAATCGCCGAGGGCAGCGAGGGCGGTAGCGAAAGCAAGCGCGCCGTGATCGACACCGGCAACGCCTCGGGCGCCCGCCGCAGCAGCATGTCCGACGACGGCAGCGGCGAGGGCAAGGGGCGCGAGACGATCGCCCAGATCGACGAGCCCGACCAGTGGTACGAGAACCCGCTGGTGTGGGCTGGGGCGGGCGGCGGTGTGTTGCTGCTCGCCGCCGGTGCCAGCGCCGGCGTCGTGGCCTACCTCATGCTGCGGCCGCCGACGTCGGTGACGGTCAACTGGACGGAGGAATAATCCGATGCGCCCAGTCTGCGTCCGCTGGATTGTCTCGTCGGCCATCGCGCTCCTCGCGCTGGGCTGCGAATCGACCATCAACGTCACCCTCAAGCTCGTACAGCCGTGCGACCAACCGGATGCGCTCGACGGCGTCGGTACCTTCAGGTTCGAGGTGACCGGCACCGACACCAAGTCGATGGCGAGCAATTTCTCGCGCTCCAAGAAGAACGGCCAGGTGCCAAACCTGCCACTCGGCGAGGACATCCAGGTCACCATCAAGGGCTTCACCGGCGACGTCGAGAAGGACCCGGCTGTGGTCAACGCAGCGCCGGTCGCCAGCGGCGCCACCCAGCCGCGCGACATGCTGACCACCACGACCCAGCGCGAGGTCGAGATCGCGGTCCCGATCGGCCGGGTCGACACCTTTGCCAGCACCACCAGCGTCGAGAAGAAGGAATGCGCGGCGATGACCACGCCCCGGCATGGCCACACCGCGACCTACATGCCCAAGATCGGCAAGGTGCTGATCGTCGGCGGCGCCGTGCTCGGCAACGATGGTACGGAGAACTTGATCGGCACCGCCGAGCTGTACGATCCGGCCACTGGCGAGTACTCCGAGCTGCCCGAGCCACCGGGCGGGCCGCGCATCTACCACGCCGCGACCGCGCTGCCCGACGGCCGCGTCCTGGTCACTGGCGGGCTGAGCATCATCAACGAGGTGGTGCAAACGGTCGCTCACGGCTTTGTCTATGACCCGAGCAAGTCCAAGGATCCGTACACCCTGGTCACGATGCCGAGCGGCTTCGCCCGTGCGCACCACAGCTCGACCCTGGTCGACACCGGTAGCCTGGTGCTGATCGTCGGCGGTTGCAGCAACAAGAGCGGCCAGGTGTGCACCCGCAGCACCGCCGACAATGCATTCAAGACCACGCTGATTTTCGACATCGCCGCCTTCGACAAGGGTTCGGCGACACTGATGCCGGGACCGGACCTGCCCAACAGCGATCCGGGACGCGTGTTCCATGTCGCACTGCCGGTGGCCGGCGGCAAGGTGCTGGTTGCAGGCGGCTCGTCGGGCGGAGCCAGTCCGGTCTGCTCGATCTTGTTGTTCGATGCCGTGCAGCGCGACTGGACGGCCGGTCTCGACGACACGCTGGCCAGCAACGCGTGCGCTAGCCACCTGGCCGGCACCGTGCTGGCCGACGGCCGGATCCTGCTGAGCGGCGGTTACAAGCTGCTGAGCGCCGACGGCGCGCCGACCGGCAACGTCAACGATCGCAGCAAGAGCACCACCCTGTGGAACCCCAACGAGACCAGCCGGGTCAGCGGCGGCCCCGATCTCAACGACGGTCGGGCCGAGCACGCGCTGTTTGCGCTGGCGGTCGGGAGCCAGGCGGTGGGCGCGGTGGCCGTGGGTGGCGTCACTGGATCGAGCGCTTCGGCCGAGCGGCTCGGCCTCGACGCCGGCAGCTGGACCGCGACCGCGACCTCACCGGTCAGCCTGCGCGTGGCCATGGGTGCGGTCACCCTGGGCAGCGGTCAGCCGCTGTTGCTTGGCGGCATCGCCGATCTGGCTGGCGGGACCGGCACCACGGTCGACGTCGGCGAGCTCTATTTCATGCCCGATCTTTAGCCCACTGGCCGATCTCTCCAGCGACCTGATTTTCACCTGCTGACCGTGCGAGCAGTCCTTTGGACTGCGGCGCCAGCTGATCCTATAATGCGAACGCCGCGATCAGCGGTCACGAGAGCATCGATGTCCGAGCTGCGGCCGGTCCATCAGGCGACGCGCGCGATCGCGTTCTGCGCGCTGGCCGCAGCCATGCTCGCCCCGCGGCCAGCGGTTGCTCTGCTCAGCGGGACACCGCCCAGCTTCGTCCGCAACTACCGGCTCTGGGGATCTGCTGCGGTCACCGGCAACACCCTCATGGTCGACGATGGCACGGTCAACTTTGCCCTGATCCCGGGCGGGACCGACGGCGTTGTCTCCGAGCTGCCGAGCAACGCCACGGTCGAAGGGGCGTTTCTGTTCTGGTCTGCCTCGTTTGATCCAGGTGCGCCCAACTACGTCGATGTCGATCGCGACGTCGACTTTTCGATCCCGGCCGGCCGCACCTGGCGCAACCTGTCGGTCGACGCGCTGGAGCCGGGCGAGGATCCGGCCAGCGCCAGCTTCAACCGCTGCCTGACGGTCGACAGCACGCCGTACGGGGACGAGGAGTACTTCTACGCCTGCCGCCGCGACGTGACGGCCATGGTGCGGCAGGGCAGCAACGCACTCAACGGCAACTATCACGTGGCCGGTGTGGAGGCAGTGGCGGGCGATTGCACAGTCGACCCGCTGTGCCAGGCCAAGTACGCAGGCTGGTCGCTCGTCATCGTCTGGTCGTCGCCCTCCGAGCGGGTGCGTCGAGACGTGGTGCTGTTCGACGGCTTTTACCTGTTCGACGAGGAGCCCGGTCCGCAACCGCCGTTCTCGACCGGCATCTCGCCCTATTTCACGCTCGACCATTTCGAGGTTGGCAACCAGCCGCGCGGCTTCCTCTCGTTCTTTGCGCTCGAGGGCGATGAGCAGCTTGGCGTGCCGCCGCAGGACATGCAGGGGTGCCCGACCTGCTACGACTTCTTCGAGCTGTACACCCAGCAGAACACGGCGCCCTTCAAGTTGACCGACGACGTCAATCCACCCAACAACATCTACAACGGTTCGCGCGCGCGCGGCGGTTCGAGCCCGGGCGTCGACCTCGACACCTTTGATATCTCGAGCCGCTTGCGCACCGGCGACTCATTTCTCAAGTTTCGCGTCGGCAGCGGTGACGGCCTGGCGGGCGGCGACCAGGGCGGCGGCGAGCTGGTGCTGCTGAGCTACGTCATCGTCAGCCTGGACACCTTTGCCCCCAACTTCAGCAATGCCTCGACCTACAAGAGCGTGGCCGAGGACTTGGCAACGCCGGGCGCGGTCCTGCACTACACGGTGCGCGTGACCAACGACGGTTCGGCGCCCGCCACCCAGGTGACGGTGACCGATGCGGTGCCACGCGGCACGACCTACGTCGCCAACTCGACCACGGCGTGCGGCAGCGCGGTGGCCGATGTGGGTGGCCAGAGTCCGCTGGTCAGCGGTGTCAGCCTGGGTACGTTGTACGAGCGGCCGCCAGGCCGGCAAAGCTGCGAGATCCGGTTCCAGGTGCGGGTCAACAGCAACGTGGCGCCCGGCACCACGATCACCAACAGCGCGGTTGTCGACAGCACCGAGACCGAGCCGCTGACGTTGAGCGCCAGCACGCGCATCGAGGGACTGCGGCTGGCAGCGCCGACCAAGACCGCGCTCGACGTCAACGGCGGCGATCTGGTGCCGGGCGACGTGGTCAGCTACACCGTCACCGTCCGCAATGACACCGACGCCGCGGTGTCCGGGCTCAGCCTGACCGACAGCGTGCCACCGGAGCTGGAGAACGTGGCGGTGCTGGCTGTGCCGTCGGGCGCGACCAACCGCAGCGTCGGCAACCAGATCGCGGTCGACGCGATCCAGGTCGCTGCCCGCAGCTCGGCCAGCGTGATCTTCAATGGCCAGGTGCGGGCCGGCATTGCCAGCGGCACTCCGGTCGTCAACCAGGGCTACCTGAGCCATCCGTCGCTGCCCGCGGCGCTCGCCAGCGACGACCCGGCGACGCCGGCCGCGGGCGACCCGACCATCGTGATCGTGCGCTATGCGGTCGACCTGACCACCTCGACCAAGGCCGGCATCGACGTCAACGGCGGTGCGGCCGAGCCAGGTGACCTGCTGCGCTACACGATCAACCTCACCAACAGCGGTTCGATCGCGGCCAGTGCCAACCTCGAGGATGGCCTGCCGCTCGGGCTGGAGGCGTGCGCGCTGGTCTACCGCCCACCCGGTTCGACCATCGCGTGCTACACCAGCGGCGGTAACGTTGCAGTGCGCGGGCAGGTCGTGGTGCCGGCCAACAGCACGCGCCAGATCGTGTTCGAGGCGCGCATCGCCAGCGGCGCCAGCGCCGGGCTGGTGATCCAGAATCGCGCCGACCTCACCTATCCCGAGGACCCGAACGCGCAGTTACAGCTGGTGGCCAACAGCTTTACCGTGGTCGCCGGTCCGGTGCTCACGCGCAGCAGCAAGTCGGTCGAGGACCTCGACGGCGCACCGACCCGGCCGGGCGATCGCCTGCGCTACACCATCGTGATCAGCAACAGCGGCAACCGGCCAGCCAGCAACGTCGAGGTGCGCGATGTGGTCGACGGCAACCTGGTCGACGTCGCACCCGGCCAGGGCGGCCAGTACAGTGGCACCGAGATCGTCTGGAACCGCAGCACGACGCTGGCGCTGGCCAGTATCGGTGCCGGTAGCAGCGTCAGCTTGACCTTCGAGGCCAACGTGCGCCGGCCGCTGGCCGACCGCACCCAGATCCGCAACAGCGCCGAGCTGCAGGCGAGCGAGATCCCGACCCCGGTCGTCGTCAGCGCGCCGGTGGTGACCGTGATCGCAGCACCGCGGCTGGCGCTGGCGAAGACGGTGGCCGACCTCAATGCGCCGCCTTACCAGCCGCGCGACCGCGTGCGCTACACACTGACGCTGACCAACAGCGGCGACGCCCCGGCGACCCAGGTCACGATCGCGGACGGCATCGACGCCGCGCTCGAGAACGCGCTGCCCGATTCGGGCGGCCGCGTCAGCAACGGCAGTGTGCTCTGGGATCCGGCCACCACGCCGGTACTGGCGCAGGTGGACCCGGGCGCGGTCGTGGTGCTCACCTTCGAGGCAACCATCCGCGACCGCGTCGATGACGGCGCCCTGGTCAGCAACCAGGCGATCGGTCTCGCGGCGCCGCCCCAGCCGCCGTTGCAGTCCGACGACCCGGCGCTGCCGGGCGCAACCGACCCGACGGTGTTTCGCATCGCGGCGCCACCGGCGCTGACGCTGACCAAGAGTGTGGTCGACGACAATGGCGGCCAGTACGTGCCGGGCGAGAGCGTCACCTACACGCTCAGCGTCGGCAACAACGGCATCGGCCCGGCGCGCGACGTCGTGGTCAGTGACCCGTTCCCGGCTCAACTCGAGCGGCTGGCCGGTACCCCGGCACCCACCAGCCAGACCGGCAACACGCTGCTCTGGGACAAGACGCGGCTGCCGGCGCTGGCGCGGATCTGGCCCGGAGAGCGGGTCGACGTCGTCGTCAGCGCGCGCATCGTGCGGCCGCTGGCGGACGGTAGCGCGGTCTCCAACCAGGCGACTGCAGCCGCCACCGGGACCGGCAACGTCGCGTCGGACGATCCGGCGACCCCGGCAGCCGGCGACCCGACGATCTTCTTCGTGCGCTCGATGCCGGTGCTGTCCGATTTTCAGAAGCGCGTCTTCGATGTCGACGGCGACGGCGTATACCGGCCGGGCAACCGGGTGCGCTACATCCTGCGGGTTGCCAACACCGGTTCCGAGCAGGCGACTGCGGTCGTCGTCACCGACACCGTGCCGCTGCAGATCGCGGGCGTGGTCGCGGCCCAGGGCCAGGTCAACGGCAACCAGGTGCAGTTCGATGCGACGACCGAACCGGCGCTGGCCCGGATTGCGGTCGATGCTTTTGTCGAGTTGACCATCGAGGGCACGCTGCGCTCCCCGATCGATCCCGGCACACCGGTGAGCAACCAGGCCAGCCTGAGCGCGGCCGGTGTGGCAGCGGAGCCGAGCGACGATCCGACCACGGTCCAGCGCGACGACCCGACGACGTTCCGCATCACGTCGGCACCCGACCTGGGCGCGCTGACCAAGCGCGTGACCGACCTGAATGGCGGCGTGGTCGCACCCGGCGATGAGTTGAGCTACGAGATGACGGTGCTCAATCGCGGCGACGCCGACGCCCTTGACGTCGTGGTCAGCGACCCGATCGACAGCAATCTGACCGTATTGACCATCGGCGCCAACGGCCGCCGCGTCGGTGGCACATTGTTGTGGGACACGGCAGCCGTGGCGTCGTTTGCGCGGCTGGCGCCGGGCACCCCGGTGCTGTTGACATTCACTGCTCGGATCGCCACACCGCTCGACAACAACACCCGTATCGCCAACCAGGCG
>Ga0315268_10003292_pt1 | contig 17833 bp, 14 predicted proteins | sample C1_top_MG_FD_204535 | JGI IMG/M metagenome (GOLD analysis project Ga0315268, IMG submission 204535) | Sediment microbial communities from Yellowstone Lake, YNP, Wyoming, USA - C1_top | ecosystem: Environmental > Aquatic > Freshwater > Lake > Sediment | place: USA: Wyoming | collected 2017-08-01
GGGCCCGCCGCCGGGGAGCCCGCACCGGCCGCCCAAACCCCCAAAACAACACCCCGGGCCGGGCGAATAATCATGTCCATCAGTACTGAAATTAAATCCGTCGATTTTGCATCACTGGCACGCGCAGCGGAAGGACTCGGCAATTGGCGAGGCATCTTGGTGCTTATCGCTTCGCTGTTTCTGGCGGGAGGCGTGATGGCGGTGGGTAGCTATATGATGATGCATGTGAGCAATGGGAGCATGAGTGCTGTTTTGGGATTGATCCTGGGTTTAATCAGCGCCACGATTGCGCTGACAGGTGTTTCCGCGTCCGGCATCCTGTTAATGGATCAAGCGCGCGGCGTGCCGCAGCGCAGCATTGCCGACGCATTGATTATGGCCGTGATGTGCATCGGTAAGATGGTTGTGGTCGGACTGCTGGTGCTTGCCGTCGTGCTGTTATTTATGCTGGCCGCCGCGATTATTTATTTTGTGTGCAAAATCCCGGGCATCGGCCCGCTCTTGCTGTTTATCGCGCACCCGGTTCTGGTGGTGTGTGCCGGGCTGTTGTTCTTCAGCATCGGTTTTGTGTTCATGCCGCTGGTCGCGCCTTCGCTTTGGGATGGCAATAGCGTGAAGCAAGCGATCGCCAAGTTAATGGCCATTGTGAAGAGCCGCTTTATGCTGGTAATTATTAACTTCATCGTGCTGTGGCTGTTGGTCTCGATCATCACCTTCATTGTGGCGTCGATTGTTTTTAGCGGCTTTACTTCAATGACGGGTTTAGCCGCGATGGTATTGGGCAGCAATGTGAATGTGAACTTGATGCAATCTGCCACGCAATTATTTGCCGGCGGAGGCGGAGGAGGAGAAGGCTATCTATGGGCTGCCACGTTCTCGGCGTCGATCATTTTCATGGTGGCCGCCGCCATGGGTATTCAAGTGTGGTTGATGGGCATTAATCTGGTCTATTTGAATGTCTCCGCGGGCATTGATTCGAGCCACGCGGAAGCGCTGCTCGACGATCAAATCAATTATGCCAAAGAACGCGCAAGGGAAGCCAAGCAAAAAGCCATGGAAGCCTCCGAACGGGCGAAGCAAAGAGCTGTGGAAGTGGCGGAGCGGGCCAAGCAAAGCGCCACCCAAACGCAGCCAACCCCGCCAAGTAGTAGTGCGCTGTGCCCTAATTGCCGCGCGGCCGTTTTGCCGGACGATATATTCTGTGAGAGCTGTGGGCATAAATTGAAGTAAGTGGCTAGGTGGCGCGCTATGCCTCTTGTGTCTACCGGCGGGTGGTGGCTTGCGCTTCACCTGTCCTGAGATAGATCGCCGTTCCTTTTTTTCGCTTTAAACCGCGCCACTAATCGCGCTAAGTTCCTCACCCAATCCGCCTGCGCATCCGCGCCGTAGCGCAGCGCCACATACAAGCGCGTGATCGCTTCGATGCGCGGCGCGAGGTCGGGGCGCGATGCTTTGGCGCGGGCCGCGAAGTCGAGCGGGCCTTCGGCGGGGGCGCGGACGATACCGATGCGGGCTAAGCGCGCGCAGAAAGTGGCATAGGCACGCGCTACTTTGTCCGCGTGTCCGGCGTGGCGGCCTAGCGTGAACAAGGCGAGCAGACCGACGACGCTGCCGACGCCGACGAGTAAATAAATGCCCAAGTCTTGCCAGGAGACGATGCCGAAACCCAAGCGCGCGAAGAGCGAGACTTGGCGTTCCTGATCGTAGCCCAGCACCCATTGATTCCAGCCGTTGTTGAGCGTGTCCCAGGAAAATTGCAGTTGTTTCAGCCACGGGCTGGGCTCGCGCAAAAACAACGGCAGCGTTTCATCCGCCGGCAAGGCACTACTGATGCCCTCCTCGATGCGGCTGGGCGCTACCGCTGAGGTGGGATCGACGCGCACCCAGCCGCGACCGGCGAGCCAAATTTCGGTCCAAGCATGCGCATCCGCTTGGCGCACGATGAGGTAATTGCCGAGCTGATTGAATTCGCCGCCTTGGTAGCCGGTGACGATGCGCGCCGGCACGCCACCGGCGCGCATCAGAAACGCGAAGCTGCCGGCATAGTGTTCGCAGAAGCCGCACTTGGTCTCGAACAGAAATTCGTCCACGCTATCAGCGCCCAGGCGCGGCGGGTGCAGGGTATAAACATAGGACTGGTTGTGAAACCGCGCCAGCACTTTATTGGCGAAATCTAAGGCATCGCGGCTTTGCGCGCGCAGTTTCAGCGCCAGTTCGCGTGCGCGCGGATTGCCGGTGGCGGGCAATTGCAGCGTGCGCGCCAGCTCATCGGCCTTGGTCGTGATACCGTTGTAGGCGGTGAACGAAGTCACGCTGTAGCGTTTGCGTTGCTGCACTGGTTCTTTTTGGGTGACGCTGAAATCGGTGTTGAGCTGGCTGTCTGGCGGCAAGGTCGCGGGATCGGCAAAATCCATCACCGGCAGCCACGGCTTGTCCTGCGGCTCGAGGGTGATGGTATAGCGCGTGCCTGGGCCTTGCGCGTATAGCGTATCCCGCATCGGGTGCGCCCGATGCGCATACCAGGCGCGGCCGTCGAAGCGCTCCAGCACCAGCGCGCGGAAATAGCGCTGCGCGGCCGGTGGCAATGGCCCCGCATATTCGACGCGAAATGCCACCGCATCCGATTGCACCAGGCGGCTGATCGTTCCCGGCGCCATGGTGTCGGAGAGTCCCGTCCTGCCGGCGAACGCATCGCTGGGCAGTCCCCACAGCGGGCCGCTGATGCGCGGAAATAATACGAATAGCACCAGCATCACCGGTAGCGCTTGCAATAAGAGTGTCGCGCTGAGCTTGAATTGCGATCGCCACGGCAATTGCGCGCGTGGCTGGCTAAACGCGATCAAGAGCGTGGTGAATAGCCATGCAATCAAGAATAAATAAGCCGCGACAAACAGGTTTTGGCTGTAGAGAAAATGCGTGAGCACCAGGAAGTAGCCTAAGAAGACAATCAGCCACACATCGCGCGGGCTTTTCAATTCCAGCAGCTTGAGCGCGACCATCAGCGTGAACAATGCGACACCCGCATCGCGCCCGAACAGCGTGTGATAGCGCAAGAGTATGCCCGCCGTCGCGGCGCAGGCCAGTGTGATCAACAGCCATTTGTTCGGTAGCGGCAGCCGGTTTTGTGCGATCAGATAGCGCCAAGCAATCACGGTGGCGACCAAGGCGCTGAGCCAAAGCGGCAGCCGCGCGGCGTGCGGCGCGATGACCAAGGCCAGCGTGACGAGCAGTCCGGTGAGCAAGGGTGGTGGTGGCCAAGTTGGGTTGGCTTTATTCCGCATCGGCCATCCCAAATAGCGCCAGCGCTTTGAGACAACGTTCGCGCTGCGCCGCGCCTAAATTGGGCGTGTATTCGATGCCGGGCAGGCGCAGGCCATAGGCTTGCCCGGCGTGTTCCGCTTCGAGAATCATGCCGGTGAGCCGCGATAGACGGATCTCGGTATCGGATTCGCGCAGCATGGCCCAATCCAGCCACAGCGCCGCCGCGCCGGGCGTGGTGAATTGTTTGGTTAGCAGCGCGGTATTCTTGCTCGACGCTTTCCATGCCACATGGCGCGGCGCATCGCCCAAGCGGTATTCGCGCAAGCCGGAAAAATCTTCCGCGCCTTCTTGCTGCGTGCCGAGGGTGCCGCTTTGATCCGCGTTTTCGCCCAGCGGTAACAGGAGACTAGTCAGCGGTTTGGGATACACCAAACACCGGCTGCCGAAATCCACATAGCTCCAGGCACGAAACAGACCCAAAGGAAAGTAGGTGAAGAGCGTGAAGCGGCCGGGGGTCAGCCAGCCGCGTTGGGTAGTGGGGACGCTCAGCGGCGCGCATTGCTGCCCGGGTTCGAGCAGATCGACCCACTGCGGCGCTTGTTTTTGCCAGTGCAAGCCGATGGCGGGGCGCGCGCCGGGCGCATCCAAGCACAGATAAAATTCGGCGGGTTCGCCCGCGAACACCGGCGCGACACCGCCGGCGCTAATTCGTACCGCGGCGAGATTGCGATAGGTATGCAGCATGCCCGCCAGCCCCAGCCCCGCCAGCAGAAATGTGAGCACGAAACCCAAGCTCAAGCCGTAATTGATCGAACCTAACAGCATCAAGAGCAGAAACGCCGCGAATAACAAGCCGCGCCGCGTGGGGAGGATGTAGATGCGGCGGCGGTTGAGCGTGACGCGGCCCGTGTCGATGCGCGGGCCGCGAATCAAATTCGTGAGTAGGGGGAAGAGGCGAGAAAGCGTTTTAGTCATGCCATTTAAAGGAAGTGCCGCATCAAGTGGAATACCGCATGCTGTGTGTAGCGCAAGCATCCTTGCTTGCATGCCGGCTGGAAGCCGGCGCTACGAACAAGCCGCGAGCATCCGTGGTTCGATTATTTACTTAAGGAATCGCCACGGACGTGAGCAAGGCTTGCGCCGCTACGGCACCGGATTCGTTGCCGCCCGCCGGGCGCAGGCGATGGCCGGCGACGGCGGCGAACACGGCTTGCACGTCTTCCGGCACCACTTGGCGCCGGCTGTTGAGCAAGGCCCAAGCTTGCGCGCCGCGAATGAGCCCGATCCCGGCGCGCGGCGAGAGCCCGAGCGTGAAACGTGCCGGCCGGCGCGTGGCATGGAGCAGCGCTTGCACATAATCCAGCAGCGCATCGGCGATGTGGATGCCGGCGACTTCGCGCTGTAGCGCATGGATGCCTTGCGGGTCCAGTAGCGGGGCGAGTTGTGCCAGCATGTCGCGCCGGTCTTGACCGGTAAGCAGGGCGCGTTCGGCCTGGCGCTCGGGATAGCCGAGTTCGATGCGCATCAGAAAGCGGTCGAGCTGCGATTCCGGCAAGGGGAAAGTGCCGACTTGATGCGCCGGGTTTTGCGTGGCAATGACGAAGAACGGCTCCGGCAGTTTGCGCGTCTCGCCTTCCACCGTGACTTGGTGTTCTTCCATGGCTTCCAACAGCGCGCTTTGCGCCTTGGGCGTGGCGCGGTTTATTTCGTCGGCGAGAATCACTTGGGCGAAAATCGGGCCGGGATGAAACACGAAGCCGTTACGCTCGCGGTCGTACACCGAGACGCCGAGGATATCCGCCGGCAACAGATCGCTGGTGAATTGGATGCGGTGAAATTGCAGGCCGAGGGTTTGCGCCAGCACGTGCGCCAGCGTGGTCTTGCCCATGCCGGGCAGGTCCTCGATCAGCAAATGGCCGCGCGCCAGCAGACAGGCGAGCGCGAGCCGGATTTGATGTTCCTTGCCCAGGATGATTTGCGATGCCTGTTGCACGGCTTGCAGCAGCGTGGTTTGCAGGGGATTGGCGTGATCGGTCATGAAAATATTCTACACGTCTGATACTCGAAAATATCGCAAGGTCAGTAGATGCGCGGCGCGCGCAGTTTTTCCGCTGTCAATATGCGGTATACCTTGAGGCGGCGCGGGTTGATCGCTCCCGATTGTGTGGCCGCATCCAGGGCGCAGCCGGGTTCGACCACATGCCGGCAATTATGAAAGCGGCACTGCCCGAGATAGGGGCGGAATTCGATGAAGGCGTGCGCGATATCTTCCATTTGCACATGATGCAGGCCGAATTCCTGCAGGCCCGGTGAATCGATGATGTGGCTGTCGCGATCCAAATGATAAAGCGTGGCTTGGGTAGTGGTGTGCTTACCGGAATCCAATGCCGCGGAGATATCGCCTTCGCGTACGCGCGCATCCGGCAACAGCGCATTGATGATCGTGGACTTGCCCATGCCGGACTGCCCGACCAACACACTGGTGCGCTGCGCGAGATGGACTTTGAGCGCGGCCACTTCTTGCTTCGCGCACAGCGGCAACAACGGATAGCCGAGCGTCTCGTACAGCGCGAGCGTTTCGCGCGCCGCCGCGGTTTGCGGCAGATCGGTTTTGTTGAGCACGATCAGCGCGCGGATGCCGGCGGTTTCGGCGGCCACCAGGCAGCGATTGATAAGCTCTTCGTAGAAGCTGGGTACGGCCGCGACCACGATCACGATTTGGTCGACATTGGCGGCGATGATTTTCTCGCGGTAAAGATCGGAGCGGTAAAGCAGCGAAGTTCTGGGTGCGATGCGTTCGATCACGCCTTCTTCCGGCGCGGTCATGGCGATCTCGACCCGATCGCCGCAGGCGGTGCCGGTTTTTTTGCCGCGGGTGACACAGGTGACGATGCGATGGTCCGCCAACTCGACGCGGAAATGCTTGCCGTGGGCGGCGACGATCAGGCCGGTGAGTAAGCTGTCGTGGCGTGTAGCGTGCGATTTAGCCACGGTGAGACAGACAAAGGCAATAGACAGGATTTACAGGATTTTCCAAGATTAACATGATGAATCCTGTAAATCCTGAGTAATCCTGTTAATCCTGTCTATTAAGCTTTTCTGCTTATAAGGCAAACAGCGCATCGATTTTCGCGGCGCAAATGAAATCGTTTTCCGACAGCCCCTTGATGGCGTGGGTCATGTAGCGCACGCGGCATTCGTTGTAGCCCAGCTCGATATCCGGGTGGTGATCTTCGCGATGTGAAATCCAGGCGGCCGCGTTCACGAATGCCATGGTCTCATAATAATTCTTGAACGCATAAGTCTTGGCGATCTCGCCGCCCACATATTCCCATCCGGAAAGTTGCGCCAGATGGGTTTTGATTTCCGCCTCGGTGAGCGGCGGCACACCCCCCTCGCACGGCTTGCATTTGCCCTTGGCCAGATCGCACACAGTCATGTAACGCTCTCCTTATTTGAATTTGTAGTATTTGCTATTGAGATAGGCGGCGACGTCGAGTTCGTCTTCCGGGAAAAAATTAGCACCGGTGTTGGCGTTGCAACCGGCGATGCGTGCCGTGAGTTGGCTCGGTGTTTTTACCTTGTGATCGGCGCGGGTGTAAACGCTGGAGCCGTCGCCTTTGAACAGGGAAATGTGGCACGCCGTGCATTGTTTTTCCACCAAGGCCTTGCCTTTGTTGATGTTGCCTTTCTCGAACGGTACGGCATACGCCAGTGAAACACTGGATAAAGCGAAGAGCAGCAGTAGCGAACGCATGATTGAACTCCTTAGGTTGAGGCCGTTTGCAAGCGCGCGATGCGGATGGCGGCGGGGGGGTGAGAATCATAGAAGGCGGAGTGCACCGGATCGGGCGTGAGCGTCGAGGCATTGTCCTCATACAGCTTCACCAGCGCGCGAATCAGCGCCGTGGCGCTGGCGGTTTGTGCCGCGTATTGATCGGCCTCGAATTCGTGCCGGCGCGATAAGCGCGCCAGCAGCGGATGCAGCAGAAAAGTAAATACCGGGCTCACCAGCATGAATAGCAGCAGCGCGGTGGCGGGCGACGGCGTCGTGACGCCCAGTCCGGAATAGAACCAATCCGCTTGCATGAGATAGGCGAGCAAGCGCAAACCGATCAAGCTCCCCGCGAACAGCCACGCCATGCGCTTGATGATATGACGGCGTTTGAAGTGTCCCAATTCATGCGCCAGCACCGCTTCGATTTCATCACCGCTCAAATTCTTGAGCAGGGTGTCGAAGAACACAATGCGCTTGGTTTTGCCGAAGCCGCTGAAATAGGCATTACCATGGGCGCTGCGTTTGGAGCCATCCATCACGAACAAGCCACTGGCGTGAAAGCCGCATTTCTCGAGCAGCGCTTCAATGCGCGCTTTGAGTTGCGCGTCGTCGAGCGGCGTGAATTTATTGAATAAGGGGGCGATAAAGGTGGGATAGAGGGCGATAATGAGTAAGTTAAAAATCATCCACGCCAGCCACACATACAACCACCAGTATTCGCCCATCGCGCCCATGAGCCACAGCACGCCCAATATCAGCGGCGCGCCGATCGCCAGCGCGAGCCCCGCTTGCTTGATGAGATCGAGCACAAATAGGCTCAAGGTCATCTTATTGAAGCCGAAACGCGCTTCGAGCACGAAGGTGCGGTATAGGTTCAAGGGAATCTCCAAGGCACTCATCAAAATCAGCGCGCTGAGGATCAGTGCGGCGCCTTCCAAAAGAGGGGAATGGAATGCGCCGTGCCAGGTTTGGAACAGCCATTCGATCCCGCCGCCGAGCGTAAAAGCAAGCAGCACGGCGGCGTCGAACAAGATGGAGATAAACGACAGCCGGGTCTTGGCCACGGTGTAATTTGCCGCTTTTTGGTGCGCTTCCAAACCGATTTTGTCGTTGAAGGCGGCGGGGACGAGCGCCTTATGCGCTAGAATGTGCGCTATATGGCGGCGTGCGAGCCAAATCTGCAGCGCGGTGGTGAGGCCTAGCACAGCTAGGAAGATGAGCGTAAAAGTTTGCATGCTGGTAGTAGGGTTACTTTGAAAAATACAGGAAATCATTATGGCACAAGCGGCGGACAATAATAATCACCTGATCTGGATCGACATGGAAATGAGCGGCTTGTTCCCCGATGCCGACCGCGTGCTGGAAGTGGCGCTGGTGGTGACTGATTCCGATCTGAACGTCATCGCCGAATCGCCGGCGCTGGTGGTACATCAAGAGAATGCCGTGCTCGATGGCATGGACGATTGGAACAAGTCGACGCATGGGCGTTCCGGGCTGATCGAAAAAGTACGCGCCTCGGTGCTCACCGAGGCGGATGTCGAAGCGCAAATGCTTGCCTTCCTGGAACCTTTGGTGGGCAAGGGCAAGTCGCCGATGTGCGGCAACTCGATTTGCCAAGACCGGCGTTTTCTCGCGCGCAACCTGCCGCAATTGGAGGCCTATTTCCATTACCGCAACCTCGATGTTTCCACCTTCAAAGAGCTGGTGAAGCGCTGGAAACCGGAAATCGCCGCGGGCGTGAACAAAGAAGGCAAGCATACCGCGCTCGCCGACATTTACGAATCGATCGAGGAATTGAAGTATTACCGCGAGCATTTCATCAAGGCCTAAAGCATGCCGGAAGCAAACCCGCACCGCCGCTCCGGCGTGATCATGCTGTGGATCGCGTGGCTGCTGATGCTCGGCGGCGGCTGGTGGGCGGCGGATAGCTGGATGGCGCGCGAGGAGAATCCCAATCGGCGCCCCCTGGTCAGCGCCGGCGGCGAAGTGGTGCTGGCGCGCAATCGCGACGGACATTATGTCGCGGATGGCGAAATCAACGGGCATCCGGTGACGTTCATGGTGGATACCGGCGCGACGGCGGTGGCGCTGTCTTCCCGGCTGGCGCGCGAACTCGATCTCAAGCGCGGCGCGGCGATCCGAATGGATACCGCGAATGGCGTCGCGGTCGGGTTCGAAACGCGCCTTAATACAGTGCGCTTAGGAAATATCGTGGTGCATGAGGTGAGCGCGGTATTTTCCGACGGCCTGTCGGATAACACGGTATTGCTGGGGATGAGCTTTCTCAAACACCTGGAATTTACCCAGCGCGAGAATCAATTGCTGTTACGCGGGCTGCGCTGATTGGCGATTTTCATGACCATTTCCTATCATGGTGGTATAAACCTTGCTGATTAGTTTTAAGCGCCCTGGCTGAAATATACCCTGAGAAAAATAACCGCATGGAGTGGAAATGAAATCGGGCAGCATATTCAATCTCGAAGTCACGCCGAAAATCCCGCGCAAGCTCGCGCGCTTGGAGGAATTGGCGAACAACCTGTGGTACAGCTGGGATAAGCCGACGCGCACGCTGTTCGCGCGCTTGCACCCCGCCTTATGGGGCGTGGTCGGGCATAACCCCAAGGTGTTCTTGCGCCGCATCGACGAACAACGCTTGGTGGATGCGGTGGATGATCAAGTGTTCCTCGCTACCTATAACCGGGTGCTGTCCGCCTACGACACCTATCATGGCGAGCCGATGCGGCCGTCCAGCCAGGAGCAGCTGAAGGAAAGCGATCTGATCGCCTACTTTTGTTTCGAGTTCGGCTTTCACGAAAGCTTCCCCATCTACTCCGGCAGCTTGGGTATTTTGGCCGGCGACCACTGCAAGGCGGCGAGCGATATGCGTCTGCCGTTCGTGGCGGTTGGGCTACTGTATCGCCAAGGCTACTTCACGCAAACCGTCGATGCAGAAGGGCGGCAGGTGGCGAGCTACGCCGATTCCGATTTTGACGATTTACCGATCACGCCGGTGCAGCGCGACGATGGCGGTGAATTGAAAATTGTCGTCCCCCTGCTCGGCCGCAATGTAGTAGTAAAGGTGTGGGAAGCGATTATCGGCCATGTGCGCATGTACTTGCTCGATACCGATCTGGAAGAAAACACGCTGGAAGATCGCGATATCGCGCACCAACTGTATGGTGGTGATCGCAATTTGCGCATTCAGCAGGAGATTATTCTCGGTGTGGGCGGCGCGCGTGCCTTGGAGGCGATGGGGCTGAAGCCGACCGTGTGGCATATCAACGAAGGGCATGCGGCGTTTCTGGTATTGGAACGCATTCGTTTGCTGCGCTCGCAGGGCTTGGATTTCGCCAGCGCCATGGAGGCGGTGGCGGTGAACACCGTGTTCACCACTCACACGCCGGTGCCGGCGGGCCACGATCACTTCAGCGAAGGCATGATCGAAACCTATTTCCGCGACATGTTGCCGGAGTTGGGCATCACGCATTCGGAGCTCATGGCGCTGGGGCGCAAGAACGACGGGCCGGATTACAACATGACCGCGCTTGCCCTGCGCGGATCGCGCCACCACAACGGCGTGTCGCGCATTCACGGTGAGGTGTCTTCACGTATCTGTGCTGATTTGTGGCCGCAAATCGACCCCAGCGAAAGCCCCATAAGCTATGTCACCAACGGCGTGCATGTGCCGACTTTTCTGGCGCTGGAATGGGCGGATTTATTCGACCAATATTTGGGCTACGAGTGGCGGCATCGCATGTCGGACGTGGAATATTGGTCCAAGCTCGAGGCGATTCCCGACCACTTGTTTTGGAGCGTGCATCAATCGCTGAAATCGCAAATGCTGCAATTGGTGCGCACGCGCATGACGCAGCAGCATTTTCGCAACCACGGCTCGGAAGCGCATCTCGACCGCATGTTCAAGCTCGCCGATTCCGGCAACCCGAATGTGCTCACCATCGGCTTCGCGCGCCGCTTCGCGACGTATAAGCGGGCGGCGCTGCTGTTCGAAAATCTCGATTGGCTGCGCGAAATTTTGTCCGATGCCGAACGCCCGGTGTTGTTCATTTTCGCGGGCAAGGCGCATCCGGCCGACCTGCCCGGGCAAGACTTGATCCGCCAGATTTATAACATCATGCACATGCCGGAATTCGTCGGCAAAGTGCTGATGAGCGAGGGTTACGATCTGGGCTTGGCGCGGCGCATGGTATCGGGCGTGGATGTGTGGCTCAATACCCCGATGTATCCGCTGGAAGCCTCGGGCACTTCCGGCATGAAAGCCGGTATCAACGGCGTCATCAATCTTTCCGTGCTCGACGGCTGGTGGGGCGAAGGCTACGACTGCAAGAACGGCTGGGCGATCAAACCCTCGCCGGAATACATGGACGACTACCGGCGCAATAAAGAAGACAGTCAAACCTTGTACGAGCTATTGCAGGATCACGTTCTTCCACTCTACTACCAGCGTGACAAACTGGGCTATTCAGCGGGGTGGGTGAGCATGGCCAAACACTCCATCGCCTCGCTGTTGCCGCGCTTCAACGCCAGCCGCATGGTGGGCGAATACGTCAATCGTTTTTACTTGCCGGCGAGCAAGCGCGGGCGGCTCTACGCGCAAAAAGACTTCGAGAATGCGCGCACCTTGGCGGCGTGGAAAACACGCGTGCGCGCAGCCTGGCCGGGTATCGGCATGCGCCGTATCGACACGCCGAAAAAACGCATTCAGTTCGGCGATATGCTGGAGTTCGAAGTGGTGCTGAATCTAAACGGTTTGCTGCCCGAAGACGTCGTGGTGGAGATGCTGGTGTCGCGCCCGAATAAAGCCGAGAACAAGGATTTTTACCACTACCGTTTTGAGTTTCGCGGCATTGACGCCAAAACCGGCGAGCACCGCTTCGCGATGGACCTCGCGCCTAATTTATGTGGGCGGCTCGACTACAAGATTCGCGCCTATCCTTCGCACCCGCTGCTCACGCATCCGCTGGAAATGGGCTTGATGGCGTGGTTGTGAAAGTGAAAAGGCGGAATGGACAGGATTAACAGGATTTCTCGGGATTGACAGGATTAAAACCTAAAGTGGGTAAGTCGTGCTGGTGTGTTTCATCCTGGCCATTCAGGCCGTTAATCGTTGGCGACTAAAGCGCGATACAGCTTCAGATATTTCTCGGCGCTTTTCCGCCAGGAGAAATCGCGCCGCAGCGCGGCTGCTTGCACCCGGCGCCAGGCTTGCGGTTCGCGGTACAGCGCGATGGCGCGCCGAACGGCCTGTGCGCAGGCGTGGCGGTTCATTGCGGTGAAGAGAAAGCCGGTAGCCGTTCCCGCGCCGAGATTTTCCGGCGTGGCATCGATAATGGTATCCATCAATCCGCCGGTGGCGTAGGTGATCGGCGGCGTGCCGTAGCGCTGGCTATACATTTGATTCAGCCCGCAGGGTTCGTAGCGCGAGGGCATGAGAAACATATCGGCACCCGCTTCGATGCGGTGCGACAATCCCTCCTCGTAGCCGATGGTGACGCTGATGCGGCCGGGGTGGGCGTGCGCCATCTCGATGAAGGCCAACTCCACCACTTTATCTCCCGTGCCGAGGAGCGCGAATTGCACGCCTCCGCGCACCAAATCATGCATCACGGCCAAGGTGATATCCGAACCTTTTTGGTATGTGATGCGTGAAACGATGGCGACCAGCGGCGTGCGTTCCTCTACCTGCAAGCCCAGTGCCTGTTGCAGCACGGCTTTGTTTTTCGCCTTCGCGTCCAGATGCCTCGCATCGTAGCGATAAGGCAGATGCGGGTCGTGCCGCGGATCCCATGCTTGGGTATCGATGCCGTTGAGGATGCCGGTCAGTACCGCGCGCCGTTCTTGCAGCAGCCCATGCATGCCGAAGCCTAGGGTTTCTTGCTGGATTTCGCGCGCGTAGGTCGGGCTCACGGTGGTGATGCGATCGCAGTAGAAAATACCGGCTTTGAGGAACGATAGATTGCCGTAATACTCCAACCCTTGCATTTTGAAGCTTTCCGGCGGCAGATGTAGCGTATCCACCGTATCCGGCCCGAATATGCCTTGATAGGCAAGGTTGTGGATAGTCATGATGCTGGGCGGTTTGCGTCCCGGCCAGAACCGCAAGTAAGCCGGGGCGAGCCCGGTCTGCCAATCGTTACAGTGCAGGATATCCGGTTGCCATGCTGTGGTGTTGTATTGGCTGCTTAGCCATGCCGCGACATACGACAGCAAGCCGAAACGCAAGGCGTTGTCCGGCCAGTCGCCGCCGCTGGCCATCTGATAGGGGCCGCCTTTGCGGTTAAAGAACGCGTCATATGCAATGATAAGGACGGGTACGCCGGTATCCGGCAGCCGCGCTTCGAGAATATCTACCTCGCCTGGGGCGAAGGGGTTGGGCAGCCGGGCGAATGGCGTGGTATGCCGGCATTTATCCAATACTTGCCGATAGCCGGGGATGAGAATTTTGATATCGGCGCCCAGCGCATGCAGGGCAGTAGGCAAGGCAGCGGAAACATCCGCCAAGCCACCGGTTTTAATCAGGGAATGGGCCTCGGATGTGGCGAATAATACTTTTGGGCTTGCCGGTGTCATGGTTGAATAGCGGGGTGCGTGCGCTACATTGATAGAACGGCTGGCGATTATAGCAAAGCGGGGTTGGCGATTTCCGAATCGCATCCGATGGGTTCCCCCTTTGGAAAAGGGGGGCAGGGGGATTTGGGCCGTGTGTGCGGTGAGCTATTTCCGCAAATCCCCCTCCTTCCCCCTTTTCCAAAGGGGGAAGGATAACGGTTGTAGGGTTGTATTTTGTTCCCGAACGCAACAAGAAAAAAGGATCGCGTCATGAAAATCGGTATGGTGGGCTTAGGCCGCATGGGCGGCAATATGGCGCGGCGCTTGCGGCGCGGCGGTGTCGAAGTAGTGGCGTATAACCGTAGTTTCGAGGTGACCGAGGCGCTGGCCAAGGAAACTGGCGCGATTGCGGTGCGCGCGCTCAAAGACCTGGTAGCGGCTTTGCCCGCGCCGCGCATCGTCTGGCTCATGCTGCCCGCGGGCCAGGCCACCGAGGAGACGCTGAATCAACTATCGGATTTGCTCTCCCCCGGCGATTTGGTGGTCGACGGCGCGAATGGTTTTTATAAAGACGGCATGCGCCACGAACAAATGCTCAAAGCGCGTGGTTTGCAATTCGTCGATGCCGGCGTCTCCGGTGGCATCTGGGGCTTGGCGAATGGCTATTGCATTATGTACGGCGGCGCAGCCGCGGCGGCACAACGTATCCAGCCCTATATGCAGGTGCTCGCGCCGACGCCCGATAGCGGCTGGCTCCACTGCGGCCCGGCGGGCTCCGGCCACTTCACCAAGATGATACACAACGGCATTGAGTACGGCATGATGCAAGCCTTCGGCGAAGGCTTCGCGCTATTGAAATCGAAATCCGAATTCAATCTCGACATCGCCGCCATCGCGGAACTGTGGCGGCATTCCAGCGTGGTGCGTTCCTGGCTGCTGGACTTAACCGCCGATGCTTTGGCTCGGGATCAGACGCTAGATAACATCGAGCCCTTCGTGCCCGATTCCGGCGAGGGCCGCTGGACCGCGCTGGAATCGGTGGAGCAAGGCGTACCGACCCCGGTCATGACGCTGGCGCTGATGATGCGCTTCGCCACGCAAGGCAAGAACGACTATCCCGCCAAGCTCATCGCCATGATGCGCAAGGGCTTCGGCGGGCATGCGGTAAAACCGGGGAGGGTAAATGAACCATAATCCGCAGCAGCAAGGGCCGTGCAGTTTCGTCATCTTCGGCGCCACCGGCAATCTGTCGCAGACCAAGCTGCTACCCGCGCTATATCAGCTGGAGAAGGCAAAGCGGCTGCCGCCGGATATGAGCCTGTTTGCCTTTGGGCGCAGGCCATTTTCCAACGAGGAGTGGCGCCAGTTCATGGAAGTGGCGCTGAAGGAAAAATTGGGCGACAAATTCGCCGCCGCATTATTCGATAAATTCGCCCAGCGCTTTGCCTATGTCCAGGGCGAACTGCATAAGCACGAGGATTATGCCAAACTCAAGGAAGCGCTGGCCACGCCGAAAATGGGCAGCGGCACCAACGTCATTTTTTATCTCGCGATCAAACCCACCGAATTTGGCGCGGTGATCAATAATCTCGACAAGTCGGGCTTGAACCGGCCGCGCGGCCACCACCGCATCGTGGTGGAGAAGCCCTTCGGCGAGGACATCGAAACCGCGCAAATGCTGAATGGTTTGCTGCACAAGCATTTCGATGAAGAGCAGGTGTATCGCATCGATCACTATCTCGGCAAGGAGTCGGTGCAGAATCTATTGGTATTTCGTTTCGCCAACACCTTGATCGAACCGCTGTGGAATCGCAATTTCATCGATCATGTGCAGATTACGGTGGCCGAGGACGCCGGTATCGGCAAGCGCGCCGATTACTACGACAAAAGCGGCGCGCTGCGCGACATGCTGCAAAACCATTTAATGCAATTGCTGACGGTGGTGGCGATGGAGCCGCCGGCGAGCCTGGACGCCGATGCGATGCGCGACGAGAAAGTGAAAGTGCTGCGCTCGATCCGCCCGATCTCCAAACGCGCGGTGCATGCGCATGCCTTCCGCGCGCAATACGCGGCGGGCACCGTCAACGGCGAGCAAGTGCCGGGCTACGCGCAGGAAGAGGGTGTGGAAGAAAACTCCGTCACCGAAACCTTCGTCGCGGCCAAGTTCTATATCGACAATTGGCGCTGGCACGGCGTGCCGTTCTATTTGCGCACCGGCAAACGCATGGCGAAGCAAACCTCGATGATCGCCATCCGCTTCAAACATCCGCCGCAGCAGTTGTTCCGCGAAACCCCGGTCGAGAGCATCGCGCCCAACTGGGTGTTGCTGTCCTTGCAGCCGGAAGAAAGCATGCACATGGAAATCCATGTCAAGAAGCCGGGGCTGGAAATGGATACCCGTGTGTTGAAGCTCAATGCCTCCTATCTGGGCAGCGGCGAGGCCGCGCTCGATGCCTATGAAAACTTGCTGCTGGATGTGATCGAAGGCGACCGCACCTTGTTTATTCGCTTCGACGAGGTGGAATGGGCCTGGCGCGTGGTCGATCCCATTCTCAAATATTGGGCGATGGAGCGCGATTACATCCACACTTATCCGGCGGGCACCTGGGGCTTGCATGAAGCAGGCCGCCTGTTCGACGGCGAAGATCAGGTGTGGCGGAATGAAGTGTAATCTATGAATCGCTAGGTGGACGCGCGCTTTTTCTCTAGCCACTACGGAACTTGAGTATCATGGCGGACATTGCCTCGGTACAAGGTTCAAAGGGTAGCGCTTATGGTGCGTTGGCAGTGGTTTGGCTCAGACCAGGAAGTACGGCGCGCGGCGCGGGAAGCGATTGCGGCGAGCGCCGAGAACGCGATTGCCCATCGCGGCGCGTTTCACCTGGTGCTCGCAGGCGGCAGTACGCCGCGCGCCGTGTATCAAAGCTTGCGCGATCTGGCCACCGATTGGGCGGCGTGGCATATCTATTTCGGCGATGAGCGCGTGCTGCCTGTTGACCACCCCGAGCGCAACAGCAAAATGGCGCAGGATGCGTGGCTCGCGCAGACGTCGATTCCCCTTCAGCAAATTTTTCCTATGCCGACGGAGCGCGGATTGGAGCCGGCATGCGCGGCCTATACGCAATTGCTCGCCAATGTCGGCGAATTCGATTTAGTGTTGTTGGGATTAGGTGAAGACGGCCACACCGCCAGTTTATTTCCTGGACATGACATCGGCGCCATAGACGACGCGCCCGATGTGCTGATGGTGCACGATGCGCCCAAGCCACCGCCGCAGCGGCTCTCTCTCAGCGCAAATCGGTTGTCGTGCGCGCACCAAGTATTATTTTTAGTGACTGGCGCGGGCAAGCAGGGCGCCGTCGCGCGTTGGAAAAGCGGCGAAGCGATACCGGCCGCGGCGATTCATTGCACGCATGGCGTTGATGTCTTGCTCGACGCCGCCGCATGGCCGCAAGATAGTACCTAAGGAAACTTTGCAAAAGCACCTTGGGCGTCATGCCGGCGTAAGCCGGCATCCAGTCGGTGCTTGATTTGCCGCGACTTTTAAAACCCTGGATTCCGGCTTTCGCCGGAATGACGGGCTTTTTCGGGGGTGCACTAATGCGCCGTGTATTTACTTGGTCATCAAAGTATCCAATGAGGAGAGCACGATGTTGAAGTCATTCTATCTTGCAGCCAGCCTCGCGTTTACCGTGTGCCTCGCTCACGCTGCACCGGAACACATCACGACCCTCAAGGATCAGCAAGAAGTCGCGGTCACCATTTACAACGAAAATCTGGCGCTGGTGAAAGATACGCGCAAGGTCAACTTGGCGGCGGGTGAAGGCAAGCTGGCGTGGCGCGATGTCTCCGCGCGCATGCGGCCCGAAACCGCCTTGCTGCGTGATCTGACACATCCTAAGGGGTTCTATTTGGTGGAACAGAACTTCGATTTTGATTTGCTTACACCGCAAACGCTATTGAACAAATACGTCGGCAAACGCGTCACCGTCATCCGCACCAATCCCGCTACCGGCGCGGATTCGCATGAGGATGCAACGGTGCTGGCCACGAACGGCGGTGTGGTGCTGCAATACGCGGATCGGATCGAAACCGGTGTGCCGGGGCGCATTGCGTTCCCCAGCGTGCCTGGAAATTTGCGCGACCACCCGACGCTAGTAATGTACCTCAATGCCGCGCAGGCCGCGGACGATACGCTGGAGTTGTCCTATCTCACCGGCGGCTTAA
>Ga0315268_10003293_pt1 | contig 17831 bp, 16 predicted proteins | sample C1_top_MG_FD_204535 | JGI IMG/M metagenome (GOLD analysis project Ga0315268, IMG submission 204535) | Sediment microbial communities from Yellowstone Lake, YNP, Wyoming, USA - C1_top | ecosystem: Environmental > Aquatic > Freshwater > Lake > Sediment | place: USA: Wyoming | collected 2017-08-01
CTTGATCAGAGCATCCGGCACAGAGCCTGTTGTGAGGTTGACGGTTGAGGGTGAATCGTTAAAAGCAGCAAGAGAGATAATGCAAAAAGGAGCATTATCAGTTAAGACTGCGCTTGGAAGATGCAAGAGATGAAAGCTGCAATCTTGGCCGCCGGAGAAGGCATCAGGCTTCGACCGCTCACGGCAACGAGACCAAAGCATCTGATCGAAGTTGGCGGAAAACCGATACTTGAGCATTGTTTGAACGCATTAAGAGCCGCAGGCATAGAAGAAACGGTCATAGTTGTCCACTACCTAGCGGACATGATCAGGAAACGTTTTGGTGACGGAAAAAAGTTTGGTTTGAAAATCGAGTATGCCGAGCAGAACGCAGTGCTTGGAACGGGTAATGCAGTGAGTGTTGTTGAGCCTTTCATGAAGGATGATTTTCTCGTGGTTAACGGCGACATATTGTTCGCTGCAGAGGCTGTGAAAAGCGTTGTTGAACTCCATCAGAAGCAGAAGCCAGCCGTGACCATGGCGGTGGTTCCAGTTGACAAGACGGAAAATTACGGGATAGTTGAGCTTGAAAATGACCAATTCGTTAAGCGCATAGTTGAAAAACCAACAGCCGGACAAGCACCGACAAACCTAGCCAACGCAGGCATCTATATCTTTCCTAGAGAGATCTTTACAAAAATAGGAGAGACTTCAGCCTCATCAAGAGGCGAATGGGAAATCCCAGACGCACTTTCACTTATGATAAGCGAGAAAAAGCTGGTGTCAGCTGCTAAGATCTCAAGAGGAGACTGGATTGACATCGGAAGGCCATGGGATCTGTTTGACGCAAATCGTTGGGTACTAACGAGAATCAAACACAAAATACGCGGCATCATTGAAAACGGGGCTCACTTGGTCGGACCGGTCACCGTTGCAGAAACTGCGCGGATACGTTCAGGAGCCTATATTGAAGGACCGGCCTTCATAGACGAAGAAAGCGACTTAGGACCTAATTGTTACATCCGCCCATGCACTAACATCGGCAAAAAAGTCAGAATAGGCAATGCCTGTGAAATAAAGAACAGCATAATAATGGACAACACGCACGTCGGCCATCTATCGTACGTTGGTGACAGCATACTCGGCGAAAGATGCAACCTGGGTGCTGGCACGATAATCGCCAACTATCGACTTGACTCGGGAACTGTGCCGATGATGTTGAAGGACAAAGTCACAGACAGCGGGAGAAAAAAGCTCGGAGTAGTTTTTGGAGACAACGTAAAAACAGGAATAAACTCACTGTTCATGCCAGGCGTCAAAGTCGGCAATGACAGTTGGGTCGGTCCAAATGTCATGGTTCAACGAGACTTGCCGTCTAAAAGCGTCATGTTGCTGAAACAGGATGTCGAAAATAGGGGCAGTTGAGATCACTTCGTCTTGTTAAAATCCTAAATAGTTGTTTCGCAATTTCGTTAACTGGAATGGAGGTTGAATGATTGTCAGTGGCGCAGAGGAAATTTTTCAGTGAAGTCACGATGCTGGCAGACAGAAGTGTCATAGTTGTGACCGCATCTGGCAGAAAGTTCAGCGGGACGTTGATCGGCATAAACCCTGACACTTTAAGTCTGTGCTTGTCTGAAGCAAAGGATGAGGAAGGGAAAGTGTTTCATAGAATTCTCCTCAATGGACACGCTATCGCCGAAATATTCAGTGTGGAGAAACCTTTTGACTTGAAAGCCTTAGCGGATCGCCTTGAAAAAGTGTTTCCCACCATGGTCAAGCTGTACGAGGATAAAGGATTCATCTGGGTGATGGACAAAGTTAAGGTAACAGACAAGGGCGTGGTTGAAGGTTCAGGACCTGCTGCTGAACGCGTGGAAAAAGTCTACGCACAGTTCATCGGTGAAAGCAAGGGAAAGAGCTAGATAGACCAGCGAAATCTTTGCTCCTCTTTCTTCTTTTCTTCTACAACGTTTCTGATCACACCGAAAGACTCCAGAATCTTTTTGGTTTCCTCAGCTGTGGCATCTAATGTTGAAAGATCAATGTTCATGTTCAAGAATTTGCCGAGAGCCATCAACGTGTAACGGGTGGCATTTGCATCCGGAGTCATGCCTAAAGTATCGACCAAAAGAGAAAAGCCCCTGAAACCTCTAAGCCGAGCCAACCCCACCATGAGGCCGGCGATTCCAAATATCTGTCCAACCATTACTTTTGCTCCAAGTTTGGAGACTTCATTCATTGTTTCATGGTCTGAAGCCGCGCAGTACACTTGTGGTGGACCACTAATCTCTTCTTGTCTAAAACCGCCCAGGGTTACTATGTAGTGGCACCCGAGTTCTCCAACGATATCTAACACGCGTCCGCAGAGCTCGTACTGTCCTGAAGTCGTCAGAGCCTGAGTGTTGCCGTACCAGATAATCAGGTCTCGCCCACTATTGGGATTCTTGTAGTAATACAGTTCGTTTGTGGGACAACGCGCTCCTCCGTCCTCGGTGGTGACGGCCAAATCCTGAAAGGTTGAGGAATGAATTTCAGCGAAGCGTTGAGCATTCAACTCATGGATTAAGTGCAAAGCTGCAATATTGGCCACAAACCCTATTCCTGGTAGGCCTTCAATTAGAACGGGATCGTGGAGTTCAGGCCTTTCGAAGATTTCAACTATGCACACCATCGTTTCAGCTTCTTTCGCTTTGGACACGTAGTAACCAAAACGGGGTATAAGTGTGTTCAGTCAGTGGCAGTACACACTATTTGAAAGCGACAAGTTTCAGTTTTTCTAGGTCCCGCAGGAACTTCAGCACGTGTTCAGGGTTTGTTTCGCCGTACTCAGCGGAAACGGCTCTTATTATCTCTTGCACGTTTCGTTTTCCATCCATGAAGTTTAAAATCTCAGCCCTTATCTTGGCGAACTCTTGGTCTTCTTCGTCTATTTCCAAATACCAAGCGTATTCTTTTTCGCCCAGCTCCTTCTTCAGCAAATCCGCACTAAGCGTTCCTTTGAACAGTCGTCGAGGAACCATTGTACGGGATCTTTTGTCTGCTTTAGTCTCTTCAAGCTTTGACAGACGGCCTAAGTGAGCTGTCTTCATGATGAAGCCTAATGCCTCGTCAAGTCTAGCGATCTCTTTCTTTCCCTGGGTTACGATGTCCTCGCATCGCTTGTCCAAGTAAGCGTTCAGTTCTGGACTTTTTCCGAGTCTCTTCACCGATTTGATTGCTTGTTGCTCGCGCCAGATGATGTGCTCTATCTTGCTCCTGTAATAGCAGGCTGTCTTCTCCAGTTCTTTTGCCAACTGTTTTCCCTTGTTTTTAAGGGCCTGACCTTCTTTCCTTGCATACAGTTCGTCCACGCCTCGTCGGCTGGCTTCGGCGATTCTGGTCGCGCCTTGCGTGGCTGTTTGGTTCGCCAAGTGGAACGCTGTTTCCGCGTTCGCGTTGGCCAGCGTGAAGGCGGCCACGGTGGCTATCCAGCCTACGCGTCTGAGGCTGTCTTCGCTGACTTTGTCGATGGTGTCCATGCTTGTATGGTAGTACAGATCAGGCCATTGGAGCAGCATGATGCATGGTACGGCCGTTGTGGCTTCGGTGAATTCGGCGTGGTCGCTTCCGCCGCTAAAGGCCGTTGCGGCGTAGCGAAACGTGGAGCCTGAGCCGAAGCGTGTTTGATGATCAAATTCTTTGACTGATTGTTGTATGAGAGAGAAGACGTAATCGTTCAGGTAGGATGGTAGCGAGTCTGGGGTGCAGTCCAAGTTGAGGGTGGATCTGCAGAGTTCCTGGTTTTGACCTACCATGTCGAGGTTTATTCCGGCGACGAGCTTTTGGGAGGTGTCTTTGTGGGTGGCAAGGTAGGCGACCGTGCCGGTTGTTTCGGGGACCCACATGAATCTTATGGTTCTTGTCGGTTGTTTGATTTTATGGTCGTCAATGAGTGTTTTTATGGTGCGAGCGATTTCGAGGAGCAGGCCGCTGCCTGAGGCGTTGTCGTTGGCGCTTGGTTTTGGGTGGCAGAGGTGGGCGATGAGGAATATTTCTTCCTTCGGCTTCGTTGTGCCTTTTATGGTGCCGGTTACGACATCGAGGTTGCTCGGGAAGAGTTTTGCGTCGACTTTGGCTCTGAGTTTCACGGTTTTCCCGTTTTTGAGCATTGCGCGTAGATGGGTTCCTTGTCGTTTGCTAAGGGAGAAGCCGAAGGCGGTCTTGTTGAGGTCTCCAGCGGTTGGCCATACGGATTGGTAGGCGTGCGCGTCGGGTATGTCGAGGCTTTCGCGCACGTGCGGCATTTCAAGGGGTAACGTGTCCGTGATCACGCCCGCTGCGCCGAATTTGTGGACAGCTTGTTCGTGGACTGCTCTAGCGCGCCCGGTTGCGAGCACGAATTTGCCTTTCACGTTCTTTCCTTCATAGTCGGCTGGTTTGGTGCCGACGCCCACGTCGATAAGTTCAGCTGTGACTCCCTTTGCCGGTGTGGCGTTGCTGAAAGTGTGCAGACTCTGGGGTGTGTCTTCATAGCTTGCGATCAACTCGTCTTCTGGTTCTACGAGGCGAAGCTCGGCGCTCCTCACCGTCCAGCCAACCGGACTCGTGTGGGTCCAATATTTCTTGGCTCCGTCTGACGGAAACTGCTCTATCACGGCGTCTTTCAAGCCCATGCTCAGTAGCTCGTCTTTGACGTATTCTGCGGCTTCATGAAACATGGTGGAGGCTTGAACCCGGTGGAAACGCGTGACCTGCGCAACGTAGGACTTGGCAACGTTGCCGGAAAGCTCTTCCTTTACGATCTTGTTCAGACTCATGATGAAACCACAAACCTATGGCTAGCTACTACTGGAAACATGTAATTAACATTTTAGGAAACGTCAACTCTAAAACGGGAGAGGAGTAGAACAGCAAGGTTTGCTGGGTTTCATCTGCTTTAGGCGTGTGAAGCTTACTGAAAGGTTGACTGTTGATCCGAAGATTCTTTGTTTGTTGTTGCCTAATCTTGGGCACCTGATTTGACACGGACGTGTGCTTGTGCTGGGAGTGGTCCTACGAGGTATGTTAAATATAACGGTCTTCACCTTGTTATATTTGATACCTCCCCTCCCCCTAGGCTCTTTTCTAGACAGCCCCGTTGAAGCGCGGATCTGACTACTGAAAGGATCTGGGCTCTTTGTGGTGACGTGCGTTGTTTGATTTTCTGTTTGCGAACAAGATGGCTGTTCATGCGCTTCCGTGGTGTACCGTTAATGTTTTGTGGGCATTTTTTATATGCGTGTTTGCTTGTGTTTGTTTAAGGTTTGTTGATGTCTTTTGAGATAAAGGAAAAGGACTTGCTTGCGAGGGTTGGGAGGCTCAAGACTAGGAGTGGCACGGTGGAGACGCCTCTGCTTTTTCCGGTCGTTAACCCGGCTCTGCAGCCGGTGTCGCCGAGAAAGATGAGGGAAGAGTTTGGTTTTGAAGCCTTGATAACTAACGCGTACATTCTGAAGAAGCGTGTTGATAAGCAGCCGATGGAAAACGGGTTGCACGAGTTTCTGGGTTTTGATGGCACCGTGATGACTGATTCTGGCGCCTACCAGATCTTGGTCTACGGCGACGTAGAGGTCACGCCGAGAGAAATCGTGGAGTACCAGGAGCGGATAGGCTCGGACATAGCCACGATCCTAGACATACCGACAGGCTGGAAAGTTCCGGAAAACCGAGCGGAGCAAACGGTTGAGGAAACGTTGAGACGAGCCAATGAGTTCTTCACGCTCAAGAACAGGGAGGATATTCTCTGGGTGGGTCCGGTTCAGGGAGGAAAATACCTCAATCTCGTGGCAAGATCTGCCAGAGAAATGGGGAAACTGCCCTTTGAAATACACGCCCTAGGAAGCCCGACCGAGGTTATGGAACGCTACAGGTTCGACGTGTTGGTTGACATGATCGTGACGGCCAAGATGAATCTGCCGATTGACAGGCCGCTTCACCTCTTCGGAGCGGGTCACCCCTTCATGTTCGCGTTGGCCGTGGCCCTCGGATGCGACCTATTCGACTCGGCAGCGTATTCGATTTACGCCAAGGAAAACCGGTACATGACCGAAACCGGCACTTCCAGGCTGGAGGAACTGGAGTATTTCCCGTGCACGTGCCCAAAGTGCATTCGAGCTACTCCGAAGCGGGTTCTGGAATTTCCACAGAAAGAAAGAGAGACTTTCCTTTCCGAGCACAACCTGTACACATGTGCCGCCGAGTTGAAACGGATAAAGCAAGCCATAAAAGACGGCAGACTTTGGGAACACCTCGAACTCCGAGCCCACGGACATCCTTCGCTACTTCAGGCGGTTAAAAGACTGAAAGAATACAAAGATTTCATCGAGAAACACGATCCATCCGTGAAAAACAGTGGACTCTTCTACTTCGACTCAGCGGGTCTGGTGCGTCCGGAAATCCTTCGACACAGAAGAAAACTAGCAGAACGGTTCTCCCCGCCAAAAGAAACAAAAATCCTTCTCCTTGCACCTCAAACCCCTGCAAAACCATTCCACAAATCCAAAGCCTTCAGACAACTGTCAAACAGACTTCAACAAAACCTTAAAGAAAAAACACACAAAATACACACGTGCTTCTATGCCGCACCATTCGGCATCGTGCCAATCGAGCTTGACGAAGTTTACCCCCTATCACAACACGAGACTGCCTTGCCACTGGACCAAGAGACTGTGGAAAACGTGGCTGACCAGATCGCGGATTACCTCAACCGCGAGAACTATGAGATGGTCATACTGCTTAGCAACTCCGAAAACTGGGGGAAAACTATACTGAACACGTGCAGAAAAGCCTGCTTGAGGAAAAAGGTCAAATTCCAGAGCTTCAACATGAAAAAAGACGAAAACGGAACCGTCCTAGCCAAATTGAAGAAAATTCTGCAGGAGATTTAGGCGAACAAGGTCGATTCGAGCTGACTTACATATTCACAGAAACTCTCTTACGATACAAAAAGGACTGGTCAAGGTTTCTTCAGCGGGTAAGTCAATACATTTTTAAAAGGGCGCAAAGCATGATTACTGAACTAGCGGATGAAATCAGATGGGACAATTACAGATAGGGTTTCTAGGCGGAACCCGAGAAGTGGGCAGAATTGCGATTACCGTGAAGACGGAGAAAACCCAGGTTTTGCTTGATTATGGTGCCATGCTGAATCATGAACCGGGGTTCCCGATGCACATCCCGCCGAAAGACGTTGACGCCATACTCCTTTCTCACAGCCACCTTGATCACTCAGGTGCTATCCCGATATTCTACATCCAAGGAAAAAAGCCTCTGTACACGAACAGGCTGAGCTCGGAACTGAACCAACTGCTGATCTCAGACTTCATCCACCTGTCGAGCTATTACCTCCCGTTCGAGTACCTTGAACTGAAATCGATGACGCAATCCAGCAGGCACGTGGATTTTGACACTGAACAGAAAGTTGGGGACATCAAGTTCCAGTTCAAGAACGCCGGACACATACCCGGAAGCGTGCAGACCCTCGTGGAAGCAGAGGGAAAAAAGATACTGTACACCGGCGACTTCAACCTCATCAACACGAGACTTCTCGAAGGCGCCAAAATGGATTACAAAGACCTAGACGCAGTTATGATTGAAAGCACTTATGCGAATGAGGAACACACGGATCGCGGGGAACTTGAAAAACGATTTGTAGAAGCATGCACAGATATCGCAGAACGCGGAGGCACGGTTCTGGTACCGGCGTTCGGAGTGGGCAGATCACAGGAACTCGTGTGCGTTCTCGCCGCTCACCATTTTGAGCATTCGATAACGATTGATGGAATGGCGCGAGAAGTGAGCAAAGTGATGATGAATTACCCGCAGTTTCTCAGAGATCAAAGAGCCTTTATGGACGCACTGCACTCCGCCAACTGGGTCGAGGGATGGAGAGATCGCAGGAGAACGACCAAGACACCGGGGGTCATAATTTCCCCGGCAGGCATGCTCAAGGGCGGACCGGCTATGTTTTACATCTCAAAGATTGGGAAGAAATCGAGCAACGCAATCTTCCTCGTCAGTTATCAGATTCCTGGCACACCTGGAAAAGAGCTCATGGAAAAAGGAATATGCGTCATAGATGGAAAAATGCGAAAAGTCAAAGCGCAAGTGCAGCATTTCGACTTTTCGTCACACTGTGGCGCGGGCGAACTCAAAGAAGCCTTGAAGAGACTCGGCGGAAAACCGAAGGTGTACGTGCTTCACGGTGCAGAAGGAAACTGTGAACTCTTGGCAAAGTGGGCAAGGAACGAACTCGGCGTCGAAGCGACAGCCCCAAGAACTGGAGACACCTTCAAAATCTAGAGAGAAAAAAGCGATGAAAATTGGTATCTTGCGGATTGGGCAGATTGACACTTATGTGATAGCCAGAATTCAAGAAACCTTGAACACGGTTTTTCCCAAAGCAAAGAGCACCTTGATTGCAGAATCGGTGCCTGTACCCGAAGAAGCCTTCAGCGAAGGCAGAAACCAGTACCGGTCAGATATCATTCTAGATGCAATTGACAGCTACGCTAAAAAGGAGAATGTTTTTGATCGAGTGCTGGGAATAGCAGATGTTGACCTCTTCATCTCAAGACTGAACTTTGTTTTCGGCGAGGCAAAGTGTCCAGGAAAGGCTGCTCTGATATCGTTGTGGAGGCTCAGGCCGGAGTTCTATGCACACCCTTCAAACCTGGAAGTCTTTGCTCAGAGAAGTGCAAAAGAGGCGGTGCATGAGCTTGGGCATACTTTGGGGCTGAAGCACTGTGGCAACCCTTTTTGCGTCATGCATTTTTCTAACTCGATTTTCGACACCGACCGCAAGCAAACCTTATTCTGCAACAAATGCCACTTAAAAGCCCAAGCAATTCCCAACAGACTAAGGTAGTGACCTTGAAAGAAACGTTCAAAGCAGAACCAATACATCTCGTACCCATACTCGCAAGCCTCATATTCGGAATACTGTGCGCCTACCTGATGATAGAATCTCAGATAGATTTCTACCAGGTCACACCGTTTCCAGAAGGCGTCGGATCACTCGGAAACGGACTCTACTTTGTAATCCTCGCCGGCGTCGGAGCATCGCTGCTGTATCTGCTTCTGAAACGCAAAAGTTACAAGCTCGTCTCCGTGATCACGGGGGTGGCGTTGACGGTCGCAGTCTTTATGCTGTCGACTGTCTATCTGTACGCGGTGTTCTCAACGTTTCTGTTTCCGTATGTCGACGTGGTAATCTTGATCTTGTCAACATCCGCAACGGTTCTGGCGGATTTCATCGTTTTCAGGACCCACAGCCCAGCTGCAGGCCTTGTTGTTCTTCTCATAGGCGGAGCTCTAGGCGCGTTCCTGGGAATAATGATTCCCACGATAAGCACGATATTGATTTTGGGTTTTCTAGCCGTCTATGACGTTTTCGCCGTCTTCCGTGGTCCCGTTGGAAAAATAGCTCAAGGTGGCCTTGAACAGCTTCGGGGCTTAAGCATCTCTTTTAAAGATGTCCAGATGGGATTGGGAGATTTGACCTTCTATGCCATGCTCGTCAGTCGAGTCCTCGCCAGCGCGGGTCCAATTTATTGCCTCGGCTCAACGGCGGGCGTGTTGATCGGGGTTTTCTTGGCTTTCAAAATGTTGGAGAAGAAGGGCATGTTTCCTGGATTGCCTTTCTCGATAGCTTTAGGTCTAGTACCGTTGCTCATCTCGCTTTTCATATAGTTGGAAAATGGCTTTTCGAATTCTGTAATGTGAATAAGGCTAATGTTATTTGGCGGTGTCTCTGCTCTCTTTGATCGTTACCTCTCGCTTTTTCATCATTTGAACGTAGTCACTGTAGAATTCTTTGTTCATTCCGAGTTTTTCTGGCGGAATCACGCCTTTCTCTCTGATGGTCTTTTTGGCTAGCAATTGTGCGGTGACAGAGGCAGTGTATGCTGTGGTTCTAGCCATCGCTGTGACTTGGTGCTGCTTATCATATCGGTCCAGCACGTGGTACGCATACGTTGCACGGTTGCCATTTCTTAGACCCCTTACCTCTACGCGCATCACGACGATGTCCGGAATGTCTCTTCTTTTCAATTTCCTCTCGAACAATGCTGCAGTGACTTGTCTGGGAGAAATGTTGAGATTCTCAGTGTCTAACGGTTCGGCGTCGAAGAAACCAAGAGTCTTGAGTAGTTTTATCTTTTCAACGTGCCCCGGGTATCTGAGAGTTTTCTCCCACATGTCCTTAACGCCCTTCATAGTGTAGAGCATTGTTCTCAGACCATCCGTGTAGAAAGCCTCCAGTTTGCCAACACCCGGAAATCTGATTTCTTCAAGCCCGCTCATGGCTTCGACTTCAACCGTCTTGCCTTTTTTGACTATGGTTACTTTGCGACAGTACATATCGATGAGGTCATTCACTGACCATGTTATTACATAGCCTAGTGGGGGCACGGGCGTTTCAGGCAGCCCTCCGTTTATCATGTGAACACTCTCAACTCGATCCAGCTTGCTGACTGCATGACCTGCTAAAATGCTGCCAAGCCCTGGACTCATTCCACAATCCGGAAGAACGCTGACTTCAGCCTCTAGAGCGTCTTGATGCAAGGTCATAACATCCTCAGGCATGTAAGAAACATCGACAATATCCTTCCCCGCTGAAATAGCGGCCTTGCAAACTCGATAACCTATTACACCAGGTAGAGCTCCCACTGCTAGGTCAAACTTCCCTAGCGTGCTTGCAAGCTCATCGTGATTTAGGGCATCTACTTTGGTCCAAGATACGTTGTCCCTGCCAATTCTTGAAGCAACTCCTTTAACTCGATCTTCATTCGTGTCAGCGATTGTGATTTGTGCAGAAGAGAGATTCTGACCAATGTCCTCAGCTACGACCGAACCTATGTTGCCGCAACCCAGAACGAGTATTTCCATTTCGCACACCTTGATAACGCGAATCCCATACGTCTGCGTTAAGGCATAAACTTTGTGCATGTCCCTTTACTCTTTCCAGAAGAGACATCTTGAGTAACTGACGCCGCCTGACGAGAATGGATCTTCGCACACGGCGGTTGAACTACCGATTGAAACATCTCAAAAATAGGGGGATAGGGGCTATCAATTCTGTGACCCCGCAGACCCCACAAAATTGATATACCGCATGTTGCCAAGACGCGGAACCAACATGCCCTAGAGCAAAAATTTCAGCAGATTTCCAATGTAAATTCACCAAATTTTCAATGCTTTACCCTAGAAATCTCGGCAAAAACGCACGCGCGAGATCCATCCTAGAGATTTTGTCAGCAGAGTCGTTCCCTTCTCCTCTTCCAACAAAAATGAAGATGCAGTGCCTGAAGACATGGTATCACTTGACGTTTCCGTCAGCTTCGTTTTCGATTGACATGTGCGAAGCGGAGAAGCTGAAAAGAGACAACCAAGGTTCCCGAAGCGCATGCTTTTTCTATCGGTGTCAAGCATTATTTGATTATTGTAGGTGACTGAGATGCAGAAGAAAGACAGCCAGTACGGAATCTGTGGAGTCTACTGCGGTCAGTGTCCCAATGGGAATGGCAGGGTAGAGATGATGGCGGGGGAGTTGAAGAGACTTGTCGATACAACCCGCTACAACTGGGTTAGAGATTTGGTGAAATCGTTCAGCTTCGACGAGTTCAGAAAGGGTCTAGAATGGTTTTCCGACTCCCAATGTCCAATGTGCCTGAATGGTGGAGGCGCACCTTGCGAAAACAGGAAATGCGCTCCAACGAAGAACCTGCAGAGCTGCCTTTTGTGTGACGATTATCTAACGTGCAGGAACACTGAATATCAAAGAGACGTGTACCCCTTCGTCGTCGAGAACTACAATCGAGTCAAACAAGTGGGATTCCAGAAACATCTTGAAGAGGAAGAGGTAAGAACCAAAGCCGGCGTAGATCTAATGGGCCATTTGGAACGAAGATGCTGCAAAGTCGTCAAACTGGAAAGCAAGTAGCTATAGAGATCAGGATCAGTGGACATAATAACGCATCGGAACTGATAGGTTGCAAAGAGGTTAACAATCAGCGCGCTATTTTTTAAGAAAAAGAAACGTTGCATAAAAATAGCTTATAGTTTCACCAAGCAAAGCGCGCGTACTTTGCATCTTGAAGCGCCACTGTTATTCTGTATCTTCGTTGAATTTCATCCTAAACCTTGGTACATGATGTTCCAGAAGCTAGTATGGTCTCAAAGACCATATCCGGAGAGCTTCAAACCAGAAGATCGCCGAAACGATGCCGCCAAACGTGAGAATAAACAGGTTTTCTCGTGTGAACCCCTGCATCAACGCCAGCACGTATATCAAATAGAAAGTAGTTGAGAAAAGCGCGTAGAAGAAATACCGAGGAAACAGAAGCTTCCCCAGCTTGACAAAATGTCGAAGCACCCCAATCTTGACCTCGCTCGTCAAAGAATAATTGCCGCCAACCTCGTCCTTCTTGACCAACCCAAGCTGCCGCAACTGTTCAAGATGATGCTGGGCCACGCTTGGGCTACTGAAACGTAGCGTTCTCTGAACTTCGCGAACACTCATTGAGCGACCATTTTTCAGAAGAAGCCAATACACATTCCAATCTTTGCCTCGAAGCGCGTATTCAAAAACAGCCTCGTCTTCAACATCCAAGGAGCAGCATGCCTCTCCATAATAATTATAGCTCACAGACACTTATAACTCCAATCATTAGTACGGTAGTTCAAGAGTCTGCGCAATTTCTCTTTTTCGACGTTTCTCAGGGGTTTGTTTACGTCCATGATCCTTCGTTTGCCCATAAAAAACTAAGAGGCGCGCTGGGATTCGAACTGGTTTCGTAGCTGTGTCCCAATATCTCGTGCCAAGAGACCGCTATACATGGCCCTTTCATGAAGTTTGACCAACACATATTTCAACGCAAGTTTTCGTTTTGGGTCTCCTCTGAAAGCTCTTCTGATTTGGACATGACATTCTTCAGTGCGCGTTATGTCAGGTTGACCCTTCTTCGAAGGTCGATGCACAGATGACAAATACTGTAATATCCATCAGGGTTCGGTTCGACATTTCTTTTTCTCGCCCACTCGATCAGTCCGTCCATGCCGTTTTCAATAATTGTTTTTGCTTCGGGAATTTCGAACGGGTCATAGCCTTCTATTATGTCGATTATGTCCGTTCCAAGTGCGTTGCCGATGTGGAGTTCTTTGCAGACTGCAATTCCCCCGTCGGGTTCTACGCAAACCGTGTGAATGGAATCAAGGGGCTCCGTGTAGGGCATGCCGCCGCATTTTCCTCTGGGCATCTTGGTTTTCGACGGGAGGAAGTCTCTCAGCCACACAGTTGCTCTTCCCTCAGGCTGGACGTTGTTTCCGTCGCTGGTTTCTATTGGCAAATCCTCGAGTTTTCCCAAAATAGCCTTGGTTTTCCTATTATACATGTTATCATGGTCTTTAGACACTACCCAACAGGGATTCCAGACCACGCGCGGCACTCCGGCCTTGACTAGTGATTCTGCAGCTTTCCTAACGATCTTGAGTGGAACAAACTCTTGATGAAAACAATCGACAGAAATGTGAACATCGTTAACCCCAGACTTGGCTAGTCCAACGGCTACTTCCTCGATCTTTTCTGTTTTTCTCGCCCAGAAACCGTTGGTGATGACATCTCGAACAGGAATCCCCATGTTCTCTGCTTCCTTGTGAATCGCGAACACAGTCTCACGGTAGAGTAGAGGTTCGCCGCCAAAAGTCATAACCGATTTGGGACCATATTCTTCGCCGACCCTTCGCACAATTTCCACTGCCTTGTCCTTGTCAATGTGGCTTGGAATTCTCTTCCTTTCCTCTTCTTCGCCCAACTGGCAATGTCGGCATTTCGAATTGCACAGATAGGTCACGGCAAACTCTATCCGGTTCACGGTGAAGTATCTGTTCATCCGGTTTTCGCTTCACTCTATTTAATAACTTGAATGATCAACGTTGATATACCTTCACTCTTTCAAGCGCGTGCAGGCTTGAATTATGATCCAATAGGCGTGCAAAGAACGCACGGACTCCTGCTACTATAGATGAACGCGTACGCTGATACATTTCCGAATCAAAAGCTTAATCAACGCAAAAAGGCATGCGTTTTAGACTGATAGCACGAGCATCCGAGAAGGGCTAGTTGAATGTATGCGGATCTGGAGATGTAGGGTGATGAGAAGAACGAGTGTAAATAGGATTCCTCTGTATCATGTTGACGCCTTTGCCAAGGAGCCTTTTGAGGGCAATCCTGCGGCTGTTTGTTTTCTGGAGCGGCCTTACAAGGATGGAGTACTCAGAGCTATCGCGGCAGAGATGAATCTGTCCGAAACTGCCTTTCTTCAGAAACTTGAGCAGAAGCCCATCAAAGACCTGCGGTCCTTTTCTCTCCGATGGTTTACGCCGAAGACAGAAGTAGATCTCTGTGGTCACGCAACTCTAGCGACTGCTGCAGTCTTGTTTCACGAAGTCAGAATTCCAGCGACGGAAGTGTTCTTTGAGACAAGAAGCGGAACGTTGACGGCTAGACTTCACAGGGGTAGAATCCTCCTTGATCTTCCAAGTCATGAGACAACGCCCTATCATCCTAGCAAAGATTTCTTAGACGCGATAGGAATCAGTGACTACGTGAGTGCGCACTTCTCGGAGAAAGCCGGAGATCTTCTAATCCTCTTGCAGAACGAAGAGACCCTCAGGAACCTGAAGCCTGACTTCGAACGAATGAAATCTATCAAAACAGGGGACAGAATGGGCGGGGTTATCGTAACATCGGAGGGACATGCACCGTATGATTTTGTTTCACGTTTCTTTGCACCTTGGCTCGGAATCGATGAGGACCCCGTAACCGGAGCAGCACACACAGTGTTGGGTCCCTATTGGTCAAAAGTACTGGGGAAAAACGAAATGCTGGCTTATCAAGCTTCACAGAGAGGAGGCGAGCTCACAGTGAAGGTTCTTTCACACGACAGAGTCGAATTGATCGGCAACGCTGTCATCGTTTCGAAGGGAGAGCTTTACCTGCAGCAACACGAAGAAGCACGACCTGGGGACTGAGCGTTCATTACTTGTTTAGGGACAACCGTCGCTTAGCGACGGTCTGTTTAATATGGACCTACAATGCCACGATCATTTAATTAGGGATGTAATGCTTAGCATGAGGAAGCCGGTAGCAAAGACAGGAGATGGCTATGGTTTTTTCCAATGTCTATGATGATTCTAAGCGTGCGGAAGCCTATTCTAAACTGGAATTTCCCGGAACGTATTACTTGGCATATAGGGATTTGCCTAAAATCATTTTCGAGCATGTTAAAGGAAGAAGGGCGATTGATTTTGGATGTGGTGCGGGACGGTCATCGAGATTTCTGCGAAAACTTGAGTTTGATGTTGTCGGTGTTGACATATCAGAGGATATGATTAGGAAAGCGAGAGAACTGGACCGCGAGGGCGATTATCGGCTTACTAAGAATGATGACTTCAGTCGATTTGAAGAGAATGCTTACGATCTTGTGCTGTCTGTTTTTACGTTTGATAATATACCTACGATGGAAAACAAGGTCAGAATATTCGGAGAGCTTCGACGCTTGCTTAAGGATGAAGGAAGAATAATCAGCGTGGTGTCATCACCAGAAATCTACGTGCACGAATGGGCATCATTTTCCACTAAGGATTTTCCAGAGAACAAGCGCGCGAAGAGCGGAGATATAGTGAGAATAATCCAGACGGATATAGAGGATAAGAGACCAGTAGAAGACATCATCTGGACACACGAGTATTATCAAGAAACCTACAAAAGGGCTGAATTGGAACTGGTCAAAATCTATAAGCCATTAGCAAAGGAAAATGAACCGTACAAGTGGGTCAATGAAATAAGAATCGCACCTTGGGTCATCTATGCATTGAAAAAACAAGAAAAGCCATTGAATGCCACTTAAGCAAACGTGTAAGTGGCATGAAAGTTTTTAGGGGTGCTACCTTCTCAGTTATTTTTATTGGGGAGGAGCGGTCTGTCAAAAGTCATTCTTTACGTGAAGAGTATCAAAACCGTGACTGGAACCGTGGAAACGCAGGGCTTGCGCGGCTTTCGCGTACGAGTTCTTGAGACGGCAACAGAGCCAAAATACGATTACGTTCTTTCTGAGAATCAGCAGGAAGTGATCGAAATGGTGAATAAGTATGCTCGCAGGTATGATGTGGAAGTCGAGGTTGTGGATGTCACGAGAGAGAATGTTCTTCGCAGGGCACTACAAGAAGAGCGAGAAAAGATGCGGATCTTCCCAACTCTGACCACGGATTCGGGACGGAGGATCGAAGGAAAGATGACTGAGGAACAAGTCGAATCTTTCCTATCGCGGATCGCCAACGAAACACGGAAGAGATACCTATAGTCTATAGTTCAATGACAAAGTGCGTCCAGAGTACTAATATTGCAAAACATGCTCGTACTTTTCCGATCGTGGAAGAAAGGATTGCGTGCTTTACCTAAACATCACTCATTCTGGAGACAGGTGACGTTTACTTTGATGAACCTATTTGATGTTCCTGGTGATTTTCTGCGCGACTTCTTGGGCTTTTATGGCGTCTTCCACGGTTACCTGTGGCTTTTTGTTGTGAAGGATACATTCTATGAAGTGTTCGTCTAATTGGCGGTGGCCCCACACTCTTGTGCCTTTCACTTCGATGTTCCATTCTTGCGGTTGGGGGTTTGGTCCGTAGAGGAGTATTTTGTCGAATGAGACGGCGTGAATGACGTTGGTGTTGTCTCCGTAAACCTCTAGTCGGCTGGTGCTTGCTGATGGTGTTACTGAAGCGCTGTAGTGGAGTGAGCCTACAGTGCCGTTTGAGAGTTTGATTAGACCCATCGTGTTATAGCCCAAGATTCCGCCGTATTTCTCGAATTTGGGGTAGTTTGCCATCCACTCCACGTTTTGTATTTCGCTCTTGAACAGCCATCTGAACATGTCGATGGACCAAACTGAAAGAGTGAAATCCGGGTATCCTCCGCTCTTTTCGATGTTCCAAGCCCAGGATCCTATCGGCCATTGTTCTGCGATGCTTTGTGCGGGTATGAATTCGCGGAAGTGAAAGGCTATTGGTTTGCCTATCGTTCCTGATTCTATTATTTCCTTTGTCTTTACATATATCGGTGCAAACCGGAATTGAAGAACAGGCATAAGAATCACTTTCGCCATTTCGGCAACTTTCTGCAGTTCTCTAACCTTGTCAGTTTTCGGTGCCAAAGGCATCTCACACAAAACATGCTTGCCCTTTTTGATTGCCTTCATAGCAAGATCGAAATGCATCGGCGTTGAAACCGCAAGGACTACCGCCTGAACCTTCGGATCTTCCAGAAGCTTGTCATAATCTAGGTAGTATTTTACGCCGTACTGTTCTGAAAGAGGTTTTACCCGTTTCTCAGTGGTGGCTCCCAGAGCCACAAGCTCTGAGCCCTCAATCTTCTTGAAACTGGGCACGTGCGCCTGCCCGCCTACGAATCCTACTCCGACGACAGCCACACCGACTTTGCCAGACATAAAATCCACATCTCTTAGTTCTTTTATGTTTTCCGCAATTTCCTATAAAACACTTGTTATTCCAGCAGAATCCGACGGGCGCGCGATAAGACGAATAGTTATAATTCATAAAATCCACATATGCTCTGACGGTACTTAGGGTCGAAGATGAAGTGAATGCCCAAGAGAAGCGAGAAGCCATCAGATATTGAAACACTTCGGCGTAGTTTGGACAAGCGCTTAGACACAGAGAAAAGGAAGCGTAGAGAAGAGCTTCTTGCACCCTTAGGCATTGAAGAATTTTTCGCTGAAGGAAGCATCACGATCAACAAAAGAACATGCAAA
>Ga0315268_10003294_pt1 | contig 17830 bp, 5 predicted proteins | sample C1_top_MG_FD_204535 | JGI IMG/M metagenome (GOLD analysis project Ga0315268, IMG submission 204535) | Sediment microbial communities from Yellowstone Lake, YNP, Wyoming, USA - C1_top | ecosystem: Environmental > Aquatic > Freshwater > Lake > Sediment | place: USA: Wyoming | collected 2017-08-01
AGATTCTGTTGAAAGCAACCTGACAAACAATGCCTTTTTTGTCCAGAGCATCAACAAGGCTGCAACAGCAGTTGGCGACTTTTCTATCCAGAGCGCAAGTGCAGGGGCAGTGGAGCTTTTTGACATAGGAAAAATAAGGACATGCCCTGACAGCTTTGTGTGCTTTCCAAAGCAGGGAAACAAGGTCAGGTTTCAGGCAACAGGAAAAGGCACATATGTAATCATAGGAAATGAAACAGGATGCTTAAGCCTGAACATGCCTCCTGTCGTGACGCCAACGACAGATACTTTTATACAGCCGGATGTTGGAGATCTTTTAAGCTATTATGAAGGGACACACAGCGCACTGGTAGAGGATGACCACGATGAATTTCTTAATGTCACTTGGTATTTTGGAAACCAGGAATTGTTATCTGAAACGATACAAAATGGCACAGAAACAAGCGTTGTAAATTATTACCCTGTCTGCAGGCACCACGTGAAAATCGTTGCAACTGACTCAGGCGGAAAGACAGGCTCTGCAACATTTGACATAGATGTGGGGTTGCCTGGCAACGGCCCTCCCGAATCAAATCTGATAAGCCCGCCTGCAGGCACAAATCTTCAGGATGGAAAGCCTTATAATTTTACAGTGGAAATGAATGACGCAGAAGAGGGGCCTTTGTATTATTCGTGGCATTTTGAAGACAATCCAGCGGACGACGAGTCAGGAAATTCAGGCTACAGGCCAGCCAACCAGCCATTTACAAGCAAAACACCGCACACTGTGAGGTATGTAGGCAATGAAGGAGATATAATTAATTATATATTTACAGTCAGCGATGCGGAGATTACATGCCAGCGTTCTGTGGTGGTGGTGAACATCTAAATTGCTCTGTCATGATTTGCATATTTCTCACAAAAGCCAGAAAACAGCAAAAAGCTTTTAAAACACAAAAAAAACATTGGGGATAAATGAGAAAAAGAGGCCAGGTTTCAGAGACTTTTCTATACATTCTTGCAGGAGTTATAACTGCAGTTGTTGTTTATTACGGCGTAAGCGCCATAATGGAGTTCAGGGGAAAGGGGGCAGAGGCAGAGTCAATCCTTCTGAAGGAAAAAATAACCCTTGACGTGCAGAGAATCAGCAAGGAGCTTGGCGCTGCAAGGAATTTTTCCTATCTTTTTCCGTCGGAGTACAATGAGGTGTGCTATGTGGACACCTCAAAAGGGGAAGAGATAATTAATAATCTAAGCATAAGCGCGATAATAAGTGACAGTGTTGAGGCAAATTCAACAAGCAATGTCTTTCTGTTTGGGCAGAAAACAGACGCCTTCAGGGCAGGGGACATTCAGGTTTGCGAAAGTCCTGTTGCCTGCTTTCAGACCCAGGCAGGGGTTGCAAGGGTTGAGATGTACGGGGGCGGGGGATTTGCGCTTCTCGAGCCTTGCCCGGCTAAAATCAACAGGCCTCCTTTTGTTGTCAATGAAACTCCGGGATACATCACGATAAATGTGTCAAGCTGCAGCGACTTTGAGGTGAATATAAACAATATCGCACTTGCAACAGACCCTGACAAAGATAATATGGACATTGACTGGTATCTGCTGAAGTGGCGCAACACAACAAAAACAAGGACAGATACAAATGCAACTTCGCCAGCAGAAGCAAATTATAATCTCAACGTACAAAACAGCTGCGGTGTTTACAGGCTCGTTGTTGTTGCCACAGATTACGCAGGAAAAGCAGGCTCAGGCCGCTTTGAATTCATAATCAACATCCAGGTGCCTGAAAACAATAACCCGTATGCAGAGATACTCAATAAAGGAATAAATTATTTCAATGTAGGGCAGCCCATAACTTTAAATGGCCTGGGAAACGACACAGAAAAAGGGACTTTATCCTACAAATGGGAATTTGGAGACGGGACAAGTGAGGAGGGGAGCGTGTGGTTTGACCCCGCAGTTAAAAATAATTTCATCAACATAACAACCCACACCTACAATGCAGTCGGCAATTATAATGTATGGTTTACAGTGACAGACGAGCAGGGAGCCTGGGCTACAGATAACTGGACAGTTAAGATTGGAAACACTCCTCCTGTGATTACTCCGATAGAGCCTGTTAACGGGGCGAATTTGTCTACAAGGGATGTGAATTTAACTTTCAATGTCTGGGATAGGGAGCAGGCAAAGACAAACTGCAATATTGCGCTGCTTAACAAACAGACAGAAGAAATGCTACAAATACCACTTGGCGATGTTATGAACAACACAAATAAAATATGGCCTTTAAGCAACCTTCAGGAGGGCAACTACACGTGGACTGTTTCCTGCTCAGACGGGCTTTTGACAGCAACTTCCAATCCAATGAATTTCACAATACTGCTTCCAATACTGCCTGTCCTGAACTGCTTTATCCGAAACGACTGCGAGTCATTGTTTCCGGTTATCTCGTTGTCTGACCTGACAAATGCCCACGCAGAAGTGCCAGGGGGAAACTATCCAAAAAAGGTTTGCTGCAATCTGACAGAGGGAATATTAACAAGTTCAGGCGCGACAGTCTTGAAACTTTCAGATAATCAAAACGCCCATGCAGAAGATATGACACACACAAATTACGGGACAGCTGTGCAAATGGGAACATCAGACCCTAAATACGGCACAATAGCCTGCAGGACAGCAGTCAGATGTGAACCGGGCCAGAATGAAACCTGCGTTGTTTCATTGTCAGACTATACAAATGCCCATGTTGCAGACTGCTCAGGCTATTCAATAAAAATCTGCTGCAGGGATATTCCTTCTCCTTAGGTTGTTTTTTGCAAATTCAAGTCACTAAAAGGCAAAATCCCGTTTTGTTAGGCAAGTCCTAATTCTGCTTCTTTGAATTTGAAGAGCAATATTAAGTAATCAGGCCTTGCAAATATTTATTATTAATTTATGCTCTTGTTTTCTTGCTGGCAATTGGCTTAAAAAAAAACGGATTTTAGGTTGATGGATTTTAAGCAAAGCCAATCTTAAACAGGATTTTTTTGTTTTTATTCTGTAAAATGGCAGGATTTCGGACAAAGCACCAAATAGATAAACATTTATAAACCAAAATTTATTTTCAGGACATATGTTCAGGAAGTCGCAGATAACAGTTTTCATAATCCTGGGAATCCTTATAATTGCAATCTTCGGGTTTATGTTCTACATCACCCAGGAGGTCAGCAGGATAAAGCTTGAAACCGAGGCAAACAGGATTGTTGACTCAATACTTGCAACAACGCCGCTTAATTATTATGTGACGCTTTGCCTTGAGGAGGCGACCAAGAGGGCAGTCAACATAAGCGGAAGGCAGGGAGGCCCGCTTTACCCAGAGGATTTTGAGGGATTTAAAACACTGGATTATGGCTCAGAGTATGTTGCATATGCAGTAAACAACTTCACAGACAGCCCAGTCCCGCCCCAATATCCCTGCTATCAGGGCCCATATTTTGACACGCCTCCTGCATTTTGCGGTTACATGAACAGCCCGCTTTTTTCAGAACAGCTTAAGAATATTGCCTTTGGAATCACATTTATGAGGCCGCTGTGCAGGTACGGGCAGTGCACAGCTGATAACATGAACATTTCAGGGGCAACGTACAAGATTTCTGAGCAGACAAATGACTCTTTTAACACAACAATCCAGGAAAGCCTTGAGAAGTTTATAGCAGATTACACATCCAGCTGCGCAAGGCAGATTTCAGACAACCCTGCAACTACCGCTGCATTTCAGGCATTTAATGTTACAATGGGAGACATCAAAATAAATATGACATTTGGCTACAATGGAGTTGAGGTTGTTGCGGACTATCCCCTGTCAATAAAAATCCAGGATGTTGAGCCCATCATAAGAATCCTGAAGTTCGGCTATTTCAGCCCGGTGAGGTTCAAGGCAGTCTACAAATTTGCAATGCACATGGCAGGGACTGAAAACAAGGAGCTGGACTTTGACATTTCAAGCAACTGGACAAATGACAGTTATTTTGTCAGCAGCTCTGTTGTAAACACCCAGAAGATTTACAATTATTTGACAGGAACAGAGGACACCCTTGTAGAAATAGTGGATAATGACACAAACCATTACCTGAGAAACGGCCCTTTTGTTTTCAGGTTTGCAGTGCAAAACAGGCCTCCGGTTCTTGACTACATTCCGGGATATGTCAGCTACGGGCCTGAAACAACTGAAGGGAGCTTCCTTAACAAATACACCCTTGGCACAAACATGTCAGACATCGCTGTTGTTGAAGGAGATATAATTGAAATACACCCAAATGCAAAGGACCCTGACGGGGATGAGGTATACTATACTTTCGAAGGATGGAAAGAAACCTATGATGAGGAATTTGTTGAAGGGTCTGGCTGCAGGACAAACCCCTCAGCGTGCATAATTAGTGTGCCAGGAGAGCCTCATAACTGGACAAATTCAGAGCTTTACACCCAGTCAAACCATACAGCAGTCAGCTACAAGACAACCCACTCAGACATAGGCCCTCACGAAGTCATTGTCTGCGCAGTTGAAAAAAATAATAACAATCATCAGGACTGCCAGGCAGTCAGGATACTTGTTGATGATGTTTTCATAGTTGTTGCAAATATCACAATGAATTATGACACATGCTTTGGAGACCTTTCAAACAATTCGCTGATTTCAATCGAAGACCCAATTTGCCTGAACGGCGATGTGATTGATTATTTTAATCCAGGGGTGACCATTTATTACTGGAACACCTACGAAGGCCTGGAGCAGAAGCTCATCTACAACGGCACAAAGTCATTTATCGTGCTGCCAAGGGATTACACAACGGCAGAATATGTTCCGGGAAAAATTAATTATTTTGCATCAACAGGGCTGAAAAATTTCACCCTTGGCGTGATAAGGGGCAGCGGGGGCGGGACAACAACAGGCTCTGACAGTGTTCTTGCAGAGGCAAAGCAGTGCATACCCCACAGGGCAGGCACAGCGCCCTATCCTTTTGACTTGATTGATGATTCGAGATATGGAACAACTAACACATCTAATACAACATATCCTTTAGGGCGCTTTTCTGCAAACCACACCTGCTGCGAGGGAGAGCCTTCAGATTCCTCCGGTGAAAGCTGGAGCTTTTCGCCAATAGAAAAAACCTGCTACAACTACACTGAATACGGATTGTGGAATGCCAACTTTACCAACATATCCCTGCTTGTGCAGCAGACAACAGGCGAGGATTTTTTTGCAGACTTATACAAGTCAGGATACCACATAGCGACAGAATATTACAGCCGGACTCCTCCGGAGCCTTGGAATGATAACCGCACAAATGACATAATGATGAGGTCATTTTTGTCCCACTGCAGCGGAGAAAGCGGAAACTTCTGCGGGCACAATGTCACGGAATTTTTCACAAATATAACTGCGTGCAAGGACAATGTTTCAACAGAATTTGCAAGATGCGAGGGAGGGAGCAGGATAGCTTCGCTTGCAGCGCCTTCCTGCACAAAATTCACAGACACCACATTTGAGCAGTATATGGGAACTCAGGACTCAAACTTTTGCAATGGCCCGAAATGCACAGATGCAGATTATAACGGCACAAATTCTGGCTATGGAGAGGGAGCTGATGAAGACAAGTACTTCCTTTGCAATGCAACCTGCTTTGAAGGAAACTGCGTAAAACCTGCCAGCTGCACAAACTGCAGGAGCCTGGGCTTTGCTTCAAAAGAGGGCGACAAGAATTATACAAAAAGGCAGGACCTGAATTACATAATCGGCTCCTGTGACAGTTCAGGAATCCTGAACAGCTGCACTACAACAGAAGGAACAATAACAGACACCTGCCTTGATGGAGATATGCTTGTTGAATATTATGCCGGGGATATTCTCAACAACCCTCTGCCTTATGCAAATGACACTGTTTCATGCAAAAATCTGGGCATAGAGGAAGCAGCTCATATAGAAATAAACCCATCCACAGGCAGGGAGATATGCACAGGCGGAAAGCTGGCAAGATGCTCTGATGGAGCCTGTGTTGCAGAGCAAACTGGTTCAGCAACAGGAAGCTGTGTTGGAGGGGGATTGATTACAACGGCAAAATACAATAAGCCCATAACAAAGGACACAAACAGCAATGGAATTCCTGAATCCTGCGGCATAGAGCAGGTTTCAGCAGGTTCTTCCCAGATAGCATGCGAAACCTGCAGCGGAATATGGAATTCTGCAACAAATACGTGTTCATAATTTTATGAAAATCCTCTCATAAGATAAAGCAAAACCTTTATAAATAAAATAGCATTAAAATTCTCTAATTTGTAGTAAAAAAGAGCGTGGAAGTAGATGACTAAAAAAGATTTGATAATTGCAATTCTGGCTGTTTTTTTATTGACAGCAAGCTTGAATATTGCCTATGCGCAGACCGGCTGCTGCCTTAATGCAGGCAAGCCTATTTTCTGCATCCAGTCCTCTTCTGAGGAATGCTGCGGAAATGACCTTGCATGCTTAAATACAAAGTTTGTAAAGGACCGGGACTGCGCCGGCACAGGCCAGTGCTATTATGTTGCAGACAGCTGCTGCAGGGACAGCTGCACTGCGGCAAAAAAATATCCCACAGCAGCGGCAGCCTCGCCCCTCTTGTGCTCAGACGCCTCCAGCTTTGAGCTGTCAGCCTGCTCTGCATTTTCAGAATGCAAAAGCGGATGCTTTTTCTGCTCAGGCTCTGCACGGGCTGTTGCATACAACACCCTCCAGTACGGAGTCAACTATTGCGCGGGAATAAAGCAGAATCTCTCTTACTTTGACAACACAACCCCTGAGCTGGAATGCCCCTCAAAGATAATCCCCCCGGCAGTTGACTACTTTGCGCTTAACGGCACTGTCAGGGACAGCTCGGGAACTGCTGTCAGCAGCTCAAGAGTTCAGATAGCAGGAATGACTGCATTGACAGATGGCTCAGGATTTTACTCGTTTCCAAAATTGCTGGCAGGAAGCTATACAATAATTGCGTACAAGGAGGGCTTTTTTGAAAGCATGGTACTATTGCCTGTCAATTCAAACCTTACAAGGGATTTCACGCTGCAGCCTGCGCCAGCATCCAGCCTTGTTGTAAATGTCAGGGATTTCAGCGGAAGCCCTGTTTCATCGGCAGATGTCGCAGCTGGCTCAATAACTGCGCAGACTGATGCAGGAGGAACAGCAGCTTTCTCAGGCCTTGTTGTCTACCTTCCAAACCATGCCCTTAAGCCGTACAAAATAACTGCGTCAAAATCAGGCGCCTCTGCATGGACCATGGCGACTTTGAGTGAGTCAGTGCCTGTAACTGTGAATTTGTCAATAATAACAGCAGAGCAGAATTTTGCAAATGTTTCAGGCTACATTTCAGGAAAGGATGAAAGCGGGAATAATGTGAACCTGAGCAATGTTGCTGTTCAAATAGGGGGAAAAAGCGCGACAACAGATGACTACGGGAGATATGAGATAAAGGATATTTCAGTTGGCCAGCAGCAGGTAGCCATAACACCACCTACGCCTTACCTGTTTTTTACCCAGATTGTCACAATAAACCCCGGAGAAAACAGCCTTGACTTTTTTGTGCAGAGAAGCACTGCAGAAAATGTTGTGCTTGTCAATGTGGCAGTAACTTCAGCTGAAGGGCCTGTTTCAGGGGCATCAGTGCTGATTAAAAAAACAGGAGACGTGTTTGCAACTTTTAGCGGGACAACATCAGACAGCGGGGAAGTGTCTGCAATTGTGCAAAGGGCTTCCTATGACATAACTGTTGTCAAGTCAGGCTTTATGCCTTGGACCGAGTCAAGAAATCTTTTTGAAAACACATCCATAACAGCGGTTTTAACAAAGACATTGCTTGGCATATACAGGGTTGAAGGCACGATTATAAATGCAACTTCACAGGAAGGCATGCCCGGAGCAACAGTTTACCTTGGGCAGTCAAGATGGACAATGACAGACAGCAGCGGCAATTACCTGTTTTATCTTGTGCCTGAAGGGGATTATATTCTTTCAGCAGAAAAAGCAGGGTATGTAAAGGCGTCTGCGCTGATCAGCGTCTCTTCAGACACTGAGAAAAATCTCACGCTTGGCTATGTTGGGTGCACAGTTGGAGCCGGAGGCCCTGTTATAGAAAATCTGTCCATGGACAAATCATCGGTTGTGATAAACTTCAGGCCGACATGCGAGGCTTCAGGGATATTTATCTACAGATGCGAGGGTGAGGTATGCACGCCAGTTCCCATAACAAACATCCTTCCAAGCACAATGACAAGGTATGTTGACACGTCTGTTAAGCCAAACACCATTTACTGGTATGAGGTCCATTCCATGCATGAAAAGCCCTATGCGCAGGAAAAAGTTTCTGAGGCAGTTTCAATATACACGGGAATGGAGAGATGCTTTTTTTCAGAGGGGGAGTTCTGCCTTGGCAACAAGAGGTCGCAGTGCAACGAAAGCAACTTTATAATTACAATCGCAGAGCCTGGGCCAGACGACCTTTGCATGCCTGTGAACAGCACAAAAACAGCATATGTCTCAAGGCAAAACTGCTCGCTGGAGTGCAACAAGCCATTGGGGATGTTCTCGCTTGTGGGAGAGCTGCAGCTTTCAATGGCAGGCGGTGCTGTCTATGCTCCATGCAACAACACGGATTTCATAAAATATCCCGCGCTGGGAAGCTGCTACAGGGATTTTGAAACAACATCAGTTGACAGGTATTTCTCGTGCGAAAATGTCACAAGCTGCTATGACTACAGGTCTCAGGGCGCATGCGCTGCAAACAGGTGTGCAAAGCAGATGAGCTGCGAGTGGAGGGGTTACCTGAAGGACCTGAGCCTTGGCGTCTGCGTGCCCAGGGAGCAGAAATACCAGAACTGCAGCAGGTGCGATGCCCTTAGCAAATACAACAGTCTTTTTGGCTACTGCGACAAGGAAATGTGCGATTTGTACGGAGGAAATGAAAGCTATCATTACTGCTATTATGAAAGCAGGAGCTGCAAAAACAGGAATGTCCTGAACTGCCAGCATTATGGAAAAAGCCAGCAGGAATGCACAGGAGAAACAGACATATCAGTAAGGGTTGATGTTGGAGGCACAAACAGGATACTTAGAAACAGCACAGACCTGCTGTCATTTGGCCTGTGCAGGTACAACACCACCTCTCTTCCTGACAGGTGCATCAAGGACGCTGATGATGATTTTGTTGCTGACAAAAATCCGGATGACATGACCCCTCCGGAGACAATAATCCCGCATCCCACAGCCACGAGGGCAATAGACTTTCCGGTCTATGTCTATGATGATGAGAACAAGACTTATCCTGTGGGCACTGCAGTAACATTTTATTCAATAGGGAGAACTTTTTCCTATCCTTCCAGAATCTCTGAAGACGGGAGAATAAGGGCGCTGGACATACTTGACGGCTTGTGGAATGTCTACTTCTTTTCAAAGGATGCTGCAGACAATCTTGAGGTTGTAAAATCCTTCCCAGTGCTGGTGGACAAGACAAAGCCTGTCGTGGATTTCAACTATTCCTACTCAGAAAACCACCTGACGGTAAATTTGCTTTCCAGTGAGATATTGAGATGCACAGGCCAGCTAAACAGCGAGACAGGAGAAAATGTGCAGCCGGAGAATAATCTTGCTGAAGCAATCAATTCAAACTTTGTAATAGACTATTCAGCAGGAGACGGGGTTTATTACTACCCTTACAAATGCCTTGACTGGGTGGGCAATGAGATGTCAGGAATAGGCCTTGTCGTGGTTGACACAGAAGGATTCTTTTACAACATGAATCCCGATGCTGTCACGGTTTCAAAATCCGGCTCATTTGAAATATCAATGAGTACAAAGGCAGCTGCAACCTGCAGGTATTTTGATGCAGATACAAATGGAGATGGAATTTTTGAGTATAATGACATGAGCTCAATAAGCTACAACACCATGAATTCTTCTTTCACCTCAACAGACGGAATAAACCATTTTGCTGTGGTCAATGATATTGGCGGTTCAATTGCAAAAAAATACTTTGTAAGATGCGTAATATCTGCTTCAGGCGAGCTTACAAAGAGCAACATCTCTGCCATAAGGTTCACGACTGACACAGTTGCGCCAAGAACAGACCTTTACGAGGCATGGGACGTGACAAACCCGCCGGTGTTCAATGCGTCAGTCTGGAGAAAGCAGGCATCTTTGACACTGAGATGCGTTGACCCCCAGTCGCCGGCAGTGCTCCCGACTGCGGACTATGCACCAAGGGAGTTTGGGTGCAGGCAGCTCAACTACTGCACAAGCCTTGAAAGCTACTGCGAGCCCAAGGCAGCGTTTGCAAATGCAACAGGCGGAAATGAAACAGGGAAAAATGCAACGCCTTTGACAGAGATTTCAATTTACAGCAACAGCACTGTAAATGTCTGCTACTATTCTGAAGACAAGGGAAACAACACAGAGAACGGGCCAAAGTGCATGCTGATTCCAATTGACAAGTTTTCGCCAAGCATAAAGATAACCTCAATAACCACCACGCCTGACGGAAGAACAAGGGATGCCTATGTCAATGTCACAGGAGTTGTCAATAATGTCGCCTACTGGGCAGACTCTGCCGAGTCAATTCCTGATTATTTTGGGAACTTCACTTTCCTGACAGCTGTCTCGTCTGAAAGCTACGCAGAGCTAAGGTTTGACTGGAAGAGCAAAGAGCTTTATGATTACATGACCCTTGATTTTGCAAATGACAAAATCTCCTACGGAAGAAGGGGGGAAGTCCCAAGGATACTGACCCCTGCCGGCCTGTCCCCGGGAAGGCCCGCGGAAATAAAGGTTGAGGTTGACCCTTCAAACCTCAGCCTTGTTAGCATCTACCTGAACAACACACTCATTGACACCTTCCTAAGGTCAGCAACAGAAGGAAGGATTGTTTTCTCAAACAACACATTCACGGATATTCTGATATATGACAATTCAGTCACATCTCCCCTGAGGGATGAAAATGTCACTGTTATTATCAGGGGCAATGAAACACAGCAGCTGCCAATTGTTAACGGCGCATTTAGCGGAACAGTAGACCTGTCTCCCTTGCTGAGCCTTGCGACAACAAGCGGCCTTGTGGAATTTATGGTCAGGGATTATGCAGGCAACGCAGGATATGACAGGAGGTTTATCGTAATTGACAGGTTTGGGCCTGCAACCCCGCCTTTGATAGACCCTCCAATGGACAGCAAAGTCAATTCATACGGAGACAACTACATGAAGCTTGGCTATCCTCTTTACTATGAAAATGAAATCTATTATTTTGGGGGCGTTAGCACGAACGGAACTGTTACGGGATACATATCCGGAAATACCTCTGAAAAAGGGGTTATGCTTGAGCTAAGGGCAGATGACCAGAGCATAATGACCTATGCTGAGCCCAACATGACAGACTACAAAATTTTGTCAGGGTTCAAGCTGCTCACAGCAACATCAACATCGCCTGCAGGCTCCACAGAAATCAGGGCTACCGAAGGGGCCTATGATGTGATAAACCAGATAAGCGGGCAGAAGTATGTATCATTCAAGAGCCATTTCAGGAAGAGTTATCTTGCCTACAAAAAGGCCTACCCAATCAGCAGCGTAAACATAACTGCAAATGAAACAAGGATATATCTTGCAGAGCCCCTTGAAAAGAAAGTCAGCCAGTTTGAGAACTTTTCGATATTAAATAGCCCAATAACATCTGACAGATTTGAGTTCGCTGTTCCTCTTCCGGCAACAGCGTATAATGAAACTTACCTGCAGATCTGGCAGTATGATGACCTTGGAAATCCCGGAGCACCAACAGACAGGCTTCATGTGATAATCGACGCAGTGCCTCCGGTAATAACTTTTGCAAGCCCCCACCCTTCCGAATACCCTGGAGCTCTTCAGGCAGGGATGATTGTGCTGCAGAATCTTAGCGGAATAACAATAGGCGTGTTTGAGAACGGGACAGGGCTAAGGGAAAATTCATTTAACCTGACAATAAACAGCCAGAGAAAAGATGTTGATTTTGCGATAATGTCCCAGATAGAAAGACAAACCCAGTATATTATGAACTATTCGCCCAGCTCACCCCTGCCTGACGGGGTTTACAACATAACATTTAATGTAAGGGACAAGGCAAACAACAAGGCAGAGCTTTCAAACTGGTATATCCTGATTGACAGCACACTGCCCCACCAGCCCTCATTTTTCATAACAAACGGGGTAAATGTCTCATTGGCTCCTGACGGCTATGCGTTTGTAAACGGAGTGCCTACGCTAAAGGTCAGCTACCCAGATAATAACACAGTGAATATAGTAAGCGCAGTTCTCTACAACATGTCAAGCCCAATTGATTTTGTAACTGTTGACTGCCAGAGGGACACAGCGAGCATGTTCTCAAACATATTCAACTGCGCATTAAATATAACCCCGGGATACACCCTGCCGGAGGGCGATTATCTGATAGAGTTTGTATCGCTGAAAATATATTCTGATATGACTACAAGCGGGAACATTATGCACCCTTACAAATTCTCCTATGACATCACTCCTCCAAATGTAACAGCATTTAACATACTGACACAATACCTGAACACGAAAAATGACCTGGAATTTAATATATTTGTCAGCAATGAGGACAGCCACTGGCTGAAGATTAATGTTTCAATGGCAGGCAAGGTGCTTGGAAGCGCCTCGCAAAAGCTGTTTGACAACCAGGTGACAGGGAAAATAACTGCAGGAGTCCTTTTAACTGCAAACCTGAAAGACGGCATGACTTATCCTGTGAACCTCATCGTGGCAGACTACGGCGGCAATGTAAACAGCCTGATGTATGATAATTTCACAGTGGACAACACAGCGCCGGTTTTCTATCCTGATGAAATAAACATAAGCGCCCAGCCGATATATTCATACATCGTGCCTGAGATTGGAGGAAAGGTCTACATAGTGAGGGCAGACTGGATTAACATATCAGGGAATGTTCCAAACGACACCATTGAAATCTCGTTCGTGAGGCTGACAGGAGAAACGCCCCAGCCCATAGCGAAGATAGTCCAGTGCTCAAAGTCATTAACAAAGTACTGCGTTGATGAAACAGGGTATTTCTTTGTGAGAAGCAACTCAACTGTTGTCGGGGAAATCGGGAAGGTCACGCCAAACCTCATACAGATAATAGCAAAGGACAGGGCAGGCAACACATTTGACATAACAAAATTCATCTACAAGGACATTGAAAAGCCGACAGTGATAGTGTGCACGCTTACAGAATGCACGCAGGAAATTGTGGAGACATCTCCAGTAATCACAGACCCTCAGGAGATGATAAGGGCCTGCGGCCAGAGAGTGGACTGCTATGACATTTTGATTACTGCTGTCTGCAAGATGCCTGAGACGCTGACGACAAACTTCACATGCTACAAGAGCTATGTTGCACAGAAAATAGCCCTTCCAGAGCTTTATCCCCTCTGCGACAGAATTGTGCTTTACAGGGACAGCTGCCTAAATGAGCTTGCGTATAATACCGGCGCAAAGGGGCTTTGCGAAAAGATTTCAAACACAGACCTCAAGAAAATATGCTATGGTACATAATGAAAAAAATCATTTTTTTAGTAGTTATGGTGTCAATCCTATCAGGCTTTCTTATAGGTGCAAAGGCGCTGAAGGAAACAGTATCCTCAACCCCTGTCATAACACTTACTTTTTCTGAGGATTCAAAGATAACAAAGGCAGTTCTCAGCCAGGGCAACAGAACATATAACTTCACCTTTGAGCCCTTACAGGGTGAATTTGCAATTGTCCACAAGATTACACTGATGCAGGCGCTTATGAACGGGAATTATACATTGTACGTGGAGGCGCAGGACAGGGTTGAAAATGCAATAAACACAACGCAGATAATTGAGCTTGATATTCCCTACATTCCGATAACCCTTGTAAACCCCCCTCTCGGGGTTTCGCCTACGCCGGTTTTCAACCTTACAATAGCGACTCCTGAAAATAATGCAGACTGCAGGTACTCAACCTCAAGCATATCATCCTATGAAAGGGCGGTTTACTTTTTTGAGGACATCACCCCAAGAATGCATACAAAGCTGGATTTCAACAGCAATGAGACTCTGCTTGTCGCAACGCCCCAGACAGAAAAGCAGATTTATGTTTTCTGCAGGTCAGAGGACGGCAGGATAAACCCCACAATTTTTAACCTGTCATATGATTTGACGCCTCCAACAATAGGAGCATCTGCAGACCCGAGGGTTGTTGTTGACATATCAGAGGAAGGAAAAATAAAAGCGCAGATAAAGGTCAATTCAAATGACAAGGTAGTCTGCAGGTACAGCGGCGTTGTCAACCAGAGCGAGGCAAAGTATGTCCCTGCGCAGGGCAGGTTTCAGGATATGCCAAATTATTTCGGGACAGCTGAAGATGAGTCAAATATGAGCAAGTATACAACAACACCCGCCACCACAGTTGACCTGACAGGATACATTTCTGACAAAACAAAGCAGTATAATTTTACATTTAATGTCAGCTGCATGAACAGGGCAACATTCAATGTCAATGACTACACAAACAGGATGTCAAATACAGTTTCTGTTGACATAACAGTGAGCCTTCTAAGCCAGATAATACTGACAAAAAAAAGCCCTCCGGACTATTTGTCAAGCACATCAGTGTTCTTGAATTTCACAACAAACAAAAGGTCAACATGCACCTATGCTGTGAACAACGAAACAGCGGCGGAGCTGGAAACTTCCGACAACCTTGTGCACACGAAAAATTACGGCACAATGGCTGAAGGAAGAAACATTGTCAAAGTTGAGTGCAATGCAGAGGGGGGAGCGTCAGTTTCAAGGGAATTTCCCGTTGTCATAGACACAACGCCTCCTCTGAGGCCGATAATAATCTCTCCAAATGCAACCTGCATGAAGTCATTGACAGCATCATTTTTTTCAAATGACAGCGAGTCAGGGATAGGGGGGTACAACTATACTGCCGAAGGTCCGGCGGTTTCTGTCAATGGCTCTGCCTCTGGGGAAAATCCTTCAGTGACTGTCTCAAAAGACGCAAAGGGAGCAGAGCTAAATCTGACCCCGTCGGCAACTTATATTTTCAGGGCAAGGGCAATAAACAATGCGGGCCTGATAAGCGATGAGGGAACAGGAAACCTTATAGTTTATGACGAGACAGGAGTTTTATGTGACAGGACACCTCCCACTGTTTTTCTTAAGCAGAATGCAACCTCCTCAGGAACCTATGTCACATTAGTCTGCATTGATTCAGGAGGAACAAGATGCGACAACACTTCATACAGCTATTTCATGGCGGAAACATCCAACTGCACAGCAGGAACCCCTGCTCCAATAGAATATGATGCAGCGAGGCAGTCTTATACAGCCCTTGTCACCACGCCCGGATATTTCTGCTACGAGGCAAAGGACATTGCGGGGAACATTGCAAAGGGAAGCGAGAAGGTGACTGTGCTTTCATCTGACTATTGCAGGGATAATGCAAAAGATTACGAAGAAACCGATGTTGACTGCGGCGGCGCAGGAATATGCCCAAGGTGCCTCTTTGGAAAGTCATGCAGCGTCAATTCAGACTGCGCAACCCTGTTCTGCGACAAGGCAACAAATACCTGCCAGGAGCCAAGCTGCAGTGATGGCCTGGAAAATGGATATGAAACCGATGTTGACTGCGGCGGGCTTGACTGCAGCAAGTGCCCTCTTTCAAAAAAGTGCAGCATAGACAGCGATTGCATCACAAATTACTGCATGCCTGACAAAACGTGCGGGGTTGCTTCCTGCAATGATTCATACAAAAACGGATTCGAGACTGATGTTGACTGCGGGGGAAACTGCTCAAAATGCGCAATTGGAAAATCGTGCCTTGTTGACTCTGACTGTGTTTCAGGCAAATGCTTTAGCTACGAATGCATACAGCCTCCGGTAGGAGGGGAGGAGCAGCAGCCTTTAGTGCCTTCAGAGGCAGGGAAAGCAAATCTCGGGCTGATAATAAAGATACTTGTTCTGATTTTGGGAGTGCTGTGCTCTTCAGGAGGCTACTTTTATATTTACTACAAAAAGCATATCCTGAAAAAGCCTGCTCCGAAAGAGGCGGCAAGACAGGCAGCTCCTTCAGCGCCTGCAGAAGCAGGAAAGCCTTTAGCCAGGCCAAGGGTTTTGACGCCCGCCGAAAGGCTCAAGCTTCTTGCGCAGAGGGAAAAGGAGCAGATTCAGAAAGGCCTTGAAAGGGAAAGGGTATTTTCCGTATTTGGAAAACCAAAGCCATTGCAGAAGCCAGCCCAGAAGCCGGCTGAGAAGCCCGCTCCAAAGCCCGCAGAGAAAGCTGTTGTGGGCAGGATTTTGGAGGCAATAAAAGCCAAGCCTTCTGAGCCCGCACCCAGGCAGGCGCAGAAAAAAGAGGCTTTTGAAAGGCTGGGCGAGATTGGAGGAAAAAAGGAAGAGGCTTTTGAAAAGCTTGAGAAGCTGAAAAAGGAGGGGGCTTTTGAAAAGCTTGAGAAGCTGAAGCAGAAAAACAAAAAATGAAAAGGAAAAAATCGCAGGTCGGCCAGATATTTATCTACCTTATTTCCACATTAGTCGTCATCCTTGTTTTGTACTACGGCTATGCTGCAATCAAGGGCATAGGAAAAAAGCAGGAGCAGCTGTCCCTTGTCAAGTTTCAGAAAGCAATAGAGGATACAGTAGTTTACACGAGCTCTGACTACGGCACCGTAAGGATAGAAACATTTACTGTTCCTGTGCAGTTTAGTGATGTTTGTTTTGTCGACAAGAATGTGATAGTGACAGGAAATGCAAGCCAGATAAACGAGCAGCAATACACCCTTATCTACAACAGCGTGAAAGACCGCGTCAATAAAAATGTATTTCCGATTCCAGGAGGAGACCCATTTTACGTAGACAAAGTATGGGTTGACGAAGGCGGCGGGTTCACATGCTTTAACGTTGCTCAGGGAAACATAAAGGTAAGGATAGAGGGCTTTGGCGACAGGGCAAAAGTGTCGCATCCATGATGGTTTTCTGCAAAAAAGGGAAAAAGGCGCAAATTGAGGTGCAGTTCAACTGGATTTTTGTACTCATAGTTGGAGCAGTGATACTTGTCTTTTTCATAGCGATAGTGAATGTGCAGAAAAAGGCTGCAGACAAGAACCTGGCCTACGACATTCTCGGCAAAATTGACCTGATAATAAGCGGCGCCCTGACAATACCAAAAACAGGCCAGATTTTTGACATGCCAAGAATAGACTTTAATTTCCAGTGCGACAGGATTTCTGCCTTTGGCGTTGACAAGCAGTTTCAGGACCGGATTGTTTTTGGCCCAGACCTGCTCAGGGGGAGGCGGCTTGTTGTGTGGAGCCAGGACTGGAATGTTCCGTATAAAACAGCAAATTTTCTTTATGTAACTTCTGATAATGTGAGATACATCATTTATTACAATGTTACTGAGCAGGACGCAAATGAGCTTAACACTGAGCTGCCCGACAACATCACAAAGGAGATTGTCCCCTCCAGCGATTTTTCAGGGCTTGAGGACAGGAATAATTACAAGGTAAGAATGATATTTTTGGGGGATGCAGATTATTACACAGACATACATAATCCAGATTTTCTCCCGCAGTTCATGAAGGACATGCCTGACAGCGCAGTTACAGCAGTCCAGTTTTTTGAAAACGACGTGATGTTTTATGAAAAGCGGGGGGACATGCTTGTTACCAATGAGGGTTTAACAGTCAAGATTTTGGGAAAGCCAATGAAGTATGGGGCGATTTTTGCAGAAGACCTGGAAATGTTCAACTGCTCATATTACAAGGCATTT
>Ga0315268_10003296_pt1 | contig 17818 bp, 12 predicted proteins | sample C1_top_MG_FD_204535 | JGI IMG/M metagenome (GOLD analysis project Ga0315268, IMG submission 204535) | Sediment microbial communities from Yellowstone Lake, YNP, Wyoming, USA - C1_top | ecosystem: Environmental > Aquatic > Freshwater > Lake > Sediment | place: USA: Wyoming | collected 2017-08-01
CAACCTCACCCTGATACACAGCGTTTGCCGACGGCTGCACGGAGGTCACCGCAACGTCGTGCACACCCTGAACTATCGTCACAGTCCCATAAACAAACACGTTGTTACCAACATTCACTTCGTCAGACACCTCAGAAGCCTCAACCCACACCGTACAACTCGCGCTCGGCACGATTGCAGAACTATCCCAGAGAAGAGCAACGCTCACATTCGCTTGAGGTGAAAGCCGGTAAACAATCTCTTCATCAACCACAGTATCATTACAATACGCAATAACATTAAACGTCTCAGTCTCATTCCCCAGATTCGAAGCCACTGCATTTATCAGCAGGATCTGACCGCTGACAGCGACGTTTGACGAAACAGAAACGCCCAAGATTGCGACATCATGAACCGCCCAGACCACCTCAACCCCTCCGCTGACACTTACATTTGGTATCCTGTTGCTGTTGATGTCAGCAAGGATAATGTCTTCCAGATCCAACGCACTTATACCCACATTCTTAGTCTCAAACGTAACAGTGAACACAGAGCCACTACCGTTCACACCCGGAATCTGCCCCATAAGAGTGTCGAAAGCTCTTACGCGCCCATGCGTGGTGTCAAAGCTATCGTTAGCTGCGTAGTCAAAATAAGTCCCGCCGGCTGACTTGAGGAATGGACCTTCACTCACGCCAGTGCAATTCAGAATTGAGGCGTCATAATACAGCTTGATCTCCGCAGCGTACAGGTTCATAACTCCATTCACGGTCACGTTGACAACGAATATCTTCCCCGTTCCCCACACTGTTGACATGTACGGCTGAACAGAAACAGTTGCCAGATCACCCAAAACAGAAAGTGGGAACAGAACACACACTAACGTAACGGCAAGCAACGCAGTCGCAAGCATCTTTCTAAACATGTCATCCCCTCTCATTCAATTGAAAAAAAGAGAGATGCGACGCCATTATTGCTCTGGGGTCGTCCTCCCGAAGTTGCGTGCTATAAGAACGATGTCCAGAATGTTTATGGTACCGTCAAGATTGAGATCCATGAACGCAATAATACTCCAACCCGTATCTGTAGAGCTGGCTCCGAAAACATGAGCCGCGGCTGAAAGGTCTACTATTGTAACCTGTCCATCCATGTCCAAGTCGCCTGGAACCGGAGTATAACGGTAGGTCCCGTTAACTGCGTCATTATCAATCGCTCCACTGTTCAACTCGTGAATGGTAAAGTTAAGGGTTGAGTTGACGCCGCGGGTTTGAGTGTTCCAGACAAATCCACTTTGAACCTTGAAATGGATTCTGGCCAGCGTCATAGTTCCATTGGCCTGTGGTGAGATTCCAGTCACGTTGACGTATACTGTGTCAGAAAGCCATCCGATGAGAACCGTTGGGTTTCCGCTGAAAGAGGAAACGTTGACGTATAGCGCACTTAGGAGCGTGCCATTGAATTTGAATTCGAAATTGAAGCCGGAAAGGTTGACGACGTTTGTCACGTTTATGTAGGCGTCAAACTCTGTTGGCACCTGCTTTGTGGTGTATTCGTTCGCCGTGAACAAGAGCTGCGGTTTTGCAGAATTGCTTGTGTAGTTTCCGCCGTAGACGAGACGCTTAATGGAGTTTGATGCAGGATCTGACACTATCACGTTTTCAAGCGGCAGGTTGCATGTAACGTTGTTTGGATATACAGGGTCGTAGACCGCTTTGAAAACAAATGATCCTACAATAACGGTGCCGTTGAACGGTGGGGCGGGTGAACGCGCAGATTCGAAAAGCGAATAGTTTCCTCCTGACAGACTGTAAGTAGCATTTGGACTGAGGTAATTGGTTCCCCAAACTGCCGGGATTCTATAAGCTGTGGTCGGGTTGGTTAAGGTAAGTAGAGCGCTGTTCCATTTTAACGTGAACTGAAATCCATACATCAGGGTCACGTTGGATATCGTTACATTTACAGTGAATAGTTTACCCAGTGCAGGAACTGCCAGAACTGTGAACTGCGGATTTACGTTGACGACGGTGATGGGAACTAATGGTGGATAGGGTTTGATTAGCCAAGGTTCGAACAGCACGCCGTCGGTAATGTTGTCTCCAAGGCTGTTCGGATACTGACTCGTTGCGTAGTTCGGGCCGGTTTCATTGCCCCACCAGTTATACTTCGCCGATAGAGGCTCCGATCCTGCATTGTTAATGCCATAGATGAAGTTGCCAAAGATGTTGTTGTAGGTCACCAAGGCTCCACTGGCATCGTTCAAATCGATGCCGTATGCGTTATTTGTAATGTTGTTGCCAGATATCGAGGCGCTGGTTACGAGGCCCAACAGCCTTATTCCATAGCTTTCATTTGCGCCAGTTCCGCTTATCGTATTTCCAGTTATCTGCGCAGAAACAATGTTGCCTCCGGTCCCGTCTCCAGTTGCACTGTTCCAAAGTGTAATTCCCCTTCTGCAACTCGCCAAATTGAATATGGTGTTTCCCGTAATCTGTATGTTTGTGAACGTTCCATTTCCCAAAACGGCCGAATTGTACGAGCTGGCAAAAGTAATCCCTGTCGCTCTGTGATCAATGTCAAACGGATTACCTCCTGTTCCCATGTTAATCGTATTATTCCTGATCCTTTGAAGAGTTGTCACGTTATATCCTCCGTAGGTCATGCAGAATATCGCGTCGCTCCCCCAGACACCCACATCAAGCGTGTTGTAACTGATTTCAACAGGACCCAAGTGCTGTTCAATCAAAATCGGATTCGCTCCAGTTTGAGTTATCGAGTTGTTAGTGAACACCAGACTCTCATTTCCCCGATACGCGTAGACTCCATAATCTTGGTCATCGTTAGGATCGTTGATTCCATAGATCGTGTCGTTCGAAATCGTGTAAGTCACTCCTGGCAAAGCGCACTGTGCGTAAATTCCAACCCTTGTGCCAGATGTCTTTCCTGCGTTTCTCACCGTAAAACCGCTGAAGATTACATTGCCCGTGTTTGCAGTTATTCTTACCAATCCAACCGTAGGAGGTGCGACCAGCTGACCGTCTACGATGGTTGCACCTGCTCCTGCGCCGTATACCGTGAGCGCCTTAGTGATCAGGATCTGATTTTCATTGTAGGTCCCCGCTGCGACCACGATGGTGTCGCCGTCGGAAGCCGCGTTCACCGCTGCTTGTATCGTTGAATAATCATACGGCACCAGAATGGTCCTAACCCCTCCCACCGTCCACGTTGAGGGCGACACCGTTACCCCCGGAGTCGTTATAATATTGAAAGTATAACTTCCCGTTTCGGTCATCACTATATCGAAAACTAACGCTACGTTCGCGCTTGCTGGCACAAACATGGCATTAATCATCTTTATTTGGTTCCCCTGCCAATAAGGTTGATAGACTATGTCCGGCTGGTTGTTAGAATCCGACAAGTTCCAATCAGCCATGAACGTGTTACCCATAAAAGTAGTATAGTTCACACCGCCGCCGCTGTCAAGATACATGTCTCCCCAAAACTGAATATCACTGTAACCTATGGGAGTCAGACTTCCGTTCGAAACAGACCATTTCATCTCACCCCAATGGTATGGAAGCGTGCTAGTGCCGTTCAACCAATTAAAGTAATTTCCGTACGCGGTTTGAGCGGTGGCGTTGTTGAAATATGCGGTTGTACCATTAGAGCATGCGATGTTGACACCTTTCCGAGAGTTAACCGAGACGTTCACGTCAACAACTGTGTTGTAAGGCAAGGTGTTATTTATCCAAACGAGCTCCCAGATCTCCCTGCGACCGGCATCCGGCTCGCTTAGAACAACATGCGCAAAATTGAGGGTTACTTGAACTGAACACAAAACAAGAAGCACAGCTACAATACTTGCAACTATTCTATTCTTCATGATTCCCCTCTCCGTTACACAATAGTGAAGACCCCTCTTTTTTATCCTTTCTGTAGTTAACCTCTATGTCAACAATCAAGTTTGCCCTAGCAAAGACCAACATCACCCGTAACTCGGCAAATAGTAGTGCACGTTGGCGCTGAGAATGGGATGGATGGATTTTAATTCTGCAAGAAGCTTGGAAAATTGAAGCTTTGCATTAATCAAGCGAACCTTTTAATCTTCCTCCTACTTCTATTTTCCTAAATTCCACAAATGCAGGATGTAATGGTTGGAAAGGCCTTTGTTTAGGACAAGAAATTTCGTGCTCATCCAAATCCTGATATTGACGTTCTCAACTTTTGCTGTTCTCAGTCCTTTGACGGCAAAATCAGCAGATTCAGGAGACATTGGCTTCTACATTAAATCGGCGGCGACATTCGTTAATGAAGGGAGCGGGACTTGGAATCTCACAGTTGATGATCAATCATGGTCTTGCTTCATGAACGACTCATGGCAGACGGTGAGCTTGATCGACCACGCGCATCCCTTGGAAACCGTGAAGAAGGACGCTGACGGTAACGATCTGGCCGTTTTCCAATTTAAATCAAGCCTGCAGCCTGGAGAAAACATCAGCGACTACGTCGTCTACCATGTTCGTTCAAAACCTCGACCCATCCCAAACCTTGACTACGCCGAGTCTGGAACCCTTTCACAGATCCCCGCGGACCTACAGGATAAATATTGCAGCGGACAAGGTTTCTGGATGACCAACGACTCCCAAATACGAACGAGAGCCTTCTCAATAGCCGGAAGCGAAACTCAGGTGCTCATGATAGTGGCAAAACTTGTCTCGTGGATCTGGAATAACATCAATTACAAGTCGCACGACCCAACTCTGTACCCGAACGAAACACTAACGTTACGCGAAGGAGACTGTGACGAGCAGGCTATCCTTTTTGGCACGTTCTGCCGAATCCTAGGAATTCCAACGTATCTTCAAGTTGGCTGCGTCTTCATACCGGGAGACTCTTCGTCAAGTGATTCTGGTCAAGTGCATTACGTGGAGGAACAGATAGGCTGGCACGGATGGGCAATCGTCTACATTCCTCCGTGGGGCTGGTTGCCGGTGGACTTGACCTACGTCATGGGTTCGCACCTGAATCCCCTGAACTCCATCAGAACCGGTGCCGTCACGCTTCAGTACACGGTCCAAAGTTCGAACGTCAGTGAAGACGACTACCTAGCATCGGACCGCGCCTATGAACAGCTTCTACAAGACAACAACTTCTCACTTTACGCCAAAGACGAAATGATTCAAGCGAACCCAGTCCTGGGAGATCTGAACGGAGACAATGTCGTCAACATAGTCGACATGACGATTGCAGCTAAAGCCTTCGGTTCAACACCCAGCGACAGGAATTGGAACGCCATTGCAGACATTAACATGGACAAAAAGGTAAACATCATAGACATAAGCATCATCGCGAGAGACTATGGAAAAACCGAATAAGCCATTTGCGCCGACAGGAGAGCGCAACGGGGAACCACAATCGATCTTCACTGACGAGCTAAGAGTTTATCGATTTTCCGAAAGCCTTTGCCACGATTGCAGCGTCCAGTATATCAATCCTCGAGTCGTGATTCACGTCGCATATCGGGTCCCATCGTCCATCACCTGGCTGTGAACGAAAGGCGCTAGCCATTATGGTCAAGTCCAGAGTGTCCACTTTTCCATCATAGTTGAAGTCGGGCAACGTCGCTTCAACAAAGCCGCGCACCAGCGTGCAATTGATAAACTTCAACGTAGGATCCAGCAGGAACGTGTCAGTCGCATTCAACATCAAAGTGCTGTTGCCTGGTGAATCAACTTGAAACTTTATTTCACACAAAACCGCGTGTCCCGCAAGCACTGAATCCCTGCCATAAAGAGTCGCCCCTACCATCGTGTAGTTGGTCTCAACGTCAGGTTCTGGAAACAGAACATCTTTGTCCGCAAAAACGTTGTCCGTGGGAAACCACGCTTCAATGCACTTGAGAATCGACGAGTTATAGTACAAGGTCACTTGCCAGGCATGAAGGCTTTTGACGTTGTTGACTTCCATGCTCAGAACAAAGACGCTCCCGACCTTTGCATCAATCGTCTGAGGATCAACCGAAACGTACGTCACCGTACTCGCAAGCACAAAGACTGTTTTTGTGTCCAAATTGTCATCCGTGTAAATCTCCCCTGCAACCGGCAACACGTGGGCGGTCACGTTGTATTCACCCATCTCGACCGGATTCCACAACCAACTCATGCTTTTGTAAGAACCAGTATTCAACTCCGAAACAACTGTTGAACGCACCAAGCTACCATTTACCTTGAGTTGTAGAGTGACACTCGTCTCATTAGTTAGTCCAAGGTTGAAGACGGTTGCGTTCAACACTATTGGAACGCCAAAAGACACAAAATCAGGTGCCTGAACGCTTGCAGCGAGTTCATGCTCTATTTGAAACGGTGCGAAAACAATAGTGTGAATATGGTCCAGATTTGTCACATTTTCAGCAAGAATGTGACCTGCACCGTCGGACATACCGATAACCGCTGAGACAGACTGGGTGCAGTAGCCGTAGAACAGCTGTATCACACCATCCTGCCCCAGCTTCACCGCGAAGTTTGCGATTGCACTAGAGTTATCAGAGACCTCCCATCTGATCGTGACGTGTGTTGCATCCGGTCGGTCTACGTAAATGTCATTCGAGTCGATTGTTGTCCAATCACGCCATGCAGCGGCAATTGCAAGCTTGCTTGCTAGGGCTTTTATCGACGCGTTGTGGCTTTCATCCATTCTGAGGAACGTGATCAGACCGTTACTTGAAACGTACACAGTCTGATAAAAAACGTTGTAAAACGGAAAGCTGAACGGCAGTGTGAAAGGCCAGCAGCCATCATCAGCGTGCCATTCCATTGGATTTCCTGTGCTGAGCCATCTGTTCGGATAATAGTAACGCTCGTAGAACAAAACAGGCACGAAGTTCGCAACCAAATTGTTAGCTATGAAGTCCTCTCCCTGTGTGGGCGAAACGTAGGCAGTCACGTTGTAGTTCCCGTTCGTCGGGGGGGTCCAAGAATGGTCAAAAGTGTATAGGCCTCCTGAGGGTAGGCTCGGAATCGTTACAGATTCAACGAGGGTACCATTTATGAACATACGGGCTTCGACGTCAGTTTCATCATTGAAACCAAGATTTCGCACTGTTGCGTTGACGAGAACTGTCTCACCTCTCTGAACGAAGGAGGGAGCTTCAAGAGTGATCGCCGTGTCATGCTCTCGAGAATGGTTGATTGCAAGCCAATGAAAAATGTTCATCGCCAACTCTTCATTGTCAGCTCTGTTGATTCCTGTGTTGTCAAACATGTAGTCGCTGTTGAGGATAACTATCTCCTTGTTTTCGGTGACTGTGAGCAGATCGAAAGTCATACTCACGTTATCGGCGACGGGTGTAATTGCCCAAGCCAACGCTTGCGACGGTGCATTGACTTCTAAGCGCTCTGCACCAGCATAATACAGGAGGCTCACCCCTTGAGTCACAGGGTGGGTGATGATATTGTCAGTGGTGCTCCGGTCGGAAAGGTCTCGGAATATCTGAACACCATATGGCACCGTAAACAATCTGAGCGTCGTAGCGAAACTCTGACCGACAATTATAAACAATGATCCGCCCTCAACAATCCACTCAAGTATATCTGAAACCTCGCTTGACGAAAAATCCTGCACAGAATTAGGCAGGACCAAGATATCGTAGCCAAGTAGAAGTTTATAGCTTATAGTCTGGTCTTCTAGATCGTGAACTACGAAACCCTGTGAAACGAGCAGATTCTGAAGGGTAAGGTAATCGTCTTCATGCAGCCCTCCAGAGTCACCGTGTGTGTTGTCCCACAAAACATATCTTGGATAATGAACAGAGATCAATGTGGACACGACATCGTCAGAGACATGATCCTCACCTGCGACAGGCGGTGCATATGCCGTGACGTTGTGACTTGCTTCTCGATCTGTCTCCCAAAAGTAGCTGATAGTGTAGGAAGAGGCCGACGAAAGTTCAGGAATGAATGTCGTGTTCACAATGTTTCCATCTATTGTCAAGCTGATTTGCACGTTGCTCTCGCTTTCCCATCCCAAATTTTCGACGGTCGCTTTTAGGAGAGTTGTTTCACTAGGGCTTACATATCGTGGGGGGTTAAGCAGAACCGTCAGGTCATGTTGAGGTTTCATGTATCTTGACCAGATTATCGCGTTGTAAAGCAGCTGAAGATGATGCTGATATTGTGGCGGAATCGTTTCTAACTTCAAAGAAAAGTAAAGAAGGCCCTTGAATTCAACGATCGCACTTTCGTTAGAATAGCCGCCAGCGATGTAGTTTCCTCCGGCCAACTCCGCTGAATCCCACTGCCCGTTGAATGGAACAACTGTTGAAACCGGGGGCAAGACGATGGGATTCGGAACCTTTTCGAAGATCGGGTGAGTCACATTCAATATTTCTATTAGATCTGTTCCGTTAAAGAACCAGTGTAAGCTCAGATCCTTTCTGAGCCCCACGAGTTCTGCGAGTCTCTGGTTGTTGGGGGTATCCTTATTGAAGGAGTCACCTGTTACGATGAGTCCATGCCCTTCGTGAACGTATCTTTCGATGGCGTCCAACTCAGAGTTCTTGTACTCCACCTCATCGGCCGAAGAAACGATCAGGACATCGGCTTCGGTCGATGCTATGCCTTGATAGGTTATATCGTCCTTTCCCAGAGTCAAATAATCTATGTACACCATGCGAGTGCCAAACATTTCCCAATGGTTGTTCAGCACATTCCAATTCTTGAGAACATCTTCATCGGTGTTGCCTGATGAACGCACGACCACAGCTTTGACCGGCGAACCCGCGTAGACAAACTTCGTCAACGCGTTATCCCTTGTATTTTCTTCACCTGGCAACGGAGCCACGTACAACGTTATGTTGTACACTCCCTCCAGAGTAGGCGCCCATTTCGCGTCGATCGAAGCTGAACTGTAACTGGCCAAAGAGGCTACGACATAACTCCAGACGACAGTATCGTTGGCAAGAAGCTCTACTGAAAAGCCGTGCTCCTCGGATTTCCCGAAATTGAATATATTCGCCGTCATACTGTTAGTGACTCCGAGTTTGAGGTAGGGAGGAGTTGCGAGGCGGTACGCCACTAGTTGATGATCCACCGAAGGAGAATTCAAAGCGCTTCTAGCATCTATTCTTCCGTACCCGTAATAGGGATCAAACCCAGGGTCGCCCAAGTCATCGGTAGTGTACCTTAGCAGAAGCCTCACAAAATCAGCAGTCATGTTGGGATAAGCACTCATAACCAAGGCCGCCAGGCCTGCAACGTGGGGGCAAGCCATAGATGTCCCGCTCATTCTCTCGTAATCATTGTTCAGATAGGTTGAAAACACGTCAACCCCCGGTGCAGCCAGTTCAACCCAGTTACCGAAGTCTGAAAACGAAGCCTTCGTGTCATTAGCATCCGTTGCCGTCACTGCAACAACCTCGTCGTAAGCAGCCGGATAAAACTCCAGATCCGAATTGTAGTTGCCCGCCGCGGCCACCAGTAAGACCCCAGCGTTGTAAGCATACTGTATGGCATCATGAATGACACGGCTGTCCTCATAGTCTCCAAAACTCATACTGATGATCTTCGCACCCTGATCAACAGCATGAATAATCCCGTCAGCAATCCAGTCCGAGTAACCTTCACCCTGACTGTTCAAAACCTTCTCAGCCATGATGCGCACCTGAGCCAAACCAGCTATCCCGACGCTGTTGTTAATTGTGGCGGCTATGATGCCAGCGCAGTGCGTTCCATGTCCCGTGTCATCCATAGGGTCTGCGTCACCGTTCACCCAATCATAACCCAACGCAGCATAGTTCGCAGCCAAGTCAGGATGTTGATAGTCTATGCCCGTGTCGACAACCGCAACAAGGACATTATGACTTCCCAACGTAGTGTTCCAGGCCCAGTCTGCTTGAATCTTGTGCATCCCCCACTGATTGTTCCAGTATGGGTCATTAGGAACGAATTGAGCTTTCATCTTCATGCGCGGCTCAATGTAACTACTCAAATTTTCACTCTCCATCTGTTCTAAGTAGGCAGGAGCCGCTACTTGAGGAAGCTCAACAACAGCCGCTTTAGGCTCTTTCTTGGCTGAGACAAAGTTGAGGATTCTGCCATTATGCTCGTTTGTTATTCGCTCCAACTCTGATAGGTCTGTAGCACTCGTATTATCTAGCCCGATGACAAATCCAGATACTCCACTGTCAAGACTGGTCACGTCTTTGGAACTCGAGGAAGCGTAAGACTCTGTCGCGCTCGCGTTAATTGCATCAATGGCCCCTGCACCATTGGAAGCGACGTCATCCTTTCCGCTTGGAAAGGGACTGTTTGCTCTCAGGCTAAATCCAAAAGCCGGAATCAAAATGCTGAGGATGAGCGCGGCAGCCAACACGTTGGCTGTTGCCCGTTTCATCAGCGATTTCTCAAAAATCAAAGGGATCCTCTGATTAAGGAGTGAACTGTGGAATATTTAAGCTCGCCGACCAAACCCAAGCACAATTCTGCCAACATGCTCAAGCCCCGTTCTTTCTAAGAATAATGCGCTAAACAGATGCTTATCGCTAGTAGGCTTAGTACTTGTGACGATGTAATCATTCTTCCTTCTTGGCTTCTTGCTTCCCAACCAGGGTCACGAGCTTTCCTCGTCCCATCTTCTTCCTTGAAACAATGCCCTTCGATTCCATCGCAGACATAAGCTCGCTTGCTTTTGATTTTGAGAATCCGCCCTGCTCACCTATCGCTGACTGATACATACGTCCTCCTGCCGCAGTGAGAAGCCTAACGACTTTCTGTTCATCATCCTCGGCGCCGAACGAAGATTGCGATTGCAAAGAGCTACTGTTTGGTTTCGTAAGCTTGTTGGTACTCGCACGTTTCATACCTAGAAAGTAACCCAAGAAACCGGTTGAAAACGCGGTCGCGATAACGGCTAGAAGAGGAATGTTGCTCGTAATGGCATCGGTCCAACTGGAATTCTCCTTCCCAAGAAGAAGGTGTGGTTCTCCGGCCCCGAAATTTCGCGGACCGAACCAGGTCAGAGCCCTTTCAGATGCTTCAGTATTGTCTGGCAAAGGATAAACTGCGACTACAGAATATCCGCTGGGATAAACGATTGTCAGTTCATCCTCTCGCGAAAGGTCCATTGCCCCGCTTAAAGCATCGCCTATCTTGATTCCGCCATCCCCAGTTTGCCCTGCAAACCCTATCCAATCAAACTGATACTGGATAATTCCCTCTGTGCTTAGACCCGCGGTCGAAACGTTAGCGTTGACCTCCAAATTCTCTACCCTCATGCTCCTTCCCGTGAGCAAGCTGGCCTCGTCAACTATGGAACGAAAATGACTGGAAATCTGGTCAACAGACGTTATGTTCAGATATTGGTAGAATGCTGCCTCGTCATCCTGAGTCAACAACGCTGTTTTCTGCTGAACGACCCAAGTTGCAGAACCATCCGCGAACACTTCGACCTCGGTAGAAGTGCGCCACTGTAGCTGGCCAGAGCAGCGAACAGCCGTTAGGAAAACTGTCGGAACTAACGCAAGCGAGATGACAAGGATCATTGGAAATGATTTGAGTCTCATTTGCTCCAACGTAAGGCTTTGTCGCAGTTCTATTTAAGATATATGAATGTTAATTGATAGTTACTCAGTTAGTCTGGTCTTGACAAGCCTCTACGATTAGCACACGCTGAGGAACCTGCACTGAGGGATATTTCATCGGAAGTTCTACTCTGCCATGAGGATGAAAGAGACTTGTTCCAAGTTCGTTAGAGGGCCGCTCTTTCCCGGTGCGCAAATACCTCCCCGCTTCATTATGATCCAAGCATGATTAAAGAAAAGACCGGACGCACCAGTGAGCACCCCTTTTCGCGAGCGATTGTGGGACAGGATCTCTTTTGTATGGACGATCGCATAATGATTCTGAAAGAGCACGACGCAGATGAGTGTCATGGACAAATCAGTAAGATAGTTCTAGAATATTCCACTGTACAACATATTCACGTCCTCGCAATAACGATTTTTAGAGTCAGTACGCAATACAATCGCAGAGGAAAACTGAATGGAAAACAATGGAGTCATAAAGAGACGTAGAGACAGACTTGAAGTGATTAATGCGATACTGGACATCGCTGTCGAGGGAGCCGTTAAGACAAGAATCATGTACAGAACGAACGTGAACTTCCGCCAGTTCGAAGACTACGTTGCCGATCTCTTGGATGCAGGCTTGGTTGAAGTGCTCCAAACCGAGAGCAGAAGAATCTACAGAACCACCGAGAAAGGAAAAACACTGCTAAGCAGACTGAAGGAAACAAGCTGGATTTTCAATGAAATTGAAGACCAAGAAACCCCAAGCCTTCCAATGATAAGAAAGGGACAAGCAGCATACTTTATACGAAGATGATCCTTGCAACTTCATTCTTTCTATCTTTATAGCCTACGAGCAGTTTATGCATTGGCAGACTAGGGATCAATCGGATCAGCGCACATGTTGTAGGATCTCGCGATGGCAGCGCCGTCTATGATGTTTATCACGTTATTTCCATCAATGTCGGCTCTCGGATTCCATCTATCGCTCCCTGGAATTGATCCGTATGCCTTCCCAAAAATCGCCAAATCTAGAATGTCAACCTTTCCATCCTCATTCAAGTCTGCAATGTGCGGCAAAATCTTCACAGTTACATTCTTGACATCCCACAGACCATCGCCAGTGGTAACGTTTAAAGATACAACGTTATCACCCATCCTGCGAAACCGATGAGTAACGATTACGCCGAACTGCGGAGTCGAGTTGCCTTCAAAAATCCATTCATAGCTCACGATCTGACCTCCTCTGGGATCGGAAATCGAAGCGTTAAAAGTCACAACATTGCACACTCGAGGTGCCCTCGGGTCGAATATGAAGTCTGCAATGGGTGCTGCCACAACGACCAATGAGTGATTGGCAACATCACTCAAACCATCACTGTCCGTAACGTTGAGCAGCACTGTGTAATTGCCAAAGCTTTCATAAATGTGCGTCACGATGGGGTCAGTGACTATTTGATTCACGCCATCACCAAAATCCCAAGCGTAAGACGTAATTGTACCCGTATCTGAAGTCGAGTCCGACGCATTGAAATCAACCGGATCACCAGCTTCAGGGACCGTGGGAGACCACGTGAAAGCCGCCTTGGGGCCAACATTGGACAGCATTGTCACGTTTATGAGCTGAGATTCTAAATCCCACTCTCCGTTACTGCTCGTCACATTCAAGGTGACGTTGTACACTCCCACTTCCGAATAAGAATGTGTTATGAAAGGGGTTCCAATAGCACTTACGTTTGCATCGCCGAAGTCCCAAGCGTAACTTGCGATTACACCCTCCTCACCCGCACTCGAGTTTGACGCGTCGAAATGTATGAGTTCATTGACATGAGGGTTCGGAGGAGTGTAAGAGAAAGAAGCAATCGCATGAGCCTTAACCAAAAGTGTTTGTGAAGTTGAATTTGTTGCAGCCAAGTTGTCCATTACCAGAAGAGTCACGTTGTATTCGCCTGGATTCACGTAGACGTGCACTATTTCAGCTGTCAAGATTACAGTCGCATTTCCATCCCCGAAATCCCAAGCGTAGCTGAAAATGAAACCGTCTGAATCATAACTAGCGGAAGCATCGAAGAACACAGGCTCCCGCACGTAGGGGATAGGCGGGGAATACGCGAAAACGGCCACAGGAGGAATGTTCACGCACTCACCATTAACAGGCGAAGCAACGGACAAGCCGAAGGCCACAACAATTAGGAAAACGCCTGCCGCAGCAGCCAAACATCGCCGCAATCCCCTCCCCCCCAAATCATTCTAGGGTCTCCAAGAATTTAAAGCTTAAGTATCTATATTCTAGTCCCATTTCCCGGAAAACAACTCCAATTTCCCCCAGGAATAAAGGCATCATCACCCAAGAGGACCTTCCGCTTATCTTGAACAGCGACCACACATCCTCAACACGGCCTACCATGGAAGCGCCCTGGAAAAACAAGGCCGCATTCAAGACATTCGACAGGAGGAGTCACCCATGAAATTCCTCCAACGCACCGTATTAACGCGTTCTCTAGCTGAACGCACAAGAAAAACGAGGACCCTAGCAATTATGACGAGCAGAGTACTGTCATAATTGACATACATCACAGGATTACAGCAAGCCGAGTAGCAATCAGGCCTTGACCCGCACTTTTTCAGCAGAGTATGCTCAAACACACGCTAACGTCTTCGTTGAACTGCGCAGCAACAATAGGCTTCAGCGAAAAACGTTACCAAAAAACATTACCGAAAACGTTACCAAAAAGCCTAGGGGGTCTATCAAATATAATAAGCCCAACACCGTTATATCTAACATACGTCGTAGGACCACCGCCGCCATCAAAAAAAGCGTGCCAAGCCCTGATTTTCCCTCTCAGCAGTAACAGTATAAGAAAAGAAAAAAACAGAAATGGGAGCTATTTCTTGCGCGTGGTGAGCACCGCAAGCACCGCTGCTATCGCTGCGATCAATGCTAGAATGGTTACTGCATAGAGCAAGTTAGTTGACGTTGAGATGTAGCCAGGCATGTCGGTGACTTTGACTTTGACAGTGCTGACGTCTCCTTGAAGACTTTCTAGGCTCGTCTGGAGACTTCCCAAGCTCGTCTGAACGGTAGCGACATCTCCGTCCACCTTGACTATCTTCGCGTCGAGATTCGTCAGATTAGTAGTCAAAGTGCCCACAGATGTGTTTATCGTTGCGACATTGTTGCCTATGCCTACAAGCGTGGCATTCACAGCCGTCAAATCGAGCTTCACTTCGCCCAATGAAGGAACTATCACCGTCGCAATGTTGTTCTTTATGTCAGAGATGTACGCGTTCCAATTGCTCAGTGTCGAGCTCACAAGAAAACTCTTGATAGCCGACCCTTGGACCTGTGCGTATTCAGCTTGAACCAGCAGCACATAGGTTCCAGGTTGAACATCAACCGGAATCATGTACGTCACTCGATACAATCCTTCAGCAACACGTTCTATTCCCGCAGTGAGATTGGAGTATTGGACGCCTTGAAGATACAACGTTGCCCTCATACTGTCTGGAGTTATTCCCTTACCGTAGTCTGTGACGAGGATGTAGAAGTCTGCGATTTCTCCGTTGAAATGTATGGCGCCCACGTCGGCTTGTACGTCTATAGGCCGATATTGGTCCACTTGTGCTGATGCTGCCAGGATTTCAAACTCGCCGTCGATTGTGTTGTGCGGTATCTCTTCAGTTTTGTCGTTCACCAGGATCGTGTTGTCTAGCATTAGTGTGCATGAAGAGGTGTTTTGCGGTTCTACGGGTTGGTAGATTGTCTTGAACGTGAACGTGGCGAGTGTTCCGTTTCCTTCGGGGAATGCTCCTGTCCAAGACCCGTTTTGATCTGGCAATATTAGTATGCCAATCAGGCCATAGTCATTTTCAACTTCCACTTGGAACACCGTGTTGCCGTAGGCTTTTAGAAAGCCACCTTCAACGATCCAATCAGGTTTCGTCACAAGCAGGCTTGTATCGTACCGCAACTCAAACTGGAGACCCACGAGGTGCCAGTCCTTGTCTAGGTCTTTCATGTTCACTTCCACTCCGAAGGTTTCCCCGTTACGGAGAGCCACGTACGTGTTGGGAACGACTTCCAACGTTGGATAAGGCAGGGCCGCCATCATATAGAATCCACTTCTATCCGTGTGCGAAATCGTGTTCACATCCGGATCCACTAGAATCGTATCGTACAATCTTAGTTCGCATGCTACGGCATCGGCGTCGCGGTATGTTGCATTGAAAGCTATGTAGGCGATCGTGCCGTCTCCGCTGGGATAGGTTGAATAGTTGCCGCTGACGTTGGACGGGAGCAGGATCACGAAGGCATGGACGTATTTTCTTCCGTCGAGACCGGTTTCGATGTAGGCTTTGGAGGATGTGGTGCCGAACGATTTGAAAAAGCCGCCTTCCGTGAACCAATCTTCTTTGGTTTCAAGCAGTGTGTCGTTGTATTGTAGTTTGAATTCTACACCTATTAGATGTGCCGCTGCGTCTACGTCTGATATGCTTACCGAAATGTTGAACACTTCGCCAATGTGCGTAGCGCGGTAAAGGAAGGGTTCTACAGACAGTGCTGGGTCGCTTGTAGACTGAAATGACTGTGCCGATGCTGTATAAGCGGTGGCTAGAATTAGGAAGACAGCGAACGTGACCGCAACTTTAGTATAGAGTTTTGTTATAGAATATTGTTCCATGTTTTTCCCTTTACAAAAGCTCACATAGAATAGTATTAAAGCTTTGTTTATTTGAAATAAGGATTTGAAATCAATTCAAAAAAGAATGGGAAACTTGTCACGCAATGGATCATGACGCAATATGTGCTCGTTTACTTGTGCTTCTTCTTCAGCACAACCGCTGCAGCAGATGAGATTACCATAGCAGCTATCATGACGGCTATCGTGAATTCTGGGACAACCTGCAACGTGAACGGGTTAATCCCGTACCCAGTAATCGTGTTAGTGTCAGCGTCGACAAGTATCAGGTCCGTCTGTGGCAAGTCAATAGTACTGTTTCCTTGAACCAGACCTGTGAACGTCACCGTCACAAGCGTGCCATTTCCGGTTTTACCGACCTCGGTGCCTAGCAGGGTCAGAGCGAATGTCACAGTGCCTGAGGTTTGATTTATAGTTCCCGGATCAAGTATGAATATATTTGCTGGACTGGCTGGCTTGAGCATGTGATCTGAAGGAATCGCGGCACTTGTCGCGTTTAGAAGCGTATTGTTGTAGGTAAGCGTAAGTTGATAGCTGTAAATGCCCGGAGCTGTTGCGTTTGTAACAGTAACGTTTACGGTCACTGTTTGTCCCAGTCCAACAGTTGTGGCGGAGGGAACAACATTTACGCTGCCGACGGTTGCGATAGCGAGGGCTTTTGAGGCGAAAGATATGATGAGAAGCGTCAAAATAATCATGCTAAGGGTGCCTATTTTTTTTGTGTTCATTTTTTCACCTTAGCTGTTATTTCTACAATGGGTGAGTATTTTAATTTTTCCATAAAGAAAAAGTGGTTAGATTTAGAAAAAAGGTAGGGGAGATGAAGGCGCTGTTTTAACTCGGGTCGCCGAATGCTTTCGCTATTATGACTCCGTCTAGAATATTGACCTTTCCGTCTCGGTTGATGTCAGCTTTCGCGTTCCACCTTGCACTGTCCGGAGTTGAGCCGAAGGCAACAGCAAAGATGCTCAAGTCTAGTATGTCCACTTTTCCGTCACCGTTGAGGTCTTGAGGCTTTGATGGAGCCATGAGTGTGGCGTTTTCCAGCCTGCGGTAGGGCACCGTATTATAGTCCGCATCGAGTATTACGACGTCAGTCAGGGTCAACGGGAACGTGGTCAGTGTCGCTGGAACCGCCATTACTTTGAAGGTTATAGTTGCCAAGGTTCCGTTGCCATCTGGGAAAGCCGGAAATTGTCCATTATCCCCAGGCACTAACATGACGAATGCTAAGACGGAGGGATTGCCCTGCGCATCGGTTGTATCGTTGACTGCCGTGAAGAATGTGGTGCCGAATGATTTGAAGAACGATCCTTCTGTGGTCAGTTCCGATGGGGCTACCACTATTGGCGGGTATACGACTCTGAACTGAACGATGACAATTCTGGCACTTGCTTGAACATTTAGGAAAGAGACGCTGATCGTTACGGAGTCCCCCGGCGAGCTCGCCGCAACAATCTCCGGCGTTATTTTGAGATACCATGGTGGTGGGGGAGCTGCGTATGTGAATGTTGCGGGCACTATGTCATACGTGTCGCCAGGAATCGGGCTTGCCGTTGGATCCACCAAAATCGTGTCCGGA
>Ga0315268_10003297_pt1 | contig 17814 bp, 16 predicted proteins | sample C1_top_MG_FD_204535 | JGI IMG/M metagenome (GOLD analysis project Ga0315268, IMG submission 204535) | Sediment microbial communities from Yellowstone Lake, YNP, Wyoming, USA - C1_top | ecosystem: Environmental > Aquatic > Freshwater > Lake > Sediment | place: USA: Wyoming | collected 2017-08-01
ATCTGTTGTGCTGTGGGGCGGTTTTAACCCCCCTATAAATAGGTTTGATGTTGGTTTTTGGCGTTTGTGTGTGGCAATAGTCTAGACCCCATTATGTTTTCCATGTATGCCGTGTCTGTGGGTTTTTCTGCATGGTTTAGGAGCGTTTCGGCGGCTAAATTGACCTACCCCCCTCTAGGTTTTCTGCAATCAACAGATATTAGGCTTCAAATATGCGGTACTGTTAAGTTATTTGATCTATCTACTGCTAAGCAGTTTTTGTTAGTATTTTTGGTTCTTTCCATTCTTCTCTGAGGATGCTGTACAGACAATCGTCACACCATTTTCCTCGACTGAAATTACTCTTTCGAATTATTCCTTCTTTCGTGAACCCAGCCTTTTCAAGAACCCTCTGAGAAACGATATTACTCACGTCAGTAGTGGCTTGAACACGCATCAGTTCTCTTGAAAGGAACAAGTAGTCAACCATAATTATTACAGCTTCAGTGCCGTAGCCTTTTCCTCTTTCACTTTGAACGAGATAATAGTATATTTCTAAGAGTTTTCCGAACACAGAGTGGCCTATCTCCCCGATTTTTGTGCCATCTTTTTTCTCTATGAAGAACCATTTGGTATCAGCGGTGAGGTTGTCGTATCTCTTTTCCCATTCTGTTTTGGACAACTGAAGCATATCGTACCATCTTTCGCCATAAAACTCAGAATTGCTATTCCAATCTATTAACAACGGCAAATCCTCTCTTTCCACGATTCTGAGATTCACGTTCTTTCCTTCAAGCAACTCAACTCACCAATCCACAGTTGCTTTCGGTTCGCCTATAACTTTTCCGCAACACCAAAAACCATTTTTTCTCTGCTCAGTCTAGGAACGGCGAGTGGAAAAAAAGAAAAAAAGGAACTATTTCTTAAGTTCAACAACTAAGAGGTCTACATCAGTTTTCCCTATGTTCTCGACTTCGTGAGATACAGCTTTGAAGAACATTGCCTGACCGACCTTCAGGTCGTATGTGTCTGCTTTTCCTGAGGTCGTAATTTTCAATTTGCCACCTTTGAGAACATATACTACATGGTCTGGATGGCTGTGTGTAGGTGCTTTGTCGTTTGGCTTAAACAGAGTATCAGCCACACGCACTCGGTCGTTTTCCATGATTACCTTGCTTTCCGTATTTCCACTTCCACTGGACAGGTTCTTTTTGTTCAGCTATAACTTTTGCGCAAAACCAAAAGACTGTCAGATTACTTCTTTCTGCAAACAAACAGAATTACTCTGCCTTCTTCCCTGAGGTTCTCTTCAAGTATGTCAAAGTGTTCAGAGAGAGCAGATTTCATTCTTGCGACTGGGTAAATTCTCTCTTTGAATTTGTATTCGTTTAGTTGATAAAGTCCATTCTGGAGTTTTTCGAAGATTCTGCAGTCCCACGTAAGCGTATTGCCCTTTATTATTGCTCTGTCAAAGTACCATCCTACAGGATACTCCCTAACCGAAAAAGTCTGGCCCAGGAAGAAATGATGCTTTAACGCTCGAAGTGTGTCTCTCAGCATTTTCGGAGTGAACACGTCAAAGATGAACAGCCCATGGCTGTTGAGATGCTCTTCCACTGCCTTGAACGTTGATTTCCACTGGGCGAAGTCCTTGAGAAAATTAACTGCATCGTCTGCGGAGAATATGACGTCGAATTTCTCATCAAGTTTGAAGTTGTGCATGCTAGAGACAAAGAACTTTCCTTGAGGGATTCTCTTCCTGCAGAAGTCGATGTAGTCACGTTCAATGTCCAAACCATAGATAGCATATTTCTTTGGAAGATTTGCCAAGACCTCTCCAGGTCCACATCCTATCTCAAGTATCTTCTTTGCACGCCTACAGTATTCATTCACGGGCTTCAGGACGTAGCGTGCCCTCTCTCTTCCTCTTTTGTTGCTTGTTTTCAACGACTCCCAGAAATAGATGAATGGTTTTGAAGTCTTGCTTCTATGCTCGTAACTACCCATGTCGCAATATCCGACCCGACTTATTCCATGTATTCATCATTGCTTTCGGTTGAGCTATAACATTTTCCGCAGGAACCAGAAAGCTATCTGGAATCACCATTGGAATTTCATAAATCAGGTTGGGTCAAATAACTTAAAAGTATTCAAATGTGCTGGTTTTTATATGGCTTAGACTGTTGGTTTTGGCTGGTGTAGGGTGTTGGTTAGGAAAGAGTGTAGCATTGAGGGGGAGTTGAGGGAGTGGTTTAGGGGTGCTGGGAGGGTTGTGGTTGTTGGGGTTGGGAATCCGATTAGGATGGATGATTTTGTTGGTGTAAAGATTGTTAGGGATTTATGTGGGAAAGTGGATGCGGATAGGGTGATGCTGATAGAAGCAGAGACAATACCAGAAGACCACATGCAAGAAATAATAGATTACAAACCAACGCACATACTAATAATAGACGCAGCAAAAATGGGACTAAAAGCAGGAGAAGCAAGACTAATAAGTCCCGAACAATTGGCGAATTATCCAGCTTTTTCAACGCACATGCTTCCGTTACGGATATTCTGTGAGTATCTTAAGACGATAAATGTGGAGATGGGTTTGTTGCTAATAGAGCCTGAGAAGACAGATTTCGGAGAAGGAATAACGTCAAAGGTTGAAATTGCTTCTTGTACTATTCATCAAGTGTTACTCAAGCTCTTATCCTAGGGCTTCCTTTTGTTTTGGGTGAAACAAGTTAAAAAGATAGCTTTTTGATATATTTCCGCTGATGAAATCTTGTAAGATAGACTATAAATTCAAACTATCTATATAAAACAAGAGTGTTTCTCTAACTATCTAGCCATGTGACCATTCTTAAACGTCACGGGTTAGACGTTAGCTATTTCCTCACACTCTACAGGAATGCAAGTTTGTAGTTACGTTAACCATGATAACCGTGCACTTCGAAGCATATAAACCATGCTATTAATGTGCAGAGAAGAAAAAAGGCTATAAAAAGCTTGGTTTAGAATTGAACTACTCAATGAAGCAAATGCTTGTAATACTTGCAATAAATTGTTAAGGTGCATTCATTACAGAAAGGATTATTCTTGTTACAAATCGCTTTCGTGACATGCCCATCTCCACTACCGCCATATATCCAAAAAACAGCATCAATTACTATTAGCTTTTCAGATGTTGCTTGTTTAAACGCTTCTGCTACATTTATAGCTTCGTTAAATGAGTCCTCAGATGGTATGAAGCCGAGACGGAAAAAAACTCGTAATACATGACGGTCTGGCTTAATTATGTCCAGAATTCCTATATCTTTTAGATAATCCAGAGCGACGGCATCGCCAACAAATTTGAATTGTTTCATCTTTTCTATTAATTGATGCTTATTCCCAATGTTTTGTGCCAAATATTCGCCAAATGAGCCAAACCTTGCAGATATTTCCCGAAATCGTTTAGCATGCAAAATGCATGTTGCGATTTTTGCTCTGTTTCTTATTATGTGTGGATTTCTAACAAAGTCTTCAAGTTTTTTCTCACTGACGATGTTTACATCAAAATTTGAAAATGCTTCTCTAAAGTAAAGCCATCTGTTTGTCAACGCCCTTGCCTTAAGACTTGCTCCGAAAATGTCTCTGACTAAAATTTCGTAAAAATAGGAGTCAGGTTCATTTTTCAAAAAAACTCTGTTTCTTCGTTCAGTTATTTCTCTCATAAAATTATCTTTAATTGAAATTTCCGTCAACTTGTTAAACGCTAAATCAAAAATTGTTTTCAGTTTCCCATTATTATTCTTGTCCATATCTTTGTCTATCAGTATAGAAGTAAATAAACTCTTTATTGCATAACCTTCTAACGAAGCGAAAGTTAAGGTTTTGATTCCTTATTAAGAACAGTTAAGGGTCGAAAAATGTAAGAGACCAAAAATGTTATACCTAAACCGACTGAACTAATCAGAATAGTGAATGGAAATCAAGAGAATGAAATCAGAAATCGTGAAAGATGAAGTTTTCCCCATCGTTTCGAACCGTGTCAAGGAACGTAAGAATTATTTGATTGATAAGCAAGAATTTCCAAACGCACAGGGTCTTGAAGGTTGGTTTCTGGTTCAAATAATAACCGCTTTGGTAAATACCAAACACGCCGTCAAGGAATTTAGATTTGGTAAGGGTCCAGACTTGTTGTTAGAAAGTGGAATAGAAATTGAGTTGAAAGGTGCGACTGATTTTAACATAAACTACATTAAGAATGGAGTAAAGTATGGGACACCATGTCTATTTCTCGCAAATGGAAGCAATAAAAATGCAATCCGAAAATTGGAACTTGATGAAAATGTTGAGATGGTACGCTACGAAACTTTTTCCGATGGTCGAAACGAATGGATAGTCGGGTTAATAAGACCTCGGAACTCTACTCTTTAAACTTCCATTTTGAATATTCTTAAATAAGAAGTCAAAAGTAACAACTTCAAGATTTTGCTGAGCACTCAATATCTGTGAAAAGGCAATAAGACGCATCTTAGAATGAAATGTAAGGCTTGTGGTTATTGGAATAGAATAGATGTTGACAGCTTTAAACCATCAAGTAAAATCAAAACCTACGTGTAATTTGAAGCTGATTTTCTACCGTTCTACGCTCGAAAAGAGCGAAATTTGAGCGAATTTAACCTTTCATATAAGGTGCGGGGGGTGGGGTTTGAATCCACGCAATCCTTTGAGAATGGTTAATCTTCTTATTGAAACTCTGTCCTAAGTCTGCATGCTGAACCTATAACATTTTCATTCATTTCAACACACTACCATTTCTATGTTGTTATTTTGAATTTGCATTGTTTGTTTCCTTGTTTTATCGTGCCTATCTTCTCCACTTTCACAGGCTTCTTCAAACCCGTCTCAAACAACTCCCTAATCCATCCTGCCGAGCAGTTGCAGAAACTCGGCGACACCTTCCCCTCATAACCCTTCACCAACGGACAATAACACCTCTCATAAACCACAAACACACCTTCTTTGCTTATGCTTATGTGCTTCCAAACCTTACCCAACCCCTCCAAAAACTCCTCCGTACTCTTACTCTTCTTGCCAATAGCCTCCGCCTTCTTCAAGAAACCCGCACCAATACATTTGCGTCCACAACTCTCCAAAACTCGCACACGAGTCTCCTCATCAACCTCTCTATCCAAAGCATCAAGCAAATTCACAACCCACTTATCACCCAAACCAAACACCCTTCCATGATCCAGATTATACGTAGCTTCTAGAAGAATCTTCCCAAAAAGTTTATCTTAAGCGCATCCTATCCCCCCTGAGGGGATAAGCAACATGTCATCCTCTCCACATCACAGAAGAAAAGAAGTTCTCGACCGATTATCAAGAATAGAAGGTCACGTTCACGGATTAAAAAGAATGGTTGAAGAAGACAAAACCTGCCCCGAAATCCTCATCCAAATCGCAGCCGTCCGCGCAGCACTAAGCAAAGTCTCTCAAATAGTTCTAGAAGATCACGTGGAAACCTGCATGAAACAAGCCGTCAAACAAGGCGAAACCGACCAGTACATAGCTGAATTGAAAGAAGCCCTGTCCAAAATCCTCTAACCAGCCAGTGAAACCTTCATGAACCAGAAATGGAAGATCGCAGCGCTAGTCATCTGCACAACCCTAACCACAACCGCATGGCTCTCATCTACGTTCCAAGTACTAAGCCAAACCACAACGTACCTTCTTGAACTCTCATCCGCACTTCTCGCCCTATCCTTCATCGCTTACAGCGCCGCAAAAACCCTCCTAAATCGCACAATCGGCATAGACCTACTCGCCACCATAGCCATAATCGCCTCAATCATAGGAGGAGAAAACCTCCCCGCAACAGTCATAGCCCTAATGCTCTTTGGAGGCGAAATCCTCGAAAACTACGCCCAACAAAAAGCCACACACGCCATCCAAAAACTAATCGAATCCTCACCCCAAACAGCCACCGTACTAAGAAACAATCAAGAAATCGAAATCAAAGCCGAAGACGTCCAGCAAGGCGAAACCGTCATAGTCAAACCAGGCGGAAAAATCCCAGTAGACGGAACCATCCAAAAAGGCCACGCAACAATCAACCAGTCCTCAATCACAGGCGAATCAATCCCCGTAGAAAAAGCTGAAGGCGACAAAGTCTACAGCGGAACCATCCTAACGCTAGGCGCACTCCACATAACCGCAACCGCAGTTGGAAAAGAAAGCACCTACGGACGCATAGTAACCATGGTCGAAGAAGCAGAACAAAGACAAGCGCCAATAGAGCGCACAGCCGACAAATACGCACGATACTTCACCCCAATAATCATCCTAGCTGGATTAGCCGTATTCTTCGCCACAGGAGACATCCGCCGCGTAGCATCAGTATTCGTCATAGCATGCCCCTGCGCATTAACATTAGCAACGCCAGCAGCAATCGTTGCCAGCATCGGAAACGCCGCCCGAAAAGGCATCCTAATACGCAACGGCGCAAGCCTCGAAAAACTAAACAAAGTAGACACCCTAATCTTCGACAAAACAGGCACAATCACAACAGGCAAACTCGAAGTTGTTGACATCAAAGCCTTCGGAAACCACTCACAAACAGAAGTCTTACAGCAGGCAGCCATGGCGGAAAAATGCTCCGAACATCCATTGGCGCAAGCAATACTGGCTAAAGCTAAAAAAGAACAAGTAGACCCCGTAGACCCGAAATGCTTCCACGTATATTCAGGCATGGGAGTACGCATTGAAAACGGTTCAGACCCAATCACGGTAGGCAACGAAAAACTCCTAAAACAATACAAGATACCGCTCACCACCGAAGCACAAACCTACCTAAACCAGCACCAGCAAACCCGAACCGTCATCTTCGTAGCCCAAAACAGCACAATCATAGGCAGCTTAAGCCTATCCGACACAGCAAGAAACAACGCAAAACAAGCAATAACAGAAACGAAACAGAACGGTATAAACAAAACCATCCTAGTCACAGGCGACAACCACCACGTTGCAGAAGCCCTAGGCAAAACTATAGGAGTTGACGAAGTCTACTCGGAAGTGATGCCAGCAGAAAAAGCCACACACGTAAGCCAATTGAAACGGCAGGGACGCACAGTAGCCATGATTGGCGACGGCATCAACGATGCACCAGCACTAGCAGAAGCAGACGTAGGCATCGCAATGGGCTTGTCAGGCACGGACGTTGCTATAGAAACCGCAGGCATCACCCTAGCCACAGACGACCTGAAAAGAATACCTGAACTGCTCAGAATCGGCAAAACCACAATTCAAGTGATAAAACAAAACATCGCCTTCGCAATGACCGTCAACCTAGTCGGCATAGCCCTATCCGTAGGCGGAATCATATCGCCATTGACAACCGCATTCATCCACGAAAGCAACGCCCTGCTAGTCATGCTCAACTCTCTCAGACTCCTCAAAACACGCTAAACCCAAGCCTCAAATCCAGCCCCAAAAAATCCCTCTTAAGTCTAGACACGGTCAAATTGCCAAGTTATAAGTGAATAATGTATTCCGATATCGTTTAGGTGTTAGGGATAATGCTGTCCATAATGTGCGGCTAGTTGTGCAAAGTCAGCAGGTCCGACCTTGTCGTCATTGTTTATGTCACAGTTGGGATTCCATTTCGGATTATAGGGCGAAGAGCCATATGCAGCGGCAAGTAAGGCAAAATCTGCTGGACCGACCTTGAAATCTCCATTAAAGTCTCCCACAACAGTCACTCGAAGCATTCCAGAAGTTACAGCGTTATCCACAGTATCAGTTTCGTAGAGCAATGGAACGATGGACGCTGTTATGGTATAGTTTCCTTTGGGCAACCCCGTTGTGTTCCAATAGAATGTCAAAGTTGTTGAAGAAAAGCTTGCAAGGTATGGGATGACTTCAGTGCGGAGGAGTGATGCGTTTGCGTAGATGAAAACTTTGACTGACTCAAGAGGAACAGTGCCTTGATTTTCAACCGAGACATTGACTTGAGTTCCAAACCCTTGACCAATTGATGTCTTATCTATTTTGACATCTGCGACGGCTAGGTCATATGTGACTGTCACTATCTGCATGTCGCTCTGGGTTTGGTTGTTAAACCAATCTGTTGCAACCACATAGTATTTGACAACGCTATTGTCGGGCACTTGAGGTATTGCCAAAGTGTAGATTGTAGAATTGAAAGTGTCGCCTGAAACCCATTGCATCGTCTGATTGTCCCATGGGCCATCATTGACTGAATAGTAGAGTTGTGCGCTCTGTATTCCAGACTTGTCACTTATAGTAGCGTTGAAAGATAGATCCCCTGTATACGTCAATATTGGTGCCTCTACTGCTTCGATCGAGGGAGACCCAATATCGGTTGAGGCGAAGTATATGAACTGCCAAATCAACATCCCCGTAGCGTTCTTATACGCTCTCAAAGTCACTCTGCCCATCTCGCCTTCCCCAGCATCAGGTGGCGCCGTAATATTCACCGAAACTATCTGAGGAGTCTCGAAAAACGTGCCGATAGGCGGATCAACCGTGTACGTCCAGCCTGGAGGCAAATCAGGTTCAGCTTCGAGGTAAACGAGCGAGCCGCCTGTCAAGTTCCACGTAAAGGTTACGGTGTCGCCATTATAAACGTAAACCCCGTTCTGGCAGACGCCGATATCTATTCCCACAATATTTAGTTGTCTCCTGTGAGTCCCGCAAACCGTAAGCTGGAGGGTATAGGTTCCATTGTATATTTCCATGTAGTGATTGGTTTCAGGCTGGAACATGAGCCAAAGCGGAATATCAACCGTGGCATATGCAGAGAGATAGAACGTGTATACTTCAACGCCGGGCTGATTTACACACAGATGAATTGTTCCGTTTCTAGAGCCCAAAATCCGCAACACTCCCTCAAAACCTGTAGATACAATTGAAGCATTCCCGATGCCTACAAGCCTAGCTCCAAACGAATAGTCAAAACTGAAAATTGCTGGGTTGAGCGTAATAGTGGCTGGGCAAGTCACGTTTACGTCATTGCATGGGATTGGAGCGAATACTCCAACTTTGCCACCTATCCACACGTTATTCGTCAGATCCGTTTCGCATGTTATGCCATTGGCGACAGCGCTTATCGTGTAGTTCCCTTCACCAACACCTGTTGTGTTCCACACAAAGTCTACGGAGGCAAAATTCCTGATGGGCAATGACTCGGGTTTTGTTTCAATGACTATTTCGTCTCCAATCGTGGCTGGATCTAGATCAGCATATACTGTAAGGTTAAATGTCTCTGGGAAATAGCCTAGGTTCAAAGTGTCAACACTGATGGTGACATTCTCTCCTGTATAGAGAAAATCCTCAGACGTTCTGACTCCTACTACGGCTAGATCATGAATGTCTGGTCCCACCTGAACTGTACAACTTAGTGTGTTGTCATCGGTGAACCATTCTCCAGAAACTGAGCTGACCTCTGCCAGCAATATGTAATTGCCAAAGGGTACCTCACTCGTGTTCCAAGTGAAAGCGAAGACCTCCTCGCCCATGTTTAACGTAGCGTTCTCATAAATGCCGAGAAGTGAAGTGTTCGCATAGAGCATAACGTTGCTTGTTTCATTGTAAATTCCCATGTTCAAAACTGTAACGTTCACATTCAAATTGTAACCTTGATAGAACGCGGGGGCGTCGGGCTTGACATCTACCACAGCCAAGTTATGTTTCGCCATCACATAGATCATGCTAGAGGTAATATCAGTATCTGGAACTGGGGGTCTGTTGACTGGAGCGTGCACAGTGAGAGTCGGATGATAGAACATACCTCCTCTTGTATAGGCATGTTGCACGATGGATGAAGAGCCATTTTCCACTGGTGTCCCATCGCCAAAATCAAAGCAGTACCAATCGATAGGCACCTCATTTTCGCCATCGAAACCTCCCAGCGATGCACTTCCATCAAAGGTTACGACCATGTCTTCTATGGCATACATATGCGAAACCCAGAGATGTGCAACTGGTCCGTTTGGAGGTGCTCGAGGATTCGTGAAGAAACCATCAGAGAGTTCTGTCGCAATCTCAACGGTGTTCAGATCTGCCCTTGCAAAAAGCCTCGTCCTGTAAAACAGATCTGGACTCCCTGTCCCCATTGTTAAATCTAGTTGCGAGCTTCCATAATCCATAACCTGAAAGGTAAAAGTGACAAAAGTACCTGTACCAGTCCAACCAGTTCCAGACGCGCCTGTGCAGGACCATCCGCAGTATGTCACGTAGCCTCCAGTGTTGTTAATAGTTCCAGCAACCCAAAGCCACTGCGAATCAATGGCGCTTCCTTTCGCAAAACTAATGCAGTTCAGCTTTGTTCCGTTGAATCCTATGCCTATCTGTCCTGACCATATCGGTATGTCTGGACTGTTGATGTTCACATCCACAGTGAATGTTCCGCCAATTGGCTGCCCACTCCAGTCGATCATTGCTGGGTTAGTGTACACTACAGGAGTTGTTGATGAGCTAACCATGTTTGTGGATGGCGCACAAATGCTCATTGCCAGTAGCGCAATTAATGTCAGAGAAAATGCTTTTCCTGCCATATAGTCTTCCTCAATGGTTCACGTAGTTATCCTCGCTGTCCCCAATGCATGGATAAGAGCGCAAAATCAAACGCATTGATGTTTCCGTCACTGTTCAGATCTGCTGCTGGAACATAGTTGGAATCACCAGAATGAGATCCCCAAGCAATGCCAAGTATTCCCAAGTCTCCACTATCAACGACGCCATCTCCATTTATGTCTCCGACAATAGTGTATGAATGGTAACTGGGATTGACTGTTCTGATAAGAATAGCAAGTCCAACGGTTGCGATCAAAACAAATATGCTGAGTGAGATTGCCTTTCTCAATATGCTCCCCCAGCGAAGTATAATAACTCAGCTAGTTAAGGTTTCTGAAAGAAGGTTCTATCTACCTTTGTTCAGTTTACATTCTCACAGGCTGGACACGCATGATGTGGGATTTTTTTTGGTTCTTGAAAATGTGAGACGTAACACAGTCTATTCATAGGGGGTTGAATTTTGTTTTTGCCAAGTGTCTAAGCCGTTTTCTTTTCTTCTTTCATTGCTTCCTGAAACAGCTTCTTCACCGCAGTAATCCTTGCTTTCTGTGCCAACACGTCACTCGTAACCATATCCAAAGCTTCTTCAGGACACCATTTCACGCATTGCGGTTCACCCTTCTCCTTACACAAGTCACACAGAAACACTACTTTCTTTTCAGGATGAACCATAATCGCACCATAATCACACGCCTCAATACACCAGCCGCAACCATTACACTTGTCCTTATCAACACTAACCACGCCAGTTTCCTCCGACTGCGTCAAAGCATCACGTGGACACGCCGCAACACACGCAGGATTCTCACACAACCTGCACGTAACAGGCATGTTCACAAGCTGATTAATCCGTACCACACGAATCCTAGACTTCAACGGATTAAACGTCTTCTCCTGATTCAACGAACAGATATACTCGCAAACTTGGCAACCTACACACTTATCAGGATCAGCCGAAACAAACTTCCGCTCATGAATCTTCACCATCTACACATTCCTCCTCTCAACAGCAGCAACAGAACCCAACCCTTCAATCCCAAGCTCCTTCAACTTCTCCGCCGTTGGCACACCCTCACGACTCCAACCACGAGACTCATAATAATCATCCAACAACAAATCCAACTCCGCCTGAGTCACAAACGCACCCTTACTTGGACCATCATCTGGAATCGGCTCATGCATCACCTTATACGGCAAATTATCATCCTTCCTGCCCAAACCCTCACGCAGGTTGTATATTCTGGCAATGTTTTGGATGCGTTCACCGGCAAGCTTCAACTCTTCAGGCGTCATATCAAAACCCGTCACCAGACTGTACAATTTCGCCATGTCAGGCAATTCCTTGTAGTATGTGCCCCTCGAAAACTTGCACACAATAAACGAATCAATAAGATTATACACATCCTCCATGTCCCTGACCATTTTGCCTCTGCCCTTCTCCGCAATCAAACGGTTAACCTTGCCCTTCACGTCAAACGCATAAGCACCATGCCTATTATGATCAGCACCACGGAACGAAACCGCAAACCCCAACGCAGCAGTTTTCAAGCAACGCAAATCGTAGCCTGTAACCTCAACACCCTTAATGTGACAAGCCAACTTGTCAGCACCCTTCCCAATCTTCTGTGCTGCAACCTTGACGCCTTCAGCAAGCACGTTACCAATGCCCTCACGCTTCCCAATCTTCTCAACAAGCTGAACCATCGCTTCCGCATTTCCAAAGTGAGCATCAATTCCATCCATCTCCTCCTTCGACAACAATCCACGCTCATAACAATCCATAGCAAAACCAACAATCACACCAACGCTAATGGAATCCACGCCATAATAGTTAGCAAGATCCATAGCCTTCAAAATCGCATCCAACCTGTCCACACCGCAAAACGGACCTAAAGCCCACAAAGACTCATACTCCATTCGCGTCATCGTACTCTTGTATGGACCTTCCTCCACGACACACATGTGCTCGCAACGCATCGCACAACTACTGCAACCAATCACTTTCGCAACATACTTCTCATTCAAAACTTCACCACTAACTTTCTCCGCACCCTCAAACTGAGAATTATTGTAGTTTCTCGTTGGCATGCATGATAGCTTGTTGTGAACAAGAACGTTCTCAGGAGTTCCCAACGCACGATACTTCTGCGTTGCTGGACCCTTCATCCGCTCATGAAACTCCTTCACATACTCCATAAACTCATCCAGCTTCGCGACATTAACATCATGCGTTCCACGCACAGCAATAGCCTTCAAATTCTTAGACCCCATAACAGCACCCATCCCTGTTCTTCCAGCCGCACGAGTCTTATCATTAATCACGCATGCAATCCGCGCAAGCTTCTCCCCAGCCATACCAATAGCTGCAACACGAATGTAATAATCACCCAACTCCTCCCTAATCGCATCCTCAGTCTCGCCAGGCGATTTCCCCCACAGCTTCGAAGCATCCAAAAGCTGAACAGAATCATCATCAATCCACATGTAAACAGGCTTCTCAGCCTTACCCCTAATGATCACAGCATCATAACCAGCCCTCTTCAACTCTGTCCCAAAAGTGCCATGCGCCTTGGACTCACCAATGCCGAAAGTTTGCGGCGACTTCGAAACAAAAGTATGACCATTTCCCCCTGTCGGCCACATGGTTCCTGAAATCGGACCTGTAGTCAAAATCAATGGGTTGTCAGGGCTGAACGGATCAACACCAGGCTTTGAATGGTCCAGCAGTAAGCGCATTCCGAGACCCATTCCGCCAATGAACTTTTTGGCGTACTCTTCATTAAGTGGTTCAACGCTGGTTTTTCCAGATGATAAATCAACATGAAGTATTCGACCTGCATAACCGAACAAACCGTTTCCTCCATGACAGCTGAATCTTATGGAATTCAGACAATATATTAATGTAGCGGAATTGTAAAAGAGAAACGAACGTTCAAACCACAATTCTGAATGCATCTAAATTCTGCAAGAACAAGAGGGGATTGTTGAGGCAAAAAAACTACATTGCTTCATTCACAAGTTCCAGAACGTCTTTCACAACAATCTTGCTTTCAACGTCAAGAACCTTCACGGCGTCTTCCAAGGTAGTCACGCAGAACGGACAAGCGACAGCAATCGTATCCACGCCCAGCTCCAGCGCTTCCTTAACACGGCTCACGCAAGGACGCTTCTCAGGCTGTGCTTCCTCAGTCCAAACTCTTCCAGCTCCACCACCACAGCAGAAACTACTCTGCTTCGTTCGTCTCATCTCAACCAGCTCCAAGCCATCTATTGACTTGAGTACTTGTCTCGGTGCATCATACACATCGTTGCGCTTGCCTAAGAAGCATGGATCATGATATGCAACTTTTCTTTTGACAGGTTTTCCGAGTTTGAGTTTCCCCTGTACAATTGCATCAGACAAGAATTGCGTGTAATGCTGCACGTTCAAACCAGCTTCCTTGTACGGTTGATCGTTTTTGAACGTGTTGTAACAATGAGGCGACAGAGTCAAGATTTTCTGTGCATTAAATTGCTTGAACATCGAAAGATTGTGTTGTGCAAGTTCTTCGAACAATCCTTTTTCGCCCAAGCGGAGCATGTGATCGCCGCAACACCATTCTTCAGCGCCAAGAGTCGCGAAGCTCATTCCCATTTTGGTTAGTACTTGTGCCATGGCTTTGGCGATTTCCTGATTGCGAATGTCATAGGTAGTGGAGCAGCAAGTGAAAAGCAGCACGTTCGCAGTCTTTTCTGTGGGATAAGTTTTGACATTTAGGTCTTTCGCCCAATCCATCCTCTTGCTCTGATGAGTCCCCATCGGGTTACGATACTTGTAAACTCTTTCAAGAACATCTATCACCGTTTTCGGAATGTTTCCTGTTTCAACGATCAAGCTGTGGTCATCCAAAATCGCGTTTGCACAAGGCAACAGTTTCGGACAGAACAACGTGCAAGAGTTGCACTGAGTGCAGAGCCACACGTTGTCAGCCATTGGCTTAAGCCGTTCGCTGCAGCCTTCATCTCTCGAGTCCGAGATAAAACGGTAGTTTGCCGTTAGAGTTGCAGGTCCGAGGAATCTTTCGTCTATTGCTGCTGGGCAGGCTGAATGGCATATGCTGCATTTTATGCAAAGCGTCATGTCCCAGAACTTTTTGAGTTCGGCGGGGCTTTGGAGAAACTCGTCTGGTTTCTTGAAAGCTTCTTCAGGCTTTATGAGAGTTGACCTAATCTTCTTAACGGTGTCAAAGAACGGTTCGATGTCTACAACCAAGTCTCTTATCAGTGGCAGTGTTGCTATCGGCTCTACGTTGAGCGCATCAGCGTTCAAGTCTAGGACTTGAGTATAGCATGCTAGCATTGGTTTTCCGTTGATGTTGACTGCGCAGCTTCCGCAGATGCCCATTCTGCATGAGTGCCTGAACGTGAGTGACTCGTCAAGATTGTCTTTGATGTAAAGCAGCGAATCCAGTACAGTTGTTCCCTTTCGAACTGGCACCTTGTACGTTGACATGTAGTGTCTGTTTGTTTCTGGATCGTATCTGCTTATTCTGAACTCAACGATTTTCTCTGTCATTTTGCTCATTTTCCATCCTCCTAGTAGGTTCTCGCGGCTGGCTGCCACCTCGTGATTGTGACAGGACCATACTCAAGTCTCGGTCCATCTTTCGTGTAGTAGGCTAGCGTGTGTTTCAGCCAGTTTTGATCGTCACGCTTCGGGAAGTCTAGTCTCGAATGTGCTCCTCTTGACTCCTGTCTGGGTAAGGCGCTAACGACTGTGACTTCGGCTAATTCCAGCATGAAATCCAATTGCAGTGCTCCGAGAAGTCCCGTGTTGAAGTCTTTGCTTTTGTCTTCAACCTTCACGTTTCTGAATCTCTCTCTGAGAGCACGTATTTCTTTGAAGGCTGTTTGGAGCTGATCGCCTTTTCGGAAAATCCAAGCTTTCTCGTACATAATATGCTTCATTTCGTCTCGGATTGCAGAAACTCTTTCAGAACCTTCGCTTCCCAAGACTCCATCGAAAACTCGTTTCTCCTCAGCATCCAGCCTCTGCTTCGGAAGCTCATACAGATTAGCTTTCAATGCGTGTTGGGCAGCTTGCTCTCCTGCCACTGCACCGAAAACGAGACATTCGGCTGTCGAGTTTGTTCCAAGCCTATTTGCTCCGTGAAGACTCAGACATGAGCATTCACCTGCAGCATACAATCCTGCTATCGGTGTTTCGGCTCTTATGTTGGCTTTGATGCCACCCATTGAATAGTGGGCTGCTGGTCTGATTGGTATGCACTCCTTTACTGGATCGACTCCGCCCAGCTTAACTGCCACGTCGCGGATCAGCGGCAGGCGTTCGTTGATTTTTGCTTCGCCAAGATGTCTCAGGTCTAGCGCTATGTATTTTCCAAAGGGTCCTTCCAGTCCGCGTCCTTCATTGATTTCTGTTTGTTCGGCTCTTGAAACCACGTCTCTTGGAGCAAGCTCCATTTTCTCTGGCGCATAACGCTTCATGAATCGTTCGCCACTAGCGTTAATGAGGTATCCCCCTTCACCTCTTGCCCCTTCAGTAATCAGTACGCCTGAAGGAACTAGACCTGTTGGGTGAAACTGAACGAATTCCATGTCTTCCAGCGGAGCGCCTGCGCGGTATGCCATTGCCATTCCGTCGCCCGTGGTTGTGTGCGAGAAAGTTGTGAACTCGTATATTCGTTCATGTCCGCCAGTTGCCATGACAATTGCTTTTGCCCGCAACGCTCCCATCTTGCCTGTCCTCATTTCTATCGCTGTCAGGCCTACTGCCGTTTGATTCTCAATTATCAATGATGTGGCAAACCATTCATCGTAGAATTTCACGTTGCCGCATGTTATGGCTTTGCCGTAGATCGCGTGCATCTCATGAAATCCAGTCATGTCTGCTGCAAAGCAAGCTCGCGGAAAACTGTGTCCGCCGAAGGCACGTTGGTTTATTTTTCCGTCTTCGGTGCGGCTCCATGGGCATCCCCAATGCTCTGTAAGGACAATTTCTTTCGGTGCTTGCTTGACGAAGAATTCAGCAACATCTTGATCTGCGAGATAATCGGCACCTTTAACTGTGTCGAAAGCGTGCGAGTCAAACGAATCTTTTTCTCGCATCACTGCGCCAGTTCCGCCTTGTGCACAGACCGAGTGCGATCGCAACGGATGGTGCTTGGAAAGAACGGCTATGTCAAGTTTGTTGCTGACTTCAGCAGCGGCGACTGCGGCTCTTAAGCCAGCAAGTCCTGATCCAACAATTATCAAATCGTGAGTGTGCGACTCCATTGCCTTCACCCTATTGAAGAATAATCTTAGTTTATGCTGTGAGTTTTATAGTTTTGCCATCTTTTTTCAAAGATGAGAACATTATTTTGACTTTCTGAGGTAATGTCGCTTCCCTGACTCAGGCGCGTAGAGGCAAGAAGCCTCCATATTTCTATAAAGGCAAAAAGCATTCCACATATAGAACATTTTTATATTGTTCTATTTAGAAACTCTTTTATTCATTGTTAATCATGGCTCTAGCGTTCTAAAATAAAGGAGCAGAGGTTTGAATGATTGTCGGCATGGATCATGTGGGCGTTGCAGTGAGGAATTTAAACGAGGCTATTAGCGTTTATCAGAATGTCTTGGGTTTTACTGTGGAAGGTGTCCACATTTTGACAGAGCGCAAAGTAAAGGTCGCATTTGTCTCCACGGGCGGCGAAACTCGGATCGAGCTTCTGGAACCACTTGACAAAGAGAGCACGATCGCCAAGTTTCTTGAAAACCGAGGAGAAGGAATTCATCATTTTGCAGTGAAGGTTAAGGGCATTGAAACTATGCTTGCAGACTTCAAACAGAAAGGAGTCACACTGGTCGACGAGAAGCCGAAGGCTGGTGCCGAAGGATCAAAGATCGCTTTTGTCCATCCCAAAAGCACGCATGGCGTTTTACTGGAGTTGGTTGAAAGACCATAGTGGTAGATGCACGTGTCAACTCGGCTAAAAATCAATAAAATTCAAGAAGGTTTAGGCACAAAAAAATTTGGCAGAACCATAGTCTTCTTGCATGAAACTGATTCCACGAATAACGTGGCAAAAGAATTAGCGGCATATGGAGCCAACGAAGGAACAGTTGTAGTTGCAGAGACACAAACAGCCGGACGGGGAAGACTTGATCGCGAATGGATTTCGCCGACTGGCGGGTTGTGGTTCTCTATAGTTTTACGTCCCAAGCTTTCTGTTGCTGAGGCTTTTGGGCTTGTTTTTGCGGCTGGATTGGCTGTGGCTCAGG
>Ga0315268_10003298_pt1 | contig 17813 bp, 13 predicted proteins | sample C1_top_MG_FD_204535 | JGI IMG/M metagenome (GOLD analysis project Ga0315268, IMG submission 204535) | Sediment microbial communities from Yellowstone Lake, YNP, Wyoming, USA - C1_top | ecosystem: Environmental > Aquatic > Freshwater > Lake > Sediment | place: USA: Wyoming | collected 2017-08-01
CCTCAGCACGACGACGCTCCCTGCCGCTGGGAGGTCGTGCATGCTGCGCTCGACGACCAGCGCGCCGAGTTCGACCGGACGCGCGGCGCCGGCCTGGCGATCGTGGTCGACGAGACCTGCTCGCCCACCCTGCTCCGCCTGCTGCAGCAGCTGGTCCGGCGCTGGCCCGAAGCGACCGTTCACGTCGACGATCCGCAGACCGCAACGGCGCGCGCCGGCCTCGAGTTGCTCGGCGTGCGCGGCGTGCTGCCACACTGGCGCCTCGACAATGCCGAGGTCGTCGCCGCCTTCGACTGCGATCTGCTGCACCTCGAACGCGGTGCGCTGCGCGCGGCCCGCGATTTCGCAGCGCGTCGGCGGGTCACGACCCCGGTCGACGGGATGAGCCGTTGGTACGCGGTCGAGCCCAGCTTGACCGTCACCGGGGCTGCTGCCGATCACCGGTTGCCAGTGCCCGCCAGCGACGTCGAGCTGCTGTTGCGGGCGCTGATCGGCGAGCTGGCCAACCGCTACTGGCTCGAACCGCCGACCGCGATCGACGCTGCGCTGCGCCAGTTCGCGCCAGCGGCGCTGGACAGCGAGCGACGCAACTGGCTGGTGGCGCTCGGGCGCGACCTCTCCTATCACCGCGGCACGTCGCTGGTGGCGGTCGGCCACCGGCAGCCAGCGCGGGTGCACGCGCTCGCGCACCTGCTCAACGCGGCGCTGCGCAACCTGGACGCGACCGTCCAGCTGGTTCCCGATCCGTGGTCGCAGCTGCCCATCCGCGATCTGGCGTCACTGGTCGACGCCCTGCGCAACCGCCGCATCTCGTCGCTGCTGGTGCTCGATCTCGACGTCGTCCAGCACACGCCGGTGGCCGATCTCGGCTCGCTGATCGCGCAGTTGCCCTTCTCGCTGTATCTGGGCACGCGAGCGGACGCGACCGCGCAGCGCTGCCACTGGCAATTGCCGGCCAGCCATGCGCTCGAGAGCTGGGGCGATCTGCGCAGCGACGACGGCACCGCGACCATCGTGCAACCGGTGATCGGACCTCGCTGCGATTCGCTGTCCGCAATCGAGCTGCTGGCGCGGCTCGACGGCGACCGGACCACCACCGGTGCAGCGCTGGTGCAGGCGACCTGGTCCAGCGCCAGCTTGACCGACGGCGACCTGGCGAGCTGGCTGGCCGACGGCATCGTGCCCAACAGCAGCTGGCCACCAGTCGCGAGCGACGTGCTCCTGGCCGGGCTCTCCACGCTGCCGGCGGCGGTCATCGCCCAGAGCGACGCCGCGCCGCCGGGGATCGAGATCGATTTTCACCTCGACCGGACCCGCTACGACGGTCGCTACGCCAACAACCCGCTGCTGCAGGAGCTACCCGATCCGATCACCACCCAGGTCTGGGGCAACGCGCTGCTGGTGGGCCCGACGCTGGCAACGGAGCGCGGCTGGCACAGCGGTGACGTCGTGCGGGTGACGCGCGCCGGTCAAAGCGTCGAGCTGCCGATGCTGGTGGCGCCGGGGCAGGCGCCGGGCACGGTCGGGGTCGCGCTCGGCCATGGCCAGCGCGTCGGCGGCCGCCATTGCCGCGGCATCGGGGTGGACGTTTCGCCGCTGCGCGCGCTGCAGTCGCCCTGGTTTGCGGGCGCGGTCGAGCTGGAGCGAACCGGTCGCCGGAGCCAGCCGATCGTCGCACAGATTTTCGATGCCCAGCTCGATCGGCCGACGGTGCGATCGGCCGACCTCGACTTCTTTCGCGACCGGCCTGAATTCGTCCGCCGCGGCCAGCGCGCACAACCCGACGACACGGCCACCAGTACAAGTAGGGCGCCGCGAACGCGCTGGGCCATGGTGGTCGATCTCAACCTGTGCATCGGTTGCGGCGCCTGCGTGGTCGCCTGTCAAGTCGAGAACAACGTGGCGGTCGTCGGCCCCGACCAGGCGCGCGGCGGTCGGACCATGCACTGGTTGCGCCTGCACCGCTATTTCGAGGGTGGCCTGGAGCGGCCGCGCGTACTATTCCAGCCGCTGGCATGTCAGCATTGCGGACGCGCGCCATGCGAAAGCGCCTGTCCGACCGCGGCCGCGGTGGCGGCGCCGGATGGACGCAACGACCAGATCTACCGCCGCTGCATCGGCGCTCGCGCCTGTCTGGCCGCCTGCCCCTACCAGGTCCGGCGTTTCAACTTTGCTCCAACCGTCGCCAGCCGCGGCGACGGCGACCCGGTGCTGTTCAATCCCGAGGTCAGCCAGCGCGATCGCGGCGTCAGCGAAAAATGCAGTTACTGCGTGCAGCGGCTCAACCGCGCGCGCCGACTGGCGCACCGTACCGGCCGCAGTCTGGTCGATGGTGAAGTGCAGACCGCTTGCCAGCAAGCGTGCCCGACGCGCGCGATCGTCTTCGGTGACGTCGCCATGGCGAGCAGCGTGGCCAGCCGCCGGGCCGAACCACGCAGCTACGCGCTGCTACCCCAGCTGGCGACGCAACCCGCCTCCCGCTTTCAGGCGCGCCTGTTCAATCCCAACCCGGAGATCGAGTCGTGATGGCCGAGCACGACACGACCACCGGCAAGCGTCGACACGACGGCGAGCCGCTCGACCGGCCACCGCCGCTGGTCGAGGCCGGCGGCAATGAGACCACCGCGACCGAGCAAACCTGGCAGGCACTGACGACCCCGGCGCGCTCGTCCGGGCGGGCGGTGGTGGTTGTCGCGCTCGCTTTGATTGCGCTGGGTGGCGCGGCGGTCGGTCGCTGCTGGATTGACGGCACCGCAGCGCTCGGCGACAACCTGCCGGTGGGACGCGGTTGCCAGGCGGTCAACACGACCTTCTGGACCGGTCTGGGTGCCGGCGCGCTGCTGCTGTCGTCGCTGCTGATGCTCAGCCGGCAGCGCTGGCGCGGCGCGATCGGTCGCGCGTTCGATACGGTCGCGCTGGCGGCGCTGCTGTGCGCCACCTGGCATGGCGTGGTCGCGCTCGGCCGACCGGCAGCGCTCGTCGAATTGCTACCCGGGTTCAATCCGAGCGGGCTGTCGCCCAATCTGCTAAGTCCCACCCTGTGGAACGCGGCGCTGCACATCGCATTGCCGGCGGTGGCGCTGCTGTGGTGGGGCTGGGGCCAGATACCCGACCTGCCGCTCTGGCGCGAGCGCACTGGCAACAGCCGGCGCGCTCAGCTGCAGCGCGCAATTGCGCGCGGCGGGCTGGGGACGGCCGCCCGCTGGCCAGGTTGGCGGCGCTGGCAACCGGCGGTCGCGTTGTTGGTTGCAGGATGCGCTGTTGCTGCGGTGCTGACGTCGTCATTGCCGCAGATCTTCAGCGCGTTGCCAGGTTGGCACGACCCGCTCTGGCCGATCCACGCGCTGGCCAGTGCGCTGGCAAGCGCGACAGCGGTCACGGCGCTGACCGTGGTCGTCGCCCGCCGGACGCTGCAGCTCGAACCGCTGATCACCCCGCTCCACCTCGACCGCCTGAGCAGGTTGTTGCTCGCGCTGACCCTGCTGGTCGGCTACTGCCGCAGCGTCGCGTTCTTCACCGCCTGGTACTCCGGCAACTTCGACCAGGCAGTCGCCTTCGACGGCCAGGCGTTTGGCGACTACGGCTGGGCGTACTGGACAGCGCTCGCCTGCGGTATCGGTTTGCCGCAGGCATTCTGGTGGCGTGCGCCGCGTCGGCAACCGATCTGGATCGCCGTCGCAGCGTCGCTGGTCGCAGGCGGGCTCTGGCTCGATCGCTGGGTGCTGCTGATCGCGCCGCAGCAGCACGGTCTGGTCGGCGCCAGCTGGGGTGGCTATCGCCCAAGCGCGTGGGACATTGCGTTGACCAGCGGCGGTATCGGACTGTTCGTGCTGCTGGTGGCGCTGCTGCTGTGGGGGGTACCGCCGATCGCGATCGGCGATCTGCGGCACGACCTGGCCGAGGCCGCGGCCCGAGCGTCGTTTGCTGACGAGGAGCCGACGACATGAGCGGACGCTGCACCAGATGTGCTGCCGCCGGCCTGCTGTGCTACCTGCTCGCCGTTGCTTGTGTCGAACGTCCGCCGTGCTCCGCGGCCGCGAGCGCAGCAGCGCCGTTGGATCGAGTCGCCGTGGCGCCCGCCAACGATGCGCCGGGCAGCGACGGCGACGCCCGCGACCGGCAACGCGAATTGCCACCGGTCGCTGTCAGTGCGGCCTGGCTGGCCCGCGGCCGTCAGCGCTACGACATCATGTGCGCGGTCTGCCACGGCCGCGTCGGCGACGGCCTCAGCCTGGTGGCGCAAGCCGGCCTGCGCCCGGCACCAGCCAACTTGCATAGCGATCGATTGCGCCAGCTTCCACTCGGCAGCTTTTTCGTCGTCGCCACCCGCGGCACCGCAGCGATGCCGGCGTTTGGCGCATGGCTCGATGCTGGAGACCGCTGGGCAATCGCAACCTATGTGCGCACCTTGCAGCTGTCGCAGGACGCCGACGTCGGTTTGATCCCGACCGCAGTGCGCCTGGACCACGGTTGGGACCCATGAGCCAGCCGACCGAGCCCGAGGCCACCCTAGGCGTGGTCGACGTGCCAGCCGGCCACTGGCTCACCCGATTGCCAAATGCCGGACCGCTGTTCGGAGCAGCCCTGCTCATCGGCGCCAGCTTCGTCGACTACCGCGATCGGTCGGGCTTCTACTTCTCATTTTTTTCGGCCTGCATCTTTTTCCTGAGCGTGACGCTGGGCGCATTGGGCTTCGTGCTGCTGCAGTTCACGACGCGCAGCAGCTGGTCAGTGGCGGTGCGCCGCCTGGCCGAAGCGACCATGGGTGCGATGCCCAGCCTGTTCGCGCTGTTCTTCGTCGCTGGTTTTGGTTTTCGGTACCTGTTTCCCTGGATCTTTCCGTCGCTGCTGCGCACCGAGCCCGCCATCGCCGGCCGCTTCCCCTACTTCAAGGAACAGATCCTGCTGCTGCGCGGCGCCATCTATTTTGCCATCTGGTGGAGCGCCGCCTGGTTCTTTCGCAACCAGTCGGCTGACCAGGACATCACCTCCAATCCCGACGTCACGCGCCGGTTGCAGCGGTTTGCGCCGATCGCGTTGCTGCTCTCGGCGCTGGCCGCAAGCAGCGCTGCGTTCGACTGGTTGATGCCGCTGGATCCCTACTGGTCGTCGCCGCTATTCGGTCTGTACTTCTGCGTGGGTTGCGCGATCGCCGGCGTCGCCTGGATCGTGCTGCTCGCGAACGGGCTGCAGCGTGTGGGATTCATCCGGCTGGCGGTTGGCGCCGGCCACTGGCAGCGGCTGGGTGCGTTGCTGCTGGCTGCGCTGGCGCTGTGGTGGCTGATCGTCGGCAGTCAGCTGCTGGCAACACGATTCATCGGGCTCGAGGACGAGAGCAGCTGGTTGTTGCTGCGCTGGCGCGATCCGTGGCGAACGCTGAGCCTGGTGCTGCTGGCGGGTCAGGCACTGGCGCTGCTCGCGCTGCTGTCGGTGCGAGTCCGGCGGCGCGCTGGCGCGCTCGCCATCATCGCCGGCTCGCTGCTCGCGCTGCGCGCGGTCGACAGCGTGTTGCTGGTGATACCGGCGCGCGGCCACCTGGAGCCGCGCCTCGCGTTGACCGCCGTTGGTACCTGGCTTGGAGTCGCCGGACTTTTCACCGGCGTGTTCAGCCATCTGTTGGTGCGCGAGTCGCTGGTGGCCGAGCGCGACCCGCGCCTGGCCCAATCGATCCATTTCGACCGATTGTGACCGCGAGCGAGGCGACCATGACGCAGGCAATACGATGGCGGCAGCGGACATGCGCGGCGATCGCTGTCGCCTCGGCAGCGGCCGCTATCGTTCTTGTCGCGTGCTCCCAACCACCGGCGGGTGCGAGCCTGCCCGCCGCGTCGACCTCGAGCGCGCCGGCGGCGGTCGCCGAACGCCGGCGCACAGCGGACCTGCTCGGCAACTACCAGCTGGTCGACGCCGAACGCCGCCGCTTTCGCATCCCGGTCGAGCGCGCCAGCGCCCTCGTCGTCGACGAGCCAGAACTGCTGCGGCCAGCGACAGCAGCGACCAGTGCCAGCGCACCGGCCACCGAGCCGGCGAGCCAGCCCGCTCGCTCAAGGTGACTGGCCTGGCGACACGGCGCGCGTTAAAAGAGGGTGCTGGTTGTGTGCAGGGTGGTACGAGGAGACCGACATGACCCGACGACGGGAGCGCAACGAACCGCGCGAGCGGCGCTCGCCGACCGCCACCGTGGCCAACTACTCGGACGACTTCATCGAGGAGCTCGATATCCCACCCCTGCCCGAGGCCATTCCGCAGCGGCTGGAGGAGGCGATCCGGGCGCGCGTCAGCGCGCTGTTCTTTCGCCTGCGCGAGGCCAAGCAGGAGCAGTACATCAAGGTACTCGAGGTGCGGCTGGTGCGCGAGGCGTATCAGGCCGTGCTCACTGCACACGAACTGGGCGTCGCTGACAGCGAGGTGCTGTACGCCAACTTTCGCCACCTGGTCGACGACCTCGGCTACGAACCGGCCGACATCGGTTTCGTCAAGAGACAACCGCCCGAGGGCGCACCGCCCGTCGACGACAAGAGCTGAGCTGGATGACCCGACCCGGGCGAGGCAGGTTCATGCTGGAGCAGCGCCCCCCGCAGTCAGCGCAGCCATCGCTTCGTCCAGGATCGCGGTACGAGCGCTCAGGCGGCCGTAGACGATGGCCTCGCGCACCAGATCGATTCCCCGCTGTTGCAGTTCTCGATTGGTCTTGAGCGCGTCGACAATTCCCGGAGGCAACTGCCAGTCGAGCGTCGCCTCGTAGGCGGCGCGCGCCGAATCGTCGCACAGCACGTTGTAGGCAGTCTTGATCGCCTCGAACACGCGACCGATTCGATCGCCGTAGCTGCCGGTGTTCTTGCGGAAATAGCGATCCGGGTGAAATCGCTTGCTGGCTGCGAAGTAGGCCTTGCGCACATCGTCGGTCGAGGCATTGAGCGGGATACCGAGCAACTCGAAATGGCACCACTCGGCGAGATGCGCGTCGCAATACAACAGGTCCTTCTTGAGTTGCTCGTTGATCACGACCTGCTCTGCCAGCAGCACCGGATCGAACTGCATTCCCTCGTGTGGCGCCCCGCCATCGGCGCGCGCCGCGGTTCCGGGTGCTCGCTTGCAGCGGTGGCGCGGCGGTTGATCTGGTGCGGTCGACGCGGTCGCCGGCTTTTGCAGCCGCTGCATGGTGGCCAGGCTGAGGCCGCTGCGCGCGGAAAGTCCCTCGGTGAGCGTCCGCGCCTGCGCCAGCAGCGCCCGGCCGTGGGCGAGGTAGACCTCGGCCATCGACCAAGGATCGGCGTCGCTCTCGGCCAGGCTTTGCGCCTGTTTGAGCAGCGCCTGCATGGGCGCCGGGTCGGGATCGGCGCTGGCGATAGACGCCAGGAACAACAGCGACTGCACCTGGATCGATGTCAGGCCGTCGCCGCTGGCCAGCTGTCGGCCGCGCTCGATCCAGCGCTGCGCCAGCTCGCGTTGTTGCAGCCCCTGGCAACAGCGGCCGAGCAACAGGTGCAGCTGGCCGCGACGGTAGCCGGCGAGCGTGCGATCGGACCGATCGCTGACCGCACACTCGTCGAGTGTCTTCACGCTGCGCTGGCCAAGTTGGGCCGCCTCCTCCAGCGCGCCGCTCCGCTCTAGCAGCGACGCGTGATCGAGGGCGAGCGTCGCACCGATCAGCGGATCGCCGTCGGCCGGCCAGGCCGCCGCAGCCCGCGCGATGACCGTGACCGCTTCGCTGACGCGGTCGCTCGCTGCCAGCGCCAAGGCATGGCGTTGCAGCAGTGGGACCGCAGCCGCCGGGCCAAAACGACCGCGCAGCTGCTCGAACAGACGCGGCGCCAGATTGCTGGCCTGCACCGGGTCGCGCGTGGTCAGCAGCGCCACCATCTCCGCCGCCAGCTCGAACAGGCTCGCGATCGAGTCCGCCGTGACGGCATCTGCCTCGCGCATCGATTCGAGCGCCATCGCCAGCGCGCACTTGAGCGGCTCGCCGGCCGCCATCAGCAATCCACGCCGCGTCAGGTCGGCCACCAGTGCCGCGACCAGCTGGCACGTCTCGCTGCTGGCGTCGGCGAGCAGCAGGTGGCGCGCGACCAGCTCGGCGCTGAGCGCAGCAGGCACGAGCGGTGCGTTTCGATAGCCGGTGGCGATATCGAGCTGCAGGGTGTGCCGGGTCGCGGCATCCACCGCATCGAGCAGATCGCCGCGGCTGCCCTGCTGACCAAACTCGAACAGGTTGGGCGAACGCTCGCACGCCGTCAGCAATCCGGCAGCCACCGCGGCGTCGAGTGCCCGGCTGGCGCTGGCGCCAAGGCAGGCACACGCCGCATCGAAATGGGCGCGCAGCGTGCGCTGGCCAAAGGCCGCGATCAGCTGCAAACCGGGCAGCTGTTGCGCTTCGATCAGGGCGACCTTGCGCTGGGTGAGGTCGCGCGGCTGCGCCAGCAACTGGCTGGTGTCGACGCTGCCCATCGACCAGCTACCGGCGCGGTGGGTCAACACTTGTTTATCGAGGAGTTCGCGCATCTGGGCCGTGATCAGACGCGGATTGCCGACGGCACGCTCGGTCAGCAGGGCAGCCAGCTCGGGGGGCAGCGCGCCGTGCTCGATGAAATCGCCGGCCAGCGCATGGGCATCGGTCTCGGCAAGCGGGTTGAGGACCAGCGGCGCGCGACCTGGGCACTGCGCGGGCAGCGCAGGCGTGCCAGCTGCCACCAGCAACATCCGGCTGTCGGGCAGGCGCCCGACCAGCTGGCACAGCAGCTCGCAGCTGGCTGGATCGGCAGCATCCGCGTCGTCAACCAGCAGGCACAGCGGCCTGGTCTGCGCAAATGTCCAGAGCGCCTTCACCAGCCCCGCCAGCATCCGTTGCTGCAACTCCAGGGGCTGGCCAGCCGGTTCGAATTGAGCGCCGTCGAACAGCTGCTCGAGCCGCCGCCGCAGCGTGTCGGGTAGCGCTGGCACATGGGTCCAGCCGAGCGCGGTGGCGACGCTGGCACGGTGGCGTTGCTCGGCACCGTAGGCGCCGTCAGCAAACTGGTCGCACGTCGCCACCAGCCATTGCCTGAACACGTCGAGCGCCACCGGCACGCCAAACCGACCGCCGCGCGCCGCGGCCACCAAAAAGCCTCGCGTCCGCGCTGCCGACGCCAGCTCGCTGAGCAATCGGGTCTTGCCCAGGCCGCGCTCGCTCACGATCAACGCCCAGCCGCTCTTGCCCTGCAGCGCGGCTTCGAGCAGCGCCTTCAGCGCAGCGAGTTCAGCGTCGCGCCCGCGCAGCGTGGTCGGTGTCTCGGCGCCGGTCCGCAACGGGTCCAGATCCGCGATCGCCAGGGGCGCGGCATCGGCTGCGTCGCCGAAATCGACCTCGCGCGAAGTGCTGGACATCCCGCGCGGCGCCGGTTTGGCGATCGGTGCTGTTTTTGTGCGCGGTGCGGGCGCAGCCGCGGGCGCGGGACCGGCGAGGTCGGCCACGAATACGCGCCGGCTGGGCGGACCCTTTTTGCGCGGCAGCTCGGCGTTGCACGAGCCACAGTAGTTCTCCTCTTCTTCAGCGATGCGGCCACACGACTGACAGCGTCGCACTTCGACGCTCGGTTCAACGTCCGTCGGCCGGGCCGCCGGTCGCGACCGGCGTTGGGCCACGACCGTTGCACCGCACTGGTTGCAGAACTTGACGCCCGGGGCCAGTGGATTGCCGCACTCGGCGCAGGTCGTCGGGGCCGCCGCGGCGGCCACTGGAGTACCGCACTTGTTGCAGAACTTGGCACCTGGCTTCAGCGGATTGCCGCATTCGGCACAGGTCGTCGCGGCCGCGGCGGCCACCACCGGGGCGCCGCACTTGTTGCAGAACTTGGCACCCGGCTTCAGCGGGTTGCCGCAGGCGGCGCACGTCGACTCCGTCGTCGCGGCGGTGACCGGTCGAGGCGCTGCCACGGGTTTGCCACAGCCAGTGCAGAACTTGGCACCCTGGCGCAGCAACGCGCCGCACGCCGGGCAGACCGTGGTGGTGTCGCTCAACCGGGTACCTCGACCTCGACTCTCGATTCCGGTCTTGCATATTCGCCATGATGCGTCGAACGCGCCAGCGGTTTGTTCGACGACCGGTCACTACGTTGGCGTTGCCAAAACGGTGCGCTTGGCCACAAGCCGCGAGCGTGATAGCTAGACGCGCAATCGAGGGCAAGGGTTTCCGCGGCGCCTCCGCGGCGAACCCAGGTGGTGGGAGGTTTTAGTGCGGCAATCGGTGCGCTGCGCAGCCGTGTGCTGCAGCCTGCTGGTCCTGTGCTCGTTCGCGCGGCCGCAGTCCGCAGCGGCGGCCGGTGCTGCATCGCAAGCGCGTGTCATCCGCGTGGCAGTGCCCAACATGATCGCGATCGACAAGGACGACCAGAAACTGGCCGAGGCGCTGACCGACGTGCTGCTGGTCGAGAGCAACAAGCTGCGCGGTGTCGAGGTGATCGGCATGCAGGACATCGAGGCCGTGCTCGGCCTCGAGCAGAAGAAGACGCTGCTCGGTTGCGACGACGTGTCCTGCATGGCCGAGATCGGTGGTGCCCTCGGCGTGCAGGCGATCGTGTCGTCCAAGGTCGCGCGCATTGGCCGCACTTATCTGCTGACCATTCGCGTCATAGACACCAAGGCGGTCAAGCCGATCAACAGTGTGCAGGAATCGGTCGAAGGTCCACCCGACGCGCTGATCGCAGCCGCGCGCCGCCTGATGCCACAGGCGCTCGCCCCGCTGGCCAGCGTTGCGCCCGAGGAGACGGCGTCCGAAACGCCGGTCGCGCCAGCGGCCACGGCCCAGCAGGACTCGGGCGGCGGCGGGTTCTCGTGGCCCGCGATCGCGGTGGCCGGCATCGGCGGCGTCGGTGCCCTGGCATCGGTGGTCATCGTGGGCATGGGCTACATCGCTTATTTCGGCACCCCCAGCACGCACACCGATCGCTATTACTTCTACGGGCCAGGAAAGCAGGACACGGTCCACGGCGCTGCCGGTTTTGAGGTGGCCGGCTTGGCCACGTGCGGTTGCAGCAGCCTGGCCGTGCTCGGCGGGCTGATCTGGGGGATCGGATCGCTCATCTTTGGCGGCGGAGGAGACTGACCATGCGCGCAAGGCTCGTTGTGCTCGCGCTCGCGGTCGGCACTCTTGCCGGCTGTATCATGCAGTTGTCTGGCGCTGATCGGTTCACCTGCCAGTCGAACGCCGAGTGCGACGAGGGCGCGGGCGAGGTCTGCGGTGGCTTCGAGGTGTGGACGGACAAATCGTGCGCCGAGCCGCCGGCGAAGGGCGCCCCCTATTACATCAGCGAACCCGATCCAGCGACTTGCTACTTCTCGTACTGCGTCCCCGCGAGTCACCGCGACTGCGGCACCAAGCAGTGTGCCGGCGACACCACCTGCATCGGGTTCAAGAACAACGAAGGCAAGATCGAGGTCGAGTGCTACGATCGCCAGGCGATGAATGACTCCACGTCGTGCGACGGCTACGACGACACGACCAATTGCGGAGATGGACGCCGCGTGCGCTACCTCGAGTACAGGCGCACCAATCCGACCGGCACCGACCTCGGTTACCGCTGTCTGCGCTAGACTCGCAGCTGCCCCGGCGACCGGCGCGCCGTGTTCCATTTTCACTCCGACTCTGCCAGCATACTCGGCATGTACGAGCAAAAAGCGCTGCACGTGAAGCTGGATTCCGGTTTCTACCGCGTCGAGCGCATCCGCGATGGCGACGTGCTCGGACCGGTCGATTTTGGTTTTCGCCAGTGGCTCACCGAGGACGCGCTGTGCTTTGGCGGCGGTCCGTTCATGGGCTCGGTGCTGCCCGGCTCCAATCGCCTCGTTGTCACCGGCTACTCCCCGTGCTGGCACGGCTTCTACGTCTCGAGCATCGGCGGCGCCGGCTACGCCTTCGAGAACGTCGGCCTCAACTACGTCTCGCTCACTGGCCGTTGCCACACGCCCTCGGTCCTGGTGCTGCGGCGCGAGGGCCAGGAGGAGGTAGAAGTCGAGCTGGCGCCGGTCGATCCAGCGACGGTGTGGCGCACAGCCGAAGACGACGGCGAGCGCGATCGACCGTTTCGCCGGCTGGAGCAGCACATCTGGGATCGCTTCGCGGCAACCTTTTCGACGCCACCGCGCGTGCTGGCCGTCGGGCCGGCCGCACTGACCACCGATTTCGGCGCCATCGGCAGCTCCAAGACCGACAAGAACGGACCGACCGACGTCGAGTGCTGGGCCGGCCGCGGTGGGCTGGGCACCCGGCTGGCGCGCGAACACAACCTGTTCGGCGTGATCTTCGGCGGCTCTTTCGTCGACCAGGATTTCGACGATCGCAAGCTGGCCGACGCCTACTTCGAAAAGCGCTACCAGATGCGGATGGTGCTCAAGGACAAGGAGGCGACCACCAAGTACCGCTACGACGAGACGCTGAAGACCGGCGGCACGCTCGGCGTCAACCTGGCCAAGCTCAAGGACAAGCTGTTTCACTTCAACTACCGCTCGATCAGCTGGCCGCGCGAGCAGCGGCTGGCGGCCCACGCGAACCTGGTCGTCGCGCACTACCTCGAGCAGTTCAACCGCGAGACCATCGACACCAAGGACTGGGCGCATTGCGGTGAGCCCTGCCCCGCGGTCTGCAAGAAGATGCGCGGCCCGTACAAAAAGGACTACGAGCCCTACCAGGCGCTCGGCCCGCTGTGCGGCGTCTATGATCAGCGCTGTGCCGAGCAACTGGTCGGGTTTGCCGATGGCCAGGCTTTCGACGCGATCCAGATCGGTGGCGTGGTGGCCTGGCTGATGGACCTGGTCGCCAGCGGGCTGGTGGCGCCCGCGGACTGGGGGCTGCCGCACGCGCCGGTGTTCGAGCTCGAGGGTTTTCGCGTCGAGGAGGACTCGCGCAAGAACGCCGCGGTCGCCATGACACTCCTGCGCGCGCTGGTGGAGGCACGCGGCGAGCTGGACCTGCGCGACGGCGCGCGCGTGCTGGCGCGCCGCATCGGCCAGCGCATCGGCAAGACACGCGAGGTGCTCGATCGTCTCGTCGTCAACTGTGCCTCGGAGCGCGGCTGGATGGTGCCCAACCAGTACTGGGTGCCCGGCATGTTCTCGCCGATGGCGATCATGGGCAAATACTACGAGCACTACGGCGACGACTTCCTGCCGCCGCGCGCGCTGGGCGCGCTCAACGCGAACCGCATGGCGGCCGAGCTGCTGCTCGACAACCTGGGCTTCTGCCGCTTTCACCGCGACTGGGCCGAGGAGCTGGCGCCGCAGATCATGCGCGAGTACCTCAAGGTCGAGGTCGACCTCAAGCTGCACCACGAGCGGCTGGCGCGGCGCATCCACGCGCGCAATCGTGCGGTGGTGTTCGAGTCGGGCCGCGTGGTCGAGCTGCTGCACACTTTCATGAAACGAAAGGCTGAGGAAGGAATCGACCGGCCTGAGCTCAAGGAGTGGTTGGCGCGCTTCGATGCCGACCCGCGCGGCGCGGCGCGCGACTACTGGTACGAGGTCCGCAAGGGCGTCGACGACGCGCTGGACGAGAAGTTTTCGCAGTGATGACGACGGCTGGTTCTGATCAGACCGGGCAAACCGGCGACCGCAGCGAGGGCCGAGTACGCGACATGCCCCAGTGGGCGCGCGTTGGCTCGGTGCTGGTGCGCGCCGGCCACCTGATTGGCTGCGCGGTGATCGTGGGCGCCCAGGTCGCGGTCGCGCGGCCCCCGGCGATCGGATCCTGGTGGGCGCTCACCACGGCCACTGGCCTGCTGCTCCTCGCCTACGAATGGGCCGCGCATCCTGACCAGTGGCGCCAGCTGTCTGGCTGGTCCACGCTGTTCAAGCTGGCGCTGCTGGGCGTTGCCGCGGTATTCCCGACGACAGCCGTCGCGCTGCTATTGATCGCGATGGTGACGTCGGTACTCGGCGCCCACCTGCCCCGGCGCTGGCGCCACTTCAGATTGTTTTGAGATACCGACGGCCGGTCATTCGTAGGTGATGCAGAAGTAGCCCTCGTCCTCGCTGTACAGCTCGCAGTAGGCGCCCTGGTCCGAGCAATCGATTGCCTTGAGCACGCCGCCCTCGCACCAGACCACGGTGTTGCCCTGGCACGCGCCGTAGTCGGTCACGTTGCCGCAGTCGCCGCCAACCGTGGCGCCACCGGTCGAACTGCAGTCGGGATCGGGCTGCGGGCAGTACTCGTCGCACTCGCCATCGCCGTAATAGCCGTACTCCTCGCAGTAGTCGGTGCCAGTCGACGGCGTGCTGTTGCAGTCCGGATCCGTCTCCCAGCAATCGGTATCGCAGGTGCCGTCGTCGTATCGGCCCGAGAGGTCGCATGGATCTTCGCCGCCGCCGGTAGGCGTGGTGTTTGAGGCCGGCACGCAGGACGTCCCGCTGGCGTCTAGTTCGTAACCGGTGTCGCACGCGCAGCCGTCGCCGTCGATGTGCGAGTTGGCCGGGCAGTCGTTGCTTGTCGGTTCTGGCGTCGAGGTCGAGCTCTGGGCCGCGCAGGTGCCATCGACGTTGCAGCTGCCCGACGCGCAGTCGGAGCTGGTCAGGCACTCGACACACTTGCCGACGCCGCCGGCCACAGCCGAACAGACGCCGCCGTTGCACTGGCTCGCCTCGCGGCAAGCGCCGGCCGGCAGCGCCGTGCACAGCGGCAACGGCAAGGCGGTGTTGCAGTACATGTCGAGCGGGCAACTCGACGTCACGGTGCAATTCTGCGGCTGGGTGCACAGACCGTCGGCGCCGCAGATGCCGTTGTCGCAATTGGCGTCGCTGGTGCAGATGACGCCCCCGTTGGTCCGCGGCGTGGTGCAGCCATTGACGCCACACTCTGCGGCCGGTTGCGAGTAGACGACGCACGAAGAGAGCAACCCGAGCACGCTGCCGAGCACGACGCTGCGTTCGATTTTCATACGGCACCTACGCGACACGATCGAGGGCGCCCCGATCCCTGATCGGCTGCGGGCACTACACTAGGCGTGCGCGTTCGAAGTTGGCAAGCGTCTTGACGCACTGCGTTGATGGCACGCGATCAGCCGGCGACCAGCTCGACCGGCTGCAGCGCCGCGAAGTCCATGGTGCCGAGTTGCATCTCCTCGGTAATGCGCAAGTAGCCGGGCACCGCGGCGCCGGCCGGGCCAAGCAGGGACCAGGCCCAGGCGTCGGCCGCCACCGGATCCAGGCTGGCCACGATGGTGTTGACCGGCTTGACGTCGTCCGGACTGCCACCCTCGGGCCCGCCGTGCATCAGGACGCGAGTGGCGTCGACGATGGTCAGGGTCGGCCGCATCATGGCGGCCAATTCGGCGATCGAGCGCTGCAAGTCGTTGTGAAAGTTGAGCCGCAGTTTGTTGGTGATGCCGAGCCAGTTTTTCATGCCGGCCGAGAGCCCGATCAGGCTGTGGAACTTGGCGACCGGCACATTGATGATCTTGGTGGCAACGACAAACGGCTCGACGATGTCCCAGATACCGAGCCGCTCCGAGATCTGTACCTGCCGGTAACTGCTCTCCTCGGGGATCACCACCTCGGCGCCGGCTTCCTGCGCCGCAGCCAGGATGCCGCTGCGCACGAACGCCGGCCGCGAGGTGCGCACCGGACAGTCGCTGACGATCAACTGCTTCGGTTGCAGGTCGCGACAGGCGCGCACCAGCGCCGCCACCACCTCGGGGTGGGTATTGGCGCCCTGCTCCGGCGTGCTCGACCAGCCGATGTTGGGCTTGATCAGGACCACGTCGTCGCGCGTGATGAACTGTCCCAGACCGCCGATGCGCTCGATGACCGCGCGCACGTTGCGCGCCGGATCCGGGCCACGCGCGATCACCATCGGCGGCACCACCGACGCCAGCTTGACCCGGTGGTCGGGAATGCCGGCGTTGGCGTCTCGGCCATGGCGCTGCCAGCGGTTAAAGCCGAACAGGCCGGCCGCGCCGAGTACCCCGGTGGCCAGAGTGGCGCCGCCAGCGATCAGCAGGCGACGGCGGGTGATCATCGGTGACCTCGCTGCGCATGGCATGCGCACAGGTCACTGTGTAGCGCGCGCCAGCGGGAGGCGCTAGTGTTGCCGCCGCAACCTGCGAGGTGCCCAGCATGAGTCCAGTGATCGATTCGCACGCTCGATTCTCGCGGCGGCAATTTCTTGAGGTCGGCCTGCAGGGAGGCCTGGCCGTTGCTGCGGGTCCCGTTCTGATCGAGCGGCTGTTCGCGTCGGGCGCTCCCGCCTCTAGCCAAACTGCGGCAGCAGCGCTCGACCGCGCGCTGTTCGACCGCGTGATCCAGAAGGCGCTCGCCCGCGGCGGCGAATTCGCCGAGCTCTACATCGAGCACCGCACGTCGCGCAACATCTCGATGGAGGAGTCCAAGTTCAAGAGCGCCGAGTTCGGCATCAGCCAGGGCGCCGGCGTCCGCGTCATCCAGGGAGACAAGACCGGCTATGCCTACACCGACGAGCTGACCGAGGCCAAGTTACTGCGCGCGGCCGAAGTCGCCTCGTTCGTCGCCGCCGGCAGCGCGGCCGCAAAACCGGTCAATGTCCGCGCCGAGAAGAGGCCGTCGTTCGTGACGGTCAAGCTCGCGCTCGACCAGGTCGCGGACGAGAAGCGGCTCGACATCTGCCACCGCGCCAACCAGGCCGCGCTCGACTTCGACCAACGAATCAAGCTGGCGCGCATCAGCTACTACGACGAGGTGCGCGGCCGGACCATCGCCAACAGCGAGGGGCTGCTGGTCAGCAACGAGCTGCCGCTGCTCTTCTTCATCGTGCAGACCCTGAGCGAGGGCAACAACACGCGCCACCTGGGGCGCGAGCGGTTGAGCCGCCACTCGGGTTTCGAGATGTTCGACCAGGTACCGCCCGAGCAGGTCGCGCGTACCGCAGCGCGCGAGTCGATCGCGATGCTCGACGCCCGCGAGGCGCCGTCCGGCAAGCTGGACGTGGTCATGCAGAACGGCTGGGGCGGTGTGCTGGTGCACGAGGCGGTCGGCCATCCGCTCGAGGGCGACAGCATCGCCAAGAAGCTTGGCGTCTTCACCGGCAAGCTCGGTCAAAAGGTGGCCAGCCCGGTCTTCACCATGGTCGACGACGGCAGCATCGCCAATGCGCGCGGCACCATCGACTTCGACGACGAGGGCACGCCAACCAAACGCAATGTCCTGATCAAGGAGGGCGTGCTGGTCAAGTACATGACCGACGTGCTGTCGGCCAAGCAGCTCAAGGCCGAGCGCACCGGCAATGGCCGCCGCGAGAGCTTCCGCTATCGCCCGATACCGCGCATGACCAACACCTTTATCGACCGCGGCAAGGACAAGCCGTCCGACATCCTGGCCTCGACCAAGCGCGGGGTATTCGTCCAGGCACTGAGCGGCGGCTCGGTCGACGACGTGAGTGGTGTGTTCAACTTCACCTGCCGCGAGGCCTACCTGATCGAGGACGGCAAGAAGAGCTATCCGATCCGCGGCGCCACCCTGATCGGCAATTGCCTGGACGTGATCAAGAACGTCGACGCGGTCGGCGACGACCTCGACTTCGGCCCCGGCATCTGTGGCAAGGGACAGGCGGCCGAGGTTAATGCCGGGCAACCGACGCTCCGCATCCGGGGCATCAACGTCGGCGGCACCGCTGCCAAGGGCTAGTCAGCGAGGGATACGACGATGGACAACAGGAAACTGGCCCAGCGGCTCGTCAAGCAGTGCCAGGCCAAGGGCGCCGACGCGGCCGAGGTCTTTCTCGAGTCATCCCGTCACTTGACCATCACAGTCCGCAATGGCGACGTCGAGACCGTCGAGGAAGCGGCAACCGCCGGCGTCGGTTTTAGCGTCCTGGT
>Ga0315268_10003300_pt1 | contig 17811 bp, 16 predicted proteins | sample C1_top_MG_FD_204535 | JGI IMG/M metagenome (GOLD analysis project Ga0315268, IMG submission 204535) | Sediment microbial communities from Yellowstone Lake, YNP, Wyoming, USA - C1_top | ecosystem: Environmental > Aquatic > Freshwater > Lake > Sediment | place: USA: Wyoming | collected 2017-08-01
TTCGCCATCTTTACCTGCAAGTCTTTCCTCGCCTTCGAAGAAATGCGCTGCTTCAATGATCCTCCTCCAATTCCAACATAAGGAATGGTGAATCCCATTTAACTGTCTTATGAATGCAAAATACTAATCTAGACTATAGATGTCGTGCGCATGCTTGTTCCTGGATTCAATTCAAGCGGGCAGCATGTTTTCTGAGAGTCCGTGTCAAGTTTTGGCCGGGATTCGCGTTCGCGAAAAGCTTGCTCCCAGACGCAGCTGGGACATATTTGGATCCAAATATAGGGGCCCTACCACCGTTGCACGCACGCACACGACAAGAGCAGCGCGCCTGTCTGGGTTTGCTTCTTCCGTCGATGGCGATATGCCTCGGCATACAAAAAGCAATGCTGGAAAGTGCGACCCAACTCTACTATTCAGGAAAAGGGGAATTCAGGAACACACATGCGTGCTAGATGACTATCCAAGCGTCTGGATTTTGATATCTGACAATAGCGTTGCCTTTCCACAATATGTCTGCAAGCGCCAAGAAATCCTTGCTTGAAAGCCTTGACCTCTTGTTCATTTCCAGACACCGACATGTGATTTCTCAAATCCACATATTAACGAATTTGCTGACGTGAAAATATGTTAAAAATCGATAGAGTCCGACAACCCATGGAGGTTGATGTCAGCAGCTTCTGCCTCCACAAGTCTGCCGATTTACCAAGAACCGCTGAAAATCTCGTTGAATGGCAAAGCTTAAGAACGATTGAGCCCAAAGCCTGTGCTCAAATGGGTGAGAAAGTTGGAAAGTTGGAAGATTGTAGCGTTCATTGGCGCGATACTTTTCTTGATCTCTGGGGTTCTACCTCTGATCTCTCTCAGCTTGTTTGACTTCTCATACTGGCTTAGCCTCTTCAATGTGTACGCTTCACTTGGGCAGACTGTAGAGTCCGGGGCAGGATCTGTTAGTCTGTCGGCTGGGAGCATCGGTATATTGTTGACAATAATGCTCTATCCAGTAACTGTAGTACTCGGCTTCATATCTGTCCTAAGACGCAATGCAGCTATTGTCGCAGGGATACTGGGTTTCATATGCTGGGTCGGTTTTCTGTTGGCTCTCAACGAACTGCAGTTTTTGCAGTATACAGGCTTAAGCGTTTACATAGGTTTCATGGGAGCGATCATTCTCATCATCGCGTATGCCCTGAGACCTCGGACAATGACACCTCATGGTCCAGTAGCACCCCCACCTCCCCCGCCAGCCCCACAGTAGATAGCCAATCGACGAAAGGGTTGCTAAACCTTCTTTTTTTCTTTACGGAGTCATCTCACGAATTCGCATAGTATCCTTCTTATTCTTGAGGCCGGTGCATCCGACCTTATGCCTCTGGGATTGAAGTGAGTTAAGGAAGCTTGGAAACCGCTTTTTCGCAGAGCCTCGACGACTTTCTTGACGGAAGGAACTGGCAAATTTAGAGAATCGCATAGTTTATCAACTACGTAATACGTGATTGAGGTGTTGGCTTCGGTTGTCATTAACGAAAGCATTCTTCCTATTTTTTCCCTGAATCTAAACTTTTTCCGCCCCGCTTCTTCTGCCATCAATTCCAAAAAAGGGAGATTAGACAATTCACCGAGCCACAGAGGCCCTCCAACACTCAATCTTGATCCACATTCGCTGCATCTTTCGGGACGCGTGGCCGCAAACAACCCTTCTAAGCCCTCTCGATGAAAGCATTTGAAGCAGTGCAGGATGTACCCCATGTTTCTTAGCGCTTCGTCCGCCCCTTTGGCACCATACTTTATGGTCGCGTAGACTCTGACGTAATGCTCCGCTCGATGGCTAAAAACAACCCTGATGCCTACGTCATACCTCGCGGCTGTTGTCGCCAGACACCCAGCCAGCAGCCTAACCGCCAGTTCATGGCAGTACTCCGTTCGCAGAGGTTTCCCACCATACTTCCGTATGCAAGCCTTCGGATGAACACCGCAAAGGGGCGCCATGTCTGTCGCAGTCAAAGCCAAGAGACCGCCATCGCGGAGAGCTCGGATAGAAGAATCAAGGAAATGTACTGGTGAACCGAACGGATCGACGTCTATGACATCAAACCGCGTATGCGGAGCACTGTAACCGTTCAAGAGGAAATTTGCTTCTTCGTTTTCCACTCTAACCTTTCCGTTCAGGCCGTTCATTGCCACATTGTACTTGGCGAGCCGAAAGGCTTTCTCGTTTATATCGCCCATGATTACCTTTCTGACGCCTTCAACTTCTGATACAAACCGTATTCCTCTGAGCCCGCAGCCTGTGAGTGGCTCACACACCGCAATCTCGCGGTCGACTTTCCTCTGATATGCCTGTAAGGCTATAACAGCCAAGTCTCGATTCAATTCCATTACAGGGTTGTAGAAAACTGGAGCCTTTGACGGCGCGTATTCAGAAGGCGATCTTACGAATGCCTTAAGCTTGGGAACCAGCACTCTGACTTTGCCTTCTTCTATTATTTCGGTTGGAAAATCCGGCGCTATAACTTCAGCTGCCATGTCTGGAATGTTCCTCAACTGTGGTTACGAAAAACCCTTTTAGAACGATATTAGACTTCTGGTCTGGGTAACAAGGTTGCAAAAACGCTTACTGCTTCTGACAGGCGATCCCGGCGTCGGAAAAACAACCACTCTGCTCAGAGTTGTTGATGCCTTGAAAGGCAAGGGCTACACGGTTGGCGGAATGATCAGCCGTGAAGTTCGATCTAACCGTGTTCGCATCGGCTTTGAGATCTTGGACTTGGGCACCGGAAAACATGGCTGGCTTGCGAGTGTAGATCAGACACTGGGTCCACAGGTCGGAAGATACCACGTACACCTGATGGACCTTAACAGCGTAGGCGTGGGAGCAATTCTAAGGGCCGTGCAGAACTTTGACATCGTTGCGGTTGACGAAATCGGACCCATGGAACTATTTTCAGAGAAGTTCAGGGATGCTGTGAAAAAGGCTTTGGATAGCAACAAGCTTGTTATAGGCATTGTGCATGGGAAAGCAAGAGACAAGTTTGTGGAAGAGGTAAAGACAAGACCTGACGCTGAGATGTGCGTGGTTACTTGTGACAATAGAGAGCACCTACACGAAGTTCTGACCGGAAAAGCTGTGGATTTTCTGTCAAGGACGATTGCCAAATAAAACGTTATAGCCTTGAAATCAACACTGGAATTTGTTGGATAGAAAGAACTGGGATCTAGATGCTGGTTGCTGGGATAGACGAGGCAGGTCGAGGCGCAGTCATCGGCCCATTGGTGATCGCAGGAGTTCTTGTGGGCGAAGAGGCTTTCCAGAAGCTCAAAGAGTTAGGAGTCAAAGATTCGAAGCTCTTAACTGCTCACAGGCGAGAGGTGCTTTTTGCCGAGATCAGAAAACTGGCCAAAGATTACAATGTGGTGAAACTGTGGCCGAGAGAAATAGACGTTGCAGTCAACAGTGGCAGGAAGCTTCACAAACTCAACCGTCTTGAAGCGCAGACTATGGCTCGGGTAATAGAGGCACTAAGACCGGACAAGGTTTACGTTGATGCCGCAGACGTTCTGGAGCAACGTTTTAAGCACCATATTCTGGAGTGCCTGTCCTTCAGAGCAAAGATTGTTTCCGAACACAAGGCAGACCGAAACTATGTAGTTGTGTCTGCAGCCTCCATAATCGCCAAGGTGGAAAGGGACAGGGAAATTGCGGAATTGGCTTCAAAGTACGGTGATCTCGGGTCCGGCTACCCGTCTGATCCGAAAACCGTGAGCTTCCTGACTCAGTGTATTGCGAAAGAGTCAAAGTATCCTGATTTTGTTAGGAAATCCTGGAGACCGGCTAAAAAGGCAAAAAACGAAAAGGGTTGGGTCCAGGTAAAGCTCATCTAATATTTGCAATCAGGTCCTCTGCGTTTCTCATCCTTGAGACTTCTTCACTGCTGATGCATGGAATATTCTTCTCTGAAAGTTCTTGACCCTCGGTAATAAGGATCGGGCGCGCTTGAACAACCCTGCTGACGTTCAAGATTTCATCAACTCTCTTGCTAAGTTCCAGCTCCTTCCTGTTTGCGATCCCGCCTATTATCCTCAAATCCTCTTCTGGAACCGCTATCACGAAGTCGAAAGGCGCCTTCTTCACTGTTGTAATGACACATCGCGCATATTTTCCGAAGATTCTGTTAAGAAGCTTGTTTCTGGAGAACATGAGTCTGGCCGTTGTTAGTATGCATTGTCTGCGTCTGATCCTTGACTTTTCAAGGATGTTTATTGGTCTGGCAACAGGAATCCCCAAAGCCCATATCATATTGTAAGCTGCTGTGACTGAGGCTTTGGCCATGCCACGTTCATAGCCGTAAATGGTTCTCCGAGATGTGCCCACCATCGCAGCCATTTCGCCTACTGACAGACCCAATTTTTGTCTTTTTGCTTTAAGCGCGTTGCCATCAACTTCAACGTAGTAACCTCCTGGGTTGGCCTGGATCAGAGGGGGCGTATCGTGCAGCATCACGTTTTCGAAAGTTCTCGGGGTGACAGCCAAAATTTCGTGCCTCGTATAGACCGTGTCATCCTCCAAAGGCTTTTCACGTGTTTCCTTGCCTATCAACAGAGAAGCGGCTGAGAAGCTCTCAGATATGGCTCTCAACTCCTGCGAATCGCTTGCGGAAAAACTGCCGATGTCAGGTTGACATCTGACGAAAATCAGAGTCTTGTCCCTTCGAGCTGCAAGGTCAAAACAGCTTGGACGCGAACTGCAAGGTTGGGAAACGTTGAAACCAGCCCGTCTAAGTGCGGATTCTGCGGCTTCCAAATTCTCCTTCTCCCCACCAGCCATGGAATCCTCACATGAAGTATCCATTGCATCGTGAAATATAAACTATACTTATCTTCTAGAAGCTAGTTACATTTGAGCGACGAGCATGGCGTGTGCTTTGTCGTAGGGTTCCAGGTGCACAACCTCTTCCATCTGAAAACCCCGACTTTTCAGGACTTTGACTTCGCGTTTATAGATTTCAGAAGGCTCCTTTGTCACATCGATGCTTTGCGCCTTCACTGCAAGCATTATCCATCCAGAACCTTTCAAAAATAGGTCAGCATTATCTGCCAATACCTTGGCTTGTTCAGGCTGAGCAACGTCACAGTAAATGTCCTCAACCTTTCTGCCGATCAGCATCTCATATTTCTCTGGGAAACGTGCATCTTCAAGTATGGGCGACATGTTAAGCCTGTAAGCGCACACGTTGTCAACCAAGTCCCTCATGGATCTGGACGCAAATTCTACGCAGTAGACATGGCCGTTTTCGCCCACGATGTCTGAAACGTGGCTTGCCGTTGTTCCAGAAGCCGCGCCAAGATAGAGAACCAGGTGGCCCGGCCTGATTGGCAAGGTTTTCAGGCCTTTCAGAATGGCAGCTGCCAGCTTGCTTCTAAAAGCATCCCAGACGCGATATTCGACGCCTTCATAGCGGATGAGCCTTTCGCCGTAGACATTTCTGCTAGGCGTCAAGTTCTTCGTGGCAAGCCTTTGCGCGCCGTCTTCAAGCGTTGCTTGGTATATCGCCTGAAATTGCGGATGCGGCTTGACTCTAACGTTCACGTCTGTGTTTTCTCCACTTCTTGTCTCTTCCGGGTCTCTCGCTTCGAGGTCTTTCGTGTTTTGGTTTGATCGCTGGCATGGGCGGAGGTTGATCGTATTTTTCACGTATCTCGTCGATCCGCTTATCCATGCTGGCTTTCAGTTCCTCGCCAATGTTTCTACGACCAAAAGCATCTGCCCTTGTGGCGATGGCCAACTTGCCTGCTAAGGCTCTGGCGATTTTTCCCCTCTGCCATCTCTTCGCATCATGCAACAGCGTGTGCTGAAAGATGAGACCGTGTTTCGGAGGTCTCGTTCCAGTTTTGAGTGAGCGGAACAAGGCTTTTTCAGCTCCTAGTACTTGGATGGTGCTGGCTGGTCTTTTTGCGAGGTTTGTCAGTCCGCCAGACACGGCGATGAGGCGTGCTCCCAAAAGTGACCCGACCAGATATTTCGTGTTTGGTGCAACTTCTTCCATGGTTGAGTCCAAATAACTCTCCAAGTCTTGCCTGAATTGGTACAAGGACAGTATGTCTGTGCAGAGTGTTTGGATCTGGTTCAGATCGTCGTCTGAAAGGTCTGCACCCATCGATTTTTCAGCCACTTTGGCTATGGCATCAGCCTTGGTTTTCGGCACCTCTTCCTTTTCAAGCTTTTCAACCGTGAACTTGTCCCTGCTACCGAGCTTGACCACCAGTCGCGCATACGTTTCGTGCTTTTCCAACAGCCTGTCCAGTTCTGGGAAGTGTATGCCATACCACTCCCTCACTCGGGCCATAAGCATGTTAATTGTTCTGTCCAGTTCATCAAGGGTTTGAATGGCTTGAGCCACAACCAAATCTCTCCTTTCAACCGCTCCCTTAACTCGCAACTTCGCGATTTCCATCGTGACGTTATGCGTCCACAATCTGAATTCGTCGGCGTCTTTAGCGAAGCCCGTCTGAACCGCAAACTGCTCTGGATCGGAGCGCAAGAGTTCTCCTGCCTCGGAGCGCTTGAAAGTCTCAACCTTGACATCCATTTTCCCTTGAACTTCTCTGGCGAGACTTTCATTTTCGAAAACAAAGGTGTCGTAACCTTGTTTCCCAAGCATGCCAATGAGGCTGGAAATCTCATCGTGTAGTTTTCCAGCCTCAACCTCGACAAAACTCTTGGCAGCAGCTTCCGGTCTTCTAGGAAACAAGGCCTTTCCGATTAGCTTGTTTTCCTCGTCAAAAACCAGCACTCCGAATGTGCTTTCAACAACTACTGCCTTCATTCAGACGCCCCAGCACTACTATTCAACAGTTCTAGATAAAACCATGCATCGTATACGATTTGTTTCCTTTGATCTTCATGGCATCTGATGTCGCAGAAACTATGCATGATGCGGGCAACTGCGGTTTTTCCGCCATGCATTTTGCGCTATCACGCAGATGACCATGAAGGAAAGACTCTTTTGACCGTCCCAAGCAAGAACCGTACCAGACTTCACGCAATGATCACGCTAGCAGAACTAATATAAGCGTTCACCTCAACTCAAGGTTGTCAAAGGTGAACGGCCTTGAAAACCGACAGCTTGGCTGTGGACTTGTCAGGTTTAAGCCTTGCCAACCCGACGATGCTGGCTTCCGGAATCCTTGGTTATACCGCAGAAACGCTGAAAAGCATCGTGGAAGCTGGTGCAGGCGCTGTTGTCACAAAATCCGTTGGTTTGAAGCCGAGGAAAGGCTACCCAAACCCCACTGTGGTTCAAGCAAGCTGCGGCTTGATCAACGCGATGGGGCTTGCGAATCCTGGAATTGACAAGTTTGTCCATGAGATTCGGGGGGCTAAAGTCGCTTTTGACGTTCCGCTGGTTGTCAGTGTCTATGGCTATTCAGAAAGCGAATACGCATCTGTTTCAAGGAAAGCTGTGGCCGCCGGTGCTGACGCCGTGGAGCTCAACTTATCGTGCCCACACGTAAAGGAAACAGGCTCGGAGATCGGACAGGACGCGGAAATCCTTGAACAAGTTGTCAAAAAAGTCAAGTCATCTGTCCAGAAACCTGTTTTCGTAAAACTGACCCCCAATGTCACGAGCATAACGGACATCGCAGAAGCAGCGGTTGACGCAGGCGCAGACGCGTTGACGCTGACAAACACGGTGAAAGCAATCGCAATAGACGCTGCGACGGCTTTGCCGATTTTGGGCAACAAAGTGGGCGGGCTCTCAGGTCCAGCGATAAAGCCCATAGCTCTAAGATGCGTTTACGACGTTTACGAACGAGTCAAAGTGCCGATAATAGGGTGCGGTGGCGTGACGGATTGGCGTGATGCTGTGGAGTTCTTGCTCGCGGGAGCTTCAGTTGTCCAAATCGGCAGTGCGATAGCGTTGAAGGGACCAAGAGTGTTCAAAGCCATTGCGCACGGAATACAGGAGTACCTAGCAAACAAAGGATTTGACGGAGTGGAGAAAATTGTCGGTTTGGCACATCGCAAATAACCAACTAAGAACCACACCCATCCTGGACGTGCAGACTGAAAGCCCCACTGTCAAGACCTTCGTTTTCAAGGACAAAGAATGTTCAAAGGCACGACCGGGACAATTTCTGATGCTCTGGGTTCCGGGCGTAGATGAAATCCCGCTGAGCATATTGGACGCAAACGAGGACGGCACGGTTTCCGTTGCTGTTAAGAAGGTGGGAGAGGCAACCGCAGCCTTACACAAAGCAAAGGTTGCAGACATCATTGGGGTGCGGGGACCCTTCGGTAACAGTTTCACTAATGTTAAAGGGAAAGTGTTGATGGTTGGTGGAGGCACTGGCGTCGTCCCATTATTTTTCCTGGCCAAGAGACTGATGACCTCAGCAAAAAGACTGACGTTTGTGCAAGGCGCGAAAACCAAGAGCGAACTCCTGTTCCTCAATAGATTAGAAGAGATGCCCCGAAAAGCGAATATGCAACTTGTCATGTCAACCGAGGACGGCACTTGCGGCATTACAGGCTTGTGCACGACACCTCTGGAGCAGATCTTGGCAAGAAAAAGATTCGATATGGTCTACACGTGCGGACCTGAACTGATGGTGCGCAAAGTCTTCGAACTGGCGGTGAACCACGAGATAAACCTTGAGGCAAGTCTTGAGCGCCTGATGCGATGCGCCATAGGCATATGCGGAACCTGCGTCGTTGGTAAGTACCGAGTGTGCAAAGATGGACCCGTCTTCACTGCAAAACAACTGAAAGAAGTCAAAACAGAATTCGGAATTTCAAAACACGACTTCGACGGACGAAAAATACCACTATAAAGAGAATTATCACGCGATCTTCACAAAACTGCGATCCTTCCAAACCGCCAAAAAGCGATTGTTACTACAGTTCATGCGCTCCGGAAGGTTGACCTAGATTCAGTCGCGCTGACGGCTACATTGTGCAAGCACCCTGAGAAAAGCGATATGAGCTGCCAATCATGAAAGCGGAGACGTCTCCGGCGCATTTATTCTTCTCCGTCGTATGCGAATGCCCGCCGGGTCCTATGTATCATTGAGCCTCGCGTCTGGAGACTGAGACACAATAGAGTTTCAAGGTTGAACCAGCAAACATCTTCAGCAATTTGGAGGCGCGCCTATTTGGATCCAAATATTCACGATACATTGAAACCTAGAGGGGGCTACGACCGTTAAAGCCTACCCTGCCCTCTATCATGACATACAGAGTATGTCAGTTTAGAAAAAGAACAGAAGGATGAGACAGCTAAAGCTTCTTATAAACGACGTCCGTTTCCCTCACACGCTGAACGACCTTCAAGCCTACACTCTGGCCAGCCTCAGCCCGCCCCACGTTCTCATGTTCAATCTGCATCGAATCGACGAGCTGTTCAAAATCAGTCGTCGGCCCCTTTACAACAATCGTATCGCCAGCCTTCAAAGGCGCCTTAAGCTCGATAACAGCGACACTGATCTTCGAGAAGAAATGCGTTATCTTGCCCACTTCAACAACATTCTCTTCTTCCAAACACTTCAACCTCTAGTAAAAGAATAAGCCGCATCAACATAAATAATTTATTCAACAACCTCCCCCTCAAGATAAGTTGGAAAGGCCCTTACAACCTTCACGCATCGGATTTTCCCAAGAAGCCTCTCAGCACTTTTGACAACAACCGGCTTGTAGACAAAGTTTCGACCTACCCAAGAACCGGAAACCTTACCAACCTCATCAAACAAAACCTCCCCCGACCACCCAACCCAACGCCCATTCCTCTCAAACGCCACCCTCCTCGCTAACGCTCCGGCCCTCGTGCTTCTACGCTTAATCTCAACGAGCGGAACAAAGTCCTTCCGCATGTTAGCCGCAGGCGTTCCAGGTCTCGGAAAGAACTTGGACACGTTCACCACATCAGGCTCAACTTCCTCAATCAACCTCAAAGTCCGCTCAAAAGCCTCCTCACTCTCACCTGGAAAACCACATATAACGTCCGTCGCCAACGTCATTTCCGGAAAACTGTCCCGGAAAGAACCTACCACTCTCTTGAAATCGTCCACGGAATGGAACCGACGCATCTGCCTCAATACTTCGTCGTCTCCGCTCTGCACAGGCAAGTGCACAAACTTGAACACTCGTTCGCTTTGAAACGCTCCAATCAAATCTTTCAGAGTATCAACAGTAACGTCGGGAGTCATCATACCCACGCGAACCCTGAAATCTCCTTCAACATTACCCAAAGCGTTGAGCAGTTCAGCAAGGTCAGCCCCAATGTCCCTCCCGTAACACGCCGTGTCTTGAGACGTAAGCCAGAACTCCCGCAAACCAGCTGCAAGGTCCTCCTTCAACCGCTCAACTACATCGCTGACGCCGTAGCTTCTCAACGATCCCCTTGCAAAGACGACACAACAATAGGCACACGAACCCAAGCACCCGTAATTTATCGGAATAATGCTTACAACGGGACTTAACTGAACGCGAGGAAGACCAAGCCCAGGCTTGCCCTTCATGTCTGCCTTGCAAGCAACAACTTTCTCTCCTTTCAAAACGCGGTCCAAGACATCAACGATTGTTTCACCCGCTGCGGGACCGACAATCCCATCGAACCGAACCTCGCCGGACAATCTCTCAAAGTTGATCAAAGGCAGGCACCCAGCAACGACAAGCTTCCTCTTCTTCGGAACCCGCTTCAAGAGTTCAATCATGCGATCCTCCGTGGGCCCCTTCACCGCACAAGTGTTAACAACAACAACATCCGCAGACGCTACAGAATCCACTAGCCTGTAACCGGCCTGAGCCAAACACCCCGCCAAGACGGCCCCGTCAGCCACATTTGTGGAACACCCAAAACTCTTAACGAAAACCCGCGTCATTCCCATCGCGATACATCAAATGCTTCAATAGGGAATAAAAACATAAAGGTTCCTGACCCAGAGAGTTTACACAAACTTGAAAGTCGATGAGAGCAAGTGTTAAAAGGCCCTGGCTGGACATAGTCGCCACATATTTACAGCATGTTATGCAGAAGTATAAGAGTCCACGTTGCTCTCTGGTGTTTGCGTGAGGGAGATGCGTTGAAGTTAATTACTCTCTATGTGCCTGAAACTTATCTCAAGGCGTTGGATCAGCTTGTGGATGAACGGTTTTATCCGAACAGGGCTGAGGCCATTCGAGTAGCTATCCGTGACTTGATAAACGATGAGCTTTGGAGGAGGAGTCGGGTTGGCTAAGCTGCATTCTGCAGAGAACGCGTTGAAATACACTTGGCAGGATGCTGGAAGTGAGTGCATTCGACAGCCCGGATACTGCCACATTGCAGTGATTGGAGTAGGAGGAGGGGGCAACAACACGGTAACTAGACTTATGGAGGCAGGCATAACGTGCGCGGAGTGCGTGGCAATAAACACAGATGTTCTCCATCTAAACGCTTCAAAGGCTAGCAAGAAAATCCTCATTGGAGAAAAACTAACTAGAGGATTGGGAGTTGGCGGAGATCCAAAACTTGGGAAAGCCGCAATAGAGGACTCAAGAAAGCGGATTGAAGACTTGCTCACTGACGTGGATATAGTGTTCATAACTGCCGGCTTAGGCGGCGGAACAGGCACAGGGGCGGCTCCTGTTATTGCCGAGATCGCAAGGCGAAAAGGCGCCATAGTCGTAGGCGTTGTCACAACGCCTTTCCGCATTGAGAAAGGCCGAAACCAGTACGCCGCAAGTGCCTTGACTGAGATGCGGAGACAATGCGACACAGTCGTGGTGATCGATAACAACAAGCTAATGCACCTTGTTCCGCAACTGCCAATAAGCGAGGCTTTCAGAGTTGCGGACCAGGTTTTGGCGAACATGATCAAAGGTATCGTTGAGACGATTTCCACGCCGAGCCTCATCAACTTAGATTTTGCTGACTTCAAGACCATCGTTAGCCGTGGAGGCGTAGCAGTGGTTGGAGTAGGTGAATCTGACGCACCTAACAGAGCGGAAGAAGCGGTGCGGAACGCCCTGAGAACACCACTTTTGGATGTGGATTACGCTGGAGCAACTGGAGCTCTGATTCACGTTACAGGTGACAACCAGATGACGCTTGAAGAGGCAAACCGCGTTGGGGAAATCGTGACAGAAATGATGGACTGCAACGCTCTTGTCATCTGGGGAGCAAGGGTGAATCCACATCAAGAAGGCAAATTGAAAGTCACGTTAGTCATGACCGGCGTGAACTCGCCTCACATCTTGAGCGGTTTCGGAACAATAGCGCCGCAACTGTTCAATCTAGAGCCCTACGCGGAACCTGAAAAACCAATGAGCATAAAACTGGATTTGTATCAGATGGAGAACTTTTGACGATCTCGTCTTCTTTTCTTATCTTCCTTCTAAGAACGGAGCTTTCTCCTGTACGATTCAATCGTTTTTTTAAGTCTCATACGCAACGGTATTGGTCTGCCGAAAGGTTGACACAGGCCCTTGCTTATGGCCTCTATCACTGCATTTACGTTCAATTCAGCGTCGACAACAGTGTGCGCAAAGCCTATTTCTGGTCCGTAGTGAGCATCGCTCCCTGCCACACGAGGTTTGCCAAGGCGTGAAGCAATTCGCTCATTTTGCCTAACGGAGTAAACAAACGGAATCGCCGAAGAGTTTATCACCTCAACAGCATCAAACTTTGAACTGGTGCGCTTCCCCAAACCTCCCTTAAAGAGCCCCGTTGGGTGACACGCTATCGCAACGCCGCCCACAGCATGAATCTTATCCACCGCATCATCTGTACTCAAACCTGACGGTATCGATTCGCGAACATTAAGCGCAACAATATGCCCACCCAGACTTGTGATCTCCATTCCTGGGACGATCAGCAACTCTGTTTGATCAGCTATTTTCAGTGCCCCGTCGAGTCTGTCATGATCCGTCACTGCAACTCCGTCCAACCCACGTTTCTTGGCGTAGAAAACAAGTTCCTGAGGGGTGATAAGAGAGTCGGCAGAATAACAACTGTGAACATGAAGGTCAATTCTTAAATGCAAAATTCCACAGCCATGATTCTACCTTAGGCAGTCTTTAGCCGCTCTCGCGTCTTTTCCAATCGCTGTTCCAATTCCTCTGCTTTAGCGTCTATCTTTTTGAATATGGGTCTTGCCTGGGCTATCTTGTGGTTCTCCGGAATGGGCTTGCACGCTTCATCCCACTCCTGTTCATGGACATTTCCAGTGAGGCTGAGTGTTTTCCAGATCTCCTCCGCGGCGAAGGGCACGAATGGGGCTGAAAGGATCGCTAGGGCTTTGACGAACTGTGTCGCTACATAGAGGATGTTTGCCGCTTGGGGTCTGTCTTTCTTGATAAGGTTCCACGGTTCTTTTTCGTTCAGGTACTGGTTTCCGATTCGGCTTATCCTCACTATTGTGTTTGCTGCAGCTTGCAAGTGGCACTCTTCGATTTCTTCTGCAACGATCTGAACTTTCTCTCTTTGGGTTTCCAGAATTCTTTTGGCGTCAGCGTCGAGTGTTTTTGGTTTAGGTATCTCACCGTTAAACTGTGTGTTGATGAATGTTAGCGTTCTGTGAATGAAGTTGCCCAATGTGTCGTTTAGATCTGCGTTTATTTTGTTGATGAATATTTTCCATGAGAAGTTCGAATCCTTAGTCTCAGGTCGCGTCGCCATGAGAAAGTAACGCCAATAGTCTGCCGGAAAGAGTTCCAATGCTTCGTCTATCCATATACCAATTTTTTGGCTCTTTGAGGCTTTTTCGCCTTTGAATTGCAGGAACTCTGTCGCTGAGACGTTCCATGGCAGATTGTAGTCTTCGCCCGAGGCCAATAGCAAAGCTGGCAGGATTATTGTGTGGAATGGTATGTTGTCTTTTCCGATGAAATACAGGGTCTTGGCATCCTTGTCGAACCAGTACCTCCTCCATTCTTCGGGTTCACCGTGATTCTTGAAATATTCGATTGTCGCCGAAACATAGCCTAGCACGGCTTCAACCCAAACGTAGACCGTTTTATTTTCAGCCCCGGGGAATGGTGCTTGGATTCCCCAGCTTACGTCGCGTGTTACGGCTCTCGGTTCCAATCCTTCCTTGATCAGGTTTAGGCTGAAGTTTCTTGCGTTTACAGGTAATCGCCTGTTGGCGTTTAGGTACTTGCTGATCTCTTGAGAGAGCTTTGGCATGTCGAAGTACCAGTGCTTGGTTTTCCTTATGACTGGTTTGCTTTTGCAAATTGCGCAGTAGGGTTCGACGAGAAGGGTCGGTTCAAGCAGTCTTCCACATTGTTCGCATTGGTCTCCACGTGCGCGCTCGTAGCCGCAGTGCGGACATTTTCCTTCGACAAATCTGTCAGGCAGATACCTTTTGCACGTCTCACAGAAAGGCATCTCCGTTTCTTTCGTGAAGATGTACCCGTTGTCGTAAATCTCCGTTAGGTGTTTCTGCACGAACTCTTTGTGCAAGGGGTTTTCGGTCCGTGTATAGTTGTCAAAGGATATTCCCCATTTCTTGATGAGTCCAACGATTTTGGCGTGGTTTCGGTCAGTCAATTCTTTGGGTGAGATGCCTAAGCGTATGGCCTCGACCTCTATCGGTGTTCCATGCTCATCCGAACCGCTCACCATTAAGACTTCATTGCCCTTCAATCGGCAATACCGAGCGTAAACGTCAGCGGATAAGAATGAGCTCATCATGTTGCCCAGGTGTGGAGTGACGTTTAGGTATGGCCAAGCAGACGTGACTAAGATCCTGGGTTTCAAGGCCTTTTCAACATCCGGTAGAACAGTTCAGTAACAGATTGCAAGTTCTATTACTTAGGCTATGCGGTTTTTGCGCGGTATATACGTTTTTTCCGTTCAAACTATTCCTCTTCCTGAACAGTTTAGAGCCTTCCATTTCAGTGACGTACTCGAACCCGGTTTCAATAAGCTGCTTTGCCTCTTCAATGTTCCTAGCAACCGCGCATGCGTAGTCGTCACTTTCAAACTCTACCGCGCGCGCCTAACCCTAACTGTGAAGAAATGGCCTAGAGAACAGCCTTGGAAACAAATAGAACATTCTTCTATGACTATCTTCTATTCCAAGCTTTATTTCGATCGATCGAGTGGACGTTAGCGCGATTGAGGGGAGTCTGGATGCGAAGCCATAGTGCTCCTTTTGTGGGGGAGATAGGTACGTGCCCTTCAATATCAGCGAGGAATGAAGGAAGATTAGATGAAAGAAGGAAAGGAAAACATAAAATAACAGACTTTACATAGGCGCAAAACGCGAGTCAGTGAGATGCTTGGGAAATGAAAAATGAGGGAGGACCTCGTATAGAGATGGCACGTTCATTTAGTCCTTTGACAGGGCTCATTTCTTACATGTCATCCGTCATGCATGTGCTATTGACAGTATTCTTCGGATGCTTAGTTTCGGCAAGACCGACGATAAACCCTCTGGTATTTGTGTTTGCTGCGGCCTCGAAACTTTTCGCAGTAATGTTCGCAGAAGATAGAAATGCTCCAAAGAAAACGAGAATTTATTCAACGATAGCTTTAGCCTCGTTGTTTCCTCTTCTCGTAGGACTTTCATCTTTTGAAATAATCATGGGGGTCTTGATCCTGATGCTTTACTTTCTCTATCCTCTCGGTAATGGAAGGGCTCCCTTTGACGTGATACATCATGCGCTGAGATATATCTTCATTTTCATCTTGGGATATGGTTCACAAGCATTTTGCAATGAAACGGCGCTGTTGGCCATATTGGCTATAGCGCTCTTCTCTCTGGCAGGAGAACTTCTTGCTGGATTAGGAAAGAGTAGAGATTCTGGCAAAAGCGCGGCTTTATTATTAGGAATCAAGAGATCATTGATTGCAATTGTTTCCTTAGTCTTCATCGCGTCATTAATATCATCATTGGTTTTAAATGACTTGTTTGAGTTCCCAATTCAGATCAATGAAACGTTCATTCCTTTCTACATAATACCTGCGTTAGCATTGGATCTCTTCCTAACGATGCCCTTGATGAAAGCACTAGATGAGAAACATGTGGATGCATTTCATTTAATGAGGAGAAAAGAAGTGATAGCCATGGTCATCATGGCGCTCTTGATCTTGGTTGTATTTCAAACAGGAAGAATCAGCACAGGAGTGGCAGTTAGCTCAAGAAATTACAGCTTTGACGTAGGCATCAGAACTTTCATAGCGGGAGCGTATAGTTGGGAGGTACCGTGGATAGTCTTCGACTACGTAAACGAAGACAATTATTATTACGTCGTCTTCCACAAAGACGGAATCTTGGAATTATCGCAAAAGATGGGCGGACAGTACCGATATTATGAATCCTCGCTCAAAACACAACAGACGCCATTCCAATGGCATAACTTTCATATCGTCCTCAATGAAACAACTGTAGCGGTAAGATTGGATGGAGAATATCAAGTATCAACAACAAGACATCCAGTAGCTGACACTTTTAGCATAATAATTTCCCCCTCGTGCGGGCGCTGGATTGCGTGCACATACCGCATAAGCATCAATCCGTGAATTCAATAATAGCGCGCACGGGTACGTGATCCAAAATCAAATCTTTGTGTTTGTAGATTTCGATGTACTCAGAAGCTCCTATGGAAAGACCGGGCATTTCTACACTGGAAAAGCTATAGGCTTTTCTGTGCAAACTATGCCACTCTTAAACATGACCGTGTTCCGACAGGCGAATTTTTGGCTATCGGGATGATGTGTCAAGGCTTGACACATGCTTGGGGTAGGGTGTTCGTGTGCGCAATATTGCGCAGACGATAACTGCGTGTTTTTGGTTTCAGTGGTTTCGTTCATCCTATCTACGGTATTAGTTAATTATATACTGATAACTAGGCGTAATTTGAGTTTCTTTTTTTCTCTTAATCATTGTTTTTTCATTTCCAATGAAATGTAAAACTATGTTCTTTCTGCCACAGGTAAATAAGCAAGAATGGAGAAAGCAGCCAGTTGTCGCTGTCTGTGGTAAATAAATAGGGGCTGCTCAAAGTTTTCACCTCACGTAAGCATCGATTGATGGATCTTTATTCCTTTTCCTGTCAAGTTGCAAGGCTTGATTTAGTTGTTCCCTATGGAACTCTGCACGTTCAAATAGCGCAAGATTATACTTTTCCACCATTTCATCAAAGGTAAGTTCGTTTTCCAATTTCTTTTTCTTGCGTCTAAACAGATTCATATTCATCATCTCCAGAATCGTAAAACATGCCTTGCCAGCATTGCGAATGATAATACTTGTGGTGGTTGAGCGTTCCTCTGGTCACGTATGTTTGACCCTACTGAAAATCTTGTTGGCACTTTTTGCATTTGCCCAAGTTTCTGGCTCTTCCCTCAGTTTTGATTATGTACTCTTTCACTGTCATATTCTAAACTCCAACTTGACTGTGGAAAGCCATCGATGCGTCCACGAAAGAAAAAGGGGGATTGCGCGGGAGATTTCGCCACTTGTGCAGTTTCTACTTAGGCTATGCGGTTTTTGTCAACTTTAGAAGTCTTTCCATCAGTTTCCGTTCAGACAGAAACATGTGCGTTGGATTTTGGTAGTTGCTTGAAATGATGTGTATTCAACATCTGTTTTCGCTATTCATACACGTTAAATAAGATTGTTTCTATACGTTCAATGCCTATCGGTGTGATACAAGAGATGTTAGATTTTGTAGTGTGGGGGCTCTGGTTTGGCTTGGGTGCCTATTGCTTCTGGTTCTTTACTCAGGCCAAGAGGCTGGAACCTTTGACTTTGGATGATCTCGTTATTATTTGGAAGGTACACAGGCAACACGCGGGATGTAAGGCACCTATATCGAGGCTGAAGCCTATC
>Ga0315268_10003301_pt1 | contig 17809 bp, 16 predicted proteins | sample C1_top_MG_FD_204535 | JGI IMG/M metagenome (GOLD analysis project Ga0315268, IMG submission 204535) | Sediment microbial communities from Yellowstone Lake, YNP, Wyoming, USA - C1_top | ecosystem: Environmental > Aquatic > Freshwater > Lake > Sediment | place: USA: Wyoming | collected 2017-08-01
ATTTTATGAATAATTTTGAACATAGATGAATATAAATTTATGATAAACTAACCATCGGATAAAGACAACGTAATATGAAACTAATATCCCTTAATGTGGCTTTCTTTGAAGCCAATAATTCAAAACTGACAAAATTCCTGCAGAAGCAAAAAGTAGATATCTTATGTTTACAGGAAGTAGTTCGTGAGATTGATGATACGGTTTTGCGTGAGTATGTCACCAAAGAGCCGATAGATTTAGCCACTTCAGAACTCAAATATAGCTTTTATGGACCAAATTCCATTATGGATCGGTTTAGTATGAAGGGTTTTCATGGCCAGGAGGATTTTAAATTCGATTTGGGGGGTTTGGCAGAGTTTGGTAATTATGTCAGGTCAAAATATCAGATTGTTAAGGCTCAAAACATATTTGTGGAAAATCACTTCACCTACACTCTGGATCGTTCCAATTGGCCGGAAGAAGACTATAGAGCCGTTTTGGTAGTGGATTTAAGGGTCGGCGCAAAGCAGCTGAGAATTCTTAATTATCATGGAATCTGGACCAGAGGCAAACTTGGAAACGATAAATCATTAAAAGCCTGTAAAATTATCGCTGCCTTAGCCTTAGAGGCCAAAGGCGAGGTCGTAATATGCGGAGACTTTAATTTATTTCCCGATACCCCATCCATGCAGTTGTTTGAGGAACATTTCGACAGCTTGGTAGATCAATTCAAAATAAAGACCACCAGGCCAGCCTCGAATGAACTAAGTGGCTTAGGTAGAAACGTGGTTGACTATATCTGGGTAAGCAAAGGCGTAAAAGTAAAGAGTTTTGAAGTCTTGCAATCGGACGTCTCAGACCATCTGCCTCTTCTTTTGGAATTTAATATTTAAGTTTCCTTTCATTTTTTTTGCGGGACCGACGGGATTCGAACCCGCGACCTCTGCCTTGACAGGGCAGCGCTCTAACCAATTGAGCTACGATCCCATCGCTAAAATTATAGCTCAGTTGGTTTAGCCTAAGGCGCCAGCAATTGAGCTACGATCCCAAAATCTGATTAATTTTACCATGGGTAGTGCTAAACTATCTTTAGTGTCCGCTCATTATTTTTCCAATCCCGAAATCGCTGAATTACTAAGAAACATCGCCGCCGCCTTGCAGTTGGTTTCTGAAGAAGATAACCGCTTTCGAATTATCGCTTACAATCGTGCCGCAGACGCCATCGAGCACGCCTCTTCGGATATTAAAGATCTTTGGGATAATCATGAGTTGAATTCAGTCCCCGGAATAGGGGAGTCAATAGCTTCGAATTTGGACGAACTATTTTCCAAAGGCCATGTCTTTCACTTTCAGGAAATTCTTAAAAATAATCCAAAAGCCTTCTATGAGCTTCTAAAGATTCCCGGAATTGGACCTGTAACCGCTCACAAACTTTGCCATGACTTGGGACTATCCAAAAAGGCTGGTTGTATTGCCAAGCTTAAAAAAGCCGCTGCCAAAGGCCGTGTATCGGATCATTTGCTGGCCCCTATCCTTAATTATTCTGACGCTCCGAAGCGTTTATTCTTACATCAAGCCACATTGGTAGCTCAAGATCTGATCACATATTTAAAATCCTGTCCCCAAGTCATTGACTGTCAGCCCCTTGGTAGCCTGCGTCGTCAGGTTTCCACCGTCGGGGATATCGATTTAGCGGTTTCTACTCGAATTCCCACATCAGTGATTAGCCATTTTTGTGCCTACTCCAAGAAATCACAAGTTATAGAGGCAGGTAATACCATGGCTTCTCTTCTTTTGCGGGAAGGTACCAGGGTAGATCTGATGACTTGTGACCCGGGACAATTTGGTTCGCTTCTTCAACATCTGACTGGTTCCAAACACCATAACATCGCTCTTCGCGAGCACGCCCTGAAGCTGGGTTACTCCCTCTCTGAGTATGGTGTTAAGAAAATTAACACCCGGAATACACATCAATTCACTTCCGAAAAAGACCTGTACAACTTTCTCAAGCTTGACTTCATTCCCCCTGAACTTCGTGAAGACACGGGGGAAATCACGGCCGCTATATCTCACCATTTACCCGAATTGGTCCAATTGTCAGATATCAAAGGTGATCTGCATATTCATACTAGTTATGATACTGAAACCAGTCATGATCTCGGCCAAAGCCCGATTGCCGTAATAATTGATAAGGCAAAAAGCCTGAACTATTCATATATTGGTCTTACTGAACACAATCCATCGGTAGCTAATCATATATCCGGTAAAATATACTCAATATTACAAAATAAGAAAGCACTGGTCGAAAAATATAATAGTAATGATCTGTTTCTATTTAACGGTCTGGAAATAGACATTTTGTTCGATGGGCAAATAGCCTTATCGGAAGATTGTTTTGATCTTCTTGAATACGCCGTCGTCTCCATTCATAGCAGCTTTCGTCAAACTAAAAAAAAGATGACCGAAAGGATAATTCGTGGTCTATCTCACCCAAAAGCTTTGATTTTTGGCCATCCTACCGGCAGATTGCTCCAGGAGAGAGAGGGGATTAACATCGATTGGGATAGTCTGTTTGACTATTGCCAAAAAAACCATAAAATTTTAGAAATCGATTCCTGGCCAAACCGACTGGATCTTCCGGATTCACTAGTACGTGAAGCTGTGAAAAACGGTGTGAAAATAATTATTAACACCGATAGTCATTGCGTTGACCACCTGGATTACTTAAAGTTTGGCGTCTCAGTTGCCCGTCGCGGTTGGGCTGCCAAATCTGATATTATAAATACCTATTCTTTAAGCCAATTAAAGGAGGTGATACACGAATGAATTTAACTACAATATTAGGCTTAGTCGTTCTTGGGGTACTCGCCTATGGGGTTAGTATTTATAATTTTTTCGTTCAAGCCAAGGTACAAATTCAGGCTAGTATTCAGGAAATTGGCAATCAGCTCAAACGCCAAGCCGAATTGATTCCCAATTTGGAAACCTCGGCCAAGGCCTATCTCACGCACGAAAAAGATATTCTTAAGCTGTTAGCAGATGCCAGAAAGCTATCAGACCAGGGTAAAGATGCCAGTTCCAAACTTTCTGAACTGTTGCCAAAGCTTCAGATTGTTGTGGAGTCGAATCCCCAGCTCAAAGGAGCCGATGTCATCCAAAACCTTATGAGTGAACTTCGGGATACATCTGACAAAGTTATGTATTCCAGAAGAAGTCTGATCGATTTGACCGCTGACTACAATGCCAAATTAGCCGTGTTTCCCGCAAACTTAGTGGCTCAAGCTTTCGGTTTCAAACCCGAAGCGGGACTGAAAACCCCCACCCAGGGTGCACATCTGGAAGTCTCAACTTCAGATATAATCACCCCAAAAGTAAAATTATAAAAATAGTACCTCCCTCCTATTATTAAAGATATAATCGAAGGGTTAAACTAGGAGGGAGGTTTTGGGGAAATGTCAGGCATATGCAAAACATCTACGAATCATCTGTCAACTCTCGCCGCAAAAGCAATTATATTGTGGCTGGTTTTTCAGTCTTTGCTCTGGTCGCTTCTTACTTTTTAGCTTCAGCCTTGTCATATTACCTGTTTGGCTTTTACGATGGTCTTTTTGCTATTGGTTTAGCTTTACTTATCACTGGATTATCTTCCTTTGGCAGCTATTATTATTCAGATAAAATTATCGTTGGAATATCCGGTGCCCGTCGTGCAGACGAGCACGAATTTAAGCTGTTTTATCAGGTGATTGATAATCTGAGTCTTGGTTCGAATATACATAGACCGGCCCTGTACGTTATTGATGATACGGCTATGAACGCTTTTGCAGCCGGCCGTGATCCGGATCATAGTCTAGTCTGTTCCACAACCGGATTATTGGCCAATCTCAATCGCTCGGAGTTGGAAGCCGTTTTTGCCCACGAACTTACTCATATTAAAAACTATGATACCCGCCTAATGTCATTGGCTGCGGTTATGGTTGGCTCAATTACCCTTATGGCCGACTGGTTACTGCGAATTGGATTACGTAGTCGGCGTGGTAAGGATTCGGGGGCAGGTATCATTACCCTGGTGATCGGGATTTTAGCCGCCCTTCTCGCCCCTGTTATAGGTCAATTACTGCAACTGGCAATTTCCAGAAGCCGGGAGTATATGGCAGATGTTGGTAGTGTAAAAATCACCCGCCAGCCAAGTAGTCTTATTTCAGCTTTGACTATTATTGACCACGATTTGGAACGTTTGGAAGCAGCCAATAAATCTACTGCCCATCTCTACTTCACCAATCCCTTCCACCAGGATTCCTCCTTCAAAGCTGAATTCAATCGACCGGGACTTGACTGGTTTGCCGGCCTCTTTAACACCCATCCCCCCATATCCGATAGAATAAAGGCACTTTCTCAGATGTCATAATTCATTACACCTAATAATTACTGGTATTATCCGTCTATTTCAATATTGGTCTGCAAATAAATATCCCATACAGACAATCTAATTATTCAATTTAATTATTTAAAGAACTCAAATACCAATTTCAAGTCTTGGGCTAATTCAACAGTTAATGTTAAATTTACAAATATAAGTTATTTGCGAGTTTTTGTCTGATTGATTAGTATTTTTCTGCACTTTAGGTTAATAGCCAAAAATATAAGTCTTTTTTGGCCTTTCTTCGCCATTTATGCATTTTTACCGTCTTTAGCAATCATATAGTTAGTCTGCTAATCCTCAATAATGAGCGTCATATCCTTATAAATTATGTGTATTTTGCTAGAAATAACCTAAATTCTATATAAGAAAATCTTCATATATTTACTTCGTTAGTTAAATATTGTTGATTAGACTTACCGCTAAGTCCAAATGGGTAAACCTGTGAAGTGTAACCGGCTATTACCGGAAGTCTCAGTAATTACCCGGGTTTACTCGGTCATGAATGAGTAGGGAAGATTAAAAATAAATATTATAAAACCTAGAATATGGAGACTTTTAGGTGTTAATAGGACCATTAAATTACGGGTTAATTTCTAAAGAAAGTTTTGCATAAGAAATATATTTCAGGCTATAGGATAACAATATTTAGGATAAATGCCGTTATCAAGGGCTAAATATCAATCAGTACAACCGGTGCCCACCGGTTCTGATTACCAAAGAAAAATAGGATCATCATGTGCTAAACTGGGAATCATGGACGTAATCGCCGTAGCAAAATTGGCTAATCTTTCAGTAACCCCCGAGGAGCAAAAATTACTTGGATTACAATTTTCTGAAACCCTAAAAACTGTAAATTTAATTAACGAACTTGATACCTCTGAAATTCTTCCCACTTCTCAAGTCACCGGCCTTACCAATATTTTTCGTGAGGATATCATCGACACTGCCCGTATTTTGCCTCCTCCCCAAGAAAACCAAGGTTTTTTTGTCGTTCCCGCTATCTTTAAATAATCTATGCTCAATTCACTCACCGTCACCCGCGCTTTAGAGGCACTTCGTAATAAAGAAATTTCTGCCGTCGAGCTTACACAGGCTTGCTTAGATCAAATTGAAAATCTAAATCCCCGAATCAATGCCTTTTTAGCTATTAATGACCTAGCCATAAGTGAGGCTAAAAAGGCTGATATCCATAAACCTCTTGGAGGTATCCCGATTGCCGTCAAAGATAATTTTTTAACCATGGGTCTGACCACCACCGCTGCTTCCAAAGTCCTCGATGGATATCAGCCTGTCTATGAATCTACTGTTACCCAAAAACTGCGTGATGCCGGAGCCATAATTATTGGCAAAACCAATATGGACGCTTGGGCCCATGGTTCTTCTACGGAAACTTCTGATTTTGGTCCAACTCGAAATCCTTGGAATACGGAAAATTTGCCGGGGGGATCATCCGGCGGATCCGCGGCCGCGGTTGTTGCGGATATGTGTCTGGCAGCCATTGGTTCTGAGACTGCCGGTAGTATTCGTCAACCAGCTGCATGGTGTGGAGTCACGGGATATAAACCCACCTATGGACGTGTTTCCCGTTATGGGGTTATTGCTATGGCTAGCTCCACTGATTCACCCGGACCAATTACCAAAACCGTCGCGGATTCTGCTCTTCTCCTATCAATTATTGCCGGCCACGATCAGTTCGATGCGACCACCTCTCCCAAACCGGTACCCAATTATGATTTATCCAAACCTAAACGTTTGCGGATTGCATTTCCTAAAGAATATTTAGAGGTTATTCAACCCAATATTAAAATCCAAATACTTGCTGCCGTAAAAAAATTGGAAGAACTTGGACATTCAGTCGAAGAAACTTCACTCATTCATCCCAAATATTCCATCGGTGTTTATACAATTGTTCAAAGATCGGAAGTCTCATCAAATCTGGCCCGCTATGACGGTATTCGTTTCGGTCACGATCGGTCTTTTTTTGGAGCCGAAGCCAAGCGTCGTATCATGTTAGGCACATATGCGCTTTCTTCCGGTTATTACGATCAATATTACGCCAAAGCCCAAAAAGTTCGCACTTTAATCATCAATGATTTCAAAACAGCTTTTTCCAAATATGACCTCATCATTGATCCGCCTTCACCCAGTACCGCACTTAAAATAGGAGCAACCCAAAACGAGTCCATGTTTGGTGAAATGCAGGACATTTTAGTTGAACCCAGTAGTATTGCCGGTTTAACGGGTATAAGTATTCCTTGCGGCTTTGCCGATGGTTTACCTATCGGTTTTGGCTTTATCGGTTCTCAATTTTCCGAAGAATTGGTCTTACAGGTATCCCACCAATTCCAGGAAATCACCGATTATCATCTTCAAAAACCAAAAATATGAACTATTTACCCGTCATCGGCTTTGAAATTCATGTGGAATTAAAAACTAATTCCAAAATGTTTTGTGGTTGTCCCGCCAATCATTTTGGATCTCCTCCCAATACCCAAACCTGTCCGGTTTGTTTAGGTCTTCCGGGAGCTTTACCTGTCCCCAATGCCAAAGCCATCGAGGGGTGTATCAAATTGGGCTTAGCGTTGGGCTGTCAAATCAACCGAGAATCCAAATTTGACCGTAAAAATTATTTCTATCCCGATTTACCCAAGGGATACCAAATTAGTCAATATGACCAACCTTTTTGTTATGGTGGTCAATTTGAGTTAGCAGATGGTAAAGTGATCCGCATTACTCGTGTTCACATGGAAGAAGATACCGGCAAATTGCAGCATATTAATGGCATCACACTGGTCGATTTTAACCGTTCAGGTGTTCCCTTGGTAGAAATCGTCACCGAACCGGATTTTGAAAACACGGATCAAGTCACCGAATTTCTCAAAGAAGTCCAGCAAATTGTTCGTGATTTAGACATTTCGACTGCAGATATGGAAAAAGGCAGTATGAGACTGGAAGCTAATATCTCCATTCGCCCCGAAGGTCAAAAAGACTTACCCAATTACAAAGTCGAAGTCAAAAACGTCAACTCTTTTCGCTTTATCAGAAAATCAATCGAGTTTGAAATCTCGCGCCAAACCAAATTGCTGCAATCAGGAGAAATTCCACTGCAGGAGACCAGGGGATTCTCTGAATCCAAAGGTGAAACAGTTTCCCAAAGACGAAAAGAAGGTTCTTCTGACTACCGATACTTCCCTGAGCCGGATATTCCACCCTTTATTCTCGCGCAGGGTTATATAGATCAAATAAGTAAATCACTCCCCGAACTAACCAGACAGAAGAGAAAATCTTTAGTCAAAGAATACGGTCTAAATCCTGATATAGCATACATATTGTGTTCAGATATTGATATGTATACAAAGTTTATACAATCTGTGAAGAGTCAACCGGATTTAGCTTCTAAAATTGCAAATAATATAGTCAATAATAAATCAGCCCAATCTATTCAGTACGATCAATTTATAGATAATACCATTATAGAAAAAGTCTTAAAAGAAAATTACCGGACAATCCTGGACTACAAATCAGGCAAACAGACAGCGTTGTTCTTTCTGCTCGGCCAAGTAAAAAAACAGCTCCCCACAGCCGATCCTAACCTTATCAAACAAACCCTCATTGACAAATTGAGACAATAAAACTAAATTAAGCTATCCCTGACATAGCCGCTTGGCGACTGAAAACACACGGGGTAAACATATGGCCAACTTTGTACATCTTCATGTTCACTCGGAATATTCGCTTTTAGACGGCTTATCCAAAACCAAAAATTTAGTCTCCCGGGTTAAGGAATTAGGGATGTCGGCAGTAGCTTTGACTGATCATGGCAATATGTACGGAGCCATCGAATTTTATAAACACGCCAAAGCCGAAGGCATTAAACCAATAATTGGAATGGAAGGTTATGTTTCTATCGGCGATCATCGCCAGAAAGACACCAAACAGGATCGGGAAAATCACCACTTGGTACTTCTTGCCAAAGACCATCAGGGTTACAAAAATTTAATGAAAATTAGCAGTATTGCACACACCGAAGGGTTTTATTATCGTCCTAGATTTAGCAAAGAGGTGCTGGAAAAATATCACCAGGGGTTGATTTGCCTCTCCGCTTGTCCCGCCGGTGAAATTGGAGAGTTGCTGATAGGTAACAAATTTGACCAGGCAAAAGAAACGGCCGGCTGGTTTGCCAATCTAATGGGGACAGGCAATTACTATTTGGAAATCCAACGCCACAATTTCGGTGACTATATCAACAGTGCCTCCGAAGTAAAAATCAAATCCAAGTTGATCGAACTGGATAACTCCGAGAAAATTTGGATAGACGGCATTATAAAAATAAGCCGGGAATTGGGGATTCCCCTGGTAGCCACTAACGACGCCCATTATATCTACCAAAAAGATGCCGCTGCCCAGGATGTTTTAGTTTGTATCTCTACCGGAAAAACAGTCAAAGAAATTGATCGGATGCGCTATGTAGATGCCCCCACATTTTATCTCACCTCCACCGAAGAGATGTCCGCTCTTTTTCCCCAATATCCGGATGCTTTGGAAAATACCTTAAAAGTCTCCGAAGAAACAAATATCCAAATAGAACTCGGCAAATGGCATTTTCCCAATTATGAAATACCGGAAGATTTTTCGGCTCCGGATTACCTGCGCAAATTAACCACGGATCGTCTTAAAAACAAGTACCAGAGCCTTACACCGGAAATTACCAAACGGATGGATTTTGAATTGGATGTCATAATTCAAAAGGGCTACGCATCTTATTTTTTGATGATGTCTGACATGGTTAACTGGTGTACCCAAAACAACATCATTACCAATACCCGGGGTTCAGCCGCCGGAAGTATTGTCTCTTACGTTTTGGGAATTACTACCGTCGATCCCATCCGCTATGCCTTGCCATTTGAACGTTTCCTGAATCCTTTACGTCCCAAACCCCCGGATATTGACTTGGATATCGCCGATGATCGTCGTGAAGAGCTTATTGCTTATATCAGAAATGAATATGGTGAGGATAAAGTAGCCCAAATTTGTACTTTTGGTCGCATGCTTGCCCGAGCTTCCGTCCGTGATGTAGGCCGCGCCTTGGGTCATCCTTATTCTTACCCTGACAAAATAGCTAAACTTATTCCCATGGGGTCTCAGGGCTTTCCTATGTCCCTCAAACGTGCCTTAGACGAAAGTGTCGAACTCAAAAGTTTATATGATAATGATCCTCAAGCCAGGGAATTATTATTACTCGCTCAGGAAATTGAAGGAAATGCCCGTCATGCTTCAGTTCATGCCGCCGGTTTAGTAGTTTCCCCCACGGTTATGACGGACTTTACTCCGTTGCAGTTGGAACCAAAAGGCATAAAAATTATCACCCAATACGAAATGCATGCCGCCGAAGAAGTGGGCTTAGTGAAGTTTGACATCCTGGGAATCCGTAACTTATCAATTTTAGGTGCAGCTAAAAATCTTATTGAATCCAACCGTCATCTAAAAATCGATCTGGAAAATCTTCCTATAAACGACAAAAACACTTACCAAATGCTCGCTCATGGCGACACTATGGGGGTTTTCCAGTTGGCAGGCAGTGGTATGACCAAATGGCTTAAAGAACTTAAACCAAATCGTATTGAAGATATCATGGTCATGATTGCTTTATTCCGTCCCGGACCCATGGCCAATATTCCTGAATTCATTGCCCGCAAGAATAAAAAAAATGAAGTCACCTATTTGCATCCCAAAATGAAAAACTTTTTAGAAAAATCTTACGGTATTTTGGTTTATCAAGAGGATATTTTATTTACTGCAATTGAACTCGCCGGATATGATTGGAATACCGTTGACGCTTTACGTCAGGCCATCGGCAAGAAAAAACCCAAAGAAATGGCTCAGCAGCACGATATCTTTGTACAAGGTTGTCAAAAAGTATCTGGCATGACCAAAGATGAAGCGGAAAATATCTGGGGGCTATTTGTACCTTTTCAAGGTTATGGCTTTAATAAAGCCCATGCCGCTTCCTATGGCATTGTTTCTTATCAAACAGCTTTCTTAAAAGCCAATTATCCGGTTGAATACATGACCGCCCTTATGACAGCCGAGTCCGGAAATACGGAAAAAATTGTCGAAGCCATAAATGAATGTAAACGAACTAAAATCCTTATCCTGGCTCCTGATATCAATTCTTCCCAAACCCAATTTACAATCGAGCCAAATCCTAAGTCGCTGGATAGTTGGGCAATTAGATTTGGTTTTTCCGCTATTAAAAATGTCGGAGAAGCGGCGATCACCTCAATTCTTACGGCTAGAAAAGACGGTCTTTTCAAATCTCTTACCGACTTTTGCAATCGGGTCGATAATCAAAAAGTCAATCGCAAAGTTTTGGAAAGTTTGATAAAAACCGGGACTCTTGATTGTTTCGGTAAACGTTCATCCCTTTTATCCGCACTTGATCAAATACGCCAGTCCGGGGCTTCCCTCAACAAGTTAAAAAGTCTGGGTCAATTTTCTCTCTTCCTGGAAGACAGGGAGGAAGACAAAACCGATCATCTTCCCGACTTGGATGAAATTGAAGAAGCTATAAAACTCGGTTACGAAAAAGAATTGCTTGGATTTTATCTCACCGATCACCCTCATGCTAAAAAACTTCAGGAAATCAAAGCCAGAACAAACCTTACAATATCCGATCTTTATAACGAAAATTATTCGGGAAAGACAGTCTCGGTCGGAGGTGTTCTGGAATCAGTTCGTGTGGTTACTACCCGCACGAATAATCAGCAAATGTGCTTTGCCAAACTTTCAGATCTGTTTAAATCGGTAGAATTAGTCGTCTTTCCTAAAACCTATGCCCTTACCACTTCAATTTGGCAGCCTGATGCTGTTGTTTTTCTTACCGGTAAGGTCGAAGGTAAAATCGATACGGATGTTTTTGAAGATGATCTGGAATCAGAAAAAGAGTTCACTATTCTTGTCGATTCAGCCAAAGTCTATCTTGATTCTTCCACTGAACTTTCCAATATCTCTTCCATATCCTCTCCGCCTGCACATCCCAAAACCATTTCTATCTATATTCCCAAAGGCACCCCTCAAAGAAAGCTGGTTGAGTTAAATACTCTTCTTCAAGCCCATAAAGGTACCTTCCCGGCTGAACTGGTCTTTACCCAAAACGGCTCCTCTCGTGTTATTCCTCTCCCATTTGGCCTCAATTCTACCCCCGATCTCACCTCTCAAATTGCCAACTTGTTAAACAATACCCCAATAAGTTAAAATGACAGGCAACTTATGGCCAATACCACCAATTTAGTCGGTACGGTAGTTCATGTCGGTGACCTTGTCCGCCTGCATCTCAAGATCAAAGAAGGTGAAAAAGAACGCATCCAGGTCTTTGAGGGCCTGATTATTAGTATTCGTGGTCGGGGGGAAAACCAAACCTTTACTGTCCGGAAAATAGCCGCCGGAAATATTGGCGTAGAAAGAATCTTTCCTAGTAATTTTCCCAATCTTGCCAAAGTTGAAATCAAAAAACCTGGTAATGTACGCCGGGCCAAGCTCTACTTTATCCGTTACAAATCATCCAAACAGGTTTCCCAAATCACCAATATCCACGCTCAATGAAGCAAATTTTGCTGCCTCTAATTCTTCTCGCCTCACTTTTTTTTCGTATTTATGATCTCAAAAATGTCCCTAGCGGCCTCTACTGGGACGAGCAGGATACTTCTTACCAAGCCTATTCGTTATTATCCACCGGGCGTGACTATTTCGGCAATTTTCTTCCTCTCTTTCCCCATTCCTTTGCTGATTTTCGCACCCCGGTCAATATTTACTTTACTGTACCTCTTGTCAAACTCTTTGGCCTTACCTATCTTCCTTCCCGCCTGACAGCAGTCATTTTTGGTTTTTTAACCTTACCGATAGTATTTTATTTAACGGGCAAACGCTACTTGCCTCTCCTTTTTCTCGCCTTTTCTCCCTGGCACTTTCTGTTCTCACGTTATAACGGGGAAATTACCTCCATGCTCTTTTTTATCTTTACCGGCTTATTACTTTTTTATCGTAAAAAACCAATTTTATCTCTTATATTTTTCATTTTATCCATCGCCTCCTATAGCCCTGCCAAGTTTTTTACGCCAATTTTGGTTTTATATTTATTTCGTCTCAAATTTCGCTATCTTTTCTTATTCATAATTTTATGTCTACCCCTGCTTATCTCAACAGTTGGTTCTTCCCGATTCCACGATCTGGCTATCTTTACTGATCCTCAATTGGCCAATACTGTAGATTATCAGCGTAAATTACGTTTGCTCTCCCGTGATTCCACTCCCGACGTTGGTTCCTCACCCACTTTTGCCGATAAGCTTTTTGTAAATAAATTCACCATCTTATCGAATACTTTTATAAGAAATTATTTAAGTAATTTCTCTACCGAATTTTTATTTCTGACCGGTGACCGCAATCTCCGCCACTCAACAGGTTTAGGCCAACTCTATCCCATTGACGCTTTATTACTAATTATTGGTTTTATTTGCATCAGCCGTCATAAAAATCGTATGACTTATTTAATAATACTTATGCTGATTATTGCCCCCATTCCTTCGGCTCTTACCCGTGACGGTTTCTCTCATGCCGGTCGTTCTGCCTTGCTTCTTATCCCATTCACACTTCTTATCGCTTCATTCAAATTTCCCAAATTCTTACTTCCGCTATATTTAATTCCTATAGCTTTTTTCCTCCAGAATTTCTATTCCTACTACCGCCTTACCAGTCCTCTTTATTTCGATTATGGCTACGATCAGGCAGTAGATTTGGCAAAAGCCTCCGAATTTCCCCAAGTTTGGTTGGATTTCCACAACGACTCACCTTTGATGTCTTACCTTTTCTACGCTAAAGTTCCTCCCGGAGAATTTCAAAAATCTCTGCCTCTCAAAGCTGTTGACCTGGGGCAGGGGATTTCCGCCTATAAATTTGGGAATATCTTCACTCTTTTACCGGGCGAACGTAATTATAACGTCCAAAGTCCCCCCAAAGAGACTCTGGTCATTGCCAAAACCGAAAAAAAACCGGCTCTCATTTCTTATCCGGACGGCTCACCGGAATTTCAATTATTTATATTTAATTAAATTATGTCAAAACCCAAATATAAGCGTGTCCTTCTCAAACTTTCCGGAGAATTATTTAGCGGAGACAAAAACAATGGCTTGGATTTTGCCGCTATTAAGAAAGTCGCCGATGCGATAAAAGACCTGCTTGATCAAACCCATATTCAACTGGCCATTGTCAACGGCGGCGGTAATCTTTTTCGTGGTAGAAATCTTCATGATCAAACCTTTGATCCCGCCCAATTAGACTACGTAGGTATGTTGGGCACTATTATGAACGGTTTGGCCCTTCAGCATGAACTTAACTCAATTGGGGTTCCCGCCCGCGTTATGTCTTCACTTCGGGTAGATCAAGCCTGTGAACCATTTATCAGACTTAGGGCAATTCGTCATCTTGAGAGGGGTTATGTAATCATCTTGGCCGGAGGTACAGGCAGTCCGTTTTTTACGACTGATTCCGCCGCTGCCCTCAAAGCAGCGGAAATAAACGCCAATATTGTCCTCAAAGCTACCAATGTCGATGGTGTTTACGACAAAGATCCCCATAAAAATACCGACGCTAAGAAATTTGATAAACTTACTTTCAAAGAAGCCCTATCACGCGGTTTAATGGTCATGGATCATACGGCATATACTCTCTGTCAATCACAAAATATTCCGGTTATAGTTTTTGATGCCGGAGATTTTTCCAACTTTTCCCGCATCATTCTCGGAGAACACATCGGTACCCTGATTACTCCTTAAAAAATCACTTTACTTAATTCCCATCAATTCCACTTCAAAAATCAAATCCGCATTAGGAGGTATGGCAGCTCCCGCTCCGCGCATGCCATAGCCCAGATCTGAGGGAATCGATAACTTCCGTTTACCGCCGACTTTCATACCAATTACTCCCTGATCCCAGCCTTTAATTACCTGACCCACTCCGATTTGGGTTTCAAACGGCGCTCCGCGATCATATGAACTGTCAAATTTCGTCCCGTTAGTCAGGGTTCCCACATAATTAATCGAGATTGTGTCACCGGATTTAACCGCGGATCCGGTACCCACTTTGGTATCTTCAATCAATAATTTATCAAATTTTTTCATTGGAATTGGTGTAGGTTTGGGAGTCACTGCAGAAGTAATAACTGGAACAATTGTATCAGATTTTGGCGTTTTATCAGCTGTAAAAAACCACATCCCGCCTACCACCAATCCCACCATCAGTAATAAACCAATCAGAGCATTCATGATTTACTAATATAAACCAAATTCTTCAGTATGTATACGACTATTTTTAACTCCCAACTGTTTAAATTGAGAAGTCAGTGACTTCATCATCGCCACCGGTCCGCAGATAAATATCTCGCAGTTTTGAATATCTCCCACCTCGGACTTGGTTTTTTCCGCTGTTATCCGGCCTTGATCTTCACCTACCCACAATTTATAGCGAAAATTTACATTGCTTTGACCGAGCTTTAAAAATTCACTATCAAATAATCCTTCCTCGGGCTTGTTAACCACATAATACATATAAATTTCATACAAGCCCTTTTCAAAAGCCTCAAACGCCATTCCCCGAAAAGGCGTAATTCCTATCCCTCCCGCGATCCAAATCTGTTTCTTAAATTTCCCATAACTATAATTAAATCTTCCGTATGGCCCTTCTACTCTGGCTGTCGCCCCCGATTTTAAGAGTTTCAAAGTCTCAGTATAGTCACCCAGGGATTTTATTACGATAGTTAAATAATCGTCACTGATTTTTCCCGCTAGGGAAAAAGGATGAGTTTCAGAGGTAATCCCCAGGGATGTAAATTTTACAAACACAAATTGTCCCGGCAAATATTCCATTTGTTTCTTTTCGGCTTTCAGCTTAATGATTGTCCAATTTCGGATTACATTCACTTCAGTTACCGTATAATCATCTTGGTGGAATCTAATTCTGACATTAAATAGTCTTATTACTGCCGATACCAAGCCAAATATCACCCATCCGAAAATATATATTCTTAGAGGCAGTGATAGCGCCAGAGTACTGCCGATTAGTAATCCATGTACGCCTGCAAATAATAGTCCGAACCCCAAATATTGATGGGTTTTTTTCCAGACGTCATATGGTAATTTTATAAATAACGTTAAAATCAAAAGAACGCTAAAAATTAATAATGCCAAACTTCCTGAAAATACCGCTAAATTTTGCCATGACGGTGTAATGGTCCGAATAGCCAAACCGATTGAAACCAAAGCATAACTGAATAGCACCCCGACCGGATGAAGAAGCACCAGTGAAAAAGCCGTTGCCCCCAGCAAATGATGAAACACATACACTTTATTTAATCCCTTAAACAATCTTTCTACCCAGTAATATCTGGCCGCTAATACAAAATTAATTGCCAAAAGCATGGTTCCCAGAAGAGCTGCCGCTTGTCCAAAACTCAGTAAAATTCCTGCCGATGACGAGAGGTTTGCATACGAATACCACCATCCTAACGGTATAATACTGACCATGATAACTAAAAACAGTCCCCACATACTTCGTACAGCAATATTACTCTGTTTTTTAGCACTTTTGTCATTGGGAATATATTATTTAGTTCAAAAATATTTCTGGCCGCCTGTTCTGCGTTTACCTTCTTCGGAGATCGCTAAATCAGTGGTAATCGCTACCAATTTAGGAAAAATAAATATAAATTTGGACGGCCGTTCCCAATTTGCAATTTCTCAATTCACCCGTCTCTGTCGTGAAGGTTTTTATGATCAAAATCGCTTTCATCGTCTGGTCCCCAATCTGCTTATCGAAACCGGTGATCCCTTAACCAAGGATCAAAATCTCAAATCACTTTGGGGTCAGGGAGGACTGGGTACAGCCTTTACAAACCAGGTTTATCTGACAGATCGCTTTACTCCTGGTACGGTGGCATTTTCCGGAAGTAAAGCCAAAACTTTCGGTAGTCAATTTTTCATAGCTACCGGAAATACAAAATGGCTCGCGGGTCACCATACCATTTTGGGACACGTTACCGCCGGCATGGAGGTCGTATCTCAAATTGAAAATGCTTCCGCCTCGGCCACCGGCTTGCCAAATTACGATATAATAATCAGTTCTATTTCCTGTATATGATAAATATCTCAAAAATCCTTGTCGGAGTTTCTCTTATAGCCCTGGTTATTACCGTATCATCCATAACCATTGCCTCAAAATTAGTCTACCAAAGGACTCAAGACGCTAAAAGAGAGTCTACGCTTAATGTTCTCAATCTCACCACAGGAGTTTACACAGCTTCACAGGTCGTGTCCCATTCTACCTCCGGTGATTGTTGGATGATTATTGATCAAAAAGTTTATGATCTGACCAGGTTTCTTGTTTCCCATCCCGGTGGGGCACTTGTCATGACTCCATATTGTGGTCGTGATGGCACTACGGCATATCAAACTAAAGACCGTAGTCCCAATAGTGCTCACTCACCGGAAGCTGCTAATTTATTAACCCAATTTTATTTAGGCCCTTTAGGCTCCGATCAAATTCTTCCTACAAATCCTCCCATTCCTTCTGTTGTCCCATCAGTTGTTCCGTCAGTTGGAGCCAATTCCCGGGTTACTAAGGCGACATCATCATTAAATTCCTCAACCGTAGCCTCCCATTCCACCTCTTCGGATTGTTGGGTGACGATCAGTAACGGCATCTATAATTTGACTAACTATCTGGTTTCGCACCCGGGCGGAGTGGGTGCCATCACCCCCTATTGTGGCAAAGACGGTACTACGGCTTTTCAAACTCGAGGGGGTAACAGCCGACATTCTAATTATGCCTATTCTTTATTGAATAATTATTTAGTTGGTTCTCTGGGTTCTTCAGTGACTGTCAATTCCACTCTCTCTCCATCCATTCCTACCACGATACGTTCCGACTCCGATGATTGATCGTGATCTAAGCTAAACAAGGTATTTGGCAACTGCAGAACGAATGAGCCCTTTTAGTGAGCATTCATTGATTTTATCGCCCTCGTAGAGATCAATCGCCCGCCATCTATTGCCTTCAAGGCCGGCGTTGAAGATCTTGTCCGGATCTGAAAGGCTTGCGCCCTGATAAAAGGTCAGTTTTACCTTATTCTTGTGTGCGTTGGCTATACAGATTAGTCCATTGTGAGACCAACACGGAGTGCCCATCCATTTCCATTCCTCGATTATCTCGGGGTCGGCCTTCTGAATGATTTTGCGAAGCTTGGCCAGCATTTTGCCGCGCCAGTCGTTAAGTCCTGCAATTAGTTGATCTATCTGCTCGCTCGGTTTCATGATCTGTTTTTTACCTTATAATGTGTGACCCGTCTGGGATTCGAACCCAGGT
>Ga0315268_10003302_pt1 | contig 17806 bp, 16 predicted proteins | sample C1_top_MG_FD_204535 | JGI IMG/M metagenome (GOLD analysis project Ga0315268, IMG submission 204535) | Sediment microbial communities from Yellowstone Lake, YNP, Wyoming, USA - C1_top | ecosystem: Environmental > Aquatic > Freshwater > Lake > Sediment | place: USA: Wyoming | collected 2017-08-01
AGGCAATTGTTGGGCGATGTAAATATAGCCCGCCGCGCCCACCGCCAGCGCCGCAAAGAACACCACCACCACGGTCAATGCGCCCAGGATGAAAATCATTCCAATCGTCGCGCCTGCGCCACGGCGGCGGTGCCGCCCTTTTCCTCTCTCTTCCCGCGAGCGGGAAGAGACGGGGGAAGGTGGAGGCGTGGGAACGGCTCCGCCCCATCCACTCGTTCTTGATTTCGACGCATTACGCTGTGTCTTGTCGCTGGAAGGTTGAATCGTATCGTTCACGGTCTCTCTCCGGAATCCAGTCGCGGGTTATTATACCACCTGAGTTAACGCCTGGCAGAGCCACCGTGTTCGGTAGAGACGTCTTGGGGGAAGGATGCAGCTTCACCACCAAGACGCCGAAGACGCGAAGAAATTCAAAACAAGAGTTGGCGTCTTGGCGGTTCAAAGAGTCTCTTCGGGGAAGTCAGGCAACGGCAAAATCGGTCATGCTTTTCAGCAAGTCTTGCGGGGCGCCAAAATCAAAACGCTTCCCGTTCTTTATCTCAAGTGCACAATATCCTTCCCTCTGCCTTTGCAGTTCTTGAGCATAGGTCAACTGAAACTCGCCGTTCTGCCGGATGTCCTTGGCGATCATCTCTTCCAGAACGTCGTAAATCGTCGGCGAGAGGACGTGCATTCCAAACCAGCCCAGAAATTCGTCGGCCTCTAAACCATCCACCCTGAGTTCTTTTCTCGCCACCTCCACAGAGGGTTTCTCGATGATGAGCGAAACGTCAATGAGATCAGGGTTTGCCAGCCGCCGCTTGCCCGCGATGGCGCCGTACCCTTTCAAGTCGTCGGCGTGAATGCGATTGACGGCCGAAACAGATTTTCCTCCACAAAGCTCATAGGCTTGCATCAACTGACTATGGCACGACGGGTCTCCCCTGAACAGATGATCGCCCAAACACAGCAATACCGGGTCGCCCTTGGCGAATGCTTGGCTTTGATAGACGGCATGACCGTAGCCTTCCTGGTATGCCTGCACGGCAAAGGAGATCCGCTGCAAAGCCGCCTGCGTTCTTGCGGCTTCTCGCGCCAACTCGGGGTATTTCTCCAGGCGTTTGAGGTAAGCTTCTCCGGGGCCTTGAAAGTAGTTAATCACCAACTGTTCTTCGCCGGGCCTCACGACGATGCAGATTTGTTCGATGCCCGCATCCATCAGATCAATGATCTGATAATGCACCAGCGCGCGTGCGATTCCGTCTGGCCCTACAACCGGAAAGAACTCTTTTTTGCAGGCGTGTGAGGCCGGGAAGAGGCGAGTCCCCAGCCCGGCGATTGGAACAATGGCTTTGCGGATTTTCATATTGATCGAACCCACCCCATCGGACCAAAAGCGTATCGAAAAGAACCAAACTCTATAGCGCCTGGCGAGGTCCCTTCAAAAATATCTGCCTCTAAACCGGTCAATCGCTTGTACTCTCTCGCAATGGCCGGCACCTCCCGGGCCAGCGCCTCTTTAGCTCCGAACACGGCAACGGTGCCTCCCGATCCACCACCCGTGATCTTGGCTCCGTAGAGACCTTTTTGAGGGCCCCTGGCGCGAACAGCATCCACGATGAAATCCACTTCGGGAACGGAAAGCAAGCAATTGTCTCGATAGCTGTCATGCGAAGCAAACATACATTCACCTGCGGCAATCCATGCCTCCTCATTTTTGCCGGAGGTCGCTTTCAGGTGTTCAATGAACTGGAGAACCCGATGATTCTCATACACAGGATGTTCGGTAGGACCCAGGATACGATAATTGGCATCAGGCTGAATTTTGGTCATCGGGTCCTCATGCGATTGATAGTGCGCCAAAAACTCGGACCCGATCATCGCTTCGGGCAGTACACATCTATAGTTCTTCTCGAACGAATCAACGGTGAGTTCGGTGAGGTGTGGGATGGGAGCCTCGCCATTCTCGGAGCGCACGTAATTGATGATGCGCTTGCCCATGAAGGCTCCAATGCGAACATCTCCATACGCAGCGCCGCTGACGGAATGTTTCACCATCGAATTGATGCCCACAAAGGCAGTGCCGGGCGGGATTTCAACTTCTCCCATGATGCTGCCGGGGCGACACAGGATATGGGTCAATCTCCCTTGCCGCCCGCTGGTCACTGTAATTTGATCCATGATCCCACACGGCGCGCCCACCACCAGATTTTCGGCCAATTGCCCCAGCTTGAATGTGCTCGTAGGCGACAAATCCTTCGCCCATCTCAAAATAGTCGAGCGGTATGCGTGTCTCGACAGGCAAGCTTTTGTGATGGGCTTGCATCGTTCGGATGCGCAACGTCCGGTCCGTGCGAGGCTGCAAAGCGATGACCATTCCCCGACCCAACACCCCCTCACACACATTAGCGCCGGAATAATCTGCAATCCCCCCCATCACGTCCAGTCGAGCCGGCACCCTGGTCACGACAATTTCGCCCGTGTTGAAATAACCCGCCAACCCGGTTGGGTCGCTGTTGGGCCTTTTCAAAAACGATTCAAACTGAAGAATTTCCGGCGGCAGTTTGCGATCATTCGACATGCTAAATACCTCCCAAGAAATCCCAGCTCTGGCGGGCGGGAAACAAATGCGTGCGGTGTTCAAATAGAGCTAGAAGAGATGTCATAGACTATGTGGAACCTTACAAAACCTGAAGAAGCTGCTCGGCCAGCCAAACAAGGCGAGGCAACTTGATGAACTCGCGCGTATGACCAGACGCCGAAATTATAGACTCGCTGGGCCGTTTGTCAATCTGATTTCCCTAATCAGTCATTACATGCTAGAATGGTCAAGCAGTCATACCGTTATCGTCACAAGCTATCTTGGCAGATTGCTTATAGGCTATGGAAACCTCGCAAGCCATCCCCTCCCACGAACAAATAGCGTGCTCACGGCAAATGCGCCATCGTTTGAGCCTTGTCGTTCTGACGGTCTCGCTCATCATCATCGGCGCGTGGATCGTCGTGATGCCCGGCGGCGTGTTGGGTCACGCCGACCTCGTCGGGTATGCGATTTGCCATCGCATTCCGGAGCGGTCGTTCATCGTCGGCGGGGTGCAGTTGCCGCTGTGCGCCAGATGCAGCGGCACATACCTTGGCGCTCTGACGGCCTTTGTGGCAATGTTCTTGATGGGCCGCCGCCGTGCGGCGAGTCTCCCGTCGGCGCCGGTTCTCGCCGTGCTCGCTCTGTTTGTAGTCGTGATGGGCTTTGACGGCGTGAACTCGTACCTCACCCTGTTTCCCGGCGCGCCACATCTTTACGAGCCGCAGAACTGGCTGCGGCTGACCACGGGGACACTCGAAGGCATCGCCCTGGCAGGCGTTGTCCTGCCCGTGTTCAACCAGACCATGTGGGCCAACGCAACGGGCGAACAATCCTTGCGCGACCTGCGCGAACTGGGATTGATTGTGCTAGCAAGTGTGATCGTCATCGGCGTCGTGTTGGTCGAGCCGCCCGCCCTATTGTATCCACTGGCGATTCTTTCCAGTGGGAGTGTGTTGTGGATGATGACGCTGATCAATTCGGTGTTGGCGACTCTCTTCGCGCGAAGAGAGAACGTTGCGCTCACCTGGCGAGATGCCATCCCCGCGATGCTCGTCGGCCTAGCGATGGCGCTGGTCGAGCTATCGGCGATAGATTTTGCACGCGCTTACCTGACACATTTGCTGGGACTGCCGTACTGAAAAACTGGTTGTCAGATTTAGTTGACCTTGTGCTATAATCTGAATAGCACCCCCTGACCAACGTATGCCTTGTTGATCATCAGGCTCAGATCCGCCGGGCCTGTGCAAACAGTATCGGTCACATTACACAACGGAGGTTAGCATGGATTTCGGCAAGGCGTTCTCCTTCACTTTTGACGACCCCGACTGGGTCAAAAAAGTCCTCATCGGCGGAGTGGTTACCCTCGTGCCCATCGTCAACTTTGCCTCCACCGGCTATTCACTCGAAGTGACCAGGCGCATCATCAATGGCGACGCGCGTCCCCTGCCCGAGTGGGACGACTTTGGCGGCAAGCTGGTCAAAGGTTTGCTGGTCACGGTCATCGGGTTCGTGTATGCGCTTCCGATCTTGCTGCTGGTATGCCTCATGCAGGGCGGGATAATGTTGCTCGGTGGGGCGGCTGGCTCGTCCAGGTCGGGCAGCGATGCAGCCGGTGGAGCAATCGGAATCATCTCGGTCTGCTTCGGCTGCTTGATTTTTCTTTACAGCCTGCTCCTGGGCATCGTGCTGCCAGCCGCCATCGGGAACTATGCCGCCAAAGATCAGTTCGGCGCAGCGTTCCGCTTTGGCGATGTCCTGAGCCTAGTGCAAAAGAACCTGGGCATTTACCTGATGGTTCTGCTCATCGAAATCGCCGGGGGGTTGGTAGCCAGCGTCGTCGGGTCCATCGCGTGCGGCATCGGCTTGATCTTTACGGCTTTCTGGGCGTTGTTGGTCAATGGCCACGCAACCGGGCAAGCTTACCGCGAAGCGAGCACCAAGATCGGACTCGTGTAACCATCATAGCATATTGTCGCCTTCGTTCTTCAAGCGCAACCCGTAGGGGCTAACCCGAGCGTTGGGCGAAAACACAGGTTCGCCCCAACGTAGGGGCAGACCTGCGTGTCTGCCCCAAGACGAGATAAGACTATGACTGGCTTGGCGGGCATCCTGACAGCCTTTGGACTGTCCAGCTCGGCGGGGCTGAATGCTTACTTGCCGCTGCTCGTCGTCGCCTTATTAGCTCGCCTTACGCCGCTGATTCATCTCCGTGAGCCGTGGACGGCCTTGACCAGCGGATGGACTATTGCCGTGCTGGTCATTTTGCTGATCGTCGAAACTGTCGCGGACAAAGTCCCTGCGGTCAATCACATCAACGACGTGATTCAGACATTCATTCGTCCGGCGGCCGGCGCGATCTTGTTCGCTGCCAGCGCGAATGTCGTCAGCAACGTTCATCCAGTGCTGGCGATCATCTGCGGGATTTTGGTTGCCGGGTCGGTTCACGCCGTCAAGTCAGTGGCGATTCGCCCGGCAGTCACGGCAGTGAGTACAGCCTCTTCCGGCGGCGTGGCGACCGTGCCCGCCAACATTGTCGTCAGCGCGTTGGAAGATATTGTTGCGCTCGTCACCTCGCTGGTGGCTGTGCTTGTTCCGCTCATTCTGGCAGTGGTCTTGTTGATCGCGGTAATTGCTATCGCCTGGTGGCTGTTGAACCAACAGCGCTCGCGTATGGCACGAGCCTGACGGCTCGATAACTGTTTTTTGGGAGAGAGAAAGCATGGCACAACAATACCCGCCCCAATATCCGCAGTACCCGCCGCAGTATCCGCCAGGGTACCCGCCGCCCTCCCCGCAAACAAGTGGAACTGCGATTGTCAGCCTACTCGCCAGTATCTCGGCGTTCTTTTTGTTTCCAATCATTGGCAGCATTGTCGGGATCGTTGCGGGCAACTCGGCCAAGAACGACATCCGCAGCCGACCTTATCAAGTTTCGGGCGAGGGGATGGCCCAAGCTGGAATTGTCATCGGTTGGATCGGATTGGGGATTGATCTGTTGGCTTGCTGCGCCATCGTCGCAATGATGGCCATGGGCATGGCCGTCCCCGGCATCGGCATTTGCGCTGGATTGGGCAGCGGCAACACGATGAGCCTACCGTAGCACAACAAGGAGAAATCGAATGGAAAAGCAGACACCCGATTCGTCTTCCGAAGCGACCTTCATCACGCCCGCAGGGCAGACCCCGCAATCTGCGCCTGAATCGTCGCCACCCCCGACGATGACGGGAGGCCCGGCATTTGAACCGCCGCCGCCCCCGCCTCCGTTCAACTCGGTAGAAAGTGAGCCGCCCGTGTCCACACCTCCACCGCCACCTGCGTTCGACTTGGGGAGTGCGCCGCCCGCGCCAACCCCCGCAAAAAGCGGCGGCAACAACCGCACGATCTTGATCATCGTCATTGTTGTTCTGGTGTTGTGCTGCTGCTGCTGCGGACTGGCGCTGGGCGTCTACCTGTATCAAAACGGCGATCAGATCTTTGGCAACTTGATCGGCGCATTACCACTCGTGCCGTCAATGGGATAAACAATGGCAAATGAACCTTCCAACCAATGGGCGCCGCCTGCGCCACCGCCAGCGAGTCCTGCGCCGCTCTCTCCTTCCGATGAGCGCACCTGGGCCATGCTGGCACACTTGAGCATACTGGCGAATCTCGTCACCGGATTGCTTGGGCCGGTCGTCGCGCTCATCATCTATCTTGTGTACAAAGACCGCTCGCGCTATGTGGCTTACCAGTCTATGCAGGCATTTGTATTTCAACTGATCGCATGGATTGGAGGCGGTGCCATTGCTGGTGTCGCATGGGTAATCAGCGGCGTCCTGACCGTCGTGTTGGTTGGTTGCCTGTGTATGCCAGTGGCGTTGCTATTGAGTCTGCTGCCGCTCGCCGGAATCGTCTATGGCATCATCGGTGGGGTGCAGTGCAGTCAGGGGCAGGACTTTCGTTACTGGCTGGTGGGCGACTGGGTGCGCGGAACATTGCAAGCATAGTCACGAGAATAAGTGCAAATATGACCGCAAACAAATCGTGCACCGAATGTCGTGCACCGGAGGGCCCCTTCACAACGAAGGGGCCTTTTTGTACACATCGAGTGATTGACGCGGGTTTGCCTTTCGTTTATAATGCCCGAACGTAAAATGCGCAGCGTTTAATGCTATCGTTCCTAACTGCACATGACGTTAGACGCTTGGCGTTTGACGAGAAAGGACTGAATTTGTCACACCGCGTTTGGTCTCTTGTCATTCTGATCAGCCTGCTCGTTCCATTGGCAACAGGTTGCCGCCCTGTGCCGTTGCCTGTGCTGGCAGCGGGCGAAGATGTGAACCGCCTTGACCCTGCGGGCAGTGAAGTTATCCTGTGGCACTCGTTCGCCGGCCCGGACGCAGATGCACTGAGCGCGCTGGTGGATGAGTTCAACGCGACCAACTCGTGGCATATTGTCGTCGTGCCACAATACCAGGGCGTGTATCCTACACTTCGCAACCGTCTGCAGGATGCGCTCGACCGGGGCGCTGCGCCTGACTTGGTCACGTTGTATCCTTATCATGCCGCCGCGTACGTGAGCCGGGGCGCAGCGGTGACGCTGGATGCTTATGCGTCCAATGCGCGTTTTGGTCTCAACGACGCCGATCGAGGCGACATCTTGCCCGTTTTTCTCAACAGCGATCGCGACCCTCAGCTTGGCGGTCAATTGGTCGGTTTTCCGATGGAACGCAGCGCCATGGTGCTGTACTATAACGCCGACTGGCTCAAGTCGCTCGGCTATCAAGACCCGCCGCTCACGTGGCCCGCGTTCAAAGATATGTGCCAGCACGCCTCGGTTGACGAAAACAGCGATGGCGTCCCGGAAACCTATGGGTATGCGATGGTCCCGGATGCTTGGGCGTTTTCTGCGCTCGTGCTCAGCCGGGGCGGCACGCTCGTGAGCGAAGACGCGCGCCAGTCCAGGTTCAACTCGACTGAGGGCACGCGCGCGATGAACATCTTGCGCGACATCTTTCCGTTCCGCCAGGCTTACATCGCGCAGGGGCGGACCTGGGATCGGGTGGACTTTGCCAAAGGCAAAACTCTATTTACCATCGCGCCCAGCAACGAACTGCCGGCCTACAAGACCGCGGTGGAGCAAGGCGGACTGTTTCGATGGGGAATTGCGCCGCTGCCGCACAACACGCCCGCCCCGGTTTCCATTTTCGTCGGTCAAAGTTGGACGATATTCAAGACGACGCCTCGACGCCAACTGGCCGCTTGGCTGTTCATCCGCTGGTTCACTGGCGTGAATCAGACGCGCCGCTGGGCCGAGGCTACCACGACTCTGCCGCTGCGCGCTTCGGCGGCTCAGGCCATGAGCAAAAAAGACGCCGATCCGAACATCCTGATCGCTTTGAGCCTGCTGCCGTTTGGTCAAAGCGAACCTGCTGTGGCGGGTTGGGAGCCTGCCCGCGAGGTGTTGGCCGATGCGATGCGCGCCGTCGCGGGCGGTCAGGCCCCTGCCGCTGCACTTGAACAGGCAGGAGCCAAGGTCAATCCACTGCTCAAGTGACAAGACCCTGGAGATTTCGGAAACCTCAAGGGTCTCTTGGAGAGGAAATGAATCTTCTCGATACGGCCATTCAAGCCGCGCGCGCGGCAGGCCGCGAAATCATGCAACGGCTTCCACAGGAACGCGACGTACGCTCAAAAGGTTTTCGCGACATTGTGACCGATGCGGACCTGGCCGCGCAAGAAACACTGGCAGCGATCATTCGCACGCAATTTCCCCAGCACGGAATTCTTTCGGAAGAAGGTCTCAAGCCCGGCAATGATGCAGAGACGATCTGGGTGCTTGATCCGGTGGACGGGACAACCAACTACTCGCACCGCTTCCCATGCTTTTCGGTTTCGGTCGGCGTAGCGCAAGGCAAAGAGTTGGCGGCGGGTGTGGTGTTTGACCCGCTGCGCGATCACCTCTTTTGCGCCGAGCGCGGCGCGGGAGCGACGTTGAACGGAGAGCGGCTGCACGTGAGCGGGACGGACGAAGCGATTCACGCGCTCGTCGGACTGGATTTTGCGGCCACGCCATCTCTACGCGCCAAGCAGATGACTGCGATGGTCAACCTGTCCAAACACGTTCACACCTTCCGTTCGATTGGCTCGGCGGCGCTGGGACTGTGCTACGTCGCCTCCGGATGGATGGATGCGTATTTTCACTGGACGCTTTCGCCGTGGGACTGCGCGGCGGGCGGGCTGATCATCGCCGAAGCCGGCGGCGCGCTCACCGACGTGGATGGCGGCCCGTGGAATTATATGTTGCCGCGCTGCCTGGCGACGAATGGGAAACTGCATCGGGCGCTGCTCGAGGCGATGAAAGCGTGATGCGACCTACGCGGTAACCAACAGGCGAACAATCATGGGCGAGATCGAAGAGAAACGCGGGCTATTCTATCTTGGCAAACAATTCGACCTGGCTTCGAATCAACTCGGCCAGGCTTTCTCTCTGGACGCTTCGCACTTGACGACGCACGCCGCCATCCTGGGTATGACCGGCTCCGGCAAGACCGGGCTGGGCATCACCCTGATGGAAGAAGCTCTGCTCGACGGCGTGCCCGCCATCATCCTCGATCCCAAAGGCGACATCACGAACCTGGCGCTGAATTTCCCCGATCTTACTCCTCAAGACTTGGCCCCGTGGATTGCGCCGGAAGATGCGCAACTGGACGAGCTGACGCCCGAAGCATACGCAGAACATATTGCATCGAACTGGCGCGATGAACGAGCCAAGTGGAGCATCACACCGGGGCGCATCCGGCAATTGCACGACGCCGTCGAAGTCTGCATCTACACGCCGGGCAGCGACGCGGGCGTGCCCGTGGATGTGCTGCAATCGCTCCAGGCTCCGCCCGGCGAGTGGGCTGGCCACGAAGAAGAAATGCGCGAGCGCATTCAAGGGTTGGTGTCTGCGCTGCTGGGCCTGGCCGGCATCGAGGCCGACCCGGTGCAGAGCCGCGAGCACATTTTGCTGGCGCATTTGTTCGAGCACGCCTGGAAGACGGGACAGTCGCTAGCCCCTGGGACTTACCAGGGGCTCGACCTGCCCACGCTCATCGCTCAAATTCAACGCCCGCCCCTTCAGCGGCTTGGCGTGTTTGAGTTGGACGCCTTCTTTCCTGAAAAAGACCGCACCCAGTTGGCCGGGTTGCTCAATCACCTCATCGCCTCGCCAGGTTTTGAAGCGTGGCGGCAAGGCGACCCGCTCAACGTAGATTTGCTGCTCCGGCGTAACGGCAAGCCTCGCGCCAGCATCTTTTACGTGGCTCATCTCGACGACACGCAACGGATGTTTTTCGTCACGCTTTTGTTGAGCCAGGTGCGCGGTTGGCTGCGGCGACAGCGTGGCGTGTCCACGCTGCGGGCCGCGCTTTACTTTGACGAGATCTTTGGGTATTGCCCGCCTTACCCCAAGAATCCGCCCTCGAAGGCTCCTTTGCTCGCGCTGGTCAAGCAGGCGCGCGCGATGGGACTGGGGATGATACTCGCAACGCAGAACCCGGTTGACCTGGACTACAAGGGTCTTGCCAACATTGGCGCGTGGTTTGTCGGCAGGCTGCGCACCGAGCGCGACAAGGCGCGCGTGCTGGATGGATTGGAAAGCGCAGCGACGGAATCGGGCAGCGGGCTGGATCGCGACGAGTTAAGCAAGTTGCTTGGAAATCTGCCGCCGCGTGTGTTTGTGCTTTCGGATGTGCGCGCCGAGCATCCCGTCGTGTTCAAGAGCCGCCAAACGATGAGCTACCTGCGTGGCCCGCTCACGCGAGAAGAAATCCGCCAGCTTTCTCCTCGAGTTTCCCCAAGCCCCTCCGAGACCCTTGTCCAACCGGCACTCGCAGAAACCGGGGAAACTCGAAAAGCCGCGCCGCGTGAAGCGCCATCTCTTCCGCCAGCTTTGCCGCTGGATGTGCGCCAGTTCTTTTTGCCCGCGACCACGACAATTGAGTGGGCGATCAAGCAATGGGAAGAAAAAAACGGCCAGCCGGTTTTAGTCAAAAGCAAGCAACTGGTGTACGAGCCTCATTTGTTAGGGATTGCTACGGTGCGCTTTATGAATCGGCAGCTGGCCGCGCCTTTCCAACAGACCGTCACACGGCTTGCGCCCATTCCTGCCACTCGCACGAGCATTGATTGGGCTGCCGCGGGTGAAGCGGCAGTGGAGCGCGGCTCGCTCAGCACGCAGTCTTCGGAGGGCGCGCAGTTTGCCGAGTTGCCACGCACTGCGCTCAACGCGCGGACGCTGGCTGCGTTCGAGCGAGATTTTGCGGGCTATGTGTATCGCGATGTGATCGTGTCCGTCGTGGTCCATCCACAACTGAAATCGGCCTGCATCCCGAACGAAAAGCCGCACGAGTTTCGCGCACGCGTCGAATCGGAGGTGCGCGTCAAGCGGGATGCCGAAATCGCGCAGGTCAAATCGAAATACCAGCGCGAAATCTCTCGCGTGGAAAAACAGCTTCGCAAGGAAGAACGCGAATTGGAAGCGGACAAAGCCGACCTCGCCGCGCGCAAGCGCGAAGAAAACATCGGCCTGGCCGAATCGGTGTTCAACTTTATTTCCGGGCGGCGACCCAGCTATGCCATGACTTTTGCTGCGCGACGACGACGATTGACGGAAAAGACCGAAACAGAGGTCCAAGAATCGCAAGACGCCATCGCCGATCTGGGAGACATGCTCGACCAACTGCGCAGCGCGCTCGACGACGAGATCAACGAGATCAATCAACGCTGGGCCGGCGTGTTCGATAGCGCGCAACAAATCACGCTCAAGGCGCGCAAGAGCGACATTACCGTGGATGTGTTCGGGTTGACGTGGGCGCCGTTTTGGGACATCACTGGGCAAGTGGGCGAAGCTGAACAAAAGCTGCGCTTGCCTGCTTTTGAAGCGGCGAATGTTTAGTGGGCGGGTGCGGCTAAGCAGAGTTTGCCGGGAGATGCAAGAACCATGAGTGAGATGACACAACCCATTCGGGTACGACGGGTAACTGCGCCGGTCAAGGCGGCGGCATCGCCATTGGTCTTCGTTCCACCCCTGTTGATCGTAGCCTCGTTTGCCCTAATGGCGATGGCCGCGTTCCTTTTTGAGATTGCTTACCTTGGGCGGATTTTCCCCGGCGTGCAAATGTGGGGCCTCGATCTGGGTGGGATGCGTCCCGAAGAAGCCACGCTGGCGCTGGAGGCGCGCTTTCCTTACGACAGTCAGCCCATCATCACTTTCCATGATGGCGACCGCACGTGGACCGTGCGGCCACGCGAACTCGGCATTGATCTGGATACAGCGGCGGTGGCGCGGGCAGCGTATCAGTTGGGCCGCGATGGGTCGCTGTTTCAAAACTTGCGCTCGCAGGTGCAGCTGGTCTGGTCGGGCGCACAACTTTCACCCATTGTCCGGCTAAATCCGCATGCCGCGCGGATGTATTTGGAAAACCTTGCGTCGTCCGTCAACGTTGCGCAGCGCGACGCCGCCGTGAGACTGGATGGCATGAATGTCGTGGTGACGCCGCCCGTCGCCGGCCGCACGCTCGATGTGGACACGGTCGTGGCCCGATTGACGGGGGCCTCGCGCACGCTCACGCCGGTTGACCTGCCACTTGAATTCAAGACAGCACAGCCTGCAGTCTCGGACGTATCCGAAGCGAAAGCGCATCTGGAAGCCATGCTCAGCGCCCCGCTGACGATTGTGCCCGATGCGTCGGCGCCGGGCAGCCTTGGCCCGTGGAAGCTCAGCCGTGAAGAACTTGCCAGCATGACCGTCATCAAGCGCGTGGATGCCAGTCATGTGGACGTGGGCTTGGACGAGGCTCGCCTGCGCGCATTCCTCGCGCCTATAGCGCCCAAGATCGAGCGCCCGCCTGTGGACGCGCGCTTTGTCTTTGACGACGAGATCCGCGACCTGCAAGTCATTTCGCCTAGCCAGCCGGGCCTGGCGCTCAATGTGCCTGCAACCGTGGTGCGCATCAATGCACAAGTATTGACCGATAACCGCCAGGTGATACTTGCCATCACCACAACACAGGCGACCTATCACGAAGGGATGACGGCGCGAGACCTGGGCATCACGGAATTGGTCTCGCAGGGCGTGACGTATTTTCTCGGCTCGTCGGCCACGCGCGTCAAAAACATCACAACCGCTGCCAGCAAGTTTCACGGCGTTGTGGTCGGCCCCGGCGAGATATTTTCGTTCGATGACTTTTTGGGCGATGTGAGCCTCGATCAAGGCTACGCCGAGGCGCTGATCATTTACAACGGCCGCACGATCCAGGGTGTGGGCGGCGGCGTGTGCCAGGTTTCGACGACGGCCTTCCGCGCTGCGTTCCTGGGCGGCTTTCCCACCGTCGAGCGATGGCCGCATGCCTATCGCGTGAGTTGGTACGAGAAAGGTTTTGGACCGGGGCTGGATGCCACAGTCTATGCGCCGGAAGTGGATTTCAAGTTCAAGAACGACACGCCATATCATTTGTTGATCGAGACCTACACCAATCCCAAGACCGGCTCATTGACCTTCAAGTTCTACAGCACCAAGGACGGGCGGACGATCAAGATCACCGGGCCGACGATTGCGAACATCGTGCCGCACGGCCCGGCTCAGTACGAAGAAGACCCGACGTTCAAGCCGGGCCAAAAGGAACAGGTGGACTGGGCCGTGGACGGCGCAGACGTGACGGTCAAGCGCGTGGTCGAACGCCAGGGCACAGTGCTCAGCAACGATACGATCTTCACACGCTACGAGCCGTGGCAGAGCGTTTTCAAGGTCGCGCCAGGCGAAGCGCCCAAACCGTCCCAACCGAGCCAGTGAATCAGAGCGTTTCGGACACAATAGCAACAAGTATTTGGAGTTTAGCGAGTCTTACCGCTTAGACGAAATCACCAAGTCATTCTTTGCCAAAGTCGGCGCAACCGTCACGGGCTAGCCGACAAGGGCACACCAGAAGGCGCGGGGATTCCCGCGCTTTTTGTTTGTGGCGCAACTGGCAGTATAATATCGGCAGAGGCGAGAGCGAAGCAAACATTCCACGAGGAGATTTTGCAATGACGAAAAAAGAGCAATTCGTGATCTTGGTACAGACTGCCGCTATCGTTGAAAGTATGCTGATTCTCAAACCAGCCAGTCAAGGCCCTACAGCGAGCGAACTGGCAGCACTGACAGTTCACCAAGCTATGAAAGTTCGTGACGAACTGTTGCCCGACGACATTTCTGAGGCGTGCCTAGACCTAATCGCGGTGCGCTATCATGGTGCGATGAAAAAGCCCTGGATGGTGCGGGCGCAATTAGCATAGAGCCGTGAGAGCGCGGGGACATTCCCGACGTTTTTTGTTGTGTTTGTCCTCTTGTGTAATCAGTGATAGACTAAAGCAAAAATCGCCCAAGATGCTTGTAACATCAAGGGCGATAGTCAAGCCGATGCGAGCGGCTGACAATTCAGTTTGTAGCACATTGGCGGGCCGTTCGCAATCGCGGGCGGCCTGTTTACTTTGTGGGGTGTGCAAGAATGGAAAGCAACGAGACAGAACTAGACCGCTACCTCGTAGACGTTTGCAGGGGCTATGGCGCTGGGCGGCTAATAGTCCGTGCAGGCAATTACTGTACAGACTCAGAAGTTTATGACTTGGCAGGTTGTGAGCGTTCCTTCGGCAATGGTAAGCACAAACGGGAAGTGCCTGTCGCTTTGTTGGGAGTTGCGCCACCCAACGATAATCCCTTTGGGGATGACGCCGGATACCTGGCTAACATGCTGGTTCTCAGTTTTGACGATGGAGACAAAGCCATAGACGAGCCTCGATTAGCGCGCGTGTTGGATAAGGCGCGGTTAGAGCGACTGTTGTTAACGTTTGTTCGGAACTGCGGGATCAAGTTCTCCTGCATTCTGGCGTATCCTGACGGCACAGTAGTAGCGCTTCCATTCCACGTGATGGGTTGGGAGCGAGAGCCTTTTATGAAAGAATACGAGATTTTTAAGAAAGAGTGCGAGGCCGAGCGACGTTATCAAACTGCGAAACTCTTGAAACGAGTAGCAGACGAGATTACAACGAATCCAATACTAGAGCAAGTCAAAGGTGAAGTACAGGCCGCATACTCTACGCCAACTGTGGCCCTGGGCGACGGGCAGGGCGAATCGAGCAAAGCATTAGACGACATCAAGAACGGGGTTGCAGAGATTTTGAGAGAGATGCAACAGCAACGCATCGAGCAGGGTGAGACTCAAGGCTTGCTAGAGGCAATCCGCCGTGTCTTGGGGTATGTTCTGAAGGCCGGATTGCCTGCCGACGCTGAAACCAAAAAACGTTTGGATGAGATTTACCAAGCTATCACTAGTGATATGAGCTTTCGACAGAAATTAGAGTTATCGCTACCGATCATTCCCTTCTTGCTTGAGTATCACGCCGAGGTTGAGGCAGGTGTAGACATCGGCGCGGCTGTACAAGAGTTTCAGGAACATCTTAGGAAAGATCAGAACAAGCGATAGAATTATGCCGGAGCCGCAAGCAGAGCGACGAGCGTTATCGTGAGGCTCCGAGTACTGGCCTTGCATCTGCGACCGTGAGCAATCCTCACGGCTTTTGTTTGCGCGGTTTGCCTACGCGAGTTGGCGCGGGGTAACTCCCGCGCTTTTTGTTTTCCGGCGAGCGTTTGACAGCCAGCCTCACTGTGTTATACTCACGTCCAATTGAATAGCGTTTCGGTCGAGGCGCCCGTGGCCCGGATGCCAGGGCGCAATGGGGAAGCCGGTGAGACACAAGTCAAGTCCGGCGCTGTCCCGCAACTGTAGGTTAGTCGGATAGTCCAGTGGTCTTGTAGTCAAATTGACTAAGCGGCTATGAGACTCGGTCACTAGAAGACTAATGAGCCAGGATACCCGCCTCGCCCGATTCTCCGATTACCTTCGCGGAAAGGGGGTGGAGCATGAGGTCAAGCAAGAATCCTTCCGACCTCCCCCAAACGTAACAGGGGGAGTTTTTTGTTAAAGGGTCCAAGGGCCAATATCAAATTTAAAACTCCAAATTCCAAACTCTCAAGGAGCAGAAGATGAAGACCAGGGTAAAACTTGTTGCCCTGTTTTTGGCGACCGTTTTGATTTTGAGCATGACCGGTGCGGCGCTGGCCGGGCCAGGCGATGACGCGGCGAGCAAGGCGTTGGCATGGCTGGCGACCAAGCAAAACGCCGACGGCGGTTTCTCCGATGGTTTTTCGCCCAACAGCAGCGTGAGCGCGACGGCGGATGTCGTCCTGGCGATGGCTGCCGCCGGGCACGATGCCAGCATGTGGAAAAAGAATGGCATCTCGCCGCTTGACTATCTGCAAAACCACGCAGCTCAGTTGACCAAAGGCGGCGGGATCGCCAAGGTCGTCATGGCTGATGTGGCGACGGGTGGCATGCTTCGCGCTCGTAACGTGAGCGGCGTTGATCTCGTCGCAAGGTTGAACGGCCTCCACAAATCCGGCGGCTATGGCGGGACGTTGTACGAAGACACACTGGTCGTGCTCGCGCTCGTCAATGCTGGGCAAAGCGTGCCGGATGATGTCATCGCGCGTCTCATCAAATCGGAAACGACCGATGGCGCGTGGGCCTTTACGGGCGACACCGCCGCAGGCGCTGGCGACACGAATACTACTGCGCTCGTCGTGCAGGCGCTCATTGCCACAGGCCATCGTGATGCGATTGGCCGCGCGCTGGACTATTTCCGCCGCACGCAAAACGGCGACGCAGGCTGGCCTTACCAGGTTCCTTCGGCCTATGGCACCGAGACGGATGCCAACTCGACGGCCAACGTTTTGCAGGCTCTCGTCGCGGCCGGGGAATCGCTGAGCAACTGGAGCAAGGGCGGGCAAAGCGATCCACTCGGCGCGCTGGTTCGCTTGCAAGATGCCAAGACCGGCGCGTTCAATTATCAGGCCAGCGCGCCCGGCGCGAATCTATTGGCGACGATTCAAGCGATTCCCGCGCTCAAAGGCGTGACGTTTGTCCACCTGCCTGTGGCGCCCGCGAGTGGCGCAGCGTCAACCGCGAATATTCCGCCGCAGACCTTGCCCGTAGCGGGCGGCAGACCTCCCATATCCGCAGTGGGGTTGGTTGGCATTGGTGTCTTGCTTGTGTCTGCCGGCTTGTTCTTGCGCCAGGTAAAACGTGAAACGTAAAACGTAATCATCGCGTTTTGCACACTTTGGTTTCTGAGGTCATGTGATGTTGAACGCCCGTGCCTGGTTGATATGGTTGGCCGCAGCGTTGTTGGTGGCGATGGTCGCTACCAACCCGCTGTATCTGGTCATTGTGCTGCTGTGCGTGGCGCTTGTCCGTGCCAGCCATGGCACGGGCGGTTCTGCATTACCGGCCTGGCGCTTCGGACTGGCTGTTATCGCCTTTTCGACGTTTTACAATGCGCTGCTGACGCATTTTGGCGATTCTGTCCTGTTGACGCTGCCGCGCGCCATCCCGCTCGTCGGCGGGCCAGTGACGGTGGAAGCAGCCACGTTCGGCGCATCGCGCGGGTTGGCGCTGTGGGCGATCTTGGCAGTGTCATCTGTCCTGAACGACATCCTCAGCCCCTACGAACTCGTCCGGCTGACGCCGCGCTTTTTGCGGCAAGCGGGGCTGGTCGTTTCGATCTCGCTGGCGTTTGTGCCGCAGACCGTCAAGAGTTTTCGCCAGGTGCGCGAGGCGCAAGCGATTCGCGGACATCAACTGCGTGGGGTGCATGATCTGACCGCGTTGATCATCCCGCTACTGGCAGACTCGCTCGAAAAAGCTGTTCAGCTTGCCGAGGCAATGGAAGCGCGTGGTTACGGACAAAAATCCCAAATGTCAACCCCCCAAACGAACGGGGGGCAGGCTTTCAAGTCTCAAGCATTGATGGTGGTTGGAATGAGCGGCATTTTGCTGGGCTGGCTGGTCGAGGCATACTGGCGCAACGGGATCGGTTGGGCTATCATCGCAGCCAGCGTGATTGCCTTCATCATCGGAACGCGCATGATGGCCGCGCACACACCGCGAACAACACGGTACAAGCGTCAGGCCTGGTCGCCGCGCGACACGCTGTTCGCGGTGGCGAGCGCTGTGCCGCTTGTGGTGATGTCAGCCGCCGCAATCCTCACTCCTCAAGTGCTTGCGTTTTATCCCTATCCGCATGTAGCGCTTCCGCCGTTCGATGCGCGGTTGGGACTGTGCCTGGCATTGCTGGGCGCTCCGGCGTTCGTGCGTTCAACCGGGCGGCGTGAGTCGAACGTTC
>Ga0315268_10003303_pt1 | contig 17804 bp, 15 predicted proteins | sample C1_top_MG_FD_204535 | JGI IMG/M metagenome (GOLD analysis project Ga0315268, IMG submission 204535) | Sediment microbial communities from Yellowstone Lake, YNP, Wyoming, USA - C1_top | ecosystem: Environmental > Aquatic > Freshwater > Lake > Sediment | place: USA: Wyoming | collected 2017-08-01
CTTGGCTTCCGCTACAGCCTGGGCTTCCGCTTGCGCCTTGGCTTCTGCCTGTGCCTTGGCTTCTGCGAGCGCATCTGCTTCTGCCTTGGCCTGTGCTGCCTTCTTGGCTGCAACCGCCTGCGCCTTTAACACGCTCTCCCGTTCACTCGACTTGCTGTACCACTCCGCCGCCAGCTTGCTATCCTTCGGAACGCCCTGGCCGAACTCGTACATCATCCCGAGGCTGTGCTGCGCTTCTGCACTGCCTTGATCGGCCGCCTTGCGATACCACTCTAGCGCTTGCTTGTAATCCTGTTCTACGCCCTGACCCAGCTCGAACATCATCCCGAGGCTGTTCTGCGATTCCGCATAGCCCTGGTTGGCCGCCTCAAGGTACAGGTCTGCCGCCATCTTGTAGCTTTGCGGCACACCGTTTCCCAAATCGTACATCACCGCGAGGGTGTGCCGCGCTGCTGCATAACCCTTGCTGGCCGCCTTGCGATACCATCCTGCAGCCTTCTTGTAGTTCTGCGGAACGCCCTGACCCAGGTCGTTCATCAAGCCCAGGTTGAACTGCGCTTCCACATCGCCATTCTCGGCCAGTGGCGTGAGCTCTTTCAATGCGGCCGCATAATTCCCGATCTGATAGGCAGTCAGCCCCTCCTGCAGCCCCGCATACGCCCCTGCGCTTGCAGCAAGCAGACTGGCAAGCAGAATCGGCTGCAAAAAGGAATTCGCTTTCAAACTTGGATTCCAGCCTGTCCCGCATCCTGACTTCAATTTCATTGTTCTAGCTCGCATTCAATATTCAAACTCAGTTAGCGCATTCTAACCGACGATACGGACTGGCGCGAAGCCACCCCCCGCTGTGCGGAAATTGGTGGTCTGCCCCTGGTACAAACGCGCAGCAACAAGCTGCACTTGTTCATTATAAACATAACAGCGCACATCTGATTTAACTACCGCAGGCTCTGCACCCTCAGCGCACACCATGCGTTCGCCGGGCGAAGCCATGCGCTGCGCGATGTATCCGCCCTGCATGATTTCTGCGAACACCCGCTGCGTCACCTTGTCGCCGCGATAAGCGCCTTTGCTGCCAAACCCGCTGGCCGGCTTGAAGAACCATTGTTTGCGCTCGCGCCACCAGTGCTCGCTGTCATCCATGCGCACCACCCTGGCCTGAGGTATGCCCGCCTGCAACACAGCTATCGTGCTGTCCGCCACACCCATCGCACGCAAACTGTCCGCTTCGGTCAGCAGCTCCAGATTACGTTTATCGGCATACAGCGCATAAGCATGAGGGTGCGGCGTCAGTACGACCTGATTGCTGCTGCAAGCCTCGTTCAGCAGCGGATGCTGCTGCAATGAAAAATCGGTCAAGCGATTGTAAACAAGATCAACCTTGCGCCCCTGGCAATGCAGCCCGTCGCTGTGCATTTGCAGCTCCGATGGATCCGCGATCAGCGCCGCGATGCCCGCGCGTTCGAACAGCTGTTGCACCAGCACGAATTCCGGGTAAAGATATTGCTCCTGCGGTCGCTCGTCCAGAATAACGACGGTCTGCAACGGCGCATCGCCGCGCTCCAGCCGCCACTCATTGCGGAACATATCGAGGAACACCTGCTGCAGATCCTCGCAGGCAGCAACCGTGCCCGGCATCTCCACATCGCGCTGGCTCTGCAGCAGCAGCGCATTCAGCAACGCGCCGCCGGCATTGGTGTTGATCTCGATCAGATGTGCGCCGTCCGCGTTCAGATGAAAGTCGTAACCGAAGAAAACGCCCCTGGCACGCGGCGCATATTGCGTCATCCCGGGCGATCGTTGCTGCACCGCAGCATGCCACGCGGGCATCGCCACCACCCGCTCGACCGCCTCGACCACCGCGCGCATCTGCGCCATATGCGCGGCAGACACAAACAGCGGCACGGCGGCAAACAGATGCGGGCACTGCTCGCTCACGCGCCGGTACAACTCCTCACCTTGCGCGCGCAGCGCGCGATCCAGCGCGCCACGATCCACCACAGCCGCATGGCAATCGCCGTTCAATTTTGCTGCCAGCTCTGCACTCACAGGAATATCCGCATACTGTTACAACGCCTCGAAAATGCCCGCAGCGCCCATGCCGGTGCCGATGCACATCGTCACCATGCCGTACTTTTGCTTGCGCCGGCGCAAGCCGTGCAACAGCGTGGCGGTGCGAATCGCGCCGGTCGCGCCCAGCGGATGGCCCAGCGCAATCGCACCGCCGAGCGGATTGACGATATTCGGGTCGAGGCCGACATCCTGTATCACCGCCAGCGACTGCGCGGCAAACGCCTCGTTCAGCTCGATCCAGCCCATGTCGGCCAGCTTCAGGCCGACCTGATTCAGCACGCGCGGAATCGCCTCCTTCGGGCCGATGCCCATGATCTCCGGCGGCACGCCCGCGACACTGTAGCCGAGGAACTTGCCGATCGGCGTGAGATTGTAGCGCTTCAATGCGGCCTCGCTGCACAGCAGCACCGCCGCCGCGCCGTCCGACATCTGCGAACTGTTGCCGGCCGTGACCGAGCCTTTGGCGGCAAACACGGTTTTCAGTTTGGCCAGCGCTTCGATCGACGTGTCGGCGCGCGGCCCTTCGTCCTGCGATACTGCGCGCGCCTTCACCTTCACTTCGCGGCTCGCCATGTCCGGCAGATGCTCGCTGATCTGGAAAGGCGTGATCTCGTCCTTGAACTCTCCGCTGCTGATCGCCGCGATCGCGCGCTGGTGGCTCTGCAACGCGAACGCATCCTGCGCCTCGCGGCTGACCTTCCACCGCTCCGCCACCTTCTCCGCCGTCAACCCCATGCCGTATGCGATCGCGAAATGCTCGTCCTCAAACACCGCGGGATTGAACGCGATCTTGTTGCCCATCATCGGCACCATGCTCATGCTCTCCATGCCCGCCGCGATCATCACGTCCGCCTCGCCCAGGCGTATCCGGTCCGCCGCCAGTGCCACCGCCTGCAGGCCGGAAGCACAGAAACGGTTGACGGTCAGCCCCGGCACCGTGATCGGCAACCCGGCCAGCAGCACCGCGATGCGCGCCACGTTCACGCCCTGCTCCGCCTCCGGCATCGCGCAGCCGACGATCACATCGCCGATGCTCTTCGCATCCAGCGACGGCGCCTGCGCCAGCACGCTCTGCAGCACATGCACCAGCAAATCATCGGGACGCGTGTTGCGGAACATCCCGCGCGGCGCCTTGCCCACCGGCGTGCGCGTGGCGGCAACGATGTAGGCTTCCTGTACTTGTTTGCTCATGAGGCTCTCCTTGTCAGCACGAATTTTAAATCGTTCAAAACTCTACCCACGTAAATATCAATTCACCGGCAACGAACACTTCCCGATATAGCGAGAATATTCACTTCATAACAGCTGCGATTGAATTTATCCGTTCTCGCACCCGACGTATTCTGTCTTCATACAATTCGTCATATACCACCAATCCCGGCAGCGTATTTTTAAAATCTGGATGACCACCTATCTCACCAAAGCGAGCTGCCAAATAGCCCGCAAGCTCATCCCCTGCTGCTGCCACTTCCACCTCGATGCCGGGCCGCCCATCGATCACATTGATGATGTCCTCGAAATCATGACTGGACATCAAATCGCTGCGCCCCCGAGAAGCAAAGGCCTCCAGTTTCGTCGCCAGAAAAGCCGGAGCAGAAATCAATCGAATCTGCCTGCCGCTCGGCAACAAGACTATCGACGCACTCGCAATCGCCAATGGATACCAACGATTGGCGAAACCCAGAATGCGCTCCTCGGTCGGCATCAAGTCAACCTCCACCTCACCCAAACGCCAACGGCAAATCGGCGCGTCCGGCGAGACATCTCTGGCAAAGCCGCGAATCGCGAACTGCTTCTCCAACGCATGATAAGCCGGTAGCCCAGCCACCTCGGCCACAACATCCACGTCATAAGTCACACGGGGCGGCGGGGCATTCGGCGACGTGCACAACAAACCTGCTGCGCAGCCGCCCACGAACACCAGCTCATCGCACAGCTCTCCCAACGCCTGAGCCACAAGCTCGACCATCTGCACATTGGGATCTTGGGGGCTCAAAGCCGCTCCTTGAACAGCTTCTCGGCAAGGTTGCGCTCACGCGCGTTGCCCATGCGCAAAGCATCAAACAACGCCAGATTCTCATACAACACCGGACTGCGCAGCGCAGCCGCCGGCGCGCTTGGATAAAGCGGTATCAACGCAATGCCGCGCGCGCCCCCCTCTGCATACGGCCACACTGGCGGAGGATCAGACGAAGGCGCAATCAGCGCATTGAGCGGGGCGGCGGCATAAGCCGTAGGCACACCGCCCACCATCCCCCCCCTTGCCGCAGGAAATGAATAGCGCGCGCCATAAAACAAAAACTCCTTGAACGCGGGAGTGATGATCTGCGGCTGCTTATCAACAAACGCCAGCAAACGCGCCTGCTCAACACGCTTGAGAGCACCATGCACCTCCGACATCGAAAGCCCCGCAAATGCCGCCAGCTCAGGATAGGTCAACGCCTCGCCGCGCTTGGACAGCAACACCAGCAGCAGATAAAAATCCTGCGCTTTGAGAGCTGGCTGACGATTGACCGGACGACGCATGAGACGACTCCATTTTCTACTTTCGCAATTCGCGAAATGCGAAAATACAATTTATTCAGTGTAGTTGCAACACTTATCAAGCCAATCGCATCGCCGAAATATGCTTCATGCAAACAGCATATGCAGGTTTTCTCATTTCAAGAATTGAGAATAGGAGTTCTCACACCTCATGACATCCGCCATACGAAAACGGCAGATGGGCAATTTTCGCTATTCGCGAAATGCGAATACAGGCACGGCATCAGCCATGCACCGCCTCCCTCTCGATGAACGGGCGCAACTCGGGGCGCAGCGCTTTCTCGGTCACCAGATCAACCGGCGCCCCCAGCAAATCTTCCAGATAAAACTGCACCCCGAAGTAGCGCGCGGAAGTGGCAGGCCCATCGAACGCAACCAGCACATCCACATCGCTGCCCTCCTTGGCGGAATCACGCACGACGGAGCCGAACAAAGCAAGACGCACCACTCCGAAGCGTTGCGTCAAGATTGGTTTGTGCTCAGACAGCAACTGCAGTGTTGTCGAACGGTTCATTTCATGACCTTTCAAGAAAACATGATACGTCCCCTGCTTTTATGCCCCCATCAGCTCTATTTATCGCTTATTTATTTTGACTTTGTTCTTTCTGATCAACGATAAACATTTTCTGCAATGTGGCTTTCACATAGAAATCATAAGCAAAGTTTGAAGCAATCCCCAATAGAAATGCGACTATAAGTGACGCCCAAAACTTCAACCAATTTTTATTATATTTCTCTATTTGATGTGCATACTCTTCTCGAGCCTTCTTGGTTAGAAGAATAAAGCTTGGCTTTCTATTGTCAGCCTTATCCTCAACGTATATGAACAAAAAAACACAGACAATTGAAACAATCATTATTAATCTTGAAGAAACTTCAGTAAGTTTTCCATAGTTACCCGAAGCCATGATTCGCAGAATTGAATCCAGTTTTTCATGCACCTGCACTCCAACTCCAAGCAACGGTTTAACTTCTTGCATTTGTTGAGTGAATATTCTTTCTGTTATCACGGACTGCCCGTAATAAAACATTACAAATGTAATGAGCGCCGCAAAAAATCCTATTTGGACACTGTTATTACGAATCCATTTTCTAATTGCAGACTCATTATGCAAAGTATTTTTAATGTAATTTCTCAGTAGTCCTTCAATATCAGCACCCCATGTTCTAGCAGTGTATTTAATCCTATATGAGATGTAACCTCGCCCCGTCACAGCCTCTCTTACAGAACTGCCAAACAGCGCAAGCTGATGACGAACACTGTTTGAGCGTTTTGAAGAAACAAAAGATAAGGTTATTTCTTGGGATTCAGGCGGACGATTTTTTCCAAATTGAATTAGGTAGTGCCATGTTATTGCACTTCTGTAGACACTACTGGTTTTACCTCTGCAAAAGACTGGAAGTCAGATAAAGAATTTATCTGAATAGAAGTTCCATCATCATGAACAATTTTTATTGTAAAACTTATTGGATGAACATTATTTTGTTGCAAAACTCTCTGAAGAATTAGATGATAAATCTGTTCAATGTCCTTCTCATCGATTGCATAAGGACCGAACTCTCCACCATCTATTTCCTGAGGCTTGCCTAATAGTCCAGAAATAAACTCGCCAAACGTATCGATCGAGCATGGCAATACAACAGAAACCGCATTGGAGTTTTCGTTTTCGGGATTATTTAAATTCATTACATTTCCTTATTTTATTTTTCCGTTTTTTCAAATACACCATCACCTACGAATTCTCAATATTTAGCACTTGTTCAAGTCTGAATATCAATTCCGCAACGGCTTCCCCTTCTTCAGCATGTACTCAATCCGCTCCCGAGTCTTGTCCGTCGCCAGCAATTCCATGAAATGCTTGCGCTCCAGATCGAGCAACCATTCCTCGTCCACCAGGCTGCCCGCATCGACGTCGCCGCCGCACATCACTTCGGCCACGCGGCAGCCGATGGCGTAATCGTGATCCGAGATGAAGCCGCCTTCGAGCATGTTGACCATCGCCGCCTTGAGCGTGGCGATGCCGGTGCGGCCGGCGACCGCGATCTGGCGCGCCGGCAACGGCGGGCGGTAGGCGGTGGCGATGAGCGCGGTGGCTTCCTGTTTGGCCACGTGCAGCAGCTCGAACTGGTTCAGCACGATGCGATCCGAGGGCCGCAAATAGCCCATCTCGCGCGCGAGTTCGGCGCTCTTGGAAACTTCGCCCATGGCGATGTTCTGGAAATAGCGTTTGATGTGCGGGAAGATGTCGCCGCCACGGGCTTCCGCCGCCGCGCGCTGCGCCATTTCCTTGCAGCCGCCGCCGGCGGGCAGCAGGCCGACGCCGACTTCCACCAGGCCGATGTAGCTTTCCAGCCCGGCCACGATGCGCGTGCAGTGGATCGAAAATTCGCAGCCGCCGCCCAGCGCGAGGCCGTACACCGCCGCGATGGTCGGCACCTGCGCGTATTTCAGGCGCTGCGACACCTGCTGGAATTTGGCCACGACCTCTTCCACGTGCGGCACGTTGCCGGTCGCGGCATTGACGATCTGGCCCAGGCCGCCGCCGCCCGCGATGGTGTATTTCACGCGCTGCGCCGCGCCCTTGAATTTGCCCAGCAGCCCGCCCGATTTTTCTTCGCCGACTTCCTGCACACCCTGCATCAGCTGCAGCAGATTGGCCCCGGCCGAGAACGGCGCTTCGGTCTGCCAGATGATCAGCGCGCGCCAGTTCGCCTCGGCCTCGTCCACCGCGCGCAGCACGCCGTCCAGCACGTCGTTGCTGACGGTGTGCATCTTGCTCTTGAAGCTGAGGATGGCGATGTCGTCGCCGGTGTGCCACAGGCGCACCTCGCCGGTTTCGAAGATTGTTTCGCCGTATTGGGCGGGTTCGCCGATCAGGCGGTCGGGGAAAAGTTGGCGGCGATAGACGGGGAGTTGGGAGCGGGGTTGATAGCCCCCTTTCACCTCTGTCGCTTGCAGCGGGTTTTGTAGGTCGGGATTTATCCCGACGGGCTGAGCGGGGAGTCGGGATGAATCCCGACCTACGAAAGCGGGAGCGTAGGAACCTTGTGCAGTATGCACGCCGCTGCGATCTTCTTCCGTAGCCCATGCCGGCAGCGGCGCTTCGCTCATCGCCTTGCCCGCCGCGACATCCCTGGCTATCCAGCCGGCTATTTGCTGCCAGCCTGCCGCCTGCCAGATTTCGAACGGGCCGTTGTCCCAGCCGAAGCCCCAGCGCACCGCCAGATCGAGATCGCGCGCGTTGTCGGCGATGCTCTCCAGTTGCAACGCGCAATAATGGAACACGTCGCGGAACACCGCCCACAGAAACTGCGACTGCGGATGCTGGTTGGCGCGCAGCGCGGCGAGTTTCACAGCCCAGTCGCGGCCGCGCAATATCTCCTTCACTTCGTCGTCGATTTTGGTTTCGGACAGGCGGTAGGCATCGGTATGCAGATCCAGCACATGGATTTCCTTGCCGATTTTCTGGTAGATGCCGCGCTTGGATTTCTGCCCCAGCGCGCCCTGATCGACCAGACGCCCAAACCAGTCCGGCAACTCGAAATGCTTGTGCCACGGGTCGTCGGTCAGGTTCACGCGCATGGTGTTGACCACGTGCGCGAACACGTCCAGGCCGACCACATCCAGCGTGCGGAAAGTCGCGCTCTTGGGGCGGCCGAGATAGCGCCCGGTGAGCGCGTCCACGGTGTCGAAGCCCAGATCGAACGCATGCGCGTGGTGCCGCGTCGCCAGCAGCGAAAACACGCCGATGCGGTTGGCGATGAAGTTGGGCGTATCTTTCGCGCGCACCACACCCTTGCCCAGCGCGGACACGAGGAATTCTTCCAGATGATCGAGCAGCGCGGGCTCGGTGCCTTTGCACGGAATCAGCTCGACCAGGTGCATATAGCGCGGCGGATTGAAAAAGTGGATGCCGCAGAAGCGATGGCGCAACGCTTCCGGAAAGGCCTGCGCCAGTTCGTTGATCGACAGCCCGGAGGTGTTGCTGGCGAAGATCGCGTGTTCGCCCAGATACGGTGCCACTTTTTCATACAGCCCGGATTTCCAGTCCATGCGCTCGGCGATCGCCTCTATCACCAGATCGCAGCCGCGCAGCAGTTCGAGATGCTGCTCGTAGTTGGCCGGCTGGATGCAGGTCAGCTTGGCGGGGCTGACCACCGGGCTGGGCTCCAGTTTTTTCAGGCCATCGATCGCCTTGTTCACATTGCCGTTGGGATCGCCCTCGCCTTTGTCATTTTTCTTGGCGGGCAATTCGAACAGCAGCGTCTCCACATTGGCGTTGACCAGGTGCGCGGCGATCTGCGCACCCATCACGCCCGCGCCCAGCACAGCCACCTTGCGAATATGAAAATATTTGCTCATTTTTTTCTCCGGTTTTACATTCTTGTTAATCGGCTGGCGGCACGGTGCGCGGCTTGCGGTTATCGTCCACCGCGACGTAGGTCAGCGTCGCCTCGGTCACCTTGACGCAGGTCGGCTTGGCCGGGTCGCGCTGCGCATACACCTCAACGTTGATGGTGATGGACGTGGTTCCCACCTTCACGATGTCGGCATAGAAACTCACGATGTCGCCCATGAACAACGGGTTCTTGAACACGAAAGAATTCACCGCCACCGTCGCCACGCGCCCCTTGGCACGATGCAGCGCGGGGATGCTGCCGGCGATGTCCACCTGCCCCATGATCCAGCCGCCGAATACATCGCCGGTGTAGTTGCAATCGGACGGCATCGCCACCACTCGCAGCGTCGGCTCGCGCGGCGGCAGCTTGACCGCTGCCTGCTGATTCTCCATTTCTAGTGCCCCTTGTAGAGTTGCGCGATCTCGTTTTCGTAGCGCGCATAAACACGCGCGCGCTTGACCTTCAGCGTCGGCGTGAGCAGGCCGTTGTCTATGCTCCACGGCTCGTTCAGCAGCAGCACGCGCCGCACCTTGGCATAACCGGGGAACTCCTTGATCTGTTCCGCGATGCGCTGCAGCGCCTGCTGCAAGACGCGCGCATCCTGCAGCGACTCCGGCATATCCGCACGCACACCGATTTCCTTTGCCAGCCTGCCCCAGCCTTCGGCATTCAGCACCGCCAGCACGACCAGATACGGCATCCCCTCGCCATGCACCATCACCTGCTCGAACAGGGTATCGCGCATGATCGCCGCCTCCATGTCCGCCGGCGGAATTTTCTCGCCGTTGGACATCACGATGATGTCTTTCAGCCGACCGGTGATCGTGATATGGCCGCTGTCGCTGATGCTGGCGGTGTCGCCGGTGTTCAGCCAGCCGTCCTTGCCCACCATGGCCGCAGTCGCCTCGGGGTTGTTCCAGTAGCCCAGCATGTTGCACGGCCCTTGCACCAGCAGCGCGTTCTGCTCGCCGATGCGCACCCGCACGCCTTCCAGCACCTGCCCCACGGTCGACGGCCGATTGTTGCCGGCGCGGTTGACGCTGATCACCGGGCTGGTCTCGGTCATGCCGTAGCCCTGCACCAGCGGCAGGCCGAGCGCGATGAACAGGCGCGACACCTTGGGCGGCAACGCCGCGCCGCCGCTGATCGACAGCCGCAAGCGGCCGCCCAACCTGTCCATCACCTTGTCCGCCACCAGTCTTTTCAGCAGCGGCCACAGCAATAATTTCGCACTCCACGGCGCACGCCGCTGCAGGTATTCAAACCTGTCCCAGCCGACATCCACGGCCAGCGTGAACAGCTTGTGCCGCAGCGGCGTCGCCTCCTCCAGCTTGGCGTGGATCGCGCCGTAGATGCGCTCGTAAATGCGCGGCACCGCAACCAGGATGGTGGGCTGGATTATTTTCAGATCGTCGCCGAGCAAGGGGATGGAGCGAGCGTAAGCCACCGTCGCCCCGGCCATCATGCCCATGTAATAGCCCGCCGTGCGCTCGAACGCATGCGACAGCGGCAAGAAGGACAGCATGGTGTCGTCCGGGCCGACCGGAAAAGTCAGCAGCCCGGCATAGGCGTTATAGACGATGTTGTGATGCGACAGCATCACGCCCTTGGGCTTGCCGGTGGTGCCCGAGGTGTACATGATCGTGGCCAGTTCGTCTCGATTGCGCGCGCGCTCGGGCTGCAGCGCAGCCTGCGCCGGCAGCCATTCGTCCGCGCTTTGCAGGCGCGGTTCGCCGCTTGCCGCAATTTTTTCCAGGCTGACGAAACGCTGCACGCAATCCAGCTGGCCGCTCACCGTGCGCAACTCCTGCCACTGCTCGTTCGTCTCGAACAGCAGCACTTTCACCTGCGCATCGTTCACGATATAGGCCACGTTGTCCGGCCTGTCCACCGTGTACAGCGGCACCACCACCAGCCCCAGCGACATCGCCGCCTGCTCGAACATTACCCATTGCGGGCAGTTGCGCAGCATGATCGCGACTCGCTCACCCGGCGCAATATTTTCGCGCAACAGCGCCGCCTGCCAGCGCGCCACCTGCTCGACCATCTGCGCCCAGGTCAGCGACTGCCAGACATTGCTGCGCGCATCGAAGTGGCGGTAGGCAACGGCATCCGGCGTGCGCTTTGCGCGCTCGATGAACAGGCCATGCAGCGTGACGGCCTGTTCGGGTTTAATGATGTTATTTTCCGGCATGTCCGTCCCTGTGTCAGTCGAGAAAAAGATCATTGAACAACGCCGCTCCCGGCGTCACCGCATACTGCTCGAAATCCTCCACGCCCGCCTCGCGCAGCACCTGCTCGTCCAGAAAGAAATTGCCGCTGCAGGTGCGGCTGTCGCGCGTCAGTATCCGGTGCGCCGCATCCGCCACGATGGACGGCTTGCGCGAGGCGTTCATTACCGCCGCAGGGAAATTGAACTCGATCGCAGCGGTAGCGATCGTGGTACGCGGCCACAGGCAGTTCACCGCGATGCCGTCGCCGGCAAACTCGCGCGCCATGCCCAGCGCGCACAGGCTCATGCCGTATTTGGAAATGCTGTAAGCGACATGCGGCGCGAACCATTTCGCATCCAGATTCAGCGGCGGCGACAGCGTGAGAATGTGCGGGTTCGCGGATTTTTTCAGATGGGGAATGCAGGCCTGCGATGCGAGAAAAGTGGCGCGCATGTTCACTTCCCACATCAGGTCGAGTTTTTTTGCCGGCGTGTCCAGCGTGCCGCTCAGGCTGATCGCGCTGGCGTTGTTGACCAGCACATCGATGTCGCCGAAATGCTGCGCCGCCTGCTCCACCGCAGCGCTGATAGCCTGCCCGTCGCGCACATCCAGCCGGATCGCCAGCGCCCGTCCGCCCGCCTGCTGCACTTCGGCGGCGACGCTGTGTATCGTGCCTGACAATTTGGCATGCGTTTCCGCCGTCTTGCCGGTGATCACCACGTTCGCGCCGTCGCGCGCGCAACGCAGCGCGATTTCACGCCCGATGCCGCGGCTCGCGCCGGTGATGAAAATTGTTTTGCCGCGGAGGTTGTTCACTGCAAAATCCCGTTTATTGTTTGGCTTGTGCAGTTCGTAGGTTGGGTTAGCAGTTTCACCGCGTAACCCAACAGCTTTTTAAATGATGTCGGGTTACGGCGCAAAAGCGCGCCTAACCCAACCTACGAAATTGTTGGCTCTTTAACGTCCCGCCGCCAACTCCTCCGGCGCAAAATCATCCACCATGATGACCGTGCGCCGCAGCGCATAGTCGCGATCCAGCAGCAGCGCCTCACTGGCGCTGATCACACCCTTGTCGCGCGCTTCCGAGATGCGCGCCAGTTCGTCCAGCGCCTGCACCTGCCCGGCCTTGCGCGCCGCATCTACACGGGCCTGCAGCGGTTCGCATTGCAGCGTGCTGTCCAGTGCCGCTTCCAGCGCGCCCACCGTGTTGCTTTCGTCGCGCGGCACATACATGCCCGCGGTCAGGCGGTCGCGCGCAAGTCCGGGCTGCAGCATCAGCGCGGCGACTTCGTGCCCCACCTTGTCCGATGGCGGCGACAGGCAGCGCCCGAGCGGGAAAATCAGCACGCGCAGCAGCAGCGCGGCGATGCGGCTGGGGAAGTTCTGCAGCACGCCATCGATCGCGCCCTGTATCTTGTGCAGCGCATCCTGCATCGCCCAGTTCACCAGCGGCATGTCCGTGTACGGGCGGCCGTCATCCTCGAAACGCTTCAGCGTGGCCGAGCACAGATAGAGATGGCTCAGCACATCGCCCAGGCGCGCGGATATTTTTTCGCGCCGCTTGAGGCTGCCGCCCAGCACCAGCATGGACACGTCCGCCAGCAGCGCAAACGCGGCGGAATAGCGCGTCAGTTGCTGGTAATAGCGGCGCGTCTCGACGCCTGTCGGCACCGGCATGCCACGCCCGCCGCTCAGGCCGAACACCAGCGCGCGCGCCGCATTGCTCAGGCTGAAGCTGAGATGGCCGAACAGCGCCGCATCGAAATTCTGCACCGCGCGCGCCTTGTCGCTGTCCTGCGCCGCGTGAATTTCCTTGAGCACATAGGGATGCGAACGGATCGCGCCCTGGCCGAATATGATCATGCTGCGCGTGAGGATGTTGGCGCCTTCGACGGTGATGCCGATCGGTATCTGCTGGTAGGCGCGCGCCAGATAATTGCTCGGCCCCATGCAGATGCCCTTGCCGCCGTGCACGTCCATCGCATCGTTGACGACCGAACGTCCGCGCTCGGTGCAATGGTATTTGACGATCGCTGAAATCACCGACGGTTTCTCGCCCAGATCGATCGCCACGGCGGTCATCATGCGCGCCGCGTCCATCATGTAGGTGTTGCCGCCGATGCGCGCCAGCGCTTCTTCAACGCCCTCGAATTTGCCCACCGGCACCTTGAACTGTTTGCGCACCCGACCGTATGCGCCGCTGGTGCGCGCGGCCAGCTTGGCGCTGCCGGTGGCGCTGGCCGGCAGCGAGATCGAGCGTCCGGCCGCCAGGCATTCCATCAGCATGCGCCAGCCCTGGCCGATGCGCTCCTGGCCGCCGATGATGTACTCCATCGGGATGAACACATCCTGGCCCTGTGTCGGCCCGTTCTGAAACGCCGAGTTCAACGGGAAATGCCGCCGCCCCACTTGCACGCCGGGCGTATCGGTCGGGATCAGCGCGATGGTGATGCCGCGCTCGGTGACCGGGCTGAGCAGATGCTCCGGGTCGTGCAGCTTGAACGCGAGACCGAGCAGCGTCGCCACCGGCGCCAGCGTGATATAGCGCTTCTCCCAGGTGACGCGCACGCCGAGCACATCCTGCTTGCCCTCGAACTCGCCCCGGCAGACGATGCCGAAATCGGGAATCGCACCCGCATCCGAACCGGCGAACGGCCCGGTCAGCGCGAAGCACGGAACTTCCCTGCCCTGCGCCAGCCCGCGCAGATATTTTTCCTTCTGCGCCACGGTGCCGTAGTGCAGCAACAGCTCGGCCGGGCCGAGCGAATTCGGCACCATCACTGTCACCGCAGCGCTGGCGCTGCGCGAACCGATCTTGGCCACTACCGCAGAATGCATCTGCGCGGAAAATTCCAGCCCGCCGTATGCCTTCGGAATGATCATGCCGAAGAAGCCATTGTCCTTGATGAACTGCCACACCTGCGGCGGCAGATCCTGACGCACATGGGTGATATCCCAGTCGTCCAGCATCGCGCACAGCGCTTCGGTCTGGTTGTCGAGGAAGGACTGCTCCTCCGCGGTCAGCGTCGGCTTCGGGTAAGCCAGCAGCTTGTGCCAGTCAGGATTGCCGCTGAACAGATCGCCATCCCACCACACTGTGCCGGCGTCCAGCGCCTCCTGTTCGGTCTGCGAAACATGCGGCAGTATCCCGCGAAACACATTCAGCAGCGCACGGCTCACCAGCGGCCTGCGCAGCACGGGCAGGCTCAGCACCGCGACCAGCAGGCCCAGCGCGGTCACGACGTAGGGCAGCAAGTTTGCCGACAACTTGCTTTCGATGGCAAAGATTGGAACGAAAACGATCAGCGCCAGCAACCAGCCCCACACCGATGAGCGGAAAAAAGCCAAGCCCAGGAACACCAGCAACACCGCAAGCACAGTCAGCAGAACCATTGCCGCCCCTTATTTATATTGTTATGGAAACCGTGCCGAACTTTAACGCCAGCACACGATGCTGACAATGTTTTTTATGGATACTGGCTTTATAGATGGGCGACTTCTGAATGATCTGGAACCGTATCGTTCAGCTGCTCTACGCGAAAGCGAGGTTCCTGATATGGAGTGCGCATACATGTCTGCGCTTTGTAAAAGCGGCGACACGTCGCCGCACTCCAAAGTTTTTGCAGGCTGGCGCCATTTCATCTGTTTGATGGCTGAATCAATAACCGCTTCAAAGCCCCTCGATCACCCGAGCGCGCAACTGCTTGTATTCCTCGTCGCTAAGCAGCCCCTTCTTGTGCAGCAAATCGATGCGCTCCATGCGCTCGATCAGCTGATCGCCGGAGGAGGGTTTCGGCATTGAATCGGATGCGCTGCCCGCAACAGGAGCAACTACGGATGCGGGCTTGAAATCGGGGTCGCATTTCAGCCTGGCATGCACATCCCTGGCCAGCACAGCGTCATCCACATCGGCCGACCAGGTCTCGCAGCCCGCTTTCTTGATCGTGAGTTTGCCTATGTAACGATAGGAAAGCCCCACGAAGCCCGAGCGGAAATAATTGGCCGGCGCAATCTCCAGCGGCGTGACGCCCAGCTCGCCGCCGTCCGCATACGCCACCGCGCCCGCAGGCTCCGACGTGATTTTGATGTGCCCGGCGTGATGCTCGCCAGTGGTTTCCATGCCGGCGCAACCGGACAGCACAGCGGCGGCAGACAGCAGAGCCAGCCATTTAATATTTGTAGGGTGTATCAGCTTCATTGCGTTTTCCTGAATGAGATAAAAAATGCCTCAACATGATTTTCGTAGGATGGGTGAAGCGCAGCGTAACCCATCGTTTCGGCTGCGATGGGTTACGCTGCGCTTCACCCATCCTACTTATTGTGCTTGGCTCATAAAAAAGCCCACCAGAAAATCTGGTGGGCAGTTGAAGACTGCAACGTTAACCGTGCTTAGAAGCTCGCGGTCAGCTGCACGCCGAGCTTGTTGCCGACGCCGTTGAGGTTGGCAGTTGCATTGCCAATGGCAGTAGTAGTGTTGGTCCCGCTAAGCGTTGTATTGGGATGCACCATTTTGTAATCGCGGATTTCGTAGTTGACCGTCAACCGCGTCTTGGCATTGAAGTGGTACTGCGTACCCAGCGTCCACTTGTTGAACCTGAATTCATTGGCATAGTCCTCATTACGATCCACGGTGTCGAAACGCGCATCCAGTTCCACCCTGCTGTTGGGGATGTACCAGCCGCCTTCCACATACCAGCCCCTGCCTCGCGCAGTCGCGCTATTGGCAGTGATGCCGTTGCCGTCAGCAGAGGCACTGGTGCCGGTGAAGTAAAAGTTGGGCTTATCGGTGCCGACGAAGATCATGCCGTCCGCCTTGATGTACTCGGCGGTGATACGGTACGGCATTTTCAGGTATTTCACGCCGAAGCCGGAACGGTTCCGGTCATAAGATTTTAGCCCTCCACCAGACGTAATTTCGAGCAGGCGCGATCCGCGCTGCGTCCAGGCGAAATACTTCAGCCCTTCCGCTCTTGCACCTGAGCCGCCGTATTTCTTCTCGGCCGACACATACGCATACTTGTCATAGCTCTTGTCGCTGTTGTCGAACTCGATGCCGTTGCCGTTGCCGATCATGCCGGCATAGGACAGCTCCCAGTCCTTGCCCACATTGAATGCATCGAACACCTGGATACCCACATCGCGGAACGCGCCCGCAGGGTTCTTGAATCCGTTCAGGCTCGCGCCGGCCTGCAGCTGCGCGGTCGTATATTGGCCCAGATTGCCGGTAGCACCAGCACAGCCCCCCGATGCTGATAGCGTGCAGGTCGTGAATGCCTGATTAGGGAAGCGTTCCAGCAGCAGGCCGTTGGTGACTTCGGTAAAATTGATGTAGTCGTGTGCCTGGATGGCCTGCAAGCTTTCTTCGGCGCCGGGATACTTGAACAGACCCGCACGCACGCGCGCGCCCTTGATGTAATTCAGCGTGATGCTGGCATCGGTCGCCTTGACCGAGGTGAAGGCGTTATTGTTGGCGCTATTGCTGTTACGCGTAGTGCCATTGTTGCCCATCTCCAGCAGCAGGAAATAATTGATGTGGTCGTCTATCGGGAAGCCCGTACCGCGCACGCCGATGCGCGCCCTGCTCACATTGAAACCTGCCTGCGAATTCAGGTTGGGGCCGAGCATCTTGGGAGCAGCATAATTGCCCGGTACACTAACGGGATTAGGTACCTGAATAGCTGGCGCAAACCCATAAGGATTCGCACCGCTGTAATCCGCCTGGTAATCTGCCTGAATGAAACCCCATACTTCTGCACGTGACGATGCGCCCTCGGGCTCGGTGCCCTGCAGCATCAGCCAGTTTGCGGCCATCGCCGAGCCGGCGCTGCCGGCCAGAGCCAAGGCGCACGCGGCGCCGAGCATAGTACGTTTGAATAGTGTCTTGTTCTGCTTCTTGTTCTGCATTTATATTTCTCCTTGAGCGTGATCCAACAGGATAAAATCAGGGCTCACCGCCCTGCAAATCTGTAAACCGGGTTTGTATCGTGTTATGTATTGATCAGGGTCTGATGTAAACGTAGCCCTGCTTCACCAGCTCGCCGATGCGAACGACGCCGCCCCTGACCACCTTGGCATCCGGGTTGATTTTCGGCTCATATCCCAGCTGCTTGGTCATGCCTTTCAGCGTCACACCACAGGCGGAGAATTTAACGCCACTCTGGGACAGCGAGTTGATGCGCTTGGCATTGACGTTCTGGGCAAACAACAAACGCAGACCTGGGCCGTAGGCGACTATCTCGACTTCCACCGCGCCGGGCGGAAAAGCTTCCAGCACGTTCGAGGCGTTATTCAAAATAAGCTCTTGTTTTGACGGATCCATATCACTTATTTGCATGACATATTTTATATCTGCCATGGAGTCGCTAGCTGCCATTGCGGGTGCGGCCGCCATGGCAACCAGAGTTGTCAGGACGAAGAAGATGGATCGAAAATAGTTATGCATCGTTTGTCTCCAGATGGTTGTGGTGAGTGCGTATCGGTAAATCTAACGACATACAAGTTCTTTAGAATTGTTTATAATTTTTCTCCCAAAATAATTATAATAATTTTATGTGCCGAGGAACCTTCACGGCC
>Ga0315268_10003304_pt1 | contig 17803 bp, 19 predicted proteins | sample C1_top_MG_FD_204535 | JGI IMG/M metagenome (GOLD analysis project Ga0315268, IMG submission 204535) | Sediment microbial communities from Yellowstone Lake, YNP, Wyoming, USA - C1_top | ecosystem: Environmental > Aquatic > Freshwater > Lake > Sediment | place: USA: Wyoming | collected 2017-08-01
CTGCGTTCGCCTTGTGCAAGCGCTTCGAGCAACTCAAGCCGGTTGGCGCTTGCCAGTGCCTTGGCGACACGGGCGAAATTTTCAAACAGTTTCTTTTTGGGAGTAATGGCGGTCATCAGCACAATCTTGAATAAATATGTCAACGAGAGAAAGCCCCGAATGAACCCCCTCACTTTTAATGTTGTAGCACACAAAGTTCATGCTACCAGTTTTTATAATACTGTGTAATTTAAAGGGCCGCCTAGCGCTCGATCCGGGCACGGTTATCCACCATTGCGGCGCGCACAGAATTGAGTTTGGGGTAACATTAGCGGGCCATGAAGCAAGCATCGGCCTGCATTGATGGAGACTTGGACTCGGGGCCAGCGTAACATGAGCAGGCTTGACCTCTTGGTGTAAAGACCATCGAGCCGGTCAACTTTGATTATCCGTTCGGCGCAAGGCACGTTTCTTATTGCTCCAGGGGCAGGAACATATTTTTAAAAGAACTTATGTTAAACGAATTGATTGTCATACAGATAATCAGGGTTGCGATGTTCTTTGTCATGACTGACACCAACGACGGGAGCATGCATGAATAATGAAGCCATAGCCACCATAGCACCCGAACACGTCACATTCCGTGAGGCTTTCAAGTACTGGCTGAAGCTGGGTTTTATCAGCTTTGGCGGGCCCGCCGGGCAGATTTCGATGATGCATCAGGAACTGGTGGAACGCCGCCGCTGGATTTCCGAACAGCGTTTTCTGCACGCGCTCAACTACTGCATGGTGCTGCCGGGGCCCGAAGCGCAACAGCTTGCCACTTATATCGGCTGGTTGATGCATGGCGTCAAAGGCGGTATTGCTGCAGGCGTTTTATTCGTGCTGCCGTCGCTGTTTATCCTGATTGCGCTGACCTGGATTTATCTGGCATTCGGCAGCTTGCCCGCGGTGGCCGGCATACTCTATGGCATCAAACCCGCAATCACTGCCGTTGTGGTGTTCGCGGCTTATCGCATCGGCTCGCGCGCGCTCAAGAACGGCGTGCTGTGGGCCATGGCGGCTGCGGCTTTTGTGGCAATCTTTGCGTTCAATCTGCCCTTCCCGCTCATCGTACTGGCCGCCGGCATCATCGCTTTTCTCGGCAGCCGTATCGCGCCGGAAAAATTCAAGACGGCCGGCGGCCATGGTGCTTCTGATAAAGGCTACGGCCCCGCGATTATCGACGACCATACCCCTCCGCCCGAGCATGCCACCTTCAAGTGGTCACGCTTTATGCGTTATCTGCTTATTGGAACAGGAATTTGGCTTGCGATTATGGCTGGATTAATTGTTGCCTGCGGTTGGGATGGTGCACTAACACAGATGGGCTGGTTCTTCACCAAGGCGGCCTTGGTCACGTTCGGCGGCGCCTATGCAGTACTGCCTTATGTCTATCAGGGCGGCGTGGTCGATTTTCACTGGCTTACCGCCACACAGATGATAGATGGCCTCGCGCTGGGTGAAACTACGCCCGGGCCGCTGATTATGGTGGTAGCGTTTGTCGGCTTTGTCGGCGGCTGGACCAAGGAATTGTTCGGGCCGGATGCGCTATTTCTTGCGGGTGCGGCAGCCGCGACGGTTGCAACCATTTTCACTTTTTTGCCGTCGTTCCTGTTCATTCTGGCGGGTGGGCCTGCAGTGGAAGCCACGCGCGGCGATCTGAAATTTACCGCGCCGTTGACCGGCATTACTGCAGCAGTCGTGGGTGTCATTCTGAACCTCGCGCTTTTCTTTGCTTACCATGTGCTGTGGCCAAAAGGTATCGGTACCCCTTTGAACGCGCAAAGCCTGTCCACAGGTTTTGACTGGTTCAGCCTGCTGCTGGGGTTTGCAGCCTTCATCTCACTGTTCCGCTACAAGCTTGGCATCATGCAGGCCATTGGATCAAGCGCGGCCATAGGCCTGGTTTTTTCATTAATCAAGCCATTGCTGGCATAAGAGGTCAACCTGGATGAGCGGAACCATCAGCCCGCACGCGCTGAAAACATCTGGACTGCTAAACCTCGCATGAGGTATTCTTGTCCCAGATCAATAGATTAATATGAACACGGATGATCTGCCCGTTCAATGACTTTCTGGAGCTCAAATAATGAATAATATGAAACTTTGGATTGGCACCGCTGCGTTGTTATTTGCGGTTCAGTCTTTTGCCGGCGAAATCAGGGTAACGGACGCATGGTCTCGCGCAACGGCGCCGGGACAGGAAAATGGCTCGGTGGGCCTGATTATAACCAGCCAAAAAGATGCACGCATCATAGCCGTAGCAAGCCCGCTGGCGACAAGCGCGGAGTTACACACCATGACTATGGAAAAAGGTGTCATGCAGATGCGCCAGCTGGATTTCCTGGAATTGCCGGCAAAAAAAGCGGTAACTCTGGGTCCGGGCGGAAACCACCTGATGTTGTTCGGACTCAAGCATCCGCTCAATGCGGGTGACCTTGTTCCAGTCACATTAACCGTGCAGTTTGCTGATAAAAAAACAGTGAAGATCAAAATCAAGGCGCTTATACGGCCCCTTACGGCCGAACACAATTAATACACTGAATCTGCGGGAGATTTGCAATGTGGAAAAGTATCTTGTGTGCAATGATATTGTGCTTTATCGGCAATGCGTGGGCGGGCCCATTTGATCCGATAGTCAGCATGGCTTGGGTGGGCGAAAGCGTGCCGGGACAAACCACCGCAACTCTGCAACTGAACTTGACGACCGTGAAACCGGTTACGCTATTGTCGGTAAGCAGCCCGCTTGCGTCATCGATAGAGATACAGAGCCTGACGATGTATAAGGGTGCAATGAAAATGAAGGTGGTGAACAGCTTGCCCTTGCCCGATCATCGCACCGTCATATTCGGTTCTCATGGACTGTTTTTGATGATGACCGGTATCAAACAGCCGCTCAAAACAGGCGATCATGTGCCGCTTAGCCTGGTGTTTTCATTCCCTGGCCAGCAAACCAAAACGGTCTCTGCATCTGCGGAAGTCAGACCAATGGAATTGAGCTATAAGCACTATGGTCCCAATGAGGTTTACGATCATCACTAAAGCTCAACGTTCTTAACGTTGAACTCAAGTAATCCATTGGAGACCAACACTGTTGTAGGAGCGCAGATTTAAGCGCGATTTTTTTGCTTACTGCTACTGTAACGCCTCGGCGATTATTTCAGACAGAAGCTTGTTTACCGCCTCAAGGGACTGCTGTGATGCGTGAGAGCCCACCATTTGAGTTTTGCGGTAAGCTACTCGGACTTCGTCTGGCTTGCCCGGCAATACATAAATGGAAATTATATAAGGACAAAATACAATATTGTCCGGATCGGATTCCATCATCATGCGTGACACCGTAGCGCTGCAAAATTCCAGTGCCTCGGCATTCAGAAAAATTTGTTTGCCTCCCCCCAGGTCCTTGCCAGTACGCTCCAGCATTTCACCAATATGCGAGACGTTATTGATCACATAACCCCGTCCGGTAATCGCCATTTCAACGGCTTCCCTGACATCGGCAAAACTGCCGCGCTTGATAAACACTTCCATGTGGGCTCCCTCTGCCCATGCTGTCTGGGACATCGCCGCAAACGCAAAAGTTAGCACCAACACCCTGATAACAATAAACATTTTAAAAACCCCCTTGCTCAAGAGGATTTATACTAACGCAAAGTTTGAGATACGTTATATTTTTTTAATTGAACGTGTTCCTTTTTTCACAAGCTCAAAGCATTTCGGCGCCCCGAATGGGACGCCGAATTGTCGCGATACCAGAGTTTTTATTCCGGCTTCATCTTAAGGGCGAATGTAAACGTAACCCGCTCTTTCCTTTTTGATAATTTCCACTATACCGGCTGGTACGAAACTCGTATTGGGGAGCATGTCAGCACTAGTCAGTTTCATGGCTTTCATCGTATTTTCACAGGCGACAATAGTGATATTTGACTTCTTGGCTTCATCTACACGATTTCCGACTGCCGAATCTGCCTTAAGCATGGAGATACCGGGTCCGTAAACAACGATTTCCAGATCGACATTGTCTGCGCCAAGCATTTGCTGCACATTCTTGGCATTGTTAAGCGCCAAATTCCATTTTCCGGGATCCGCGTCGCTCACCTGTATGACCACCTTTTCCTTGGCTGCAGAAGCATCTGAGGCTAATGCATGCAGCGATACCAAAGCCAGTGAAAAAGCGAGTATAGCCCCTACCCAATTGATAAATTTCATTTTTTTATTGCCTCCGTGAATTGTTAAATTGCGACCGTTTAAACAGCCGCAATACATAGACGTAATGACAATGAATATTATTCCGTATATAAGCAAAAATTAAGTTATTCGCAGAAAACTTATACAAGAAGAAATAAATCAACGCGTCAATACGTCTTATAATCGCAAGCAAGATAAACGAGCGACCGTGTTAAAGATGAAAATCCTTTCCCTATTTTGCCGCACAAATGTTTTTCAGGATCAATTGGAGCAAATTCGGCCAAAACTGTATCGCCTGGCTTTTTCGTGGAGCCACAACGCCGCGCTGTCGGATGATCTGGTACAGGAAACGTTGACAAAAGCGCTTAAAAACGCCAATCAATTACGTGATCCAGCCCTGCTGAATAGCTGGCTGTTCAGCATTCTGGCAAATTGCTGGCGCGACCATTACCGTCAACACCGGGAAATGATTGATATAGAAGAGCTCGAAGACTTCCGCTACGCGCATGAAAACACACCTGAAGATGCACATTCTCAAGCCCAGATTGTGTTACGCGTACGCAACGCGATAGAAAAACTGCCCCTGGGGCAACGCCAGGTACTCACCCTGGTTGATTTGGGGGAATTATCCTATACGGATGTTGCGTCAGCATTGGACATTCCGATAGGCACCGTCATGAGCCGTCTGTGCCGCGCGCGGTTGGCTCTTAGGACAACACTACAGGAACTTGCACCTCAACAGCTTGCACAAGAGGGGCGACTCAGGAGGGTTAAGTAATGCACAATCAAAATATTTCTGATGAATATCTGAATTCTTTTATAGATGATCAGCTTGATGCAACGGAAAAAATTCAAACGTACTCTGTCATCAGGCGAAATGAAAATCTGAAAGAGCGGGTGTGCGCCCTGCGCAATCTAAAAGAACTGGTTCAATATGCGTACCAGCACACCCCTGACAATTTTAGCCCTGCCGAAAAATCGCACTCCCGCTGGCCAAGTCATTTCACGTCTTTGGCGGCATGCTTGCTGTTGTTTCTTGGAGCCGCGTCTGGCTGGTTTGCTCACTCATGGTCAAGCCAAAAAAGTAGTCATGAGATGTCGAGCAAACTAAATCGTAATGAACAGGCTGATGCCCTCGTTGATACAAGAAAGATTATCGTGCAAGTGAGTCAGTCAAACCCTTTTAAGCTCAAAGCAGCGTTGGATGAAACCGAAAACCTGCTGGACACTTATAGTCGTACAAATCAGCAGATTCAAATTGAAGTGATCGCCAATAAGCAAGGGGTGGATTTGCTGCGCGCGCATGTGTCACCATTTGAAGAACGTATTGGCATGATGCAGGAAAGATATCCCAATTTGAGTTTTTTGGTTTGTGGACAAACACTGACGAAATTGCGCAAAGAAGGAAAAAGTATACAACTATTGCCACACACAGGAGTTGCATCTTCAGCCGCAGAGCAAATTAACAAACGATTACTCCAAGGCTGGAGCTATGTCAGAATATAAATATTGACCGGAATATAACCAGCATATGCCTTTCAGGAAACAGAGCCATGCCCGAATAACCCTACCTGCCAAGCACACATCATACTACAGGAATTAGAAATTACAGCATGGGCTTATGCAACAAAAGACAACAAGTTAACTCGAAATGTCCATAATTATATGCTGATTTAACGATATATTTTTTTTGTCAAGTTGCCATTAATCTCGAAAAATCGCTTGTCAGATATGGATTAACTTGAGTAAACTAACTGGGTCGGTTATTTATTATCGTCGGGTCTCGCCACGAAGCGTGGTTTGATTCACGGCAATAGTCAAACGGCGGCTGAAGGGGAGGTTGAAGATTACGGCAAGGGGTAAATACAACCCCGGTAAACGACAAAACATCGATGCCGGCTTTTGACAAATCAAAATAATCACAGAGCATAAAAGTTGATCAGATTACCGATTACATACTGGAGTATTTAAGTTTAATTTAATTTGAGGGGTTTTGAAATGGATCAATTACGTAGAACATTTTTGAAGAGTGCTGGCGTTGCCGGTTCAGTAGCTGTTGCACTCGCTGCTGGATTACTCAAATCTGGAGAAGTGTTGGCAGCGGCTTGGAATACTAGCGCCTTCGGTGCGAAAAACATTTCTGACGCGATGTCAGGTGCTGGTTTTAGCGGCGCAGTAGAGAGCAAAGACATAGAAATCAAAGCCCCCGAAATTGCTGAAAATGGTGCAGTTGTGCCGGTTGAAGTAATCAGCAAAATCCCTGGAACAACCTCAATGGCAATTTTTGTAGAAAAGAACCCAACTCCAATGGTAGCTTCATTTGACTTCCTGAATGGTGCTGAGCCTTACGTTTCAATCCGTATCAAAATGGGCCAAACCTCGCTGGTACGTGTTGCCATTAAAGCAGCTGGCAAAACTTACATGCAAAGCAAGGAAGTCAAGGTAACAATCGGCGGTTGCGGCGGTTAATCCGACCGTGCATTGATTTCAGAATACTGCTTATAAATTTATTGATTTAATTAGGAGATTAACATGGCTGAAGGAATGAAAATGCGCGCGGCGCTTCAAGGCGACGTAGCTGAAGTAAAAGTATTGATGAGCCACCCGATGGAAAGTGGTACACGCAAAGACGCAAAAACAGACAAGCTGGTACCAGCTCACTTTATCAATCAGGTTGTAGCCACATTGAATGGCAAGATTGTTATCGATGCACAGTGGGGAACAGGCGTCTCCAAGAACCCATTCCTTGGTTTCAAAGTCAAAGGTGCCAAAGCTGGCGACAAAATAGCTGTTAACGCTGTCGACAACCTGGGTGCCAAGTTTGAGGGTGAAGTTGCTGTAGCGTAAATCAATCAGCTAAAGGGCAACACCAAAAATTCAGAATTCTCGGAGAATACACACTTGATAGAACTGCTCGATTTTATGACCGCCCGTTCTATAGATGCAGGCAAGAGCAATTGTATCAAGTCAATTACCTGAGAACTTTGGATTTTTGGAGCTGCCAATTTTGATTTTGACCAAGCCAACATTGCCTTTCTCAAGCCTTTAAAAACAATGCGATTACTCGATAGAGTGTAAATCGACGCAACATTCGTTTAGATAGCCAAGCAACCACATCGCTTTGAACACAAATCTTTTTAAGAAACATTGGCTATTGATGTTTTTTGACAAGAACAAGCAAGCTAAAGAGAAATTTAATATTCACTTACAATAAACAATGATATTTTTATAATTGCTTTTGATATACGCGTCTAATAATAATTATAATCTCACCATATACGCCAACAATAAATTTGAAATATATCGCGGACGCATAAGTTAAAGTGTGTGTCCTTTTTTATTTTTTAAATTTGCTTTTTACTGACTTTTATTAACCTGCACTTAACAAACACCTGAGGAGAATTTTATGTCCATGAATCGTCGTGAGTTTTTACAACTGCTAGCCATAGCATCGGCGTCCGGATTGGCACTTAACAGCAAATCAGCTTTGTCTGCCACCAAGGGAACAGACAGTTTTTACGACTTGCCCGCATTTGGCAATGTATCCATCATGCACATAACCGATTGTCACGCACAGTTGAAACCGATTTATTTTCGCGAGCCCGATGTTAATATCGGTCTGGGTTCCAGTTTTGGCAAGCCGCCGCATCTGGTCGGCGAAGCGTTGCTTAAACATTTTGACATACGTCCGAACACAATGGAGGCTCATGCCTTCACTTACCTCAATTTTGAAAAAGCTGCCAAGATTTACGGCAAAGTTGGTGGTTTTGCACATCTGTCCACTCTGGTAAAGCAAATCCGTGCAAGCCGTCCGGACTCCCTGCTGCTTGACGGTGGAGACACCTGGCAAGGTTCCGCCACTTCGCTGTGGACCAACGGCCAGGACATGGTCGATGCCTGCAAGCTGCTGGGTGTCAATGTGATGACAGGGCATTGGGAATTCACATTGGGCGCGGAACGTGTAAAACAGATCATCGACAATGACTTTAAAGGCAATTTGGACTTCGTCGCCCAGAACGTGAAGACCCTCGACTTCGGCGACCAGGTATTTCAGCCTTACGTGGTTAAACAGATCAACGGCATCCCCGTTGCTATTGTGGGCCAAGCCTTCCCTTACACCCCGATCGCCAATCCGCGTCATTTGGTTCCAGACTGGAGTTTCGGCATCCAGGATGAAAATATGCAAAAGGTCGTCGATGAAGCTCGCGGCAAAGGTGCGCAGGTGGTAATTGTCATTTCCCATAACGGTATGGACGTAGACCTGAAGATGGCAAGCCGTGTTAGTGGTATCGATGCCATCATGGGCGGACATACGCATGACGGTGTCCCTGCCCCGACTATCGTCAAAAACCGCAGCGGTCAAACGCTCGTAACGAATGCGGGATCGAACGGCAAATTCCTCGGAGTACTCGATTTGGACGTTAAAGGAGGCAAGATAGCCGGTTTCAAATATAAGCTGTTGCCGGTATTTGCCAACCTGATCGCTCCAGATGCCGAGATGGATAGCCTGATTACGAAAATCCGCGCACCGTATGAAGAGAAGCTGGCCGAGAAGCTCGCGATTACCGAGGGCGTGCTATATCGCCGCGGCAACTTTAACGGAACTTTCGACCAGTTGATTCTGGATGCATTGATGGAAGTCAAGGGCGCAGATGCGGCATTTTCACCCGGCTTCCGCTGGGGTACGTCGCTATTGCCTGGCGAAGCCATTACAATGGAACATGTGATGGACCAGACTGCCATTACGTACCCGCAAACAACCCTCAATGAAATGACCGGCAGCACGATCAAGGACATTATGGAAGATGTTTGCGATAACCTGTTCAACGCCGATCCCTACAAGCAGCAAGGGGGCGACATGGTACGTGTGGGAGGAATTAACTACACTTGCGATTTGACCAAAGGTTTCGGCAAACGCATCAGCAACATGACGCTAAACGGCAAGACTTTGGATCCTAACAAGAAATACAAGGTGGCTGGCTGGGCGTCGGTTGCTGACAGCGTTGTTGGCGAACCAATTTATGATGTGGTATCCACCTACCTGCGCAGCAAGAAGGTAATTGCTCCACGCAAACTCAACATGCCCAAGTTGATTGGAGTCAAGGGTAATCCAGGTATTGCTTAAATAACTATTTGATGTATTAATACTACTTGCTAAGAGGGTAATTTGTTTTTTACTCTTATCAGTCAAGCAGAGTGTCATGCAGGTGGTAATATAGGATTGTCGCTTCTACATGCATAACAATAATTCAATTTAAATTCAAATAGTTGAGGGAGGAGTAGATTTATGAGTTTATCAACAACAATTGTCTTGTGGGGACTGGGTTTAGGAATCATATTCGGTTTCATAGCAAATAAGACAAATTTCTGCACCATGGGCGCGGTCTCGGACGTGGTAAATATGGGAAGCTGGGGACGCATGCGTGCCTGGCTACTCGCGATAGCCGTTGCGATTATCGGAACAAATTTAATTTCCGCTTATGGTTATCTGGATCTTTCCAAAACAATCTACACTGGTTCCAGCTTTCCGTATCTGACATTTTTAATAGGCGGATTGACCTTCGGCATAGGCATGACTCTTGCCTCGGGCTGTGGCAGCAAAACACTGATACGCATGGGTGGCGGCAACCTGAAATCACTGGTAGTTTTTGTATTTATGGGTTTCGCTGCAATTGCGACTCTTAAAGGCATCCTCGGGGCCTTCCGTGTCAGCGTGCTAACTGCGCCCGCCGTTACGATACAACTGGATCACAGCCAGACGATACCAGCGTTCCTGTCAGGAATCGGCGGAATGGATTCCAAAACCCTGCAACTGCTGGTGGCCGGTGTGATAGCGCTTGCGATGCTGATATTCATCTTCAAGAGCAAGGAATTCCGCGGCGAACTGGACAATAATCTGAGCGGTCTGGTACTCGGGTTGGTCATCGTAGCCGGGTGGTATGTTACCGGCCATCTGGGTTACGCCGAAAATCCTGACACCATGGAAATGACCTTTATGGGCACGGCTTCCCACCTGGCAGAATCGCTGTCATTCGTGGCCCCCTCCGCCTATACCCTGGAATACTTGGGGTACTGGACTGATACTTCAAACGTCATCACATTTAGCGTTGCCGCAGCATTCGGCGTGATGTTGGGATCATTCCTGTATGCAATTATTTCCAGAAGCTTCCGTTGGGAATACTTTACCTCTGCAAAGGACATGACTTCCCATATCATAGGCGCGCTCCTGATGGGATTTGGCGGTATCACAGCCCTCGGATGCACGATAGGCCAAGGCATGACCGGAGTATCCACGCTGTCACTGGGTTCGTTCCTGGCATTGATCTCCATAATCGCCGGTTCGGCGATTACGATGAAGATACAATATTATCTTATGATACGAGAAGCCTGAGTCAGGGCCGGAGAGTTCATAAGATTATATTGCAGCAATAAAAATTCCCGGCAATGCCGGGAATTTTTATTGACTTTTGACACACTGGCAACATCGCGGGCTCAGATCGAACTGAATTTCCGCCAATTGTGGTAGATACTAAAATATTTTGGTGCCAAGCTTGTCGATACACAGCGTTTTTTCATTTACACACACTACATTTTGACTAAAGGGGAAAGATAATGAAACTGATTAAAGTATTGGCTTTTTTTCTGATGACCATGGCTGGCGTAGCTTCCGCTGAAACGGTATCTGAAGGGGTAATCGTGCAGGCGAATGGCGACAAGGCGCAGTTTGAAAGAGCACTAAAACTGACTTCCAATATGCGTGAAGTTTTGACCAACGCCAAATTTGAAATTGTTGTGTTTGGCCCTGCAGTTAAATTTCTGACCGACGATAGCGATGAAGTACCGTTGATTATGAAGGTCCAAAGTGAAGGAATTAAGGTCATTTCCTGTGGCCGGTCCATGCAAACGGACAATATAAAGGAGTCCGATTTAGCCTCCGGCGTGATCGTGACGCCATTTGGCGCGGTTCATATCGTCAATCGCCAAAAACAGGGATGGCAGTATTTCAGGCCGTAACCCCAGCGAATATGAGCAAAGCCTTTATAACGGAGAGCGATGAAACAGACGATGAAGAGCAGCTTGAAACCTCTCTTCAGGTTCCTCTGGGCGCAAAAAACTATGTCACTCCTGCAGGCTTTCGCCGCCTGCAGGAAGAGTTGGACCGGCTCTGGAAAATTGAGCGTCCCACACTGGTACAGACCATCACATGGGCGGCCTCCAACGGTGACCGTTCGGAAAATGGCGACTATATATATGGCAAGAAGCGGCTGCGCGAAATTGACAAGCGCATACGTTTTCTGGCTAAACGTCTGGAAAATGCAGATGTTATCGATCCCGCGTCAAGGATTGAATGCGATCAAATATTTTTTGGCGCAACCGTAACCGTATGCGGTCTGGATGGAGAAAAGCGAACCTTCAGCATTGTCGGCGTGGACGAAGCCAATCCCGCGTGCGGCTTGGTCAGCTGGGTATCGCCTCTGGCCAGGGCACTGCTCAAGGCGCGCGAGGACGACACCGTGATCCTGCGTTTGCCGAATGGCATTGACGAACTGCATGTGGTGGAAGTTGCTTACCGCACCATTTTGCTCGACGTCTGAGTTGGCAGGCATCTGGCCTGATACGACCGCCAAATCCACCTTGCCGCAGAACAGGCAAGCGCAAATCAGTGTTTGCCGGTGCTCCCGAACCCCGCGCTGCCGCGTTGGCTGAGAGGAAGCTCCTCCACAATATTGAACTGCACCTGCATCACGGGCACGATCACCAGTTGCGCCATGCGTTCCAGAGGCATCAACGTATAAGGCTGGTGCCCGCGATTCCACAGTGACACAAAAATCTGCCCCTGATAATCCGAATCGATCAAGCCAACCAGGTTTCCAAGCACGATGCCGTGTTTATGCCCCAGGCCTGAGCGCGGCAGTATCATCGCGGCGTAATGCGGATCATCGATATGCATCGCGATGCCGCTGGGAATCAACTCGCACTGATCAGGGGCAATTATCATGTTGTGATCGATACAGGCACGCAAATCAATTCCGGCGGAACCGGGCGTGCCGTAAGCAGGCGGGTGTTCGCGCAAGCGTGAATCGAGAATTTTTACATCCACTTTTTTCATCGTGCCGTTCCTTCAAGTTTGATTGTGCCTCTGAGTTTGACAATATGATTGAGTAATGCGCGAGCCTGGGTAAGTTTGTCGGAGCGCGGCAGCAAATGCTCGCCGGCGTCATCAAATAAAATTAATTCGTTGTCATCCGCGCCTATGGCCTGCTGTGCAAGATTGGCTGCGAGCAACGGCAGTTTTTTGGCTGCGCGTTTCTGCTCGGCATAAACCCTCAGGTTCTCGCTTTCTGCCGCAAAACCAACACAAAAAGGCGGATTCGGCAGTGCTGCAACATACGCAAGAATATCCGGATTGGGCACCAATTCCAGGGTCAAATTATTGGCGCTTTTCTTGATCTTCTGTGCGCTGGGTTGCGCCACCCGATAATCAGCCACCGCCGCCACACCTATAAAAACATCGCATTCGGCAACCCGCTTCTTCACCGCATCAAACATCTCAAGCGCATTTTCCGCTTTTACCAGTTGCACGCCACTTGGCGCTTCCAGCGCAACCGGGCCTGATACCAGCGTAACCTGCGCGCCCATCTCCCGCGCCGCACGCGCCAGCGCATAACCCATTTTGCCGGAACTGCGGTTGGTAATGCCGCGCACCGCATCTATCGCTTCGTAAGTCGGCCCGGCAGTCAACAATATATTCACCCCGGCTAATAATTGCGGCTGCAAATTAGCCATGATATCCTGCGCCAGTTGCGCGGCTTCCAGCATGCGCCCCAATCCCTCCTCCCCGCATGCCTGCACCCCGCTGTCCGGCCCCAGAATGATGACGCCATCGGCCTTAAGTTGTGCAATATTGCGCTGTGTTGCCGGATGTTCCCACATCTGCCGGTTCATCGCCGGAGCAATCAGCAACGGGCAATCACGCGCCAGGCACATAGTAGAAAGCAAATCGTCGGCCAGTCCATGCGCCAGCCTGGCAATAAAATCTGCAGTGGCCGGTGCTATTACAATCGCATCCGCGGCGCGGCTCAGACTAATGTGCGGCATGCCGCTTCCGCCGTCATCCCATTGGCTGGTAAGCACAGGTTTTCCGCTCAAAGCCTGCATGGTGACCGGCGTGATAAAGTGACAAGCCGCCTCAGTCATTGCCACCTGCACAGAAATGCCCTGCTTGATCAGCAGGCGAGCCAGTTCAGCCGTCTTGTAGGCGGCTATCCCTCCACTGAGGCCAAGTACAATGCGCTGTATGTTTGTTTGTTCCATAGCCTGGTTTGTTCCACAGCTTGGTTTGTTCCATAATGGGGCGTATCTTAACAAAAATAAGCCATACCTAATCGAAAAATCGAAACAAGGGGACAAGATGGGAATTAATGACTGGCCAGAGGGAGAACGCCCGCGGGAAAAATTAATCCAGCGTGGTGCTGCCGCACTCTCCGATGCCGAACTGCTGGCCATCTTCCTGCGCACGGGTGTCGTTGGAAAAAGCGCTGTAGACCTGGCACGCGACCTGCTCAACCGCTTTGGCACACTTACCGCGATGTTTGCCGCCAGCCAGGCAGACTTTTGTACCCTGCACGGCATGGGACAGGCCAAGTTCGTGCAGATGCAGGCAGTGCTGGAAATGTCGCGCCGCGCACTGGGTGAAGAAATGCGCTGCGGCGATGCGCTGAGCTCGCCGCGCGCGGTGCGCGACTATCTGCAACTGCTGCTGCGCGGACGGGAACAGGAAGTCTTTATGGTGATCTTCCTCGACGCACAACACCGTGTAACGGCATCTGAAGAACTGTTTCGCGGCACCCTGACGCAAACCAGCGTTTATCCGCGCGAAGTCGTCAAGCGCGCCCTCTTCCACAACGCCGCCGCAGTCATTCTTGCGCACAACCACCCTTCCGGGGTTGCCGAACCCAGCCAGTCGGACCGGCTGCTTACCGATGCACTAAAACAGGCGCTGGCGCTGGTGGATGTACGCGTGCTCGACCATTTTATCGTTGCCGGAGCCGCTTGCCTGTCATTCGCAGAACGCGGCATGGTTTAAGAATGTTTGCCCAGCATGTGCTCGCGTAAAAAGTCCCGTATTCTGCCCGGTTTATTCCTGATCTTCCTGTCGCTGCTTGCAGCAGGCTGCAGCCACACCAGCCTGCTCACCAAACAGGATTACCAAAAAAGCCAGGATGAGTTTTTGCAGGGCAATGCCGACAACGCTTACCTCGATTTTCCCCGCGGCGCAGAAGCCGGCGACTTCATCACCACCATGGAAAGGGCCTATCTCAACCTCATTCAGGGCAAGGGCAAGGCCCAGGTCAAGCTGCTGCAGAAACAGGTGGACGTGCTGGAGAACCGGGTGCGCTACCACGTCTCGCGCGAGGCCAAAACTTTTTTCTATCTGCAGACGCCTGAAGACTATTACGCCTCTGAACACGAAGTCATCTGGTTGCACTTCCTGCTGAGCTGGGCTTACTCGCTGCAGGGACAATACGAAAACGCCTGTGTCGAAGCGCGTGTCGCCAGCAGCCTGTTGTCGTTGCCGTGGAGCCCGGCAGGTCATTTCGATGATCCCGGCATGCGCCTGTTTCTGGCGGGATTATGGACCATGTGCGGAGACTGGCGGGAAGCTCAGGTCGACCTGCGCGCCGCCTGGTATATGGACAATAGCCTCACTTGGGCCCAGCGGCTATCGGAGCGCGAGCAAGCGCCGGCCAATTTATTTCTGGTGCTGGGCGGGCCGGGGCCTGAACCGGTGTGGACTCCGGAAATGAATTTCAATCCCCTGCGTTCCAGCCGCCAAATCAGTTTTAAATTTCGCGGCCGCAAAAGCGCTCTTGATATCGTCGACCAGAACGGACTGATCATAAATACGCACCTCTCCCCAGATGCCGGCAAATGGTATGAACGTCACCTGGAGCGGGAGAGCGAATTGCATGAAGTGATACTTGACTCCGCCTTTGGCGGCAAGGCAACGGCCAGCGGAGCTATCGCCTCAACCAAGATTGCTGCTAAAACCGGCTTGGGATTATTGGTGGGAATAGGCGGAACCGCATTGGGCGCGGTGATCGCCGATGCCGGGCTCAAATCCGGCTCGGATGATACGTTCAAGTATGGCCTGCTCACTGCCGCAGCAAGCATCACCTGGGGCGGAAAAATCATTGCAGAAGGCTATCGATCAAGCGTCAGCGAATTCACGCGCGAGATGGACCCCAGTACAACTTACCGCTTCGTGCGATATCTGCCCGAATACCTGTGGCTGGGCTGGAGCGATAAAGCCGTCTACTATCCGCTGGAACTCAGAACCTCGGCAGGCTCGCGCACCTACATAAAGCAACCCAGCGTCATCGGACGCAACTCTGTATCGATCGGATTTATACCGGATGCCGGCAATCCATATGGCTATTACCGCTAAGCGGGTTGTCGCCCAGTCACGAGGATTTTCTTCGCAATCGCTAAATTTCTGACGAGCCGATATGATGCTTCAGGTTCAAGTTCACCCAACGAGGTCTTTTGCCATGCCCGCACTAAATAATTTCATGCTTCTGCTTGCTGCGATAACTTCCCTTGCCCTGTTCCAGCAGGTCCACGCAGCACCCGCCGACACCACACAGGCAACACAACAAACCATAGTCGGGATTGAAAAACGCAGGTACCTCAGGGTTGCCTACGACGTAAAGGACGACGTGTGGGAAGCGGGGGTAGGCAAGGCGCTTTATTATGTGCGCGGGCTGCTGGAGGCATATCAATCCATGGGCGTATCGTCCGACCAGATGCATATCAGCGTCATCATGCACGGACCGACCGCATATTGGCTATTAAACGAAGCCGCCTACAGGAAACACAAGAATGATCCGTTCGATTACAACCCCAACGAGCAAATTGTGCGCGAATTGCTGGCACATGGCGTGAGTGTAGAAATCTGCTATGCGACCATGAAAGGAAAAGGCTGGACCGCAAATGACCTGCTGCCGGGCGTAACAATGGTTCATGATGCCTACACCCGCTTGATTGATTTGCAGCAGCGAGGATATGCCTACATACGCTTTTAGAGCCGTAATCGTTTACTTTTCGCACGTAAAATAAAAACGGAGGCAGGCTTCATCGGCGAAGCTTGCACCCGTTTTTTTGGCTGACGAATTATTTTTGCTTCAGCTTCATGATGCCCATTGCCTTAAGCAGCACCTTCTCGAATACATGCTCCGAAGTGCCGCTTTTCATCTTGCGCATAAAGTACTTCTCGAACGCCACTTTCGCCAGATGCACCCATTTGCCCTCTGAAAACCAGTTCACGTTGCGCGGTGGTATCTGCGGCAAAGCGACAAAGGCAATTCCAGTATCGCCAAAATCAGCCAGGCATACCGCATTCCAGGTAGCACGCTCTTCCGGCTGTTTGCCTTCAAGTTCCGCGCGGATATTATGCGCGGTCGCGGTCACCATGGATTCGATCATATAGCCGGTCTTCGGCGCGCCCGTCGGCACCGGCGTTGCCTCCACCGGCGGTATCGCAACGCATACGCCCACCGAGTAAATATTCTGGTACTTCGAATTGCGCTGGTGCTGGTCGATCAGGATAAAGCCGCGCGGATTGGTCAATCCTTCGATGCCAAACACCGCATCAATCCCCTTAAACGCAGGCAGCATCATCGAATACTTGAAATCCAGCACGTGCTCTTTCTTCGCTGTGCCATCGTCATTATGCTCGGTGACATACATCTTGCCGGCTTCCACCCTGGTGGTCCTGGCGTTGCAGATCCACTTGATATGGCGGCTGCGCAACGCAGATTCCATGATGCCTTTGGAATCGCCCACGCCACCGAGGCCAAGGTGGCCAATATAGGGTTCTGCGGTCACAAATGTCATCGGCACCCGGTCGCGAATCTTGCGGCGGCGCAGGTCGGTATCCATGATCGCCGCAAACTCATAGGCGGGGCCGAAACAGGATGCCATCTGCACAGCACCGACCACGACGGGGCCAGGGCTCTTGACGAATTCCTGCCAGGCTTTTTCTGCCGCAACTGCATGATCCACGTGGCAGATCGACTGCGTGTGGCCTTTGGGACCCAGACCCTCTACCTCGTCGAAAGCCAGTTTGGGACCGGTGGCGATCACCAGAAAGTCGTAATCGACATTTTGACCGTTATCCAGCTCCACCTGATTTTTTTCAGGATGCACGCGTTTGGCGCCTACGCCTACAAAATCAATTTTTTTGCGCTTCAAGACGGGCGCCAATTCCATTTCAATATCATGGCGCGTGCGCCAATTTACCGCCACCCAGGGATTGGAAGGAACGAAGTGAAAGCGCGGATTGTTTGAAATTACGGTTACCCTGTCTTCCTCACGAGCGTTTTCACGCATCTCATAAGCCATCGGCAAACCGCCTATGCCTGCTCCGATAATAACGATATGTGCCATTTTCTCTCTCCTGTTAAATATACTCAAGTTTAGACATTCAGCCCCAATAGGACGGGAATTTTAGCACGGAAAAATATTTACAAAAATGCAAAGAAATCACTTGACACAAGGAACGGTTCGCGCGCCCGCCGCCCTGCACGCGAAG